>ERZ824488.3519-NODE-3519-length-11702-cov-5.134541_pt1 | contig 11702 bp, 12 predicted proteins | sample MGYA00519936_ERZ824488 | MGnify/ENA primary metagenome ERZ824488 (study PRJEB31778, sample SAMEA3449153) | human gut metagenome | biome: human gut; feature: human-associated habitat; material: faeces | place: United Kingdom | collected 2010/2012 ... | reverse complement strand
AAATATTCCTTGTGCTGTTTCTGGTCTTAAATAAATTGTGTCTTTTAAATCTTCAGTTACTCCTTGGAATGTTTTAAACATTAAATTAAATTGTCTTATATCAGTAAAATTACATTTACCACATTTAGGACATTTAATATGATTATCTTTTATATAATTAATCATATCATCACTAGTCATTTTCTCTACATCACTAACATTATTATCTGCACGATATCTTGAATTACATTCTTTACAATCAATTAATGGATCACTAAATGTTTTTAAATGACCACTTGCTTCCCATACTTTAGGATTCATTAAAATAGCACTGTCAAGCTTAACACAATTTATATCTTCTTGAATAAATCTTTTAAGCCAAGCATTTTTTAAATTATTTTTAAGTTCTACTCCTAAAGGACCATAGTCAAAAGTATTAGAAAGTCCTCCGTATATTTCACTTCCTTGAAATATAAAACCATAATTTTTACAATAATTTACCATTTTTTCCATATTCATAAGCTCATCCTCCTAAAAATAAACTTTAAACTTACTACTCATAAATATTTTAATACAAATTGCTTATTTTGTAAACTAAGAAAAACAAAAACATTTGTTTGACATTATACTAAAACTATGATATCTTAAAATTGGAGGTAATGTATATGGAAAAACTAACTGTCAAACAAGCTAAAGTTTTACAAGAATTAAAAAAGTACCTTGCCGATAAGGGATATCCTCCCACAGTAAGAGAATTATGTAAACTGACCAATCTAAATAGTACTGCCACTATTCATGTTCATTTAGACCATCTAGAAAATAAAGGCTATATAAAAAAAGCTAAAGATAAAAATCGTACTATTGAACTTCTAGTACCTAATGAATATGCCAATCAAAAAGAATCTGTTGTTTCAATCCCTCTTTTAGGAAAAGTAACTGCTGGAAGTCCCATCGAAGCTATTGAAAATCCTGATGAATATTTTGATGTTCCCGCTAGTCTCTTAAATCCCAAAAAAGAAACTTTTTCTCTAAATGTAAGTGGTGACAGTATGATTGAGGCTGGAATTCATGATCACGATATAGTTTTAGTTGAAAAGACTCCTATCGCTAAAAACGGTGACATAATAGTAGCCATGACTGATGAAAATGAAGTAACTGTCAAAACCTTTTACAAAGAAAAAGATCACATTAGACTTCAACCTGAAAATAATACCTATGAACCAATCATTTTAAACAATGTAACAGTCTTAGGAAAAGTTGTCGGACTATACAGAAAATTTTAAGAGCTTAGCTCTTTTTTGTATAAAATAATTAGCTATGTACCAAACTATTATTATCGTTTTTATCAGAAAGCGAAGCTATTAGACTTTTTTTGATAAGATAAAACCTACTGCTTTGGACCACATAAATAAAAAACTTCCGGCACAAATTGAAACTCAAATAATAATAACAGTATTTTTATCTAAAACGAGTTTTTTGCCTAGGCTTATAACTTTTTATTTTTTCAAATACTTCTTGATAATTTATTTCTTTAGCGAAATTATCATTTAAAAATTTATAAATTGTCGTATCTTCAAAAGAAATATTTTGCTCATAAGGAATTGAATTAAATAAAATATCTTTAGTAATTGCTATATCTTTTTTTTCGTCTACTAACCAGATGATAGGCTCTATTAAAGTCCAGTAATTTTTTTTCGAGTGGATTACTCTTTTATCTGATAAGGAGGAACCAGCATTATTATAATTACCTGTCATTCTTATATATTCATCATTGTTGTGTGAGATTCTTGAAAGTTTTAAAGGACTAAATATTTCTTCCTCATCTTTTATTATTGCCTGATTAATAGTAAACCCAGAATCTTTTGTTGCTAATAAATTATTTTGATAGTCTTTTTCCAATAATTCTTCGACATCATAAGTTTCAATACTGCTAGGATATTCGCCAAATAGTACTTCTTTAACTCCAAAAATATTTTCTCCATTATCAATAGCATAATCTTTAATTTCACTATAAGATGTAACGGGACGAAATCCAACTTGGTGCCATTTAGTATTGACTTCTTCAGGAAAGCCTCCTGTTAAAACTGGAAGAGGAAAAGAAGTTTCTCTATCCTTAACATACCACCTTCCACTTATTAATTTTACGATATCTATATCTTGAACATATCTTGAGGAAGAAACTATAGCACCTTCTAAAATAGCAAAATCAGTTGCTGCAGCTCTTGTTCCATACTTTTTAAATATTGCGGATTTATCATATCCAAACACTTGATCATTGTTTAATAATGCGAATTTTATCATCTTATCCTCCATTTATATAATTTAAACTTAATATATTTTATTAATAATTTCGAAAAAAATAACTAAAAACATAGTATTATAATAGTTTCTAGTTATCACAAATAATTATTCTTTTTTTATAGCATTTAATAAGTTAACTTTAAACATATCTTTTTCTGCATTAGTCTTAGAAATCATAACACCCTTATAAGTTCCAAGTTCACTACGATGTCCTTCTTCTAAAATAGAATCAGGAGTAATATTAGTAAGAAGTACTACTTTAGAATCATTATAAACAGTATAATGAAGAGTTAATTCTCCATGAACTTTAGCAAATAAACTATCTGTAGGAAGTGTAAGCTCATATTCCTTAGTATTATTATCTAATGAATTAGAAACAAGTTTACCTATAAACTCCCCTTCTCTTATCTTTGGATAATATTCAAAAGTAAGCTTTTTATAAGCTAGCATATTATATTTTCTTACAGATCTTTCTTTCTTTCTGAACTCATTCTCATCAATATATTCAAAATGATAATTTAGTCTCTTATTTTCCATATTACCTAACCCCCTTAATATTTTGGTAATCTTTAATAAGTGTCTAAATTATACCATAAAAGCCTATATTTGTCAAATATTTTAATTAAAAATACTCTACTAGATGTAAAATATAATTTATATAACTAAAAATATAGCCCTATAATATAAGACTATATTTTTTATTTTTATCCTCTAACGACCTCCGCCACCGCCGAAGCCACCACCAAAGGAACCAAAACCTCCGCCTCCTGAGGAAAAGCCGCCTCCTCCAGAGTTATAAGATTCAGCTCTTGTTTTAGCAGTACTAGCACTATTAATACCTGCAAACGACACATAAGTAATAAAGAAATAATCATCAATATAATCTTCCGGTATAACATCAGGATAAATTTCTCTTAATTCTTTAGCAACTTCTTCGGCAATACCAAACATTTGAGCATACATTAAATACTCTTTCCATAAATGAACTTCATTACTACTACGTTCATGGATGCGTGAAAATTCTTTTAAAAACTTCTTAAGTCCTGCCAACTGTTTAGCTTCCTCTAATAAACCACTAGTTACTTCGTATTTACTATTTGAAATTTTCGTAAGCTTTCCTTCCTCATATAATTTTATAGTTTGATAATCAAGGACTCTTTTAAACCAATCATATATTTCCGTATAATTATTACTAGCCCAAGTCTTGAACTCTTTAGCCTCTAAAACTCCATCAATACTTGCTTCATCAATCATATTAAATAGTGATTGCTCTAATTGAAAAGTAATAGTTTTAGTCTTATCTAAAACAAGTGAAGACTCTTCTTTTTTAAATATTCCTTTCTTCTTTTTCTTTTCTACTCTAACAATTCCTTCATTAATCCATTTAAGAAGTACAACTCCTAAAAAGTCTGTATCTTTCTTTACTATTTTATAATTTTTAGCAATCCAGTAAGCTCTATAAATATCTTTATTACAAGGAATATCACGAAAATAAGGTATATCCTTAGGAATCTTCTTTCCTTCTTTTCCATATTTTATTTTATAAGAACCATTCGTAGTAGTACGAGATTTACGATAAAATCCTCCAAACAAGGCAAATATAATAATTAAAATTAAAAATAAGTTTTCCAAAATAAAGTTAAATATACTAGAAAATACTCCAGAACCTCCATAGTTTTCAGCACCATCTTCGGCCATATTATAATAATAATCAAAATTTTCATCTATTTTATTGTTGCTAGTATCAAAAGTATCTTTAGGAAATTTAACTAAAATAGTCATATATTCATCTTTATCTAAATTCCTATCTAAAGACATTTCAATATAGCCATCATAAACATACGCATAACCACCATAATTACCATAACCCCAAACAGGAAGATCATTGCTATAACTAAAATCACTATAGATTTTTATATAAGTTTGTTCTGGACTATCACTTAAATTTTTAGGAATTAAATTCCAATAAACCATATCACTATCATTAAGTCCTGCTACAAAATTAGTAATATCATAGCTCATTTTATAAGTATTAGTACTACCTTTTGTACTTATTCCAAAACAAAGTTCAACTCCATCACTAATATAATTAAAACCATTCTTATAACTTTTATAATCAAAACTTTCATCTACATCCCAATTATTTATATAAGTAAATTCTCTATTATTTAAAGACACTTTAAAATTTTTAAATTCTGATTTACCATAATTATAATATGGTTTATAAATCTCCGTTAAATCTTCATTCTCCCCAGTATAAATAGTCCAATTTTCAGTAACATGAGCTACTCCATCCCTATCAATATTAATATCCATTTCTATACTTTTTATATCCTGAGCATTAACATCATAGATAAAAAACATTGATAGAACTATTAATAAAAGATACTTAAAATGTTTCATTTTTGCCTCCCTTAACCAAAAAGACTTACATCTGTAAGTCTCTAGAAACTAACTTTTGGTGTTTCTTTATCTTTAGCATCTACTTCAAAGAAAGTAGCTTTTTTAAACTTCGTAATACCTGCCACAATATTAGAAGGAACCATTTCTACTTTATTATTATAAGTTAAAACAGCATCATTATAAAATTGTCTAGCATAAGAAATCTTATCTTCAGTTTCCTTTAAATCACTTTGTAAAGATAAAAAGTTTTGATTAGCTTTTAAATCAGGATAACTTTCAGATAAAGCAAAAAGTTTTGATAAAGCTTCACTAATCGCACCATTTGCTTTCATTTCCTCTTCAGGAGTATTAGCACTTAAATAATTATTTCTAGCACTTATTACTTCTTCTAACGTTGAGTTTTCATGTTTAGCATATCCCTTTACTGTTTCCACTAAATTAGGAATTAAATCTGCTCTTCTTTTTAATTCCACTTCAATTTGTGACCACTGATCATCTTTTTTATTTCTTAAATTTACTAACTTATTATAAGTTGTAAAAAACCAAATCACAATAATTAATACTATTGCTCCAATTACTATTCCTACTATCATAAATTCATCTCCTCTATTAAAAGTATACTCTAATAAAATATCTTTTTCAATATTTTTTAATAATTTAATCTATTGCAAATTTTTTCCAACCATTACTGAACTATAAAAATAGTATGTCCCATCTTCTTTTATCTTAAAATAAAATTTATCTTGTCGTTTATCAAGTTCTTTATTATTTTGATAAAGAGTATAATAAACATCTAAAGTAAGAGTATCATTAGCTTGAGTTTTTACTAATTTAGTAACTTCCAATCTTCTATTTAAATTGCAATTATCTTTAATTACACTTACATATATACCTAAATCTTCAATATAACGAAATGGATAAATCTTATTATTATCAGTACAAGTACCAATAGTTAAATCATCTAGATTAAGAGCTGAGTAATCTAAATCTTTATTAAAAATCTGTACCACTTTATCATTTAAATCAGAAACTAGAATTTGATAAGCCATATTCTCTCCAGCTCCTCCACATCTATCATCCCAACTACTATTCCAACTAACATCACTACAACTAATAGTGCTCAAAGTATTTACATCATTTTCAATAGCATAAAGTGCTATCGCCATTTTTGTTTCTTGACTTAAATTATCCGCTAATGTTTCAGATTCATTCCCAAATATATTTTCTGTATTACCACCAGGTGTTGTAAACCCAGTAGCATACACTGAAACATTTTCATTATAAACTGTTTTTAAAATAGCTTCCTCTGTATCAGAAACTGTTGGATAAGTAACTTCTTCATTTGTATTTTCCTTATTAGCATTATCGGTATCGCTATCATTAGAATTTGAAAATATATAAAATCCCAATAAAAATAAACCTAAAACTACTATTATAATCAGTAAAACTATTAACTTTTTATTTTTAATAAATTCCATCTTTTATCCTCCTAATCATATTATATATAAATTTTTAAAAGATTTTGTAGTTTTTTCTAAAAATTAGTATAAATTTACTCTAATTTGACATCCTAATAATGGTGATAAAAATGAATATAGATATAAGAGCAAATGTCATTGAAAAAATAAAAAATGATGATGAACAAACTATTATTAATACCATAAATGAATCAGTAATTACTAACGATGAGTTAGTTCTTCCAGGACTTGGTGTTATGTTAGAACTTTTTTGGAATGATTTAAATGATAGTGAAAAAATGAATATTGCTAATATCATCAAAAAAAATATTAACAAATAAAAACTTAACTATTGATCTAAAAATCAATTATGTTAAGTTTTTTTATTATAAATTAATATAATTCAACAATAGTTACTCCTTCATTAAAACAATCTATTTTATATACTTTAACTAAATTATTAGTCCTTAAAAATTTATGAATCTCTTTTTTTAATACTCCTTCTCCTTTACCATGAACTATTTTAACTAATTTATTATTTAATTTATAATTATCATTTATAAAAAGAGAAGTATAATAAATAGCACTATATCTATTTTCTCCATGTAAATCTAAAGTAGGAAGATTACTAAATAACATATAATTATCTATCATATATATAATGTTTTTGGATTTTTTTTCGCACTTACTCGGTCATATTTTTTTATTTGAGACACTTTTCCCATCTTTAAACTTCTTGGAACATTTATTATTCTTTGATTAGTAGATCCTCGAAACTTAAGATTTAAACTTTTATTCTCAAGTTCAAACTTTCCATCTACTAAAACATCAATATAATTAAGAAATTCTCTCATTTTTTCATTCTTAATTAAATCCTCAAATAAAAATCCTGTATAAGCCCAAACATTTAAGCCTTCCTCTTTAGCAAACTTAGCAATTTCTATACAAGGCTCTGGTTGAAAGAAAGGATCACCTCCAGAAAATGTTATTCCATCTTGAAGTGTTAAATCTTTAATAAGTTGTTTTACCTCGTCTACTTCAACTAAAACTCCTTTATTAAAATCATGAGTCTCTGGATTGTGACAACCTTTACAGTTATGACTACATCCTTGAGTCCACAAAACTGCTCTTAAACCTTCGCCATCTACAATGCTATCTGTTAATAAATTATCATCCGCTAATCTTATTTTCATTTCGAACTTTCTTCATTTTTAGAAGAAGTATTTTTCTTATCTGGACGAACTTTATCATGTTTTACTCTATCATGTTCTTCAGCACGCTTACTATTATTAAACCTATCTACTGTTCCTACTAAATAACCCGTAATTCTTCTAATTCTTTCAAACTTAACTCCATCTTTTTCCGTTCTTCCACAGCCAGGACATATATCATTAATAACTCCAGTAAATCCGCACACTGGATCTCTATCCACTGGATGATTAATCGCACCATAACCAATTCCAGCTTCCTTCATTTGCTTAACTATTTTTACAAAAGCATTTACATTAGTAGTAGGATCTCCATCAAGTTCAACATATGTTATATGTCCAGCATTAGTAAGAGCATGGAATGGTGCTTCAATTTTTATTTTCTTATCAATAGTAATTTTATAATAAACTGGTACATGGAAAGAATTAGTATAATATTCTCTATCAGTAATACCTTTTAATTTACCATATATCGAACGATCAATAGCAGTAAATCTTCCAGACAATCCTTCAGCTGGAGTAGCTAAAAGTGTAAAATTAAGCTTATATTCTTTAGCATAATAATCACATCTATCACGCATAAATTTAATAATTTCATATCCTTTATTAAACGCTTTTTTACTTTCACCATGATGTTCTCCGATTAAAGCTTTAAGACATTCAGCAAGCCCAATGAATCCAATACTTAAAGTACCTTGTTTTAATACTCTCTTAATACGATCATCATTTTTTAAAGTTTTTGAATCAATCCAAATACCTTGACCAAGTAAAAATGGAAAATTATATATTTTTTTCTTACATTGAAGTTCAAAACGTTCAAGTAATTGATCCTTTACTAAATCCATCATTTCTGTAAGTTCTTTATAAAAACCATCAAAATCAGGTTTATCATTGTTTAAAATACCATACTTTATTCCAAGTCTTACCAAGTTAATAGAAGTAAAAGAAAGATTCCCCCTTCCTGGAGTAATAGCTTTATTAGGATCAACTACATTGCCAAGTACTCTAGTTCTACACCCCATATAACCAACTTCTGTTTTATAATCTCCCTCTTTATAATAAGCTTTATTAAAAGGCGCATCAATAAATGAAAAATTAGGGAACAATCTTTTCGCAGAAACTCTACATGCTAAAAGAAACAAATCATAATTAGGATCCTTTTTATTATAATTAACTCCCTCTTTTACTTTAAAAATTGATACTGGAAAAATTGGTGTTTCTCCCTTACCAAGTCCTGCTTCCGTAGCAAGCAAGAAATTTCTAATTACCATCCTACCTTCACTTGAAGTATCAGTACCAAAATTAACTGAAGAAAATGGTACTTGAGCCCCTGCTCTAGAATGCATAGTATTTAAATTATGTACAAAGCTTTCCATAGCTTGATAAGTCATTCTATCAGTTTTATCAAGAGCTTTTTTATTAGCAAGTCTAAATATCTTTAAAACTCTTTCTTCTTCTTTAGCAAAACTATCTAAATTGCTTATATCATAATCAATAGTAGTTATTTTATCTAATTCCTTTTCTATTTTATTAAATTTTATAAAGTTTAAAAATCCCTCAAGCTCTAAATAATCATAAATAGCTTGTTTTAATTCCTTTTTATAAGTTTTAACAACTCCAGGAGCCATATAATAATCAAAAGCTGGAATAGATTGTCCACCATGTTGATCATTTTGATTAGATTGAATCGCAATAGCAGCCAGCGCAGCATAAGACATAATACTATTTGGAGTTCTCAAATAACCATGTCCTGTTGAAAATCCATCTTTAAATAATTCATTTAAATCAATTTGACAACATGTAGTAGTGCCCATAGGCATAAAATCCATATCATGAATATGAATAGCCCCTCTATCATGAGCATCTGCAAATTTATCTTTCATTAAATAACTTTTTGCAAATTCTTTGGTCAAAGTACTACCAAATTGAAGCATTGTGCCCATAGCAGTATCACCATCAACATTAGCATTTTCACGCTTCAAATCGACATTTTTTGCATCTTCCATACCAAGTTTTTCAATAGATTTTAAAAACTTATGCTCCTTAGTTTTAAAAACCTCGCGTGACTTATTTCTTAAAGCCCTATAACTAGAAAAATTTTGATAAACGTCCATATATTCATAACGTTTCAACTTTTCCTCAATTAAATCTTGAATATCTTCAATTTTGATACTCTTTTTTGTTTCATATTTTTTTGTTATATCCTTTAAGACTGCTTCATAAACTTTTGTAACATCTTTGTCAGTATATGGGGAATTTTCTATACTGTCAAAGCCCTTTTTAATAGCAATAGCAATCTTTCCTTCATCAAATTTTGTTTTTTTACCATCTCTTTTTATGACTGTTAATTCTAATACTGTGTCATTTAGAGTGATCATTAATATTACCTCCTTCTTATTATTAATAGTTTCTAATTTGATATTACTATTTAGAAAGTAAAAAGTCAACAACAAAAATTAACAATTTTTACCAAAAATAAAAAAGTGACTAATATATCACTCTTTTTCCAAATTTTTAATCAAAATATACCCCCATAAAAAAGTAAGTATTGATGTAAATATATTTACAAAACTAATTGTAAACTTTCCTATTTCTAATATTAATATAACTATAGAAGAACTAATTCCTCCGAGCAAAACTAAATAACTTAAATTTTTATATTTACCTATTAAATAATAAATAAACTTAGCTAACAGAATAATTGCAATAATTAAAATTAAAATAAATACTATAATAGCCAAAATATTATCTAAACTAAAAACATTAGTAAAAAGTTCTTTAAGTCCTGATAAACCTGGAACAAATACTAAAAATCCTCCGAGTACTCCTCCCAAAATAGCAGTTAAAATAGCATTAAAATTACTAAAATCAAGATTATTAATTACTAAAAATTGTAACAAAAACAGAAAAATTCCTACTCCTAAAAAAATAAAAATATTTCTGCCAGTTAAAAATCTCGATTCCTTTTTCCAAACTAAACGAAAAGCTCCAGCTAAAATACCGATAAATAGAAAAATCGTTGGCATTTTATAGTTATCTAAAAAATAAAAAACTAATCTAGAACCTGCCAAAACTCCTGCTAAAACCCCAATCACAAGAGGAATAACTACTAAAAATAATTTTCTATTTCCCTTTTTAAATAAATTATTTAAGGCCTCTAAAACATGATTAAAAACATCTAAAGATATTAGATTAGAACCAATACTTATCCCCGGAACTAAACTAGAAAGCCCAAGAATTCCTCCTTTAACTAATGATATAAAACTATCTTTCAGTTTCATAAATCACCTATTTAACATCATCCATAAACCATAGTTTCATACTATAAGACACATTTTGATCAGGAATTTCATATTCTACAACTTTATAAAGTTTATAATTATGAACTGTTACATTACCTATTCCTCTTTTATAATTAGTAACTTCACCTTCAAAAATAGGTTCTTTTCCTTTACTTATGTTAAAAAAATTAAAATATCCAACTACAAAATATGCTACTATAAGAACAATTAAAGCATCAATTATTATCCAAATTATATTTCTTACTCTTTTTTTCTTCATATTAAATCCTCCATATAATAACATTATATAACAAGAACTAACTTTTTTAAAGGTTTTAAAAAGAAATATTTAAAATTAGACACAGCATAAAAAAAGCTAAAATTAACTATTTTAATATTTAAAGTAATTTAGTAAGAAACTTTTTTCTAACTAATAATAATTAAATGAGTAGAATGACTAGGTCCTCTTCCGCCTCCACCATTTCCTTGAGTAAACATACCTCTAACAAACCAAGGATATAAATTATGAGCCATATAATAATTGCCATTATACCATAATAATGAGTCTGATTTTACTTCTTTTATACTATCCCCTAATTTACTTCTTATTATTTGACTAAAACTTGTTCCATAACTATATTTATCATAATATTTTGAATTAGGATAACTATATGTTCCTGTATACGAAGTATAATTTCCTCCAGCATATATTATTCCAGTATATCCAGAATTATTTGTAGCAGAATAGCCACTCATCATCTGTTCTCCATCTGGGCTTACTACATTACCCATTACATAATCATTTGCGCCTCCATTCATATCATATATTCCATAGATATTTCCTGTTGTTGATGCAAGCATTCCCTCTTCTGTGTTATAAGTATTACAAGTTGTTGTTTCTGAACTTCCTGCAGATGAACCACATCCTGTTAGATAGTTACTATTATTATTTCTATATATTTTATAGCAAACTCCATCACTACATATTCCATATCTACTATGAGATAAATAAGAAATAGCTCCCCATTCCATATTCTTTATCATATGCGTATCTGTATTTGTACTAAATCCGT
>ERZ824488.3517-NODE-3517-length-11710-cov-5.116774_pt1 | contig 11710 bp, 12 predicted proteins | sample MGYA00519936_ERZ824488 | MGnify/ENA primary metagenome ERZ824488 (study PRJEB31778, sample SAMEA3449153) | human gut metagenome | biome: human gut; feature: human-associated habitat; material: faeces | place: United Kingdom | collected 2010/2012 ... | reverse complement strand
ATAAATAGAGTAGAAAGCAGTGAAATATTAAATAATTTATTAGATAAAATAAAGGAGTAAATATATATGACTGATTTGATTGTAAAAGATAATATAAAAATAGAAGATTTAATATATGAAGTACGGGATAAACAAGTAATGTTAGATAAAGATGTTGCTTTTCTTTATAATGTAGAAACTAAAAGAGTTAATGAAGTTATTAAAAGAAATATAAATAGGTTTCCAGACAGTTTTTGCTTTAAGTTAATTAAAGAAGAGTTAGAAGGATTATCTTTAAGGTCGCAAATTGCGACCTTAAACAAAAGTGGTAATTATACAGGTATGCATTACAAATATTTACCATATGCCTTAACCGAACAAGGCATTATTATGTTATTAGGTTTACTTAGAAGTGATACAGCAGTAAAGAATAATATGAATAAATTTATAAAAAGATATAGTTATATACTAACTGAAGAAGAGTATAATGTTTTGTGGTCAAATTTTTTGACTTCAAAAGGTGGTTCTAGGAAAAACCATACAGTTTTTACAGAGCAAAGAGTTGTGATATTAACAACATCTTAACTTCTAACTAATAGTTATTTTTTATAATCACTTTCTAAATTTTAAAATAAAATATAACAGGTGATATTTATGTTAGATTTTATTATTAACTATTGGCTAGAAATATTTTTTTCTTTGATTGTTCTTATATTTACTCATCTATATCGCAAAATATTAAAATATTTAAAAAAAATAGACACTCTTGAAACTCAAGCTTGTCTTAATTTAAAATTTCATATCATTGAAAGATACAAAACCATTAGTGCTAAAGGCTACATCACTATGGAAGAAAAAGAAGAAATAAATGAACTTTATAATTCTTTAAAAAATATTAATTGCCAAAATGTAGCAGATGAAATCATCAAAAACATAAATAATATCCCTTTAAAATAAGGAGGTTTTACTATGGATGTTTTAGTTACAGATTTACTTATAGAAACTCTTTTAATAAGTATTACCTTTTCAATATTTGAAATGGCTCTAGTTCAAAAAATAAAAACTTTATCTATTTTTAAGAAAGATTGGCAAGTAATTCTTTTTAATTTTGTTTCATCATTTATTATCGGAACCTTATTTTCCATGTGGTTTTTTGAACTTAGTTTTATAAATGGTTTATGGGTATCCTTATTTGGTTTTATCGGAGCTCCAGCCATTTACGAAATCTTAAAAAAACAAAATATTATAAACTATACTCCTAAATCCCTTGATAATACTATAACTATTAGTACTGATAACGAAATAAAAAGAAACTAGCGTTTCTTAATAAATAAACATCTTATAAACATAATAATTATAATTATAAAGATAATTCCTACAATATAATGAGTATAACCAAGATACTTAGCTAAATTAAATTTTTTAAAAAGATAGATACTAATAAAAGGAATTAAAATAGAAAGAAGGCTTGTTAAAAGTAAAGCTTTCTTTTTACTTTTAATTTTAAACATTTCTGAAATATTATTTTTTATAAAATATAATAAATAAGTAAACTCTACAAAAAATGAAGTTATAAATATAATTGCGGCAATATTTTCTATTCTCTCAATAAATCCAAATATTTGTACTTTTTTAAAAAGTGAATAAAAAGGGTAGGTAAACATTGAGGCTAAATCCACACCATAAACAGCTAAAACAAAAAGTACCATTAAGAAAATAATTAGAAATCCGATAATATAACCCACTAAAATTTTTCTAGCAAAATTACTTTTATCATTAGTAATATTTTTTATATCTAAGATATAAATAAGTGGTGCCGTACTTAAAGTAAAGAAGATAACGGAACTAGTTAAAATATTATAAAAAGATGTATCAATATAAGGTTTTAAATTATCAAGTTCTACATAAGGAATAAGAGCCCCTAATAAAACTAACAAAATAGGAACTGCAATCAAAAATAAAATAAAAGATGTTCTTGATATTACTTCTGGACCCTTTACTATGGCAATGATTGCTAAAATAGCAAAAAGAATAGCCATAAAATAATACGAATCTCTAATTAAAAACTGACTAATTATAAAATCAAAATGCATCCAAGAAGAGAAAAAAACAATAAAAATAGCAATTAAAATTAATATAATATTTATAATATATCCGAAACTTTTAAATTTCTCTTTCAAAAAATTAAAAAAAGAAGTGTTTATTTTTTTACTTATTAAATAAATCATCATAACAGGAATAAGTCCAATAATAAATCCAATAATTAAAGAAAGTAAAGAAGCATTTTTCGAAGTAGTTAATATTACAAAATCAGGAAACAAAGAAAATACTATCGCAACTACTATTACCATAACTTCTCCCGAACTTATTTTACTATTCATAAACTAAGCCACCCCTTTATCAATATTTCCATGTCTATACATATTATTAGTTATTTTTATATTAAAATTTGCTTCCTCATATAAATTTTTATTTTTATAGTTATCATATTCTTTATAGTAGTCTTGATAAATTAAATTACCTATTCCTAAAATATCAACATTATTATTCTTGCAATAATCTAATAAATTTTGGACATATTTTTTTAATTCATTACTGACCTTATTTTTAATTTTATCTTGACTATCTCCTTGAGCTAAATCAATTTTTTGATTTATTTCATATAATTTTGATTCTACTTTTATATTTATATTTACTGTAAGTTTATCATTTTCTAACTTAACATCCATACTAGACTTGGGATTATAAATAACCACTCCCGTTAGCGCATTATTATATTTAATATTCATAGTAACATCGTAAAAATTGTTATTAATAGTATTATAAGCAATACTAGAAGTCTTATCTAAAGTAGGGAAGACCTTACCACTTTTAACAGGTATCAAATTTTCAATTATGATTTTACTTGCAGCAGTAGGATCACTTTCTGTCGTTTTAATTAAAGGCACTATTGGATCTTTTCCTTTTTTTAAATAGTCACTAGCAAATTCCTCGAGGGTAACTTCCGTAACAGTGCCATTTCTTTCAGCTGCTCCCATCAAAGAACTTTTAATATCCTCAGTAGGAAAACTTCCTTTTTTTTCATTAGAAGGGTTCAAAATATCTTTAGCTTTCTCATCTTTCGTAATTGCCACAAATCCTGAAGTTCTAACCTCTGTTGATCTAATAAAATAATCGAAAATATCATCTAACTTTTTATCAGCAGCTGTGTCACTAATTACAATAATTTCTAAATGACCAAAATAAACAGTTTTCGGATATCTAATAGCAAAATTTCTAATTGCCGTTGAAATAGTTTCTCCACTTGCTTCATAAATTAAAGCACTAGCTTCCTGAGCGCCATTACCAGTATTTTTCATATCCATAATTTGAGCTGTTAAAGTGTAATTATTATCCTCATAATCAATCCCCACAGCAGAAGCTATCGCCAGTTCATTAAGCTCTACATAACTACAACCAGTAAGAGAAAACAAAATAAAAGTCAAAATAATAATCTTTTTCATAATCTGCTCCTCGTATAATTTTTATTAGTTAAAATTGGCATTCTTTTATTATCTTTTTTCATCTTAGCTTTAATTATCACATTTTTAAAGAATCTTTTATTAAGAGGAACTAAAGGATATAGATAAGGTTTTCCCATCGAACTTAAAGAAGAAAGATGAATGATAAGTAAAAATCCTGCTAAAAATACTCCAATTATTCCCGCGAAAGTAGCCATTATCATAAAAATAATTCTCCAAATTCTAATTGAGTTTACCATTCCAATATGAGAAAACATAAGTGAAGCAATCGCCGATAATGATACAACAATTACCATAATCGGAGAAACAATTCCTGCGGCCACTGCAGCATCTCCTAACACTATTGCCCCCAGTATTGAAATAGCAGTTCCCGATAAATGAGGCATCCTAATATCACTTTCCCTCAAAATTTCAAACACCAATGTAAGACCAAGCGCTTCAATAATTGCTGGAAATGGCACACCCTCCCGTTGAGCTGAAAAATTAGCCAGTAAAGTAACAGGAATAGTTTCATGATTAAAAGTAGTAATAGCAATATATAAAGCCGGAAGTAATATAGCTATGAAAAAAGCAAAATACCTAATAATTCTCGTAAAAGAAACATTTAAATAACTTTGATAATTATCTTCACTAGCATGAAACAAATCATTAAAGAAAGTTGGAATTATCAAAGCATAAGGAGAATTTTCCGTAAGTATACATACCTTCCCATCTAATAAAAATAAACAAGCAGTATCAGGTCTTTCAGTAGTCTCAATAGTAGGAAAAGTACTATGTACATCTTCAATACATTCTCTTAAATAGGTAACATCTAAAATAGCATCAATATCTATTTTTTTTATACGCGCTTTTACTTCTCTTACCAAAGACTCCTCAACAATATTATCCATATAAAAAATAGCAACTTTAGTTTTAGATTGTTTTCCTACTGTTTCTTCTTCTATAACTAACTGATTAGTTCTAATTCTATTTCTAATAAGCCCCATATTAGTTTGATAATTTTCTGTAAAAGCATCTTTAGGACCACTTATTGATTGTTCTGTTAAAGGTTCACTAACTCCTCTAGATAAGTCTTGTCTTGTTTCAATTGCAAAAGGTCTTCCTTTATCGAATATAAAAACTGTAAAGCCAGCATTTATTTTAGTATATAAATCATCTTTATCCTTAACATCAACTAAGATATTTTCAGGTATAACGTTTTCTAAATGATTATAAATATAGTCCCTGGTAATTTTAGTCTTTAATGAAGTTAATTTTTTTAATATAAAATCATTGATATTACTACTATTAGTAAGAGTATTATTAAAAATAAGTAAGATTTCTTTATCTTTTATCTTTACTTTTCTAAAAATAATATCTGGAGAATTTTTAAAATCTTTTTTTATCAATTCAAGTTTCTTATCTATCATAAAATCACACCTTTGTATTATTGTTCCCTAAAAATAAATTAACTATTCAAGAGAATTAACTAAAGAAAATAAAAAATAAAACTTTGTAAAAACTCTTAAGCATGGTATACTTGATATAGGTGATTTTATGTTAGAAAATTTAAATGAAAGACAAAAAGAAGCAATAAAATATACTGAAGGACCACTTCTTATCCTAGCAGGAGCAGGTTCTGGTAAAACCAAAGTTCTAACTACTAAAATAGCCTATTTAATTGAAGAAAAAAATATAAATCCTAGTAATATTTTAGCCATTACTTTTACTAATAAAGCCGCTGGAGAAATGAAAGAACGTTTAGCTACTCTAATTGGTAAAAATAATGTTTTAGCCTGTACTTTTCATTCTCTTGGAGTTAGGATTTTAAGAGAAAACTATGATAAATTAGGCTTTAAGAAAAACTTTGTAATCATGGATAGTGATGATAGTTTAGTTTTAATAAAAAAAATCTTAAAAGACTTAGGCTATGATCCAAAGCGTTTCAGTCCTTATATGATTAGAAATAAAATATCTAGTAGTAAAAGTGAATTTATCATGCCCGAAGATTATAAGAATTTTGTAAGAAGGGAAGAAGACGATATTATTTATAAAGTTTATAAAAAATATCAAGAAATTCTTTTTAATAACAATTCTGTTGATTTTGATGATCTTTTAATCTTACCAATCAAGCTTTTCAAAACTTATCCCGATATTTTAGACTACTATCAAGAAAAATATAAATATATTTTAATCGATGAATATCAAGATACTAACGAAGCTCAATATTTACTAACTAAATATTTAAGTTCTAAATATCGTAATCTTTGTTGTGTTGGAGATAATGATCAATCTATTTATGCTTTCAGAAATGCTAATTATAAAAATATTTTAAATTTTGAAAAAGATTTTGAAGATGCTAAAGTCATCATGTTAGAACAAAATTATCGTTCTACTAAGACTATTTTAAATGCTGCCAACAGTGTCATAAAAAACAATAAACTTCGCAAAGATAAAAATTTATGGAGTGATAATGAAGAAGGCGAAAAAATAACTTACTATAAAGCTTATGATGAAATAGATGAAGCCTTTTATATAATTAGAAAAATAAAAGAAATAACTTCTGCTAAAAAAAACTATAGTGACATAGCTATTCTTTATAGAACTAATGCTCAGTCCAGAGTTTTTGAACAAGAACTATTAAAGCAAAATATTCCTTATAAAGTAGTAGGAAGTTTTTACTTCTATTCGAGAAAAGAAATAAAAGATTTATTAGCATACTTAAGATTAATTCATAATGAAAACGATGACTTAAGTTTAATGAGATGTATTAATACTCCTAAAAGAGGAATTGGCCCTAAAACCATCGGAGAAATTGAAAAAACTGCCAGCTTTTATAATACCAGTATGTTTGAGGCCATCAAAGATGGTAAAGAAAAGAAATTTAAAGATATTATTTTAGAACTAAAAGAAGATTTGCAAAACAATACTTTAACGGATTTTATAGATATTGTTTTAGATAAAACTGGTATGAAAAAAGCCTTACAAGAAGAAAAAACTTTAGAAGCTGATATTCGTTTAGAAAACTTAGAAGAATTTAAATCTGTAACTAGAAGCTTCGAAGAACGAGTAGGAGTTATCTCTTTGGAAGAATTTTTACTTGAAATAAGCCTAGTATCAGATATTGAAGATTATAAAGATGATCCTAATCGTATCTCTCTTATGACCGTTCATTCTGTCAAAGGATTAGAATTCCCTTATGTTTTCATAACGGGATTAGAAGAAGGAATATTCCCTCATAAAAATAGTTTTTCCTCTGATGAACTTGAAGAAGAAAGAAGACTTATGTATGTAGCAATAACTAGAGCCAAAAAGAAACTATATATAACAAGTGCTAAAAAAAGAATGCTTTATGGAGTTGAGACACCTTCAATTATAAGTAGATTCGTAAAAGAAATAGATGAAGATTTAATTGAAAGCGAAAACAAAGAAGAAAAAATAGTAGTCAAAAAAGAAAAAATGTTATATGATAAAGAACAGACATATAATTATGGTGATAAAGTTATCCATGATTCCTATGGCGAAGGAGTTGTAATTGAAGTAACTAAAACTTTACTTACTATAGCCTTCAATAAAAATATAGGAATTAAAAAGATACTTAAAAATCATAAAAGCATAAGGAGAGTGTAAAAAATGGAAAAAATTTTAGTAGTCATGGCCGCCGGACTAGGTTCAAGATTTGGAGGCTTAAAACAAATTGAACCAGTCGGACCCAATGGAGAATTTATAATTGATTATTCAATTTATGATGCCATAAGAGCAGGTTTTACTAAAGTAATTTTTATTATAAAAGAAGAAAACTTTAAAATATTTAAAGATACGATTGGTAAAAGAATAGAAAAACATATAAAAGTAGACTATGCTTTTCAAAAATTAGAAGATATTCCTAAAGAATATGATTTAACAGGAAGAAAAAAACCTTTAGGAACAGCTCATGCTTTATACGCTGCTAGAAATCTAATAAAAGGGAATTTCGCTGTTATAAATGCTGATGATTTCTATGGATTTCATTCTTTAAAAACAGTCGCAGACTTCTTAGATAATAATTTAGTATCTTCAAAAGAACATTACGCCTTAGTAGGATATAAAGTAAAAAACACTATTACTTTAAACGGTTCTGTCAAAAGAGGAGTATGCAATATTAAAGATAATAAATTAATATCTTTAGATGAATCTAAAATAGAAATAGTAAATGGTAAAATAGAAAAAGAATCTTTAAATACCCATGAAAAAGAATATATCAAAGAGAATACTTTAGTATCAATGAATTTACTAGGATTTCCTAAAGAATTCATAAAGCATATTGAAGATAATCTTTTACCATTTTTAGAAAAAAATAGTAAAAATCTAGAAGAAGTAGAATATCTAATACCTGATGTTGTAACTAAACAAATAGAAGAAAATAAAGCTGAAGTAAAAGTTCTAGAAACAACAGATAAATGGTATGGAATAACTTATAAAGATGATAAAGATATAGTAGTAAAAGCCATCTCTAATATGATCAAAGATGGTATTTATCCATATGGAACACTGGAAGGCAGTGTCGATGTTATTTTAGACAATGCCCAGCGTTTAGAGGATAAGGTGCATAACTTGTTGTATTTAAACCGTGTTGAATATCTTGTTACGAGTGATTCCAAAGGTGTTGTAACGAACATGAAAGAGGTTGTCGAAGAAGTTGTACTAAATTCTGCAGTGATTCGTTCAGAAATTCGTGTTATTACAGAAGTTGAGGAAGTTTTCTTTGATGGATTATTAGAATCTTGGCGTGTTGCCATTGAAAACATCATGGACAATGCTTTTAGGTATGCAAAATCATATATTAAGATAACCGTGACAGAAGATGATCTAAAGATTTCAAATGATGGTCCAAAGATGCCAGAAGATAGGATCGAATCTTTGTTTAGACCTTATGAAAAAGGTGAAGGTGGTCGTTTTGGTTTAGGTCTTTCTATCGTATCGAAAGTTGCCAAGGCAAATAAATACAAGGTAAAAGGATATAATACGGAAGATGGTGTATGTTTCAGAATTTACCGAGATAAACCAAAATCCCGCAAAAATGATTCCAAGAAAAAAGATAATCGAAAAGAAAGTCATAAAAAAGGAGAAAGAGATGAAGATAGGAACAATTGGCACAGGAGTAATAGTTGACAGAATGATCCAAGCCGTCAATATGACTGATCATATGTCAATTGAAGCGGTATATTCAAGAAGTGAACAAAAGGCTTGTGAATATGCACAAAAACATGGTGTAAAAAAGTATTATTGGAATCTTGATGAAATGTTAAATGATCCAGAAATTGATACAATCTATGTTGCCAGTCCAAATTCCCTGCATTATTCACAGTCTAAAAAAGCGATTCTAGCAAAAAAGAATGTGATTAATGAAAAGCCATTTACACCAACTTTAAAAGAGTGTAATGAATTGTTTGAACTTGCTAAAGAAAATAATGTATTCATTTTTGAAGCGATCACAACGATCCATTTACCAAACTATGCTTTGGTCAAAGAACATTTAAAAGATTGTGGTGAACTTAAATTTGTTCAATGTAATTTCTCTCAGTATTCATCTCGTTATGGAAAGTATAAAAACCATGAACAGACAAATGCCTTCGATCCTGCATTCAATGGTGGTGCCTTGATGGATATCAATGTATATTGTATTCACTTTGTAACAGGTATCTTTGGAAAACCGGAGTCCGTGTCATATATTGCGAATAGAGGATATAATGGCATTGATACCAGTGGAATCTTGATCATGCGATATCCAGGATTTATCGCAACGTGCGTAGGTGCTAAAGACAGTTCAAGTGAAAATCATGTATATATTCAAGGGGATCAGGGAACGATTCGTGTATTTGGATCAAGTTGTGGAGTTTGTTCTCATGTTGAATTTATTCCACCTAAAAAAGATATGATTGGTAAAAAAGATGTATCGACCACTCTGAATATAGGTATCGAACAGATCATGCATATGACCTATGAATGTGCTGAATTTGAAAGAATTACGCGTTTAAATGATATAGAAGCTTATGAAAAACTCTGCGATCAGACTCGACTTGTAGTATCTATCCTAGAGCAATGTTCTAAAGGAGAGTAATCTCTTGTCCAAGGATATATTGATAAAGGCGCTTAGCATTGTTGTTTGTCTTTGTTTAGGACTTGTTATTGGATCTTTTATCTTTGATGGAAAATTTGAAGCAGAGGTAGCTGAGGATACAACAGAAAAAACAAGCAAACAAGAAGAAGTGGTCGTGAACACTAGAGAACCCAGTACACAATTGATTGATTCGATCAACGCTTATTTAACTGAGAATGGCATTTCGCAGGAACAAATAGGCATATCAATTCGATCTCTAGATGATATTGAAGCGTATGAAATCAATGGAGATGTTGAATTTACGGCTGCAAGTGTATATAAATTACCGCTGGCAATGATATGGTATGAAAAAGTGAATAATGGAGAAATCACTTTACAGGATACACTATATTATGATCCAGCATATTATGAAAGTGGAGCCGGAGTTGCCGATGAATATGCGGCAGGTTCTAACATTACCCTAGAAATGTTATTGAATTCTTTGATCATAAAATCAGACAATACGGCAGGACATATCTTATTTGAGAATCTTGGCGGATGGACGAATTTTAAACAAGAGGCAACTAAATATACATCGCGCCAAATGGATGATGAATTTTATTCTTATGAGAATGTTTTAACACCAAATTATACGGGCGATGTATTACAATATCTTTATGATCATAAAGATTCCTTTTCAACTTTGATTGAGAATATGAAAAATGCCATGCCTAATAATTATCTTGATTTGCGAATCAATACGCATGCAGCCCAGAAATATGGATCTTTTGATTATGCAGAAAATGTGGCTGGATTTGTAGAAGAAGTAAATATTCCTTATAGTATTGCCATATTTACTACATTAGGTACGAATGGTGTTAATGTGATCGGAGATATCAATCAGATATGTTTTGAATATTTTGCCAATGAGCACGCTTAAATCAAGCGTGTTTTTTTTAATAAAAAGATCCAGGATCATTCCTGGATAAATGTTAATAATGAACCGGTGCTGTCTTCAGGTGAAAAAACATAGTTTTGATAATTAAAAGTTTTTACCTGATCAATGGTTTCAATTTGATTTTGCGCTAGATATCGAACCATGTCGCCTCGTGCCATTTTGGCATAAACACCTTTTTCTTTAAGTTTACCTTGAACCCTTTGACAGAAGCGAACGTCAATAAGTTTTTTATATTTACGAATACATTTTGCGTATTCTTCGCTGGCAAGATTTAAGATCGTATCATCCTGGATCGCATCTGCTAGATCTTGATTCCAATATTCATAAAGGGAGAAAGGGCATTTGGCCTGCATCTCCAGACGATAAGAAACGATTCCATCAAAAGGTCTTAAGATTCCATACAGTCCGGATAGAATGAATAGGTGATCTTGAATATACGCAAATTCTTCATCAGTAAAAACAGATGGAGCCATATATTGATATTGAATCCCATTATAACTTAATATTGCCATTGATGGATTGTGATCAAAGTCGATGGTCTGATAGTTTTCAAAAGCTTTTTTGGCAAGGGAGTCAGAACAATTTAAGACAGTTTTTAGTTGTTGATAAGATAGTTTCGATAAATGTCCGACAAGCTTTTTGGCTTTTTCTAAATATAATGGAGAAGTTAGAGGAAAATAAGTATCTTCATTTGACTTCATTTGTTTTGCAGGAGATATGATAATTTTCATGACTTGAGTATAACACACTTTTAATAACTATTTATCAAGTATTTGACAAATGTTTTGGACGGTCTTAAACTTACTAAAGTATCTAGGAGGAAGTATGAATTTAAGTGAAGGGAATATTCATGGAAAATATTGTGTTATTTCGATGGACTTAGCTTTTCAAACCCAGAGAAGATTACAGGCTTTAGGAATGACTTTGGATACAGAAATAGAAATTTTGCATAAAAAGCACAACGGAACTCTTGCAATTAATCTAAGAGGTACACGTTTTGCTTTAGGGAAAGATATTAGTGAACATATCGAGGTGGTTCCATGTCAAAAGAAATAACTGTAGGATTTATAGGTAACCCAAACTGTGGAAAAACGACTTTATTTAATGCATATACAGGAGCTAATTTAAAGGTAGCTAATTGGCCAGGCGTAACCGTCGAAAGGATGGAAGGCGCTATTAAGGAACATAATATGA
>ERZ824488.3509-NODE-3509-length-11731-cov-3.748373_pt1 | contig 11731 bp, 8 predicted proteins | sample MGYA00519936_ERZ824488 | MGnify/ENA primary metagenome ERZ824488 (study PRJEB31778, sample SAMEA3449153) | human gut metagenome | biome: human gut; feature: human-associated habitat; material: faeces | place: United Kingdom | collected 2010/2012 ... | reverse complement strand
GGGGATACCGCCGCCGTCACGACGCGCGGCGGCCTGTACCACCCACTCGCCCTGGGGGTTGCGCAGACGGCAGACATAAAGGTCGGCATGCAGGGCATGGACCAGGATCTCGGCGCTCTGGCGCAGCACTTCCCCGGGGGGCGCCATATGGTCGGCCATGGAGAGCAGGTCGTTGGAGACACGCAACAGGGTCTCCGTCTCGCTCTGCATGGCGGCGACGGAGGAGAGCAGCTGGAGCAACGAGCGCCAGCTGCGCAGGGGCACGGCCCGCACATCGGGCTGATAGCCGCGCTTCAGGGAGCGGTAGGCGGCCCGGATAAGGGCGATGATGGCAGGACGCACTTCGGGCGGCGCGTGTCTGACGATCTCGGTGATGGCTTCGCGCGGGGTGCGCAGGGAGTGGTATGACACGAAAATTCTCGCTTGGCGGCAGGTCCGCCCTGAAGATCTTATAAAATTAAGGACAACGTCCAGAATAACAATATCGCATCCTTTGTCAATGCGCGTGCCGTCTTGCACGAGGTCCCGTCCCGGACGGCATGCCGGAGCGGGACGGCGGAAAAGTATTGAGTCCCGGAACAAAACATCGTACAAGCAGGCCATTCAGACTGAAACCGCACATCTGCGGATGATCCAAGGAGAACTCCCCATGCGTATTCGTTTCCTCGTCCTTTCCCTGCTCGTCCTCTGTCTCGCCGTCAGCGGCTGCCAGCAGACCCAGGAACCCGCCGTCAAGGTCGGCGTGGTCGATATGAACCGCCTGCTGCGTGACAGCGAACCCGGCAAGGAAGCCAGCCGCTTCCTGGAAGGCATGCAGAAAGAGATCCAGCAGCAGATCGACGACGTGCAGGCCCGCCTGGGCAAAGACCCCGAGAACGAAAACCTGCAGCGTGAACTGCAGGCCATCTACATGGGTGGCCAGCAGCGCATCAACGCCGAACAGCAGAACGTGGTCAGCCAGTTGCTGGACCTGACCCAGCGTTTGGTGAACAACTACCGCAAGGCCAACGGCCTGAGCGTGGTGCTGGGCACGGACGTGGCCGTGGCCTATGACCCCGCCCTGGACGTGACCAATGCCCTGCTGGACGAAATGAACAAGCAGAAGGTCAACTTCGTGTCCGTGAGCAACCCCCAGCCCGAAGCTCCCGCCGCGGCCGAAGCCCCTGCCGCCGAAGCTCCCGCCAAGGCCGCCCAGGACGCCAAGGCTGCCGAGAAGCCCGCTGAAAAGCCCGCTCCCGCTGCTGAAAAGCCTGCCGCCGAAAAGGCCGCTCCGGCCGAAGCCAAGGCCCAGTAGCCCCTGTCTTTGACGCTATCCGAGAGCCCCGGTCCATCCGGGGCTCTTTTCGTCTCTTCCGCCCGGCGGCCTCCGTACGCCGCACGGGCGGGCGCCATCCCTGAGGGAACAATGAAAGACTTTGAGAAATTCATCGACGGTTTCAGGAACTTCCGCCGCTTCTACTTCGATGCGGAGAACGACTACTACACGTCTCTGAACAAGGGACAGCACCCCAAGGCCATCGTCATCGCCTGCAGCGATTCCCGCGCCGATCCGGCCCTGCTCATGGGCTGCGACCCGGGCGACATCTTCGTGGTGCGCAACGTGGCCAACCTCGTGCCCCATGCCGACGACGCCCTGCGCCGGGATGCCGTGCTGGCCGTGCTGGAATACGGGGTGCATCACCTCAAGGTGGAACACATCATCGTGCTGGGCCATTCCGGCTGCGGCGGCATCCAAGCCCTGCTGAACCCCGAATCGCTGCATGACGAGAGCTTCGTGGCCAACTGGGTCTCCATGGCCGCGCCCGCCCTGGAGCGGATGCGCGATGACGTGCGCGACGAGAGCCCGGCCGACCGGCAGCGCCACTGCGAAGAGGCCGCCATCCTCGTCTCCATCGACAACCTGCTCTCCTATCCCTGGATACAGGAGCGTGTGGCCGCCCACAAACTGTCGCTGCATGCCTGGTATTTCGACATGTCGCAGGGCTCCCTGCTGGCCTATTTCCCGGACAGCGAGACCTTCGAGCCCCTGGTGGCCCACTGCCGCCAGTGCGGGGCCCTGGACGCCGCCTGCGACTGCCATGCGCATGGCGGCCAGGCCTAGGACAGGTCCGGCGCCTGTGCCCCAGGTGTACTGAAAAGATGGCCCGGCAGCACGGAGGCAAGACCTGTCCGGAGGGCGGCATGGCCGCTTTCCCGACGGGGGCCCGTGCTGTTCCGGGCCTTTTTTGCGGGGCCCGGTCGCAGCCCGCGCTTCTGGACATCCGTCCGGGAGAAGCATAAGCAAGGGCATGATCGAAGCATTTTCCGCCGTTGTTCCCGTGTTCCTGCTCATCGGTCTGGGCGTTTGCCTGGACATCTTCCGGGCCCTGCCCGAGAACGCCCATCAGACCATGAGCCTCTATGTCCTCAACGTGGCCCTGCCGCTGCTGCTGTTCCAGATCATGGCCACCGCGCCTTTGGAGAGCTTTGCGCATCCGCAGTTCTGGCTGGGCGTCATCGCCGCGCAGTTCCTCATCTACGGGGCCTGCTATGCGGCCGACCGCATCCTGGCCCGCCATAACAGCGCGACGGCCACCGTGACGGCCCTGGGCGGCTGTTTCTGCAATGCCGCCTTCGTGGGCATCCCCGTCATCACTAGCGCCCTGCCGGGCAATGCCGAGGCCCTGTTCGTGGCCGGCCTGTTCACCATCACGCCCAACCTGCTGTTCGTGGTGGGGCAGGTGCAGCTGGCTGCGCATGATCCTTCCCGCTCCATGCCGCAGGGGCGCAAGGCCGTGCTGCTGCATGTGCTGCGCTATTCGCTGCTGTACAATGCCGTGTTCTGGGGCATGGCGGGCGGTGTGCTGGTCTCGGCCCTGGGGCTGGGCCTGTGGGATCCGCTGAACAGGGCCGCCGAGCTGGTGGGCCATACGGCCGCGCCCTGCATGCTCGTGACCCTGGGCCTGACCCTGCGGGAGCGGCTGGCCGTGGTCCTGCGGCATGCGGGCCGCCATGCCCTGCTGCGCCAGACGGCCCTGCAGGTCTGCAAGCTGGTGGTGCAGCCCCTGGTGTGCTGGGCCATCCTGGCCGCGCTGGGCGTGGAAGGCCTGTGGCTGGCGGTTTCGGTCATCATGGCCGCTTCCGGCTCGGCTCTGGTGGTCCCCGTGCTGGCCGACGTGCATCATGCCGGGCCGGAAGAAGCGACCCTGACGGCCCTGGTCTCCAACGGACTGAGCCTGTTCTCGCTGAGCTTCTTCATCTGGATGATGCGTCTGCTGGGCCATATCTGATGCGTCCGGTATGGCTCCCTGCCGTGCCCTGGCGGCAGGGGCAGAGGGGCCTTCCGCCTCCCGCCGGCCCAGCCTGCGGGCAAGGCTGCCGAAAGGCCTTCGGCATATCCTGTCCGACAACACAACGCCCGGTCGATACCGGGCTTTTTCAATGAGTTATATCCTGTTTGATTGAACAAACAATTTTCTGGACAAGCGGATGAAAGAGGCGCATCTTTCCCCTCACCGCAAGCGACATCCTCCGGGAGAGCCACACTACGGTCCCTATGGAGGTGTCGTATGGAAGCGTTCTATGCCGTTCTTCCCGTCTTTTTGCTCATAGCCGTGGGCGCCGCGGTCCACATGACCGACGTGCTGCCCGAGAACACCGGTGCGGCCATGGGCCTGTATGTGCTCAAGCTGGCCCTGCCCGTGCTCATGCTGCATATCCTGTCCGGTGCGAGCCGTCTGGATCTGGCCCACGGCGGCTTCTGGCTGGGCGTCATCGGGGCGCAGATGCTGTGCTATCTGCTGGGCTATGTCGTGGACAGGCTCTTTTCCCGGCGGGGCACGGGCCCGGCCATCATCTCCGGTCTGGCGTGCAGCGCCAGCAATACGGCCTTCGTGGGGCTGCCCATCGTGGCCGGCCTGCTGCCGGGCGATCACGAAGCCATGGTCGTGGCCGGCCTGGCTGCCCTGACGCCCAATGTGGTGGTCATCATGGCCCAGATCCGCATGGACTGTCTGGCGGGTTCCGCGGCCTGGGGCGATGGCCGGGGGCGTATCTGGAAGCTGCTGCGCCTGTTCCTGCTGGGCAATCCCCTGCTGCTGGCCACACTGGTGGGCCTTGGGCTGGCCTGCTCGGGGCTGGGGCTGTGGCAGCCGCTGGATCACGCCGCGGCGCTCATCGGCAGTACGGCCGCGCCCTGCATGCTGCTGGCCCTGGGCTTCGACCTGCGCCAGAAGCTGGTGCTGGCCCTGCGCCGCAACGGCGGGCATACGGTGATCCGACAGGCCTGGCTCCTGCTGTGCAAGCTGGGCATCCATCCCCTGATCTGCTGGGGCATCATGCGTCTGGCGGGCCTGCCGCCGCTCTGGCTGGGCGTGGGCGTGCTCATGTCCGCCACCGGCACGGCCCTGGTGGCCTCGGTGCTGGCCGAGGTCTACAGCGCCGTGCCCGAAGAGGCGGCCCTGACCGCCGTGCTGAGCAATGCCGCCAGCATGGTCAGCCTGATGCTGTTCATCTTCCTGCTGCAGGGAGCGGGCTGTCTGTAGTGCTTGTCAGGAAAGGTGCCGAACTATAGGATAGAGATCATTCCTCTTTTCGGGCTGGCGGTCCTTCCATGCTGTCTGTCCGCAGGCTGCCGTTTCCCGGGCCCGTCTCCCGACCTTTTTCCCGAACAAGGAATCTCTTGATGGATCGATTCTCCCGTCTGTGCCTGTGGGGATCCATGGCGTGTGCCTTTTTGAGCCTGGCCCTGCTGTCGTTCGACGTCTTCCCCTGGTATGAAGTACCCTTCATGCCGCCCCGTCCCATGTATCCTCTGGCATGTGCGGGCATGCTCCTGTTCCTGATTTCCGGCCGATGGTATGGCCATATGCGGGAACACCGGTGGCTACTGCTCCTGTGGGCGGCCTTGATCGGTTGCAGCGTCCTTTCGACCTGGCTGGGCCTCCGTGAGGTGCCGCACGGCATTGCTCCCGCTGTCTGGCTGGGTCTGGCCCGCTGGTTCATCGTGCCCTTCTGTTTCCTTCTCTGGTGGGCCGTGATGTTCTCCTGTCTGCCGGTCCGATGCGGGAAGCGCCTTTTCCAGGCGGCCCTGCTGGTGCTCGGTCTGTCCAATTTTGCCCATATCATTTTGGAGATTTTGGCTAATCACGGTGCTGCGGGGATCAAGGACTTTCTGGTCAGCATCAATCCCTGGTTCCGCATGGAGTGCATCGGTCATGGCTGGTGGCCGCCACCATATTTTACCGACAGGGTCAGGGGGCTGTTCGCGGAACCATCGCACATGGCGTTTGGCCTTTTGCCGGTGCTTGGCCTGCTGCTGGCGAAGTGTGCGGGCAATCGTCTGTGGCTGTTGGGGGTCGCGGGGTGGGGACTCATCATGTGGCAAAGTAAGGTCCTTACCGGCGCAGTCGCTTTTGCACTGGTTTGTGTCATGGCCGGCATCCCCTGGTATCTGACCATCTGGCGTCGCTACAGCCGCAAGGTCTTCGTCCTGTCCTGCGTGCTGCTTCTTTTGGCCGGCACCGGATGCTGGACGATCCTGCAGCCCAAATTCGAACGCTTCGGGGCAGTGGCTCAGGAAACGGATTCCATCCTGCATTTTTTGGAAGACAGTCATGCCGGTCTTTCGCCCCAGTGTCCCAAGCTGGAAGGGGCACTGGAGAGGAACGGCTCTTTGGGCATACGCTATGTCTGTACCCGGCTGGATATGGCCGCCGGCCTGTCCCGCGTGCTGGGAACGGGATTTTATTTGCGGGGATTCTACTGGCAGCCGCTGGATGCATGCAGCCTGGAGCGGGGCAGCGAGCTGCGTGGTTTCGCCCGGCAGGCCGGAGAAGACGAACTGCGTCGCGTACCACCGCTGAATGAATATTCCGTCCTGCTCGCGGAGTTCGGCGTCCCTGGTCTGCTCCTGTTCCTGGGGCTGTGCGGTATGCTGCTCTGGCGGAGTGTCCGTTTTGCTGCTCGGAATCGGGACTGGTATGTGTACGCCATGGCCTGTGTTTTCCTGGGGATGCTGGGGGCATTCATTTCCACAGGCCTCATGAATGCCCTGGTGTTCACCTTTTTCGCCGGCTATCTGTATGCCGTCAGCGGGGAAAGAGCCGGAGCGGCCGATGCGCCCGGCGGAGCGCAGGCCTCGCAGCAGGAGCGCGGATAGTACCGCAAGATGGCGGGGCGGAGACTGCCGTTCCGGCTGGGCGTCCCCCAGTGACGGTGGTGGCCCCGGGCGGCAGGCCGGCCCCGGCGGCAAGGGATGCCGCAATGGAGCGGATCTCGAACGGCGGGCCCTTCATGCAAGCGGGGTTTGTCCGGCGTGTACGTCGTGCGGACACGTGCTCTCTTTTTAAGGCGTTCCTGTGGAACATTCGACAGCTGACCGTACCTAGGGCGTCCGCAAAGACGGGATGCGGCCAAGAGAGGCGGGGCGTTCGGGAGCGGGCCTTGTTTTTCAGGCGGGCCTCGCGGGATCAGTCGTCCAGCGCGGCGCAGGCATCTTCCTGCTGGCCGCGGTAGAGCAGCTCGTCGGTCATCTTCAGCAGTTCGCCCACGATGCCGCCCCCGGTCATGGGATGGCCGAACAGGGCCTCGCGCTGGTTGGTAAGGCCGCGACGGTCCACGGCGTCGGGCATGGTGGGGGAGAGCGTCTCGCGCAGGCGGCAGGCCAGCAGATAGCCTTCGGCGCCGGGCAGGAAGATGTCCGTGAGGGCGGCGAAGCGGGCGCGCATGCCGTCCCAGGCGGCCAGGGTGTCCGGGCCGGGCCGCAGGCCGCAGAGCACGCGCAAAGACGAATACAGGTTGTTGCAGACCGCACCGGGCAGGCCGGGGCGCCAGCCCCAGAGCCAGGGGGTGCGCTCGAAGAAAAGGTTGTGTTCCACGCCCAGATCCAGCAGGCCGCGCATGCCGTGCAGCAGGGTACGCAGGGGCGCTGTCTGCGGCGTTTCGGGCCAGCGGAAGGCGGCCTTGCGGTGCAGGTCCCAGGCGGGCACCAGCTCGCGCTGCGGCGCAAGACCGGCCAGCGCGCGCAGCAGATGGGCCAGCCAGGCGTTGGCATCGGGGCTGTCCGGGGTCTCCAGATGGGAGTAGCTGAGGACGTAGCGGCCCCGGCCATAATTGCCCGCCACCATCAGAGGCTGGCCGTCGAGAAAGTCCGCCGAGACATTGACCCCGTACAGATCTTTCCAGGCCTCGAAGACGGGGGCCGGGATGCGGCTCAGGGGCAGGTCGGCCAGCCAGAAGTCCGTGTCCGGCTGACGGTAGGAGGCCAGGATGCTGACCCGTTCGTCGGCTTCCGGGGCGAAGCGGCCGGGCCACCAAACAGGCAGGGACGGCACATGGCCGTCTTCCCGGGGCGGGCGGCAGTTGCTGCAATGGCGGCAGTCGTCATCATGGCCGTGGGCGCAGCCGCGCCAGCGCGGCGGCACCAGGGCGCAGGCCTCGTCGCCCAGCGGCGGGCGCAGCGGATCGGGGGCGGCCCCGTCCGGACAAGCTTTGGGAAAGTCCGGCCGCACGGCGGGCAGATCGCGCGCCATGCAGGAGCGCACGCGCATGTGGGCATGACCGGAGATGAGATGGTGCAGACGCTCGGGATAGGGCGCACGGCCCCAGGGGCAGAGCCCCAGCCCGTCCTGGCTGCGGTGCTGGCTCAGGGCCAGCCCGGCGCCGCCGCAAAAGCCCAGGTAACGGCCGCCTTCGGCCAGATAGTCGCGCACGGCCTGGCGTCCCTTCTCGCCCAGGGCCCGGGCCTTGAGCCGGGCGTTGCCGCCGGGGACCAGCAGGAGCGGGGCGGCTCCCTGTGCCTTGTCGGGCGTGCCCTGCGGGCATGGCTTGCGAAAAAGCGCGCCATTGGCTATGTCTTGTCCCTTGACCAGACGACAGGGCAGTCCCAGCGCGCACAGGGCGCGCCAGACCATAAGGCCCCAGATATGGGACGCGTCCCAGAGAATACATACAGGGTTGGCGGCACACATAACAGCGTACTATGGCCGCCTTTCATGGAGAAAGCAAGATGGCGGATACCCTCCCCAAGGGCTACGAGCCCCATGACGTGGAAGCGCGCTGGCGCGACCACTGGCAGGACAACAGGACCTTCACGCCCGACCCGGATGCCCAGGGCGAACCCTTTTCCATCGTGATCCCGCCGCCGAACGTTACCGGCGCCCTGCACATCGGGCATGCCCTGAACCAGACCCTCATCGACGTGCTGTGCCGTCATGCCCGCCAGAAGGGCAAGAACGTGCTGTGGGTGCCCGGCACCGACCACGCCGGCATCGCCACCCAGAACGTGGTGGAACGCGCTCTGGCCAAGGAAGGCAAGACCCGTCAGGACCTGGGCCGCGAAGCCTTCATCGAGCGCGTGTGGCAGTGGCGCGAGGACTACGGTCACCGCATCCTCAACCAGATCCGCGCCCTGGGCGCTTCCGTGGACTGGACGCGCCTGCGCTTCACCATGGACGAAGGCCTGTCCGCCGCCGTGCGCAAGGTCTTCGTGCAGCTCTACAACGAAGGCCTGATCTACAAGGGCGACTACATCATCAACTGGTGCTCGCGCTGCCATACGGCCCTGGCCGATGACGAAGTGGAACACGAGGCCCACAAGGGCAAGCTGTGGAAGATCCGTTACCATCTGGCCGACGGCTCCGGCAGCATCACCATCGCCACCACCCGTCCCGAGACCATCCCCGGCGACACCGCCATCTGCGTGCATCCCGAGGACGAGCGCTACCAGCACCTGGTGGGCAAGACGGCCATCGTGCCTGTGCTGGGCCGCGAGATCCCCATCATCGCCGACAGCTACGTGGATCGCGAGTTCGGTACCGGCGCCCTCAAGGTGACGCCCTGCCACGACCACAACGACTGGGCCCTGGGCAAGAAGCACGATCTGGAGTTCCTGCAGGTCATCGACGAAGACGGCATCATGAAGGCCGAGTCCGGCCCCTACGCCGGTCTGAAGAAGGAAGACTGCCGCACGAAGATCGTGGCCGACATCGAAGCCGCCGGCGACCTGCTGGCCGTGGAAGACCTGGACAACTCCGTGGGCCACTGCTACCGCTGCCACACCGTGGTGGAACCGCACGTGTCCACGCAGTGGTTCGTGGCCACCACCAAGATGGCTCCCGCCGCCCGCAAGGCCGTGCCCGAACTGACCCGCATCCTGCCGGAATCCTGGGCCAAGACCTACTATCACTGGCTGGATAACATCCGTGACTGGTGCATCAGCCGCCAGATCTGGTGGGGCCATCGCATCCCCGCCTGGACCTGCGCGCAGTGCGGCGAACCCATCGTGGCCGAACACGACCCCAGCTCCTGCCCCAAGTGCGGCTGCACTGACCTGAAGCAGGACGAGGACGTGCTGGATACCTGGTTCTCCTCGGCCCTGTGGCCCTTCTCCACCATGGGCTGGCCCGAGCAGACCAAGGACCTGGCCACCTGGTACCCCACCAGCGTGCTGGTGACCGGCTTCGACATCATCTTCTTCTGGGTGGCCCGCATGATGATGATGGGCCAGCACTTCATGGGCCAGGTGCCCTTCCACGACGTATACCTGCACGCCCTGGTGCGTGATGAGACCGGCCGCAAGATGTCCAAGTCCACGGGCAACGTCATCGACCCGCTGGAAATGATCGACAAGTACGGCTGCGACTCCCTGCGCTTCACCCTGACGGCCTTTGCCGCCATGGGCCGCGACATCCGCCTGTCCGAAGCCCGCATCGAAGGCTACCGCCACTTCGTCAACAAGCTGTGGAACGCCGCCCGTTTCGCCCTCATGAACCTGCCCGAGACCGCGCCCGCCCCGGTGGCCCTGGAAAGCGTGGAAGGCCTGCACCACCAGTGGATCCTGCACCGTCTGGAGCAGGTCAAGCAGGACATGGACAAGGCGCTGGAAGAATACCGCTTCAACGACGCCGCCCAGCTGGGCTACAAGTTCCTGTGGAACGAGTTCTGCGACTGGTATCTGGAGCTCATCAAGCCCGACATGCAGGACGAGGCCCGCAAGCCCGTGGCCCAGTATGTGCTGTGGGTGGTGCTGCGCGAGCTGCTGCTCCTGCTGCATCCCATCATCCCCTTCGTCACGGCCGAGATCTGGCACGCCCTGCCCGTGCCCGCCGGCGAGCAGCCCACGGACATCGCCCTGGAGCTCTATCCCGCGGCCCGTCCCGGCTGCCTGCATGAAGCCGAGGCCGCCCGCATGGAACTGGTGCAGGGCATCATCGTGGCCGTGCGCACCATCAAGGCCGAGCTGAATATCAGCCCCAGCCACAAGGTGAGCCTGATGCTGCATCCTGTGGACGAGGCCCAGGCCGCCCTGCTGGAAAGCTGCCGCCAGATGATGACCACCCTGGCCCGTCTGGAAGACCTGCAGATCGGTGCCGACCTGCACGCTCCCAAGGCGTCCGCTTCTTCCGTGGTGGGCGGCTGCCAGGTCATCGTGCCCCTCAAGGGCGCCGTGGACCTGGCCGGCGAGCTGGCCCGTCTGGACAAGGAAATGGCCAAACTGGAAAAGGATCTGGTGGGCGTGCAGAGCAAGCTGCACAACGAAAGTTTCGTGAGCCGCGCTCCCGCCCAGGTGGTGGAACGCGAACGCGCCCGTGCCGAACAGCTGCTGGATGCCAAGGCCAAGATGCAGGCCCTGCGCCAGCGCTTCAGCGAAGCCCTCAACGAGGAATAAGGAACAACGTCATGAAGATGTCCGCCGTTGCCACGCCCCCCATGCTCTGCGCTTCCGGGCGCGGAGCGGTGGGCGTCGTGCCCGGCGCGGTCGTCGCCTCCGGTCTTTCGGGCCGGAGGCCGGCGGCCGCGCTGCTGTATCGTCTGCTGCTCCTGCTGGTGTTCTGCCTGTCCGCCCTGCCGGCCCGTGCCCATGTGGTGGATGAGCTGGCCCCCCTGCTGGACAGCGATGCCATCGTGAACAGCATCCAGGATATCGGTCTGCTCAAAAAGGCCGGTTTCATCTACCAGCCCGACCTGACCATCACGGGCGAGATGTGCCCCGTGGACGGCAGTCAGGACCAGCTGGCCGTGCTCAGCGGCATGCTGGCCGCCGACAGGATGTATGCCTTCTATTTCGGTGACGTGTCCGACGCCGCCAAGAAGAACGAGCTGCTCCAGCAGCTGGTGGGCAAGCCCCTGCCCACGCTGAGCGGCAAGGACATGGCCCGCATCCGCAAGGCCCCGCACAGTCAGGAATCCGCGAACATCCTGGCGCGCTTCCGCCAGCAGGAGCTTTCCCGCCTGCTGGAGGCCGCCCGTCAGGACGACCAGCTGCTGTGCCTGCTGGGTGCGCATCTGTACGGCCTTTATCTGGAACGCCTGTACATGGCATCGGTCATGGTGCTGGCCGCCGCGGAAAGCGACACGCTGGAGCCGCTCTATCAGGTGCACACCGGCCTGGCCACCCGGCACGGCAAGGCCCTGGAGATCCTCGGCAAGAAGGGGATGCTGGGGCTGGAAGACTGCGAGGCCCGCGCGGCCCTGGTCAGGAAGCTGCAAGGCCTGCTGACCGCCAACAAGGGCCAGCCCACGCTGGAAGGCCTGCGCGAGATCGTCTCGCTGGTACAGGAGGAGCGTGCGTTCTTCCTGACCCCTTGCCCGCTGCCGCAATAAGGATGTTTTGTGAAGGGGGAGAAGGAAAGCTTTTTGGAAAAAGGTTCTCCTTCTCCCCCCTCACGCTCCCCCCATATCCTTCCAAAAACTTTTAGGCTCTTGACTAGCTGAGATATCCTAAAAAGGTTATCCAGGTAGTCATGGCAAT
>ERZ824488.3499-NODE-3499-length-11758-cov-2.561395_pt1 | contig 11758 bp, 4 predicted proteins | sample MGYA00519936_ERZ824488 | MGnify/ENA primary metagenome ERZ824488 (study PRJEB31778, sample SAMEA3449153) | human gut metagenome | biome: human gut; feature: human-associated habitat; material: faeces | place: United Kingdom | collected 2010/2012 ... | reverse complement strand
ATTCCCTTCACTATCCTCTGCAAACAGATCCAATATCGCATCATGTGCCGTAATCTTCGAAATACGATGCTGTGACCGCACCTCTTTCAGCACCAGATCCGGCTTCTGCAGGATGATTCGCAGCACATGCTGACAGGCCTCAAGGTCATCCAAAGCCACCGACAGAAACACATTACTCAACAATGTAAACCTTTGTATTTTACTGACCAGGTACTCTTTCTGAGTGATAAGCGACTGCTCTTCTCTGCTCTCTTTTTTACAGATTCCTTCTTTACTCGTTCTGCCATTTACTCTGTTACATTTTTTGTTCGATTTTTCTTTACTCTTCAAATTACATTTTCCAAAGTTCTCCCCGCCTTCTGCAAATATCCCTCATCCGCCCCTCACAGTTTCCCTGTGTTTCTATTCCCCTATTATATACAAAAAGAGAACATTCGACAACCCCGTTTCCCAAATATATCAAAAAAGAGGACCATCCTTTCCAGACAGTCCTCTCATCCTCTTACCTGCTATCTTTTACTTCTTTTTCCTCTTTCTCACACCTGCTGCAATCAGCAGAACCACTGCCACGCCAGCCACCGCAAATACGACTGCGATCTGCGCGACCGGGGTGTCATCTCCGGTGCGGACATTGCCGCCCGGCGGGTTCGTGGACGGTGTGCCAGGAGGTGTCGTCTGCGGAGTGGTCTCCGTCTCAGTGGCCGGTGTCGTCTCCGTCTGTGACGGTGTCTCAGTCTCTGTCTCCGTTTCCGTCTCTTCCTCCTCAAAGACGTTCCTGATCGTCACAGTCTCCTCCGGAACCGTGCCGTCCGTCTTCGGTCTTAAGGTCACTTCTGTCTTATCTACCGAAACCTCAAACTCCAGATCCGGCGAATTCTTCAGCACATTTCCATCCTCATCGGTCTCTGCCACGTAATACGTCTTGCTGCCATTCGAATCATTTCCGATTGCAACGTTAATTGTCACACTCGTCTCACTGCCGCCGTACATTGCAAGCTCGATCACATCACCGAGCCGCTGCGTATGCTCCGCATCCTCAAAGATCGCCGCATAGAAGACGTCATCCGTATTGTATGGCTCGCCATTACGGAATGTCTGTTTCACAAGCTTCAGCTTGCCATAGTAGTAATAATTGTACGGCAGCTCGTAGAACATATTCTTGAATGCAAACTCTGTATGCGGGCGATCCGGCTCGATCGATACCGTCTGTCCGTCCGGATAAGCAGGAATAAACATCTTGCCGTCCACTTCACCGGAAACCAGCGGCTCTCCCGCTTCATCCGTCTCGCACACGTAATACGTTTTTCCGGTTTCCAGATTGGAGAAGGTCACAGACGCACTTACCGTACCCTCAAATGCCAACGCCTTTACACTGGACACACGCTGCGTACACGCTTCATCCGAAAACAATGCCACATAAAATGTGCCGGTCGCCATCAGAGGAAAATCCGAAATATCCGTAATCGTTTTCGTCACCGTCAGATCCGCCGAGGTCGGCGTTTCCTTCTTATCCACCATCGTAACCGTCGCCGATTCATCCGCCGTGCCGGTCACCGTAAATGGCTCATCCACGGATACCTCATATCCATCCGGCGCTTCCACCTCACAGAGAAAATAGCTGCCGACCGGAATCCGCTTCAGCTCATACGGCTCTGCCGTCGTCGTAAAAAGATACGATGCCGAACCATCCTCCTTACGGAGCACATTTCCATCACTGTCCTTGACCGTCAGCTTCGCACCGGCAATCGGTGCACCGGATTCGTCCACCTTGTTGACGATGACCCTGGTCTGCCGGTTCAGCGCCGACACCGAAACTACCGTGCCGGAAGCAGGCTGATACACATCATTAAGCTCCTCAACCGTACCAGCTTCTGTGATAGAAAAATAATATGGCTCAGACATTAAAATATATCCATCCGGTGCTTCCATCTCCGTAAAGCGATAGTCCCCGATCGGCATGTCCGTGACAACGATCTGGCCTCCCTCACTCGTCGAAAGCTCCTTCTTAAATACCTTCCAATAAAACGTACCCTTATCATCACTTCCGGATTCTGCATCAGAAGGAATATCCGCCTCACTATCTACGTATACCTTGCGATGCAGCGCAAAACGCGCTTTCTGTACGACATTCCCTTCCTCATCCGATTTGAGCAAAATCACTGCCCCACCCGGAAACGTATACTTCGGGGAAAGTATTACATCATACACCCACGCAGCCTCCGTCGAAGACGAATACGGTACCGGGATCAGTGCCGGTGAAACCTTCAGTTGCTCCTCTCCATCCGTCTGTGCCGCAAGATACAGTGCCGGTGAAAGCTTTTCAAATTTCATTTCACCGGAAGCTCCTGCCGTTCCGGCCATACCTTCCACGCCCTGCGTCATAGCATAAGCCGCAAGCTTTTCCGCTGCTTCCTGCGCCTGTGCCGCATCATTCAGATTTTCAAATGAAAAGCCGCTGCTTCGAAACGAATCACGAAAAACGTAACCGCTGCCATCGTAATCCGCCACCGCATACAACGTCAGTTCAATCCCATTTGCGGTCTCAGGAAGCTGCAATGTAACCGATCCCTCCTGTGCCTTCGCCATCCCGGGCAAAAGACACAGAGCCCACAGCAACAATCCAAGCAGCCATCCGCTTTTTCTTCGGATCTCCTCACTCATACCCAATCGTATCCTTTCTTTCCTAAACTTTCTTCTTTTTTCTTCCAAACGGAACAAAAAGAATCAGGAGCGTCATCACAAGCACCACTCCCGCAGCGCCTCCTCCGGCAATCATCAGAATCGTCCGTACCGGAAGCTTTGCTTTCTCCGTCACACCGGAACCTTCCGCTGAAAGCGGCATCTCCTCCGGAACATATTCCGTCCGTTCCCCGCGCACCAGAAGCCGGTGGCTGTTAACACCATACGGCGTACATGTCAGAAGTGTCACATAATCCTTCCCCGGCACAATCCGAATATCATCCGTCTCCTCCGGCAGAACCTCCTTGATCTGATCCACCTTATAAGCCAACGTCTCATTCAGTACATGAATATAAAACAGATCGCCCTCCTTCATCTGATCAAGATCCGTCAGGATCTTCGCAGCCGGAAGCCCCGTATGACCGGAGAGCACACAGTGCGTCGAAATACCGCCTACCGGAAGCGAGGTGTCCGGCATATGGCCGATCCCACGTTCCAGTACCTCCGTATCGATCCCATGATAAATGGGCATATATACATTAATCTTTGGAATCTCCAGATAACCGATCGCATCCGTAACTGCCAGCAGCTCATCATACGAGGCAACCGATTCCTCATCACCTTCGCTGAGTGCCTTGTTGTAATCCTGCGCCTTCTTCAGCATCGCCTCAATCTCTGAAGTATCCTCTTTTTCCAACGCCGCCGTATAATCTGCAATTTCAATCTTTGCCGTATACACACTGATCCAGTCACTGAGCATCGGGTAAGTCAGAATCCCGATTCCTGCCATCAGCACATAAAAAATAAACAACAGCGGCAGCCTTGCCTTTACTCTATTTTTCATCTGGTTTTTTCAGACTCCTCCTGCGATAAATCTCCGCACTGACTGCAACAATCACCGCCGCAGCAACAATCACGACAATAACCAGAATCTGCCGTTTGATCACCGATGACAGCCCTGCCTTTACCGTTCCATTCCCCGAAGCCTGCTCCTTCATTTCCTCAGGCACGTAGTCCGTGCGTTTTCCCCTCACCAAAAGACGGTCGCTGTTCACCCCGTAAGGCGTACACGTCACAAGCGTTACGTAATCCTTCCCCGGAAAAATCTTCAGCCCCTCCGTCTCATCCGGCTTTACAACCGAAATCTCATCCACCTCATACGCCAGCGTCTCCCCCAGCACATGGATAAAAAACATATCTCCTTCCTTCATCTTATCCAGAGAAGAAAGAAGCTCCGCCCCCGGAAGCCCCGTATGCCCGGACAGCACACTGTGCGTGTTCACACCGCCCACCGGAAGGGACGAATTTACAATATAGCCAACTCCCTTACTGAGCACTTCATCCGAAGTCCCATAGTAAACCGGGAGATAGACACTAATTACCGGTATCTCCAGATGCCCGATCAGCCCGCCGGAATCCATATTCAGGCACTTGTCCTCATCCTCCTCATTCACACCGTAAAACAGATGTTGATTGAAGGTACGCGCCTCTTCCAGCCGCTCCTGCGCCCCAGTATCTTTCATCTCCTCCACCTTCTCCTCATAATCCGCAATACTGATCGAAGCCGTACTGAGCGTCACCAGGTTGCCGATTGAAGGATACAGGATAAACGCGATACCAAACAAAAAGATCAGCGCAATCAATCCCATTGGATACAATTTTTTCATGCAGCTTCATCCTTTCTGGTCCGCCTCCGCATGTCCTGCGGAAGTGAAACACAAAAGACGAAGTAACGTCTTTCAGTATGATCTCCGGGGCAGATGCCCCGGAGGCCAGTTTCTGCTGCTTTTGGCCATTTATGCCGCATTCAGCTTTTTCTTACTTTTTTACTCCATCATCTTGAGCATGCTCAGCTTATGCCTGCTTTTTCTGCTTGCGCATATAAACAACAAACATCAGAGCTGCCAGAGCTACCAGAACGATACCGCCGATTGTGAAGATTGTGGTACCCATTCCACCAGTGCCCGGGAGGGTGGTACCCTTCTTGTTGGTGATTGTTGTCTCATCATTATCGCCGTTCCAGGTTACCTGATAATTTGTCACTGCTGTAGAGTTTGCCGCTGCAAGAGACTCTGCATTTTCGCTTCCTGCTACTACTCCACTCTCATTTTCAAGCGCACAGTTTGCATTGTTCGGTGCAACACTCAGTACAATTTCAATCTCATCCGTTTTCAGGCTGTAGCCATCCGGTGCCTTTGTCTCTTTTGCATAATAAGTACCAGCATCAAGTCCTGCTATTGTCGCAGTTCCCTTGGTTGCATCCTCTGAACTTGTTGTTATTGTCTGATAGTAATAATAAGTCTTTCCGTTCTTGGTTATTTCGCCATTTTCAAGAGCTTCCGGATTATCTGCTGCTTTTTTATCTTCACGTGGTCCATAAATAGCAAATTCAGCACCGCCAAGCAGAGTTTCCTGATTATCCTGATCTACCTTTTTAATTTTTAATTCGCCAGTATATGTAATAACAGTATCCTTCGGCGTCTTATGTTTTTCCTTTGTATCCCAGTTATTTGTATACTCAAGATCAACAGAGTTCGGGTTACCGTTGCTTCCAACCTGTGCGTTGCTGTTCAGTTCTGCTTTCAGAATAACTGTGATTGTCGCTCCACCATTTGCAACAAGAATCGAATTGTCAACCTTAATTTCAACCCGTTTTGCATTCTCTCCTACAGGATTTGTAACTGTGCAGCTACCACCGATATCTGTCGTTCCAATCTTAATACTTTCAATGCCAGCATAATTCAATCCTGCAGACATTTCGTCTGTGATTACATAATAAAGATCCGTTGCATCTGCTGGATATTCCGGAATCTGCGAATCAATCTGATATCTGATGGTGTCTCCAATTGCTGCTACGTTCGCATCGACCAGTGTTCCTGTATCAGAAAGACCCTTATCTTCGAGAATAATTTTCTTTGTAATACCAGCCTCAGATGTTTTCAGATTAACTGTCGTATTATCAACTACCGTTGTAAGGATATATTTAGTTGCAATGCTTGCATCACCGCTTGTATGCAATGTTTCTTTTACAAGATAATAGCCCGGTGCAAGTCCTGCTATACTGCCGCTAGTAACGCCAGTGAACATTTTACCTGCCTCCATGGTAAAACCGTTTGCATTCGTAATTGCAGCAAGTTTTTTCGCAAGAGCAACTACCACACTGTTATCCGTTTCTAGGCTTTCAATCTCTGCAAGTTTCGCATCCGTAAGAACTCCTGCAAACTCGTTGTTCACAGAAATATTTGTCAATACTTGACTTCCGTTTAACGTTTCCACATTACCGGATGCAATCTGATAAATACTGTACGTATTTTTCGCTGGAGTTGACTGATTATTTTTTACATAATTGATACTCAACGTATACGTTGTGCCATCCGCCATTGCCGTCACTGCCATTGCCATCGCCATTATCGCAAATATAGCAAATGCCAGAAGTTTCTTGAATTTGTTTTTCATTCTTTTCACCTTTCCTTTTCTTTTTTGTCTTGTCCGTTTCCGGTAAGCCATAGACGCCGATAAACCGCGGATTTCGGCTTTATCAGTCTTTCCGGCTTTACCGGTCTTTCCATTTAATGCGCGGAACTAAAGGTATTACGAATTACGTTCCGGTTCCACCAGTTTTTTTACCTCCTTTCCCCGCATAATATGGTTTATTCTTTTTCTTTAAGGTCAGGAACATCCATACTGCCGATACCGACAGAAATGCGATTCCCAGACCGTAAAAGACGAGTGGGTATTTGGAGCCTGTGCCCGGCAGGATAATGCCGGTTTCTTCTCTGGTGTTTGTGATGGTCACCAGATTTCCAGTCGTTTTGACTGCTCCCTTTGCTTCATCTAAAAGTGACTCATTCGGAGTCAGTTCCGTGCCACCGGACTGATACGTAGTGGTATAACCAGTAAGACCTTTATTACCTGCTGTTGCTTTGGTCTCCCGCACATAATATATACCAGGAGTCAGATTGGTCCAACCGGATTTCCATTCATTCTCGGTATTTAGCGTCACCGGATTTGCAATGGCAGTTCCACTCTTATCAACTGTCACTTTATTGCCTGAACTGTCATACAGCGTTACCTCTACTGTATAGCTGCTGTGGTCAGTAACAGAATCCTTCCATTTCTTTTCCACGTCGATCTGGATTGGCTTCGTAATATCAAGCTTATTGGTGACAGTCACCTTTTCCACTCCGTTTGACTGGCTGCCGTCTTTATAAGTCATTTCATATCTTGCCTTATATCCGCCCGGCACCGGATCCTCCACTGCAAAGTAATAATAAAGATTTCCATTCGGATCCGCTTTATCCAATCCTTCCCAGCTTGCTTTCCAGCCATTTGCACTGTTCAGGATCTTGTCCTGTCCTGGAACATACTCTGCATTTTCAGGAGTGACTGCACCGTCTCCTACGCTAAAGATCCAGCCAGAAGAAATAAGCATATCTGCCGAAGTCGTTCTGACTGTATTACCGGCATCCGAAATCAGAACTGCTTCTCCGTTTACAATATTTGCTGCCTGTGCCGACGAAATCATATTTTGAGCGGTAAAGGTAATCGTGCCCTGATTTTTAGCTCGTCCGCCACCCCAATAGGATACTTCAGAGTTACTTTTATTGCAGAGTACCTTATCCCCATTATACAACTCAATATAATATTCTGTACTCGTATCTCCGGCCAGTTCTGTAAAAGTATATGACCATCCATTTACTGCATTCAATTGCGCCCGCTGCACTACTTTGTATTGCCTACTGCTATACAGCGGCACATCAAATGTAATATCTGAATCAGCCGATGGTATATTATTCTGCCATGCTACTGTTACAGTCACACTGTTTTCGCCAGGTGGCTCTGTCTCCAGAAGCCTCTTCGTCCGGTACAACTTAAAGCGCACATTTTCCGGCCGCAGATTCTGGCTGTTGTTGTCATCGGACCATATTTTTTCTGCTTTCAGTCCTGTGGTTTCTTTTTTGTTTTCCAAAAGAATCATGCCACTGTCTGCAGACGCTGCCGATGCTTCCTGCCATTCTCCATCCTTTGTTTTCCAGCTTACGGTGTAACCCGCCGGCGGATTTTTCTCTGTGACGTAATACGTGCCCTTTGTGATGCCAGACCAGGTGTACTCCCAGCCGTCTTCACTGTAACCGCTCTGCCCTTTTTTGTCTTTTCCAAGCGTTACTGTACTGCAATCAACATCTGCTCCGGAAGAAGACTTTTTCCAGAGGATTATCTCCAGACTAGAAGGATGCTCTGCTTCTGAAAGTTCGTTTCCTTCCGCATCCAGCCATACCTTCTTTACTGAGATATCAGTTTCGTTCTCATCCCGCGTCGTCTCATTGGTGATCTGAACCTTCTGAATGGAGGTCTTCGCTTCATCCCCATAGGTATAAAGATAGGACGCATAATATTCATCCAGATATCCTTTTCCTCTATCACCTTCCACCACATAGTAATAATACGTGTCATCGAGTTCTGTCCAGTTCCACGTCCATCCGGTCGTTGTATTTTGGGAATTCTGCGAGGCACCGAGCGTCACTGTCTGCACTGCCTGAGCATCTGGCGGCAGTTTGAGCATTTTATTCGTACCATCCGTCAGGATTGGGGCCGCCTGATGCTTTCCATCAAGTGAAATACCTGACCAGCCCGAATATACCAGATGGATGGTTACATCACTTTTGACCTTTCGCAGGATAAAAGCATGCTTTCCGTCTCCAATGTCGTGTCCTGTCAATGTAATAGTCTGTCCGTTTTCCGTATATTGTGCAGAAAGCAGTGTCGCATTGCCCGTTACAGTCAGCTTCACATTGCTGCCGGAAATCGGTATGCTCACTGTGCCCGAAGTAACCGTCGTCCCCTGCTCCGTTTTAGACGGATCATTTGGATTTCTTCTCTCATACTCCAGCGTATACGTGATTTCTTTTGTCTCCTCTGCTTCCGTTTCTTCGTATCGAATCGAAGAACGATACAGGGTAACAGGAACTTCCGTCTGCGGTGTACCGGATTTCCATTGCTTCTCTACGGTTACAGACGTATTTCCAGGTTTCTTCTGATTTGTCAGTGTGATAACACCACCTGTAATGCCATCCCTGGTGTCGCTGGTGCTTTCATACGCAGCACTGACTTCAATCGTTTTTTCCTGATTATCTGAATCCAGGACCGTCATTGTCCCTTCCTTTACGTAGTAGTAATATGAATTCCCATTCTCATCCTCAGCCGGAAGATGATTGAAGATATGATACCATTCACCCGTATCATTTGCTGCCAGTTCTGCCTCTTCAAACGGTGTCTCAGTTTCGTCTATCCGGGCATTTTCATCCAGTTTCTGATACAGCTTCAGTTTGATGCTGAGCACCTTTCTGCCCTCTGCATCTACAATTTTATCCGTATCCATCGGCGAACCTTTGGAAGAAAGCCAGTTTTTCCGAACTTCTACTGAGGTATTTTTTGTTTCCCCCTTTGCATTTGTCAGCGTAATGTATCCCGTTGCGCTGTTCATTGCCACCTGCATAAAGCCTTCCGGAAGTGCATCTGTGCTGTCGCCCTGTGCGCTTTTTATATAGAAGTAATGCGGTGTTGCATCCAGCTGATAATTCGTCGGCGCCTCCTGTTCAATCAAACGATACGCCACATTATCTGTCAAGCCGCCGAGTACAACCGTTCCGTTTGCTCCTGTCGTATACAGCTTCACAGGCTCCCAACATGTCTCATCCTGCCAGTTCCCCTGATCCTTTGTAGGATTGTACTTCTGCAACAGAAATTTTGCGCCTTTCAGATAGATGTTTTCGTTTTCTGCATCTACTTTTACCAGTTCGATCCGATCCACCCGTACAACTGCAGAACTTCCTTTTATCTTCTCTTGGCCCGTCACAGAGCTTTCATCGCTGTAGCCGCCCTCCATTCGGACGTTATTGGTAAATGTATACTCTGTCCACTTCTGTTCATTGAGCAGATCCACATCGATTGAGGTAACGTATGTATACTCCAGAATCATCGGTGTACCATCCGGTACCGTCAGCACCATTTCAAACTTCTGACTGCTCTCTGTGCATTTCAGAGAATAAGTCGATGAATCCAGTTCCGCACCCTTTGTGCCATCATCTCTTCTGTAATACAGATGCAGGGACTGTGGCTTAAGACCAACGCCAAGGATGTACGAGGTTCCATTTACCGTATGTGCACTGTAATCCACTGTGTCAGTCACAGTAAACGGATTGCCGTCTGCCTTCGTCTCCCCGCCTGGATTAATCAGAATACGGTAAGAGATCTCATTTTCCGCATCGTTCACTTCCGGATTCCGCATCTTTGAGATATAAGACTTTTTCACAGTGCTTGTCGTCTCATCAGCTGCTGTTCCGCCCTGCCAGGTCAGCTGTGCGTGATTTGTGAATGATTGACCGTCTTTCATATCTTTCAGGGTTTCATCCTTGATCTTAACTGCGTAGAAGAGGTAAAGAGGATAACGCTCATCCATATTTCCACTGTTTCCACTAAAGGAATACACGGCTTCCGGTATCGTAACTGTAAGCTTGTTTCCTGTTTTATCATAATTTACTGAAACATAGCTCTGCAGATCTACTGCTCCCTCATAGCCTTTACCCAGCCAGTTGGCTGCCTGTGGCTTATCCTTCAATCCCCACTGATTCACATAGATTTTTACTCTGCAGTCGTTAAGCGGATTTCCCGGATTATATTTTCCCTTTGATGTCGTGGAAATATTGTAAGGTACTTCATATAACTCCGTGCCATCCGGAAGCTGGTCAGTAATCGTCAGTTCTCCGCCGCCTGTTTTCGGAAGGCTCCCAAGCTCATTTATAACCAGGCAATAGTACAAAACACCTTTTGTCTCATTATACACATAGCTGCCATTCGTGCCGCCTACGTCCAGCTTTTTCAGATATCCGCCCTTTGACTCTTTCTTTGAATCCTCGTCGCCAGCGCTTCCTCCGTCCTGTACAAAGGTTCCCTTATTTTTAAACGTCCATGTCTCTCCGTTTGCCATATTGGAAAGATTGCCCGTCGTCTTATAGACCAATGTCAGCTGCTCTACATTCTCCGGCAGCTTTTTCGTTGCCTCATCTCCTTTAAACAGAATCCGGTATTTCCGGAACGGACCCTCCTGATTTGAAAAATCAACCCACTGTCCGTTTATTTCTACCTGCTTTACGTAGTATTTTGTGTCGAGTTCCGCATCCGTTGATGCTGATGCATCCTTTTCTTTTACAAGGATTTTCAGATTTTTCAGCTGCGTGGCCGTCATATAATGTGGTCCGCCATCTGTATTGTCTGAGTTCTTCCACGGATCTCTTGACATTTCATCAAGGTAATAGGAACCAGCCTTGATTCCGTCCGACGGTGCTGTTATCTTTACCTGCCACCGGTAAATGTGCTCATTCGCCGTCGTCTCATCCGTTTCTGTGTCATCCTTATCCGGTTCCATATAGTTCTTGGTGAGAGTGCCGCTATTCTTCGTAATATCCTGACGAATTTCTCCCGTTTCAAATTTGGAGCCTCCTCCAGTGCCATCGCCATCCTTGGAGAATTCTGCCTTATTCGTATAGGAACTGTAAAACTCATTCGTAGTCTTCGTTTTGTAGGTAATTACGAATTTATTCGTAATATCACTTACATTTGCACGGTTAAAGGTGTACGGCAGTGTAATTTCGTAGTCAGCCACTTTTTCCGATCCGTTGTATTCCACCATCGTCGCGGCTTTGCTGCCTTCCACGATAACTCCGTTCTTTTTCAGGATATCGTCCAGTCTATAGCCATCAATATCACCGCCGAAATCATTGACTGTGATTGTCCAGACAATTTCTCCTGTCTTTTCATCATACTGTCCGCTCTTCGAAATCCAGGTATGGCTGAAGGAAAGATTTGTCTGATCCCAGCCGTTGTCCTTGTCATTCCCTGCATTGATCGTATTCTGAATGTTATAGCCACCGTTTAATTTATCAATTCCTTCATATTTTAGCTTGTAATTCAGTTCATAGCTTTCTCCCGGTCCAAGTGCCGGCAACGTTTTGCCGTCTTTCAGTTTAATGATCGTCTTATTGTCATTCGACCACTTTGATGTATCAAAATAGTCAGAGAT
>ERZ824488.3496-NODE-3496-length-11765-cov-13.348079_pt1 | contig 11765 bp, 10 predicted proteins | sample MGYA00519936_ERZ824488 | MGnify/ENA primary metagenome ERZ824488 (study PRJEB31778, sample SAMEA3449153) | human gut metagenome | biome: human gut; feature: human-associated habitat; material: faeces | place: United Kingdom | collected 2010/2012 ... | reverse complement strand
TATCAGGAGAAGAAATGGGAATTGCATTAGCAAGAGAAGGAGGAGTTGCATTTATTTATGGTTCACAATCAATAGAATCACAAGCTAGAATGGTTCGCCATGTAAAAAAACATAAAGCAGGTTTTGTTGTAAGTGATTCTAATGTAAAATCAGGAACACCACTAAGAGATGTAATAGATTTAGTACAAGAAACAGGTCATTCAACTGTAATAATAACAGATGATGGAACAGCTCATGGTAAGTTTATAGGTCTTGTAACAGATAAAGATTATAGAATTTCAAGAGACGATTTTGATAGTCCAATTGATAATTTTATGACACCAAAGGAAAAAGTAGTATGGGCAAATGAAGGTGTTAGCTTATCTGAAGCAAATGATATTATATGGGAAAACAAAAAAGCTTGCCTACCAATATTAGATAATGAAGGAAATTTGAAATATTTAGTATTTAGAAAAGATTATGAAGATAGAAAACATAACCCTAATTCACTATTAGATGAAAACAAAAGATATATAGTAGGAGCAGGAATTAATACAAGAGATCATGAAGAAAGAATACCAGCATTAGTTGAAGCAGGAGTTGATATGATTTGTATGGATTCTTCAGATGGATATTCAGTATGGCAAAAAAATACAATTGATTTTGTAAGAGAAAAATATGGAGATTCTGTAAAAATAGGCGCTGGAAATGTTGTAGATAAAGAAGGATTTTTATATTTAGCAGAAGCTGGTGCAGACTTTATAAAAGTAGGAGTAGGTGGAGGCTCTATCTGCATTACTCGTGAAACAAAAGGAATAGGAAGAGGACAAGCTTCAGCATTAATTGATGTTGTAAAAGCTCGTGATGAATATTTTGAAAAAACAGGAGTATATATTCCAATTTGCTCAGACGGTGGAATAGTACATGATCATCATATAACAATTGCATTAGCATTAGGAGCAGATTTTGTAATGATGGGAAGATATTTTGCAAGATTTGATGAAAGCCCAACAAGAGTTGTTAAAAAAGGGAATGGCTATGTAAAAGAATATTGGGGAGAAGGCTCAAACAGAGCTAGAAATTGGCAAAGATATGATATGGGAGGAGATAAGAAGCTTTCTTTTGAAGAGGGAGTTGATTCTTATATTCCATATGCTGGAAGATTAAAAGATAATTTGGCAATTACAGTAGCAAAAATAAAATCAACTATGTGTAATTGTGGAAGCATTACTATTCCAGAATTGCATGAAAAAGCAAGATTGACTCTTGTGTCTGATGTTAGTATTTCAGAAGGTAGTGCACATGATGTTATTTTAAAGGAAATTGATAGTCAATATACATAAAAGAAAACTCGACTCTACTAAGAGCCGAGTTTTTATGGATTACCTAAAAGATATTTAATGATTCAAGCTGATCTTTTGCCACTTGAAAAACCTCTTTTTGATTAAGTTTAGTTGAATCAATATACAGATGTTTAGCATTATTAAATGGTGCTAAATCTGTATTGTTTCCAGCTATACATTCTGCATAAGCTCTTCTAGTCTCAACTTCCTGCTTACGTATATAAGCTGGATATTCAAATTTGTCCGCGTCTGGATCGTTGCAAATTCTGGAATATGCTGTTTTAGCTTCTGCTACCATATGAATGATAATATCAGCTTGTGGAAGCTCAGTTGTGCGGTTTAAATCCTCAATCCAAGAATAGCTAAATCCCTGAACTGCACCGTGGACAAAAGAGTCCAAAAAACATCGTTGAGTTAAAACAATGTCAAATTCACCGGATTTCAGAACTTCTTTCAATTCTGTTCCAAAAATACGATTGTCAACTGCAAACAGTAGACGATCGGTATATGAATCTGTAGACTTATCTAATAGGTCAGATACAATATAACGATCATGAGGTAAACGATCTCGCTTAACTTTCAAACCTTTTTCTTCAAACCAGGTTTTTAAAGAATCAACTAAAGTTGTTTTGCCAGAACCATCCAATCCTGAGATGGCAACCCATAAAGTTTTTTTATTTTTCATAAAATTATGTCCTCCCTAAGATGTAATTGTCCTATTTAAATAAAAATAGGAATTATTAATAAAAAACTTAATCTAATTATACAATATTTTTGACATTATGTCAAATTAAAATACTTTTACTTTATTTATCCAATTGCTTAAAATATCAGTAGGAATTTGTAAATCTCCATATCCAACCCCAATATCTACATCAGGCTTATATTTGCCATGAAAGTCAGAACCACCTGAAATAAATAATTTGTTTTTTTTACAAATATTAAGAAGATTAAAATGCTGTTCATTTGAAAAAGTTGTATAATAACATTCAATACCATCAATTGAATAATTATTAAGGATAAAGTTTAAAATATTATTAGCGTTATTCTTATATTCATAAATATGAGGTATAAAAACCAATCCACCGCATTGTTTTATTAAGTTGCTTGCAGTTTCAAAATCTGGAACAAAATCATCCATCTCAACATAAAGAGGTGTTTTTGGGTCAGACATATACTGCCTGTAAAATATTTTACTTGATTCCCAAGCTTCATCAGAAATTAGTTTTCTATTTTCTGGAAGTTTTGTAATTTCTTTATGAAAAAAAACAGAAGCGAATGTATCTGAAGAAAATGTATCTAAACAATTATTAGAAAGTTTAATTCCATAGTTAATGCATTTTTTATATAATCTTTTAACTTCAATAAAATTTCTTTCAGTAGCTGGAATATAAACTTTCTTAACAAGATTGTTCATTTTTGCGTAGTCAATTCCATAGCCTAATATTTCAATTGGAATATTTAAAACTTTTGTATTAAGTTCGATACCAGGAATAATTTTACCATTATAAAAATCTTTAACATTTTTATTTTCTAATTCTTTATATACCAATGCAGTATTATGATCTGTAATTGATATATAATCTAAATTTTTTTGTTGGCATTTTTTTAAAACTGTTTCACAATTTTCAGTACCATCTGAGTAAGTTGTATGCATATGTAAATCAATCATAATATTCAATCTCCTTTTTTATAGTTTAATTGAATATTATATTATCACTTTATAATAAAAATAACAAGCTTTTATAAAATACCTGCTGTTGGAATATAGCTTTCATCCGGAGGATAAACATATTCATCGTTTGGTTTATTAGTTTTATTTATACTAGTTATTTTTACAATAGGCATATCGCCGTGATAATCACCTTTTATAATTTCACCAGTAATTTCAACCCAAGAATTATCTTCATATTCTAGTGCTTTATCATACTCACATAAGAATCCTACAATAACACTTTGAAAATCTGAAGAGATAATCATATCTCTAGCTAGAATAAATTGATTTTCTTTCAAATCTAATACTCTATAAACATAACCTGTAAAATTTATTTTCGTTCCAACATAATCATCTATATTTTCATGAACAGCCTTTAATACATTGGAATAATTATTTGCAGTTATTTTATTAACTCTATTTTGAGGAATACACGAAGAAGTATTTTCTGAATTCATAGCTCCATTAAAAACTTTAAAAATTACAACACCTAAAATACAAATTAAAAAAATAATCATTAAGGCAAAAATAAATTTAAATGTTTTACTACCATTAATTTTTACATTATACACAAACATAATAAATTTCCTCATTTCTAAAAATATAAACTTTACTAAACTTTATGTTAAAAAATTAAAAATATGAATAAAACTTTGCTCTTTTGCTATAAAAACTACATTACAACAATTAGAAATACTTTTTTTTACAAATACCTTGCGAAAAAAAGATTTTAGTGATATAGTTACAAAGTATAAAATTAACTAAGGAAGGATTGAGTTCAAAATGAGCGTTTTAAACAAAATATTTAAATCTTACAGTGAAAAAGAAGTAAAAAGAGTTAAACCCATTGTTAATAAAATTAATGGCTTAGAAGAAGAAATGACAAAATTAACAGATAATGAATTAAGAGCTAAAACAGAATATTTTAAAGGACAATTAAAAGAAGGAAAAACATTAGATGACATATTACCTGAAGCATTTGCAGTTGTTAGAGAAGCATCGAAAAGAGTACTAGGTATGAGACATTTCGATGTTCAATTAATAGGTGGTATCATCCTACACCAAGGTAGAATTGCAGAAATGAAAACTGGTGAAGGAAAAACATTAGTAGCAACATTACCTGTTTATTTAAATGCTTTAGAAGGAAAAGGTGTTCATGTTATTACTGTTAATGATTATTTAGCAAAAAGAGATAGTGAATGGATGGGAAAATTATATAAATTCTTAGGACTTTCTGTTGGACTTGTAATTGCAGGAATGGAACCAAAAGAAAAGCAAGAAGCATACAATGCAGATATAACTTATGGAACAAACAATGAATTTGGATTCGATTACCTAAGAGATAATATGGTTATATATAAAGATCAATTAGTTCAAAGAGGATTACATTATGCAATTATAGATGAAATTGATAGTATTTTAATTGATGAAGCGCGTACACCATTAATTATATCAGGAAGAGCTAATGAATCATCTGACCTATATAAAAAGGCTGAAAATTTTGTATCAAGATTAACACCCAAAGTTATAGTAGAAGAAGATGTAAAAGACTTTGATCAAGCAGAAGATAATGAAAAATACGATTATATTGTTGATTTAAAAGCAAAATCAGCATCTTTAACACAAAAAGGTATAAAGAAAGCTGAAGATGCCTTTGGATTAGAGAATTTTAATGATTTAGAAAACTCTACTTTAGTACATCATGTAAATCAGGCTTTACGTGCACATGGAATAATGAAAAAAGACATAGATTACATTGTAAAAGATGGAGAAGTTTTAATTGTAGATGAATTTACAGGTCGTATTATGTATGGAAGAAGATATAACAATGGACTACATCAAGCAATTGAAGCAAAAGAGCATGTAAAAATAGCAGACGAATCAAAAACACTAGCTACTATTACATTCCAAAACTTATTTAGAATGTATGATAAATTATCAGGAATGACAGGTACTGCAATGACAGAAGAAGCAGAATTTGAGGAAATTTATAATTTAGACGTTGTTGCTATTCCTACAAATAAACCAATGGTTCGTAAAGATGAAAATGATGTAATTTATAAAAACGAAAATGCTAAATATAAAGCAATTGTAGAAAGCATAAAAGAAAGCCACGAAAAAGGACAACCAGTATTGGTTGGTACAGTATCTATTGAAAAATCTGAGAAACTTTCTAAATTATTGAAAAAAGAAGGAATTACTCATGAAGTATTAAATGCAAAATACCATGAAAAAGAAGCAGAAATCATTGCTCAAGCAGGAAAGTTTAAAGCTGTAACAATTGCAACAAATATGGCTGGACGTGGTACAGATATTATGCTTGGTGGAAACAGTGAATTTTTAGCAAAAGAAGAAATGAGAAAAAATAAAGTTTCAGCAGATTTAATTGAAGAAGCTAATACATATTATGAAACAGATAACAAAGAAATTTTAGAAGCCAGAGAGCAATTTAAAAAATTAGTTAAAAAATATGACGAACAAATTAAAGAAGAAAAACAAAAAGTAATTGATGCAGGAGGACTAAAAATCATAGGAACAGAAAGACATGAGTCTAGAAGAATTGACAACCAATTAAGAGGTCGTTCTGGACGTCAAGGAGATGTCGGAGAGTCTAAATTTTATATTGGTTTAGATGATGACTTGATGAAAATATTTGGTGGAGATACAATTACTAAAGTTTATAATACATTAGGTGCAGATGAAAACATGCCAATCGAATCAAGAATTATTTCAAATGCGGTTGAAAATGCTCAAAAGAAAGTAGAAGGTAGAAACTTCAGCATTCGTAAAAATGTATTAAAATATGATGATGTTATGAATGCACAAAGAGAAATAATATATAAACAAAGAAGAGAAGTGCTAGATGGAGAAAATATTCATGACAGTATCATAAATATGATAGAATTTGTAGCAGATAATATTCCAACTATGTTTGTTGAAGGCCAAACAGGAGAATTGAATATAGAATCTCTAAATACAGAAATAATAAATGTATTTGGAATTGATATGTTAGACTATATAAAACAAAATAAAAATGATGCTGAAAAAATAGCTGAACAATTGAAAAAGTTAGCTTTAGAAATATACAGTAAAAAAGAAGAAGAAATTACATCAGAACAAATGAGAGAACTTGAAAGAGTTGTTATGCTAAAAGTAGTTGATGAAAAATGGATGAATCATATTGACAGCATGGATGAATTGAAAAATGGTATAGGACTTCGTGCATATGGTCAAAAAGATCCAGTTGTTCAATATCGTCTAGAAGGATTTGACATGTTTGACGAAATGATAAATGATATTAAGTTTGATGTAACTAAAATTTTAATGCATATTAGACAACAAGGAGAAGTAAAAAGACAAGAAACTGTTAAGATTACAGGTGAAGCATTAGAGGCAATTCATAGTGTGGATGGTGGCTCAAAAATAGGAACAGATGTAGATAGAACAGTTAGAAATGAAGGACCAAAAGTTGGTAGAAATGATCCATGTCCATGTGGTTCGGGAAAAAAGTATAAGAATTGCTGTGGAAAGTAATATAAAACAAGGAAAAAATTGAATTTAAGAAAGGTAACAAATTTGTTGTTTGTCAACCAATAAATAAAAATGTGGACAAAATCCATTGAAATTAAATGATGTCAACAAAAAGTAATTTGTTGACATTTTTTATTGAAGGGGATGAAAAGAATGATGGAGTTAAATAATTTATTAAAATCATTAGATATTGATAAAGATTATCACGACAAAATTTTTGACAATATGATACTTGAGAATTTATATACAAAAGTAGATTTAAATAAGTATGCTACTATAAAAAATAGAATTTATTGGATGAGCTTATTGATATATAGAATATCTATGACAAACTATTTAAAATCGATTAACAAGAATATTGATTTTGAAAATAAATCTATTAATATCGAAAAAAAAAATCTAATAGTTTTTCATTTATCGCTAAACATTACAAGTGAAATTTGTAAACAATTTAGTAATGGTGAAATATATCCATCATATATTTCAATGTTATGTAGGCAAATAATAGAACAAATATGTTTTATTAAAGAAGTTAAAAATGAAAATATAAATTTACAACTTATAGTAGAATCTGCTTTAGAATCGTACAATAAACAATTAGGAGCAAAAAGTTTAAATATACAAGAATTGAATGATAATAATAAAGGATTACTGAAAGTTTTTAAAGATAAAAAATCATATGGAAAACTTGCCAAAAAATATAAATATGGGTATATGTATAATTTCTTTTCTGGAGATATTCATTTATTATCACAAATTGATAAATTAATACCATTTAATACCAATCATTCAAAGCAGTATTATGATATATATCTTAATTGCATTTTAACTTTGTTAAAGGATTATTTCTTGCTCATAAATGATTATAATACTGAAGTAAAAGTAGATGTGACAAAATTAAATCAAATTAATTTTATAGAAATAAAAGATAGTTGATTAGATGGATTAATCAACTATCTTTTATTAGATTGAATTGAAATAATAGTGATTAAAGAAAGGATAAGTGACAATAATGATCAATATTAGAAAAAGAGGTAAAGTGTATCAATATTGCTTTGAAGCAGGGAAGGTAAATGGAAAAAGAAAACAAATAACTAAATCAGGTTTTAAAACTAAAAATGAGGCATATATAGCTGGGCAAAAAGCATACGATGAATTTATAAATGGAATAACTAATGTAGAGTGTAACATGTTATATGGATATTATTTAGATTATTGGATGAAAGAATATTTTGAAATAAATTATAAATATTCTACGGCAAAGAGATATAAAGAATCTTTTAGCAATATCAAAAAGGAATTAGGTAATTATAAGTTATCAGTTTTAACACCATATATTCTAAATCAGGCGTTATTAAAGTTATATCAAACATCTGGTACAAGGGATGCATTAAGAAATTATCAAAAGGTTATTAAGAGTTCGTTGAGAGATGCAACTTACTATTTTGGATTTATTAAGAATAATCCAGCAGGTGATTTGGAGATACCTAGAGTATTATCATTTGAATTAAAAAAAACAATATAGGTCACATCTATACTAAAGAAGAAATGAAAATAATTTTAGGTAGATTTAAAAATAATAAAGTGTTTATATGTGCATTTTTAACTGCTTGTTATACAGGCATGAGAACTGGTGAGGTATTTGCATTAACTTGGAATGATATTGATTTAGACAATAGAATTATCAAAGTTAATAAGACTGTTTATGCAAAAGATAAAGAAGAAAACGGCAGATGGTATTTAGGTACTGCTAAAACAATAGGTAGCTACAGAGAAGTTTATATTTGTGATACTTTATATTCATTTTTATATAAATATAAAGTATTGCAAAACAATTATAAAAAAGAGTGTGGTAAAAATTATAAACACTATACTTTAGAAGAAGTTAAAAATAAGTATGGTAAGTTAGTAGAATATAAAATTATAAAAAGTAATTCTAAACGTAATAGAGTAGAAATGGTGTTTACTAGAAAAGATGGAACTTATTCAGGAACTGATATTATTAGGTATCCATTTAGAATAATTCATCATGAATTAGGAATTCAATGTAGATTTTATGATTTAAGAGGAAATTTTGCAACTATTTGTTTAAGAAATGGTTGTGAGATAAAAGATATTGCAGAAATATTAGGGCATAAAAGAATAGAAACAACTCAAAAATATTATATATTAAGTTTAAAAGAAAATAAGAAAAAAGTTACTAAAGTTTTTGAAAAAAATATTAGTCTAAATGATGTTTAAAAAGGGAAAATATGCTATAATAAAAGCAAAAAAATTACATATTAAAGGAGGGTAGAAATGAGTTTAAAAGAAGTTTTAATAGATATAATTATTCCGCTAATTTCAGGTTTTATTGGAGGCAGTATTGGTAGCGTTGTAATTATAAAGAATAAATATAGCAGTATTGGAACTATAAAAAAAGATAATAGAAAAGTTAATAACAAAAATGTACTATATAATAATATAGGAGAAGTTTATAATGGGGATAGAAATAGATAATAGAAAAATTAATAATTCAAATGCAACATATCAAAATATTGAAAAAGTAATTAACGGAGATGAAACAAACATATATAAAACTACAGTTTTTCAAATAAATATGAATAGAAGTTATGAACTTTTAACAAATAAAGTTAATTACAATGAGTTCTATAAGAAATATCTTAATAAATTTGATGAACTAGATAATTATGCTTATCATTTAATTTTTCCATATTTTAATGACAATAAATATGAATTTACTAGTAAACCATTGATATTAGGAAAAAAAATAGTAAATTGGATATTTGGATTGAGTGACTTTCCAGATAAAGAATTAATAGAATTTTATCACAACTTAAAATTAGAGTTTGATTTAAGTGATGATAGTACAATTTGCAGACGCTGGAAAGCAAATTTTGCATATTTTCGTGGCGATTTAAAAAAAGCATCAAATGAATATGATAAATTGTTTGATTATGCTGTTAATCTTAATGATTTTCCAGAATGGTATTTAGATGATATTTGTATTGATGGCAGAAATATATTTCAGCAATATGAAAATACAATTAATAAGTTTACTTTTGACAATAAATACCAAAGAAAAATTGACGCAAATAAGCATAAGTTATCATATCCTGATGTGGATAGAATTAAATCTGAAATTTTTGACAGCTTATCAAAAACTATTTTTAGTAATAAAACAAAATCAAAATATACAACTATTTATGGAATCGGATTAGAAAATTGTTTCAAACAAATACAGCAACTTTTATATTTAACAGTTTTTTATGGATCAATAACACACATGAGGCTTATTAGAGAGTTAATATCTAATATAATGTATATGTATGCTGAAACATTTGAAGACGAAGAATTTTATAAATTAACGTTAAAGATGTTATTCCTAAGTGGTGAATTTAAAAAATACAGAAATTTGTATAATAAGATTAAATTAAAATATTGTTTTGTGAATAGTGAGGAATTTATAAATAGTTTAATCGAAGTTCGAAAATCTTTATTTAGATTTGAATTAGACAAAAATAACATATTTTTGTACGACATATATGGACGATATATTAATGATTTGTTATTTGATGAGTTAACAGCCGATATTTATTCGATTATTGATATAGATAAGGAATATCAAATAAATATAATTAGTGATGCTTTTAAGGCAATTGGAAATAATATATTAAGAAATAAAAAAATAAGTGAATTGTTAGCTCTTCTTGCAATATATTTTAAAAAGGAATATTCAGGATTTTATATTGATTTTGGAAAAATAGTAAATGAAATTAGAGTAGAAGAATTATCTGAAAGTGATTTTAATTCTTTTCAATTTATAATAGATTCACTGATAAAAAATAAGGAACATATTAATTTTGACTTTTCAGACTGTATTATAAAAATAAAACAGCGAAAACCAAAAATAAAAAAATATGATAAGTTATTTAATAATAAGGATAGTACAGAAAATATTTTATACAACGTTGAAATAAGAGATAATGAATTAGAAGCAATTAAAAGTATAGTTAATATTTATAGGCAAAGACATGAAGAAAGAGAAAAGAACCCTGGTGTTTTTGTCGGATATTGGAATGATTATAATATTGGTACAAGTATATTTAGTTCAGAAAGGTATAAAGATGAAAATAAAAACTTTATTTTAAATAAATATCTACCACTAGCTAAAGAGATAATAACTTCAAAAAATGAAATTTTATATGAAAAAATAAGACATATAAGATTGTTAGCACATTTATTGATGGTAGAAAAAGATGAAAAAATTATAAATGATATTTACTTAATGATTCATAGCTCAATTGAAATCCCTAATCCACATAAATCGTTTGATTTTGAAAATATTCACCATAAAGATAAAAATGATTTAATTGTTAATGTAATGATGTGTGACGTTATTTTGAATAAAATAGAATATGATGAGGTATTAAATAGATATATTGAAATGGCAATAAATAATTATGATAACATTGAAGAAATACTTAATTGTGTTGAGATTATCAATGAGTATTTAAAACCAAAAACAAAGTCAATAATTGAGAAACAATATGTATTATTTAATATATGTTATAAAATAGATGATATTGACATTAGAAATAAGACAGTAATTTTAAGTGATATATTTATAGGAGTTGATAAATATCAAGATCAAATTTTTGATATATTAAAGCAACGAATAGAAAATATAACATTTGAGGAATGTAAAGGATATTTAAATTTGATTAGGAAACAAGAAAACAGAAATTTATTTAATGATATAATTAGCGCATTAAAAAATAATAGAAATTATTATATAAAGTACATTTCTAATAAATATTTATAGAAAATTATTTGCACATTTTATAAGATAAGAAAATATGATATACTTATATTAGTGAACGGATGTGGACAATGTCCACAAGAAGTCCACGTTAGAGAAATACTTATAGTACAGGTAATATAATAAATACAAATAATATAGATGTTACCTAGTCTGATAAACAAGGAAATACGAATAATACTATAAGTATAAATAATACTGATAATATGGGAACATCCACTACATGTGGAAGTGGTAAGAAATATAAAAACTGCTGTGGTAAAAACGCATAAAATCAATACTTTCAGAGATTAGAGTAATTTACATAAATATGAAAACAACCCAAATTGTTTGCATTTTGTTTGCAAATTGTTTTCATACAAGTAAGTAAAAACTC
>ERZ824488.3491-NODE-3491-length-11785-cov-5.367349_pt1 | contig 11785 bp, 11 predicted proteins | sample MGYA00519936_ERZ824488 | MGnify/ENA primary metagenome ERZ824488 (study PRJEB31778, sample SAMEA3449153) | human gut metagenome | biome: human gut; feature: human-associated habitat; material: faeces | place: United Kingdom | collected 2010/2012 ... | reverse complement strand
TAGGTCAGGTGTTCTGGTAACAGAAAGCAGTCCACCAATAGGTAGGAATAATATGGTAATTATAAGTACATCCCACCCGAAGCATGTGATAAGATAAATGTATAAAATACTACATGAGGTGCATGTATGAATCATGCACAGAGAGAAAAGGAGTCGAACTATGATGACCAGGTATTTGAATTTAGGCGGGAATTCGAATGTAAAAGAGTTTTTTATTGGAGAGGATTACATCGATGTAGTGTTTAAAGACAGATCGATCTATCGGTATTCTTATGCGAGTGCAGGACGTGAGCACGTGGAGCACATGAAAATTCTGGCACAGGTTGGATCGGATTTGAATTCCTACATTAATGAAAATGTCCGTGAGAAGTATGAAAAGAAGGGCTGGATATGAATAACGGCAAGGTTTTGAGCACTATTGGTATTTTTATTATAGCTCCAGTGATGATGTTTGCATATATAACGGGTCCAGGTCCTGATAAAGGATATGATCGCTGCCCGGATGGATATGAACCTCACCTGTATAAAAATGGACTCTGTCTTTACGAAAGCATATCGATGCGGCTCTCTGCAAATGCTGCGTTGGAATCTGACTCGGAGACGGAAGAGGACGAAATAGTTACTATGACGCATGCGCAACTGGAGGAGTTCGTACAGAGAGAAGTAACGAACGATCCCTTTATTTATGGTGTCGTTTCCCAAAGGGATTACAATAAACTGAAAACCAGATACGATGCGCAGAAGCTTCGTATGGAGCTACTTAAAAGGAGAAACGCCAATTCATGGGTAGGGATTCCAATCACAGCATTGATCGGTGTGCTATGCTGCCGCAAGATATACAAAATGTACAATAAATAGTGTTGAAAAGAGATTTGTGCAAATACATAACGGCTCAGATCTCTTTTTTATGTTTTTTATAGCATAAAAATCCCTGCTTCGTATTTGCACCCCATATCAAAATGTGGTAAGATGAAATGTATTTATTGCAAAACAAAATGATACAGAAAAGAATCTATGAAAAAAAATCTACCTCGAAAAGGAAAAGGCATTGCATTCAATGTAAGCATGCTCTATATCATGAATATTGCAAAGCTGGTTTTTCCGCTGATCACACTTCCGTATTTAACGCGAGTGCTGTCAGTGGATTGTTATGGCGTTGTTTCATATGTGAAGGCGACCATGGTATATGCTCAGTTGGTTGTAGATTTTGGATTCATGCTTTCCGGGGTCAAAGCTATTACAGAAGCACGAGAAGACAGGGAGCTGGTAGGCAGGATCACGGGGAATGTGATACTGGCGAAGGTGATGCTGTCTATCGCATCTCTGGCGGTTATCGTAACGGCAGCGCTTTTTATTCCGATCTTGCGGGAGAATATGCTATATACGATACTGGCATTTATTCCGATCGCACTGTCGACACTTTTGCTGGAATTCTTATTCCGAGGGCTTGAACTGATGCACATCATCGCAGCTCGATATGTGCTGATGAAATCCATTTCGGTAGGACTGACCCTTGTACTTGTAAAAGGTGACAGCGATATTCTATGGATCCCGATCCTTGATATTTTAAGTTCTTTGGTTGCTATCATACTGACTTTACGGGAAGTCAGGAAGCTGCGCATCAAAATCAGTTTTGTGGAATCGATAAAAGGCAGCTGGAATTCCTTAAAAGTTTCCAGCATCTATTTCGTTTCGGAAGCAGCAACCACCGTATTTGGTGCATTAAATACGATTTTAGTCGGCATTTTTATGGATAAGGCGGATGTTGCTTACTGGGCAGTCTGTCTGCAGCTGGTTTCTGCCGTCCGAGCCATGTATACACCGATCAACAACGGGATCTATCCGCAGATGATCAAAACGAAAGATCTAAGCATCATCAAACGCGTTGTAAAGATTTTTCTGCCGCTGGTCGTTGTCGGCTGTCTGATCGTTGTGCTTTTCGCAGAGCCGATCTTAGTGATCGCAGGTAGTGCAAAGTATGCTGCCGCAGCACCGATCATGCGCTGTCTGGTGCCGGTATTGTTCTTTAGTTTTCCGGCAATGCTGCTTGGCTGGCCGACCTTGGGTGCGATCAATAAAGTAAAGGAAACGACCAAGACTACATTGAGCGCAGCAGTTGTACAGATCGCTGGCTTGATAATTCTAGGAATCACAGGTCATTTTCAGATCATGCTTGTTGCATCCTTAAAAAGTTTTACGGAAATGTGTCTGATGTCTTTCCGTTTGAGGTACTGCTGGAAGTATAGAAATGAATTCAATAGAGTGAATGACAGGGAAGGAGAGAAGTAGATGGAATGGCTTCAAAAAATTTATATTTGCATTTTAAACCCGTTTTGCGGGATTTCTCAAAAAATTAATGATACAACAAGAAAACGTTTGATCTATACGGTAGTATTGTTGCTGTATTCAACCTGTTATATTTGGTATAGTATAATTGGAATGGGTCATCCGCTTACATTGCTATCACGTATGATTGAATCGATTTTTTTGATTGTCATACTTATCTTCCTGGGCTTGGAGAAACCTTTGAAACCAGTACATTGGAATCCTATTATCATAGGGATCTGGTTTGCATTAGGAATACTGATTTTTGTAATGGGTTTTTTTACAGAGCAAAACACTGGCTATTGGATGACGGGCCCGGTGATTGCCTTGGGATTGCCATGTTTCTTTATGGTATATGGTAAACGTGAAAAATATGAAATGCTGTTTGATGCTGTTTGTAAAGCGGCAGTTATTTGTTCCATTGCATATTTCTTCGTTTGTCTGGCGGGAGAGTTTTGGAACGATAATACGTGGTTTTCGGGAAGATACAATGGATTAACGATTGATGCCAATAAGATCGGGGAGCTTTGCCTTACTTCATTTTGTTGTATTATGTACTATCTTTTGGTCGGAACTTCTAAGACTTGGCGAGTACTCAATATCATTGCATTGGGAATGGTTTTAGGACAAACTTATTTAACTCAATCAAGAACGACTATTTTGGCGATGATTTTCATTGCAGGCTTTTTTTATATCATTTTGATAAAAAATGCATTTTTTGCAAAAAACACAAAGAAATTATTGCGAAGTACTGTTACTATCATTTTAGCGTTACTTTTAGCACTTGTTTGCGTTAAAGGTGTGTATGCTTTGCAGGGCGTACATCAAGAAAAGCTTCAGGAAGTGTTATCCTCTGAAATAGCGACTGAGGAGCCGGTATCAACAGAGAATGTTTCTGAAAATGTCAACGATAATGCACCGAAAGATGAATATAGAGAAATGCTCCCTAAGGAAGGGGATGATGCAAATGCATTTTCTTCTGGGAGAATTCACATATGGCAAACTTATGCGAAGGGATTTAATTTCATTGGCAATTCAGCAGATGCAGCGACTCCTATTTCACCTGAAATATATCAGAGAACGGCTCATAATTCTTCCGTGGAAATTACATATCGTTCAGGATATATTACTGGTGGAGTATATTTGATTTTAGTGTTGATTACGGGAATATATCTTGTTTTGATCATGTTACGAAATAATGAAAAGAATTCAAATGGAGATTATTTTATAGCAATAACAGCAATAGGATACATTATTTTTACGAATCTTATGTCATCCTTCAATCCGCTAACGGCAAGTATATTTCTACTATATGTGATTGCTTTCCCGGCATTGTTGAACAGCTCGTGGAAAACAATAAAAAGCGAGTAAATATATAAACATAATCAAGAAGTCCTTGTAGATCGATTCCTACAAGGACTTCTTTTTTCTCGTTCTTCTTTTGTTCTTTAGGTGGTCAAAAATAAAGTTTACGATGTCTTCTGTTTCATGTTTGCTGCCGGTATAGATGTATTTGTGCAGGAATTTATCCACTCTTCTTCGATCGGCACCTTCATCTCTGGACGCGATCCTTTCGAATACCAGTCGTGGGTATGGTTCCATTGGACCAGGTATTTCTGCTTTATAGTCCATGTAGACTTCTCGCGCCTTCATGTATTTCTCATAATCATATGTGTAGAAATAAAGCGGTATGTTCAGGAGGGCTGCTTCATAGATGATGCAACTATAATCACTGATTACGATGTCACTGATGTAGAGCATGTCTTCTGAAGAAAATTCCGTATCCAGGATCGCCCGACCAGGATTAAAGTTTGTTAAGTTTGTGTTTGGGTGTACTTTTATAATCAGATTATAGTTGTCGTAATCCGCGGCCTGGCATATGGACCTGAGCGCACTCATAAACAACTCGTCATTTACTTTGCGAAATGTTGGAACATAGAGGATGTTTTCTTTTGTCGCAAGCTCCGGATAGATTTTAAAAATCTTTTGCAAAGTATCGTTTCGATGATCCTCATCCTTTAAAAGCTCCATTCGAGGAAGAGGGAGCGTTACGATTTTATCGAGCGGATAATTAAAGCCCTCTGCCAGATGTTCTTTGTAGCCCTCACCTGCTGCTAAAATATAATCGTAATTTGCATGCATTTTCATAAGTTTAGCAAGTTTGGAAGGGCTGCCTTCCGGCTTATCCAGGATACTGTACCCGAATTTTTTCATCGTCCCGATAGAATGCCACATCTGGATGACCAGCAGGCTTTTTTTGTGGTGAAGAACACTGACAGCAATGCAGTAAGAATCCAGAATAGCTACATCTGACGTTGCCAGATGATACATCTGAACGAGCATATGCAGTCCATAGTCTATGGCGGATTCGTGATCTTTGATATTCAACTTTTTACAAAGCATGATCGTTTCATAATCCGGGTGGAGTTCTTTGATCTTTTTCTCAAGCATGGTGAAATCAACGGAAGGAGAGTCACCTTGCCGGCTGAGGAAAACGATTTTTTTCTGCTGTGGAAGCAGCTTCATGAAGCAGTAGATCAAATTCAAAATAAGGATCCCTGCTCGTATAATCAGACTCATAAACAACCTCCTGTCTGTTGAGATTATAGCAAGAAAACGTTGTTTTTTCAACATTTTTATGATACTATTATTGAGATTGACAGGAGATTTGTTATGGTAGGAAATACAAATTTATTTGTAATTACGAAAATCTGGTGGGAACGTATTTTCCTTCACATTGAAATTTTGTCATCCAGGCAGGATGTATCTTTTTACCTAAAGAACCCCGGCTATGCTCCGATCAAACTGGAAAGCAGGCAGGAAGAGGGGTGTACTTTTCTTACTTTGAATATCACTTGTGTCAGCGAGCGCAGCTTTTTAGAAAACGGCAGATGGCAGATCGCTGCGGTTTCTGCGGATGGTACCGAGACGCTCTGCACGATTGATGCACATACTTCGTATCAGCTGGATTCGCTGTCACGTACTTTTCGTTACGCACAGGATCAGATGGCATATACTATGACTTTTGGTGTTGCTTCGGAAGATGATGCGAATTTGATTTTTTATCTGGATAGTTATTTCATGATCGAAAACAGACGATGGCGTCAAAGGCGTTACGTTCGTGAAGTTCGTACTGCAAAGGAAAAGACAAAGCGCTTTTTCATGTATGCTGCGATCCTTATGATCCGCTGCTATTACCATATGCTTTACGCATTAACGCCAAAAAACGGCACACGTGTTATGATCATGAGTGAAACGAAAGATGTCTTGTGGGGCAATCTGAAATATATCGATACACGCATCAGAGAACGAAATCTGGATCAGAAGTTTAAAATAACATATTCTTACAGAAGTGCTGCAGGGAAGCATCAAAGCGGAAAAGATATTTTTAGCTGGATGAAGGTGGTAACAAAGATTGCCAGACAGGATGTGATCTTCGTTGATGATTATGCTCCGGTGTTCGGATTTTTTAAACTGGGGCGAAAAACGAAGCTGATCCAGGTGTGGCATGCTGGAGAAGGATTTAAATCCGTAGGGTACAGTCGCTTCGGTAAGGACGGCAGTCCGTTTCCAGATGGTTCCTGCCATAAACAATATACCCATGTCATTACGGGTTCGGAACATTTGATCGATGTGTTCCACGAGGTATTCGGAATTGAAAAGGAAGCTTTTTATCCTGTGGGCATGCCGCGCATGGATGGGTTCCTGGATCCTGAAGTGATCAATGCGTTTAAGGACGACTTTTATACGAAGTATCCTGAATTACAAGAGAAAAAAATCATTCTGTTTGCTCCGACATATCGCGGGGCAGAACAAAAATATGCCTATTATGATTATTCTAAACTGGATTTCCAGAGGATATATGAGTTTTGCCAAAAAGAAGATGCTGTTTTCTTGATAAAAATGCATCCATTTGTGAAGACACTGCCGGAAATCCCTGAACTTTTGCAGGATCGCATCTGGGAATTCAGTAGATTTCCGGATATCAACAAGTTGTATTATGTGACAGATCTTCTGATCACGGATTATTCTTCTAACTACTTTGAATATGCATTGTTGCAGAGGCCTGTTGTATTCTATACTTACGACAGGGAGTTTTATGAACTGACACGAGGTGTGCACCGGAGCATTTTAGAGAGCGCCCCGGGAAAGGTCTGCGATACCTTTGATCAGTTGATGGAATGTCTGGAACAGAAAGATTTTGAAACCGAGAAGATCATCCAGTTTGCAAAGGACAATTTTGGCGGATATCGCGGCGATGCATCGGATCGGGTAATCGATGAGATCCTGCTGCAGGAGGAATAGAACATGAAAAACATTGCAATCATATTTGCAGGCGGGAGCGGAGCTCGTATGGGATCCGGACTTCCGAAGCAGTTTATCGAAGTAAATGGAAAACCTATCATTATCCACACGCTGGAAATTTTTGAAGAGCATCCGGCAGTGGATGCTATTTATGTAGCATGCAAGGAAGACTGCATCTCGCGTTTGCAAAAGTTAGTCAAACGTTTTCTGATCAGCAAGGTGAAGGATATCGTGCCGGGCGGAGCAACAGGGCAGGATTCGATCCTGAATGGATTGCGAGCAGCCTGTGAGGGGGAAGGACGGGATAATATCGTTATGATCCATGACGGCGTGCGCCCATGCATTACAGCGGAAGTGATCGATGCTAATCTGAGAAGTGTCCGAGAATATGGATCGGCAGTGACCTGCACAAAGTTTTTTGAAACTCCTATCATAAGCCATAGTGGAAACGTGGTGGAAGAGTCTCCGGATCGCAGTTCATTCTATACTGCACAGGCACCACAGAGCTTTAGGCTTGGAGATGTACTGCAGGCACACGACCAGGTGCGGAAAAACAATCCGAATTATGAGGGAATTATCGATACTTGTACCTTGATGCGTTCTGTCGGGAAAGAAGTTCATCTTGTGGAAGGGAACAGAGGCAATATCAAGGTAACGACGCCGGAGGATCTGTATGTATTCCGTGCAATGCTGGAGTATAAAGAGACGCAGCAGGCACTAGGTCTGGCTCCGGGAGAGATCGCACAGAATTTAAAGAAATAGAGGACAGCTATGAACTATATTTTACAGGAAGATGCACGAGACATATTAAAACAAGACATCAGCTGGGGAAAATTTGACGGTAAGCGCATCCTGGTAACGGGAGCCGGCGGTATGCTGGGAAGCTATATCAGCAGGACGATCCTTCAGTGGAAAGAGATTTCTGGAAATGATCTGGAACTGTACGCATTAGTACGCCATCCGGAAAAGCTGCCGGAGGATGTTCGAGATCAGGTCAAGGTGCTCCGTCAAAGTGTAGCAGAGCCAATCCGAACGGATGTGGATTTCCATTATATCATTCACGCAGCCAGTCCGGCCAGTCCGCTGATCATGCGGGAAGATCCGGTGGGGACGATTGCTGCAAATACTTTGGGTGCTTATTACACCCTGGATCTGGCACGCAGAAGTCATGCAGAGGGGTATCTGTTTATTTCTTCTCGTGAAATCTATGGACAGCCCTACGATGATCAGAAAGAATTTACGGAAGATAGCTATGGGTTTGTAGACCCCCTTTCCCCGCGCTCCTGCTATCCGGAGGGTAAGAAAGCTGCTGAAACCATGTGTGCATCCTTCGCACAGCAGTATGGACTCAATGTTAAGGTGGCACGCCTGGCGCATACTTATGGCCCGGGAATGTCCGTAGATGACGGCCGGGTTCAGGCGGATTTTCTGCGAGATGTGATAAACGATAGAAATATCGTAATGAAGAGCGAAGGAAAACCGATTCGCACATATACCTATGTCAGCGATGCCGTAGCTGCTATATTTCGGATTTTGCTGGATTCCGATGAAATGGTTTACAATATATCCAGTCCGGAATCCACCGTATCTATTCGTCAACTGGCAGAAACACTAGCAGATGCTTATGAAGACCGTGGCATTCAGGTGGTGATGGATCTGCCAAAAGAAACGAAAGATACTGGAGCAGCGCCGTTTACCCTGGGGATCCTTAACAGTGATCGCCTGCATAATATTGGATGGCAGCCTCAGTATTCTCTGAAAGAAGGCTTGATGCGAACGGTACAGTATCTGGAGAATAAATAGTTGAAAAATATCATCGACAAACAACTTCTGAAATTCATCCTGGTCGGTATCGTCAATACCCTGGTGGGCACCGCCATCATGTTCGGGCTGTACAATCTGGCAGGCTGCTCCTACTGGGTATCGTCAGCGGCGAATTACGTTATCGGAAGCATACTCAGTTATGTGCTCAACAAGAAGTTTACATTCCGGCGGGGTCGGATCGCTCAGAGCGCATTGCGATTCACCGGAAACATAGCGGTGTGCTATCTGCTGGCATATGGGATCGCTAAACCGGCAGTCCGGGCGATCCTGACAGGTGCAACGCAGCAGGTACAGGAAAATATAGCGATGCTGGCAGGAATGATCTTGTTTACGGGATTCAATTATCTGGGACAGCGGTATTTTGTTTTTGGAGAAAAGAATGAAGAAAAAACATCGAATAGACCACAGGTTTAAAACAGAATACGAGAAATGGTGTCTGCTGCCGGATCTGACGGAAGAGGAACGTAAGCTGCTTGTTTCTATGACGGAAGAAGAACAGCAAGAATGCTTTTACCGCCAGGTTCCTTTTGGCACGGCAGGCATGCGCGGCAAAGTCGGCTTGGGATCAAACAGGATCAACCGCTATACGATAAGGCTTGCAGCATGGGGCATGGCGCAGATTCTGGGGGCAGGGAAAAAAGTTGCCATTGCCTACGATACGAGACTGGATTCAAAAAACTTTGCAGAGGAAGCGGCTAAGGTTTTGGCGGAAGCTGGTCTTAAAGTCCTTATATTTGACCGATATTCCCCGGTTCCCCTCCTGTCCTATACAGTAAGGGAGCTCCACTGCGACGGAGGCATCGTAATCACAGCGAGCCATAATACGAAAGCATATAATGGCTTCAAAACGTATGAAGCATCCGGTGCTCAGATGGGACCGAACAAGACAGAAGAAATCTTTCGCTGGATGCTGAAAAAGGCGGATCCATTGGATGTTCCGCACTGTGATGATCTGGTACAGGAGAACATCGAGTGGATCGGCGAGGAAATCGCAGAGAAGTTTACCAGCGCTGCTGCGGATTGCAGCAAACTGAATGATAGTTCTGCAAAGAAAAATCTGAGTGTTGTATATACGCCGCTCTTTGGATCGGGTCGTGATTTTGTCCTGGACGCACTAGAAAAAGATGGATTTTCCCAGGTGCATCTTGTGAAAAAGCAGGCTGGATTCGACGGGAAGTTCCCTGGACTTCGAAAGCCGAATCCGGAAGAGCCGGAAGTGTTTCGCATTGCTGAGCGGGAGGCTTTGCAGGAACATGCAGATCTTATGATCGCAACGGATCCCGATAGTGACAGGATCGGGGCAGGTGTGATCTGTGACTCAAAAGCATTTTTCTTTACCGGTAATCAAATCGGAGCTCTTCTGGCGGATTTCCTCAGCAGGCAAGGCAGCGTGAAAGGAAAAATAATGGTGACTACCGTTGTGACTGGAGATTTAGGCTCGCGGATCGTGACTTCCCGAGGAGCAACTGTGATCCACACGCTGACAGGATCCAAATTTGTATGTGAGGAAATGAATCACATGGAAGCGGGAGAATTCCTGCTGGGATATGAGGAAAGTCACGGCTATATAGGAGGGATGCATATCCGGGATAAAGACGGGGTTCTGGCGGCTATGCTCCTCTGCGAAACGGCAGCGTGGCACAAGACTCAGGGAAAGACTTTGCTGGATGCGCTGGAGGATCTCATCGAGGCGGCGAACGGAAAGCCTGTGCTGGTGATGTACACCTATCAGCACGATCTCACGCGCATTCAGCAGCGCTTCGGAAAATACGGTCCGGAGAATCCAACTGGCGTGCGGGAACTGAAAAGCTCCGCTGATCTGGAGGACTGGAACGCAGGGAGAATCCCCGTCGCCGTCACCCAGCCCGCTTCCACCGGCCACGGTCTGAACCTGCAGCACGGCGGCAGCACCATCGTGTGGTTCGGTCTGAACTGGTCATTGGAGCTGTATGAGCAGGCCAACGCCCGCCTGTGGCGGCAGGGACAGAAGGAAACGGTGGTTATCCATCATCTGGTGGTGAAGGGCACCATGGACGAACAGGTCATGCGGGCGCTGCATGAAAAAGCGGCAGATCAGAACGCACTGCTGGCGGCGGTGAAAGCGCGCATTCAGGAGGTGAAGTGATTTGCTGGAAAGAGATATTGTGACTGCGATCAAACGGTATCTCCTTACTTTGGGAGATGCCGTTTTCTTTTGGAAGGAACACGGCGGGCCTTACGGCTGCGCAGGAATTCCCGACATCATCTGCTGCTATAAAGGCCGGTTCATCGGTCTGGAATGCAAGCTGCCCGGCGGCAGACTGACGGAACTTCAGAAGCGCGCCATTGAAAAGATCAATCGCGCGGGCGGCATTGCCTGCCGGGTAGAGAGCGAGGAGGACGTGAAGCGCGTGATCGAGCGCGTGGATTTGGAGAGGAGCGATACGAATGCCTGAAAATAAACTGTATGACCTGACGGTTGATCCTGAATTCCGGGATCTGATTCCGCCGCTGAACGAGGAAGAACTGAAGCTGCTGGAAGAAAGTCTCGTAGCGGATGGCTGCGAATCCCCGCTCATCGTATGGAACGGCGTCATTATCGACGGCCATAACCGCTATGCGATTTGTCGAAAGCATGGTATTCCCTTTTCCATTCAGGAGAAGCATTTCGATAGCCGGGAAGAGGTCATGCTCTGGATGCTGCGCAACCAGCTGGGACGGCGGAATTTGAACAGTTATCAGCGCAGTGAACTGGCGCTTCGGACGGAGCCTCTGCTGCGGGAAGCCGCAAAAAAGAATCAGGCGACTTCGACAGGCGGGCAGGAACCCCGGCTTTTAGAGACATTTCGAAAAGCTGAAAAGCGGATTCATACTGACAAAGAACTTGCAAGCCTTGCGGGTGTTTCGGATAACACCATTCGCAAAGCGCGAAGGATTGTCCGGGACGCTGACGATGCAGTGAAGCGGGAATTGCGTCAGGGAAAGCTGACCGTCAACAAAGCCTACACGGATTTGGTGGAAAAGGCGCGCGCCGATGAACCCAAAATCTGTGACCGCGATGAAAAGAAACTCGGCACCGCGACCGAAATAACGGCCCTGAATCCCGCAGAGCCCTGTCCGATCCCCGGCATGGTGATGCACAACGGCGCGCCGATTCATGTGGAAACGGCGCTGCCCGATACCCCGGAGATGTTCTGCTATGTGGCCGATCTGGTGAAAAGCTGCTGCGATTCCTATGTGATCGGTCTGACCTCGGCCATGCGCCGCTATTCCAGCGGCATGGGCAGCGAGGAACATGACGCGCAGATTCTGGAGCTGGTGCGCCAGACCAACGCGCAGGTACTGACCATTC
>ERZ824488.3487-NODE-3487-length-11794-cov-12.384019_pt1 | contig 11794 bp, 8 predicted proteins | sample MGYA00519936_ERZ824488 | MGnify/ENA primary metagenome ERZ824488 (study PRJEB31778, sample SAMEA3449153) | human gut metagenome | biome: human gut; feature: human-associated habitat; material: faeces | place: United Kingdom | collected 2010/2012 ... | reverse complement strand
AAGGGTTTTCGACCCTCTGGACTCCCTTTCGCGCGATTGAGTTGTGCGCGCTTTCATGCTATGCCCGCATGTTTATTGGGAAAGCAAGGGCGCGCTCCGCTTTATTCCGCATTCCGCATTCGCGCAAAAGGGCGCGAAGTCCCCTGTCTCCGGGAACTGCCGCGCCCCATTGCTCATTTGTCCTGATAGCCGTTCGGGTTCGCTTTCTGCCAGCGCCACGAGTCGCGGCACATGTCTTCCAGCGTCTTGGTTGCCGTCCAGCCGAGCAGCTCCTTCGCCTTCGTCGGGTCGGCATAGCAGGCATCCACATCGCCGTCGCGGCGCGGGCCAATCACATATGGCACGGGAACCTGGTTCACGCGGCTGAACGTGTTCACAATATCCAGCACCGAGTAGCCCACGCCCGTACCAAGGTTGATAATTTCGCAGCCGTTGTGCTTCGCGGCATAGTCACACGCGGCGACATGTCCCTTCGCCAAATCGACGACGTGGATGTAATCGCGCACACCCGTGCCGTCCGGCGTGTTGTAATCATTGCCGAACACGGTCAGGTGATCGAGCTGTCCAGCGGCGACCTTGGTGATGTAGGGCATCAGGTTGTTCGGAATGCCGTTGGGATTTTCGCCCATGCGTCCGGATTCGTGCGCACCAATGGGGTTAAAGTAGCGCAGCAGCACCACCGACCATTCCGGATCAGCGGTTACAATGCCCTGCAGGATTTTCTCAATCATGTACTTCGTCCAGCCGTAGGGATTCGTGCAGCCCTTGCAGAACATATCCTCCCGCAGCGGCACTTCGTCCGGCACACCGTAGACCGTCGCAGAGGACGAGAACACAATGCGCTTGCAGCCGTGGCGGCGCATGGTTTCGCACAGCGTCAGGGTGGAGTCAAGGTTGTTGCGGTAGTATTCCAGCGGCTTGTGGACAGACTCGCCCACGGCCTTGAGCCCCGCGAAGTGAATCACGGCATCAAAGCGGTTCTCACTGAAAATCTTGTCCATTGCGGCGCGATCGCATACATCGGCTTCATACGCCTTCACCGGGCGGCCCGCGATTTCCTCCACGCGGCGCAGCGCTTCGGGCTGAGAATTCACATAATTATCGACAACAACCACATCGTGCCCCGCTGCCATCAGTTCCACACAGGTGTGCGTCGCGATAAATCCGGCACCGCCGGTCAGCAAAATCTTCATGGGAATCGCTCTCCTCTTTCCTTCTGATAGGGACAGACTGTCCCCCATCCCTATTGTACGACAAAAACGCGCCGTAGGCAAGTGCTTACGGCGCTTTTCTGTAAAATTACAGGGATTCGGGGTACTGCCCCGCGTCATGCAGCTTCTTCAGTTCGCCCATGACATACGGCTTGTCCTCGCGATACGTCACGCCGAACCACACCGCGTCCGTGCTCAGCACATCCACCGTCAGACCGTCGGAGTGCATCAGCGCGTCAATTTCGGTCGGCAGGACGAACTCCTTCTTCATCGGGTCGCCGTTATCGGCGCGGAGGAAGGCAGCGAAATCACGCGCTGCGGCGCCAAAGAACCACGGGGTCAGCCCCCAGAAGTTCATGGACACCAGCGCTTCCGGATCGAGGATATCCCCCTCTTCGCGGAAGTTCACGTCGCGAATCGTGCCGTCCGGGAAGGGCTTAATCTTGTACGTCTCCTGCACCTTCACCAGATGATTCTTGTCGTCGCGTGCGCACACGCCGCGGGTCACATGCCCGTTCTCGGACACGGTGTTCTTCAAGCGGTATGCCACCATCGACGCGACGTTCGTCTTGCCCTGCATTTCCTTCAGGCTTTTCGCCATCGTCGCGAAAGCGTCCTTGCCGTAGTAGTCGTCGGCGTTGATAACGGCGAACGGCTCGTGAATCAAGTCTTTCGCCACCAGCACGGCATGAACCGTGCCATAGGGCTTCGTGCGCCCTTCCGGCGGAACAAAGCCGTCCGGCAGGGAATCATATTCCTGATAGGCGTATTCTACCTCGACCTTCTTGGCAATCTTATCGCCAATCAGTTCGCGGAAGGTGTCCGCCATGCTGCGCTTGATGACGAAAACTACCTTATCAAACCCCGCCGCCATTGCGTCATAGATGGAATACTCCAGCAGAATTTCGCCGTGCGGGCCGATGTGGTCAATCTGCTTGTTGCCGCCGTAACGGCTGCCCAGTCCTGCTGCCATAATCAAAAGCGTCGTTTTCATTGCTCTTCCTCCTGTGTTTTGTCGTGTTTGGGAATGAATGATGAATCCTCCGGCGGAAATCCCTGCGTCGCGTCAGGGCGGAAAAAGACCGTCACTGTCCGCAGAAGCAGCTTCATGTCCGTCCAGAGAGAGAACCCCTCGATGTAGAATAGGTCGAGCGCGAGTTTATCCTCCGGCGAGGTATTGTAGCGCCCTTCAATCTGCGCATAGCCGGTCAAACCCGCCTTCATGCGTTCCCGGAACTGGAATTCCGGCAGGTCACGCTTATAGCGTGTGATGTTTTCCAGCATTTCCGGGCGAGGGCCAACCAGTGACATATCCCCGCGCAGAATGTTCCAGAACTGCGGCAGCTCATCCAGCCGCCACCGGCGCAGGAAACGCCCGACATGCGTCACGCGGTCATCCGCATCCCGTGCGGACGCGCCTCCGCTGCCCCGCCGCATCGTGCGGAATTTGCAGATGGTGAAGGTCTTTCCGTCCGCCGTCAGCCGCTTCTGCCGGAAAATGACGTTTCCGCCGTCCTCCACGCGAATCGCGAGCGCAATCAGCAGCATCAGCGGGCTAAGCACCAGCAGCGCCAGCGCCGACAGCACAATATCCGCCCCACGCTTGATGATTTTCTGCCCCAGTGTCATGCCGTCCGCGCGCATTTCCAGCAGCGGCGCATCATCCAGTATCACCTGATTCGCACTGGACAGCATGATCTCCTGCACGCGCGGGCTAACCAGCACCGTCCGCTTCAGCGCATAGCACGCCTTCATCAGCGCCATCCGGTTTTCATCCGGCACATCCGATGCAATGAGCACTGCATCGTTCTGCGCCAAAAACGCGGGCAATTCCGCCGCTTGCCAGCTGCAAACATCATTCAGCTGCCCGAAAGTGCGCTCCTTCGCCAGCTTCTGCCGAATTTCGTCCGCATCCGCCTCGGTAATCAGCAGCAGCCGCGCGGGTTTCTGTAATTTTGGCAGCACACGCGCACCGAAGGACATTGCCAGCAGCACGAGCGCCATCTGCAGTGCGGCGGCAATCAGCAGATACGCGAAATCCGCCCCGAAGAGCGTCAGGTGCGTGCGGTTATTGGGGTTGACGTTCATAATCTGCAATTGCAAATACGTCACCGCGTCCGTGATGAGCACGCCCATGCACTGCCCTGCCGCCTGCTGCTGATGCTTTCCGCGCCGCACCGTCATGCGCCCGAACACCGCCAGCATCGCCGCGCCCATGGCGACCCACGTCACCAGCGTCGTTGCGCTCGTGCGCGACAGATTCCGCAGCGGCCAGTTCGGAATCGCCATCAGCGCGTAGAAAATCACCAGACAGCCGCCGTACGTCAGCCCCTGCAGCAATCGGGACAGCGCTTCGCCGCGCATCCGACGCAGCTGCCGCTCGTCCCTGCCCATTCTGCCTGCTCGCCGCCTTTCCTGCGTTTTTTTCATCATATCACGGGTAATCCGGTCTGTCAAGGACAGTTGCACATTTCCAAATCCTATTTCTGGAAGGTTCGTCGTCTTTTCGTGAAATTTCGTCCGAAAACGTTTGATGTAAGCGTTTGCACGGCTTGTCTTTTTCCTATCAATTGTGGTATAATGCAGGATGAAAGCATACGGCCACGCATTCCGCGTACCGTTTCGCAGGGCAATTTCCGGATTTGCCGGACTTGCCCGCCATCATAACCTTCTGAAAAGGAGTGGAATGTTCCCATGATGAGAAAAATCGGCGTCTTGACTTCCGGCGGCGACGCGCCGGGCATGAATGCAGCCGTTATGTCCATTGCCCGCAGTGCTGCGGCTTATGGTATGCCCCTGATTGGCATCAAGCACGGCTACAACGGTCTGCTGCGCAAGTCCACCAGCATCAAGGATGACCTGCAGGAGCTGTATCTGGACACCGTGCTGGATATTGCCGACCAGCCCGGCACTTATCTGCGCACCGCGCGCTGCGAGGAGTTCAAAGACCCCAAGTGGCGCGAAATCGCCGTGCAGACGCTGAAGGCGATGGAAATCGACGGCTTGGTTGTCATCGGCGGCGACGGCTCCTTCCAGGGCGCAATGCGACTTTGCGAGCTGGGCATCCCCTGCATCGGCATCCCCGGCACGATTGACAACGACCTTGCCTACACCGAGATGACGCTGGGCTACGAGACGGCTGTGCAGGTCTGCACCGAAGCCATCCGCGCCATCCGCGCCACCAGCCGCTCCCACGACCGCCCGCATGTGGTGGAGTGCATGGGCCGCCACTGCGGTGACATCGCCCTGAAGGCCGCCTGCGCCACGGGCTCGGAAATCGTGGTTGTGCCGGAAGTGCCGTGGAGCGTGGAAGAAGTGGCGTCCCGCCTGAACAAGCAGATTGCCAAGGGCAACTACCGCTCGACCATCGTGCTGGCGGAGGGCTGCTGGGAATCCATGGCGCCCTTTGACATGTACGGCTTCCTGACCAGCCACGGCAAGCAGTGCTTCGAGGGCGAACCCATGAGCGCCATGCGTTTCGCCTCCATCATGAAGCGGATGTGCGGCATGGTGGAAGCACGTTCGACGGTTGTCGGCTACACCCAGCGCGGCGCGCTGCCGGTTGCCAAGGACAGCGCCTTCGCCTTTGAAGCAGGCAACCTTGCGGTTCGTCTGCTGCGCGACGGCATCTCCAATCAGGTCATCGGCGTGCGGCAGGGCAAGGTGTTCAACATGCCCATCGTGGACGCGCTGAAGGTGGAAAAGCACTTCCGCCGCGACCTGTACGACCTCGTAAACAACCTGTAATGGTGTGATAAATGAAGCACCGCCCTGCTCGGCGTTGTGTGTCGGGCAGGGCGGTGCTTTTTGATGTCTGGATTTTCAGGTAAGCAGGGTTGACTTCTTTTCTAAACGGGTCATTGGCATAGTTCCAGAGGGCTTTCCGATCGCCCTCTGGACTCCTTCGGCTGCACGCCCCCATAGTTGGCTTTTATCATTACTATAATTTAGTGTACCTTTCGTTCCTCCCTGCAACGAAAAAAACAATAAACATGGGAGCGCACTGCGAAGGGGTCAAGGGGGCGACCGCAGACTTCGTCTGTTTCCATTGCCCCCTTGTCGCACCCGCAGGCGCGTCCCCCTGCAACAAAAAAGACCAGCAGCAAGAAAAAACTTCTCTCGATACTGGTCGGTCGCGCCCATCGGCGCGACAATATGCAAGTGGTAGGTAAAGCGGCTTGGGGGGCGCTTCTGAGGAAGCGCAAAGTTACTGGCAGGGACGCTTCGCTGCCTGCGCCCTTGTTGACTTCGTCCTTTGAATTGGTCGCCCGTGGAACAGTTGGGGCGTTGCCCCAAACCCCACCAGAGGCACCGCCTCTGGACTCCGCAAGGGGCATTGCCCCTTGACCCCTTCGCGCGATTGAGTTGAGCGCTCTTCCCTTACTGGTTCCGCGTGTTTATCTTTTTACTTTATCCGAATCGTTATTGGCGAATCCGCCAGCGCGTTTTGAATCGTCCGCAGTGCCTTCGCCATATATCCTTGCTGTTCCTCCGACATACCACTCGGCGCGCTCTGGTCACTCGCAACTACCCGATACTGATACGCGCCATCCACCTTCTGCCGCCAAATGTACGTCGGCGTATAGCTGACTTGCCCAAAGCTGATGTTCTGCCCGTCCCACGAAATCTGCAATTGCAGCAGCATTCCAGCAACGTTTCCGTCCTTCCGGGACTCATTCAGCAGACTGCCCAGCGACCACGCACACAGCGTCTGCGCTGCCGTACCATCCGCATTCTTGTGCGTCAGCCATGTCACCGGCTGCACGACGCGCGTCCCCGCGCCGACAATGACATCCGCGCCCGCATCGGCAATCGCCTGCACCAGTTTTCGCTGCGCATTCGTCGGCTTCGACGTGCCGGATGTTCCCCAGTTCAGCGATACGACGACCACCGCCGCTCCCTGCTCGCGTGCACGGCGAATATCAGCGGAAATCGTTTCCGCATTCGCCAACGGGACAGCGTAGGATGCCCCGGAGGACTTCATCGCTTTCTTGCCCGTTCCGCTCAGCGCTTCGGTGTAGTGCAGGAACGCGACGGGCACGTTGTCCAGCGTCCGGATGCAGATGGCGCTTGCTTCCTCCTGCGTGTTATACGCGCCGATGGTCAGCAAATTGCGGTCATGCAGGGCTTCCAGCGTCGTCCGAACGCCATCCGCGCCCTTGTCGTACACCTTCGGGAAGCCGATGGCAATGAGGTTCACGCCGGTGGTGCGGAGCAGTTCCGCCGCGGCGTCGGGAGCGTTCAGCGCGGAGACTTTCACGTCCGGCTGAATCAGGTTTTCCAGCGTCAGGAACGTGATATCGCCCGTCATTTCGCTCCGCAGGAGAGCAAGCATCTCCGTAAAATCGTACTTCTGCGAGTCGGAGTAGTAGCCCGCTTTGCGCACCGCATCATCCATATCGACCGTGCCGCCGAGGGTAAGGGTGACCGTGCCGCCCAGCTTGGGGGCTTGGGTGGCTGTCGGAATGGCAAGCGCGGCGGTTTCAGCGGGCGGCTGCGTGGGTTCCGGCGCAGACAGATTGCCAGTGGAATCGCCGCGGGTAATGGGAATATCGCTCAGCGTGAGCGAGGGCATTCCGTCGGTTTGGAAGATGGACAGCACCTGCCGGACATCCACCGTGCCGCGCGCCTGCCCCAGCAGACCGGGCAGAATCAAGAAGCAGCCCAGCAGCACCGCGCCCGTCACGCCAAGCATGACATATGTTCCCAGCGATATGCCGCGATGGTCTTTCTTCATGTGATGCCTTTCCGTCAGTTATAAATGGGCAGCAGGGTGATCAGGGAGGTCAGCAGCATGGCTGCGACGATGACGATGCAGGTAATGCTGATGACAAGCTGACGCCTGTCAGACTTCTGCTTCTTATCTTTTTTGGTGGTTGCCATGGTGGTAGGCTCCTTTTTCTGATTGATATTTCCGCCTGAATGATGATTTTGCCGCAGCGGAGGAAATCACGCCTGTGCAGCGTGCCCGTCCGTACCCTCTTTGCGCCAGATGCGGACTTGCGTTACGCGGCGCTTTTCCATGCGCATGACCATGCCGCGGAGGTGGTCCGTCTCAAAGCGCGCACCGACGAACGGGATGCAGCCCATGATTTCGCTCACCCAGCCGCCGACGGTTTCGGCGTTGAAGGTGTCCTTCAACCCCATGCCTTCCAACAGTTCAGTCAGTTCCATGCCGCCCTCAACCACGCGTGAGCCGTCCGCCATCTCGACGCTTTCCTCGGACACATCGTCGTGCTCATCGTAGATTTCGCCGACGAGTTCTTCCAGCACATCCTCCATCGTGACGATGCCTTCAGTTCCGCCAAATTCATCCAGCACAATCAGCATATGTGTCTTCTGCGTCTGGAACAGCTTCAGCAGCTTGGAGAGCTTCAGCGTCGCAGGAGCATAAACCGGCGGTTTCATAATGTCCACGATACTATCCACGCCCTCATGCTGACAGGCATAAAAATCCTTTTCATTGAGGATGCCAACGATGTGATCCATGTCCTCGTGGTAGACCGGGACGCGGGTATACCCCGTTTCGCGCAGGAGATTCGCGGCTTCTTCCATCGTCGCGGTGTCTTCCAGCGCCGTCACGTCCACACGCGGGGTCATGATGTTCAGCACGTCGCGGTCGTCGTTGAACTCGATGACGGAGCGAATCAGTTCTCCCTCATGTTCATCTATATCACCGTCGTTCTGTGCCTCATCCACCATCGTCATGATTTCCGCCTCAACAAAGCTTTCCGTGTGCGCGGGCTTGAACAGCTTTGCCAGCAACTTCTTCCACTGCACAAACAGGGCGTTAATCGGCGTAACAATCGTCCGCAGCACCAGCAGCACAGGTGCAAACGCAACGGCAACCGTCTCCGGGTTCTCCTTGGCAATCGCTTTCGGGCTGATTTCGCCGAAAATCAGCACGACAATCGTCATCACGATGGTCGAAACCGTTGTCGCAGCAGACTGATTGCCGCTTAGCAGCGCAAGAAACAGCCCCGTCGCCATGGACGAAGCGCCGATATTGACCACGTTGTTGCCCACGAGGATGGTGCTGAGCAAGCGGTCATAATCCTCCGCCAAATTCAGCGCTATCTGCGCACGCTTGTTGCCGCCCTGCGCCATCGTCTTGAGTTTGACGCGGTTGGCAGAGGTAAACGCCGTTTCCGAGGCAGAGAAAAACGCCGACAGCATCACCAGCACAACCAGAATCACAACAGTGCCATATAGTTCAGGCGTCATGGAAAATCAAGCATTCCTTTCTTTCAAAAACCCCTGCGTACCGGGAATGACGGCTTGCGGGGTATCGGACTACAAGGAGGCTGATCCATACGATGCCACCACTCCTTTCCGCAAAATAAAATGTGACATTCTTATTATAGCATAAATATGGAGAAAATGCAATTCCTTCGCCCAGATTCGGCAAAACAGTTGATTTTGCTGAAAAAGCCCTCATACTATTTCCAGATGAGAATGCGCCAAGATGCGAAGCGAATTTTTCTTTCTGGCTAATGGGAGTGGAACGCAGCGCAGCAGCGCTACGCCAAGTGCAATGAGCAGACGCCAGAGCGGAAAAGGCGCAAGCAGATGGCGCAGGTGAATGCAGAAAATAGTATTATTTAAGGCACCACCGCACAATTCGGCGGCGCGTCTGGCGATGTCTTTTCCGCCATCTGCATCATGCAAATTTCTCGATTTACCGCCAGTAAACCTTCGAAATTTGCATTTGCATCTGACGAAAAATCCATTCGCCAGCCGACCACCTCATTTGTGCGGTGTTACCTTAATTTCCGGCTCGTATACCAGCGTCCACATCGCCGCATCCTCCGGCGTTTCCGGCTTTTCCAGTGCGCCGTACGCATACGCGATTTGCTCCGTCATGTAGCCCGCCGCCAGTGCCGCCATGTGCAACGGCAAGTCCGCCAGCGCCTGCAAATGCTTCGGGACACTCGCCTTGCAGAGCGTCCGCAGTTCATTGCAGACGCGCGTCCACGCGGGCTGAACCGCCTCCACAATCGGCAGAAAAACTTCCTGCCGCAGCCGCTGAACCTGCTCGCGCGTCAGGACGCAGAAATTCGGCTTGATGCTGCCGTCCGCCTTCCGCAGGAATCCGCGCGCCAGCAGCTCCGCCAGCAGCTCCTGCTCATCCGCCGTCACGCACGACGGGTCGAAATCCGCCTGAATAAGCCGAATCAGCAGTGCGCACAGCTTCCCCATGTGTGGCTGGTTCAGCTCGAACAAATCCTGCACCGGACTGTTCCCGAAGTGCTGCAAGCCGAACCAACGGAAGCCATCGTTGTACATCGGGCCATTGTAATCCCACGCCAGATAATGCCTGTTCCCCGGCTCGCGCGCGAAGCCCATCAGGTGATACGCCCCGCCATCCGCATGATACGGCCGTGGCGGCATTTCCGCCGGATTCGGCAGTGCCGCCGTGCAGCGGTAGATGAGCCACCAAAGCAGGCGCGGCATGGGCACATCGCAGCCGATGAAGCCGATGGCGCGAATCTCCTGCTCGTGCGCCATCAGCTGCCGGACAATCTCGCGTGACAATTCGTCCTCGTGCGCATCGTACACTGCCAGCCGCGCTTCCTCCTGCGCACCGCTGGTGATGATGAAGTTCGTCCGCACACGCCCGCCGTCAGCCGTCAGCAGCTCGTCGCGCAGCAGCACGTTCACCGCATCCTCGATGTACGGGCGCGCCACGCCCAGCTCGTCGCAAAGCTCCTGCGCCGTCTGCCCCTGCGCATAGCAGCGGAGCAGAATGTTCTGATGCAGCAGATTGTCCAGCACCTCGCGGGTCAGGCGGTCGTCATACGCTTCGCCGTTGATGGCAACGTGCAGCTTTTTCGGGCAGTACACAAATTCCGTCGATGTCATTTTCCCATCAGCCTCCCGAATTTTCTTTCGCGAATCACTCAGATGCCAGCGAACGGTGTTCTCCGAGACCCGCAAGCGCCGGGCAATGTCTGCCGTCGTTCGGTTCTCCAGATAGTACCAGACAAGCGTTTCCCGCTGGATGCGGCTTAGGCGCATGATTTGCCGACGGACGAATGCGGTCTGACGGCGCTGCTCATCCTGCCGTTCGGCGGATTCCTCCGGCGTTTCCCCGGCGGACAGCTTCTCCGACAGCGGCTCGCAGCGGTAATACGTCCCCGGTCGCAGCGACTTGCACCAGACGAACCGCGCGATTCGCCAGAGCAGGTGCTCCGGTTCCGCGACGCAAACACCGCGTTCTTCCTGCGCCCGAACCGCCCGCAGCCATTCCAGCAGCACGGTCTGCGCGAGATCCTCCGCCTCCTGCGCCGTGCGAGTCTTTCCGCGCGCCCACCGCAGCACACGCGCCGCCCACTCCTCCTGCCAGTAGCGCTCCGTATCCAGCATGGTTCTCCTCCTTTCGCTTGGCAGCTGTGATTCTGCCATGATAGTACCGGCAGCGGGCGGAATGTTGGGAGACTACAAAAATTTTCCCTTTCAAATATAAAAATTGCCGCCTGTTCGCGTGGAACAGACGGCGGATAAATCAAATTTCGCGCTTTTTGCCGAGGAAGCAGAACGCAATCGTACCGGGGCCGGCGTGCGTGCCAATGACGGGGCCGACGGGGTAGATGCGGATATCCATCTCCGGCAGCTTCTCCACCAGCATTTGGCGCAGCTTCTGGGCATCGTCCATTGCGTCGGCGTGCAGGATGATGCCCATGGCTTCCTTCTGATCGGCGACGTTCTCCACCGCCTTCTCAAGGATGTAGCTCATCGCCTTGCGGCGGCCACGCACTTTACCCGCGGCGGCGAGCTTGCCTTCGAGCGTTTCGGTCAGGATGGGCTTCAAGTCCAGCAGCGTGCCGAGTGCCGCCGCCGTCGCGGAGATGCGTCCGCCGCGCTGGAGGTACTTCAGGTCATCCACTGTGAACCACGCCTGTGCGCGGAGCTTGTTGTCCTCCAGCCACTGGGCGACTTCCTCCATCGGTTTGCCCGCGCGGTACATTTCATGCGCCTTGAGGACGAGAATCGTCTGCGGCGCGGAGATGGACAGCGTGTCCACCACGATGAACTTGCGTTCCGGATACTGCTTCAGCAGTTCCTCGCGTGCGGCGTAAATCGCCTGAATGGTCGCGCTGAGCTGGCTGGAGAAGGCGACGAAGAGCAAGTCGCGCCCGGAAGAGAGAATCGGCTCGAAGTACTCCATGTAGACCGTCTCGTTGAGCGCGGAGGTCGTCGGCTGACTGCCCGCGCGCATCTTGTCGTAGAAGGACTTATGGTTCAGCGACTGGCCGAGGTCGTCGAAGTACTCTTTGCCATCCATGGAGTAAGGCATGTAGACGACAGGAATGTCGTACTGCTGTTTGAGTTCCAGCGGCAGGTCGCTGTCGCTGTCTGTCATGAAAACGTAATTTTGCATGGCTGCCTCCTGAATGAATCGGGTATGAATGTGGATGAATGAACGGTGACGGCGAAAAAATGAACTCACCATGAACATTGTACCCTACTTTACGCAAAAAAGCAACCAATAAAGACGAGAAATTGATGATAAAGCGAAGAGAATTAGGGTAACACCGCACAAATGAGGTGGTCGGCTGGCGAATGGATTTTTCGTCAGATGC
>ERZ824488.3483-NODE-3483-length-11803-cov-7.266088_pt1 | contig 11803 bp, 11 predicted proteins | sample MGYA00519936_ERZ824488 | MGnify/ENA primary metagenome ERZ824488 (study PRJEB31778, sample SAMEA3449153) | human gut metagenome | biome: human gut; feature: human-associated habitat; material: faeces | place: United Kingdom | collected 2010/2012 ... | reverse complement strand
GGTTAAAACTTTATTTGCGCCTGCGGGCGCAAACTCTGCGAGGCTTTTTCGACAGGCTGAAACGAAGCCCGCTCCGGCGGGCTTCGTTTGCGATATCAAATACTATTGGGCGGAGCAGAGCCCCGCCCCTACAAGGTTTTTACAGCCCGTAGGGGCGGGGCTCTGCTCCGCCCGCAGTGTGATCTTTTTCAGGGGGAAAATCGCCATGTACGACATCATCATTGCCGGAGGCGGCCCGGCGGGAATGACCGCCGCCATTTATGCCCGCCGCAGCGGGAAAAGCGTCCTTCTGCTCGAACGCGAGGGCTACGGCGGCCAGATCGCCTACGCGCCGCGCGTGGAGAATTATCCCGGCGTCGCCTCCGTCGGCGGCGCGGAGCTCGCCGAGCGGATGCTCGAGCAGATGCTCGCGCTTGACGCTGAGACCGACGTCGGCGAGGTTTTGTCCGTGGAGCGCGCCGGGGAGAATTTCACCGTGCGCACCGAGGACGGCGTATACGAAAGCCGCGCCGTGATCCTCGCCACGGGCGCAAAGCACCGCCATCTCGGTCTGCCGGATGAGGAGGAGCTTCTCGGCCACGGCGTTTCGTACTGCGCGGTGTGCGACGGCGGATTTTATAAAAACGGCGTCACCGCCGTTGTCGGCGGCGGGGACAGCGCGCTGCAGGAGGCGCTGCTTCTTTCCGATATATGCCGGACCGTGTATCTCATCCACCGGCGCAACGCCTTCCGCGGCGACGCCGAGAAGCAGGCGCGCCTCTTCGCGCGAAAGAACGTTACAGTCCTCACGCCGATGGAGATCGCCGGATTTCTCACGGAGGACGGCTCTCTCCGCGCGCTGCGGCTGAAAAATACCGCGACCGGCGAAGAGGCCGAGCTTGGCGTGGACTGTCTTTTTGTCTCCGTCGGGCAGCAGCCGGAGCTTGAGCGCTTCGCCGCGCTCCTGCCGCTCACGGCGCAGGGCTACGCCGCCGTGCCGGAGACCGGCGAAACGCCCGTCCGGGGCGTTTTCGTTGCCGGGGACTGCCGCGGCAAGCGCGTCCGCCAGCTCGCCACCGCCGTTTCGGACGGGGCGAACGCCGCACTCGCGGCGTGCCGCTATCTTGACGGCGAGGAATAATTTCCCGTAATTCGGGTGACATAATTTTATAAAGCCGACGGCGCAGAGATTGACATATTTCTTAAATCTCTGCGCCGTTTTGTAACACTATATGCAGTGTCTTCCCGGGATTTTCGCATCAACATCTTGATTTTCCTCGGAAAAAACTGGAAAAGCGTCATTTCGGTAACGGAACACGGCGGAATTTGTATCTTCTTCTTAACGATTTTCTTCGGGCATTATGTTAATTTACGGGCAGGTTATGTAAAGTATGCAACCAATTCCGACTTTAACCGAGGGAGTCTGCCATGAGAGCCTCACGCCGATCCGCCGTATATCGTGCCTTTTCCGCAGCAGTCATCGCACTGCTGCTTATTGCGCTGCTGAGCGGAAACGCGCTTGCCGCCGGCACGGACGGTCTTACCGTGGAAACGCTCACCTTCCGGGACGTTCTGGCACTTTACGCCGCAGACCGGGATTCCTTCGGCGAGAACGCCTCGGAGACGGACGGCGATGGCGTGACGAACGCCGCGAAGCGTCTGGCCGAGATGTTCACGTTCACCGTCGGACTGAACTACGCCGGCGAAGGGCTCAACTGCAATTATTTCGGCAAGGACATTTCCGCGCAGATGGGCGCGGAGCCGTATACCGATGCCAACCGTCTCGCCTCCTACGATGTGGAGATCCTCCCCTACCGCAGCTACGCCGTGGCGCTGCCGCAGGGGCAGACCACGACAATCTCGGTCTATCTCGCCGGGTACACCAACGCCGCCGCGTCCGGCGGCGTGGAGGCGGTGCTCCACTACGTCTGGCAGGATCAGGGCGTGTGGTATGCCGTGAAGGACGATAATCCGTACTACCGCATCCGCTTCAACGGCAAAAGCGCCCGCGCGCTTGCCGCCGACGGACTTGCCATGGCGCTCGCCCACGCCGAAAACGGCACCGCCGCCATCGGCGCGTGGGAAAACCTTTCCGCCATGCCCGACGGAAACGGCGCTGCGACGCTCGCTGACAGCACGCTTCTCGCCGGACAGGGCAGCGCGAACCTGATCGGCGTGACGAACGATATTTCCGCTCTCTCCGCCGGGTCTCTCTCCCATTCGCTGCTCGCCGTGAGCGACTTTCTCCGCGGCGATACAACGTATCAGACCGGCCCGCTCGTCCACAAGCGCGACTGCTTTGAGGCCGGGACGCTCCACCGCGTGCCGGACGGCGAAGCGCTGCGCGAGGGCGTGACGTACGAATTTCGTGTGCAGTATGCCGAGGCGCTCTCCGTCGCGGCAGGGATGCGCAGCGAGGACGCGGGGCTTGCCGTCCGCTCCGAGCTGACGGGTGAGGAGTTCCCCGTTTCCGATTTCGTCTGGTACGGCAGCAGTGAGCACCTGACCGGCGATGAGTATAGCCCTTACACCATCACATTCACTTATACCCCTTCGAGCGAGGGAAGCACCGTGTGCAGCTTTGTGCCGGTGAATCTTACCGGCGAGAGCAGCGCGCTTTCCGCCGCGCCCTTCCGCGCCTGCGCCGAGACCACGGCGCCGGCCGCGGAGACCGTCGCCGTTGTTGAAACGCCCGCCGTCGTCGAGACCGCCGTTTCCGTGACGCCGGAGGCCACGCTCCCCACGCCGGAACCGCCTGCCGTTTCCGAGACCATGCCCGGCAGCGCCACGCCGGCGCCGCTGCGCGATGCCGAGAGCGGAGCGCCCGCCACCCGCGTGCTGCTTGCGCAGACGCTCTGGACGCTCTTTGACCGCCCCGCCGCCGAGGGTGACGTGTACTTCTCCGATCTCCCCGCCGACACCGACGCGGCGCAGGCCATCCGCTGGGCAGCGCAGAGCGGGCTGATCGTCGGCTACGGTGACGGCACGTTCCGTCCCGACGAGCCGGTCACCCGCGAGCAGACCGCCGTGATCCTCTGCCGCTACGCGGCGCTGCGCGGCGCGGACACCTCCGCTGCGGGCGATCTCGCCGCATGGAGCGACGGCAACTCCGTCAGCCCGTGGGCGCAGCAGGCGATGCTCTGGGCCGTGCAGTCCGGCACGATCGCCGCGCACGGTGACGGCACCATCGGCGCACACGAGACCGCGACCTGCGGCGCGCTTTCCGAGATGCTGATGCATTTGCAGACGAAGCTGTGATATACTAAATAAAAGTCTCCCCTGTGTAGGGGGAGGTGGCAAAACCGAAGGTTTTGACGGAGGAGTTGTTGATCCTCGTGATCTCAAAATGACAATCCCTCAGTCAGCCTTACGGCTGACAGCTCCCTTTGCACAAGGGAGCCTTTTTTATGCAGGAGGACAACGGTTATGGGCGAAAATACTCTCCCGCTTGAGATCGAGCGGAAATTTCTCATCGCGCTGCCGGACGCGGCGCTGCTCGGGGAAAAGAGCGTGAAGCGTCTTGCCATTGCGCAGGTCTATCTCCGCGCCGGGACCTCCGGCGCGGGCCGCCGCATCCGCCGCGCCCGCTGCGGCGATGAAACGCGGTATTACTATACCGAAAAGACGCGCGTCACCGCCGTAACGCGCATTGAGCGCGAGCACGAGATCACTGCCGCGGAGTTTGAAGCGCTCCTCTCCGAGCGCGACGAGGCGCTGCGCACGATCGAAAAGACGCGCTATCTTGTGCCCTTTGAAGGGCACACGCTGGAGATCGATGTTTTCCCCTTCTGGCGCGACCGCGCCTTCTGCGAATGCGAGCTGCAAAGCGAGGATGAGCCTCTGCCGCTCCCGGACTGGCTGCATGTGTACCGCGAAGTGACGGACGATCCGCGCTACACCAACCGCGCTCTCGCCCGCAGCGTGCCGGACGAGATACTTTGATCCCGTATTGCTTTTCTCCGGCAGAATATGGTATAGTAATAGGGATAAATCCGCCTTGATAGAAAAGGAGAACCCCTATGCTCTTTGATGGTTTGAGCCCCATCGTCTGCGGCGTGCTGGGCTATGTCAGCATCATTCTCTACGATCTCAACAATACCTCACACAACAACGACCGCATGCAGTCGCTCCACACCGTCGGTGCCGGTCTGATCGGTCTCGCGTTTTTCAGCACCGTCCTGCCCGGCCTTTCGGAGGCCAATTCCCTGCCCGCAGCGGTACGCATCATCGCCGGTGTACTGGCGCTCGGCTTTTTCGCGCTGCTCATATACCTCACCCTCATCGCCGGCGGGCGCACGAACTGGAAGCGCAAGGACCCCAAAAAACGCTGGTGGGAAAAGGATCTCGTGACGACGGGAGCCTACGCTCTCTGCCGCCATCCGAGTGTTTGGGCGATGCTCTTTTTCTGTCTGCTGCTCATTCCGGCGGCGAACTTTGATCCGTGGTGCGCCACCACTTTCAGCCTGTGCGGTCTGCTGCTGGCAATGTATGAGGACGTCAATGTTTTCCCGGTGCTCATGCGCGGGTATAACGCCTACAAGGACACCACGCCGTTCCTCTTCCCCACGAAGGAGAGCATCCGGCGGTGCTTTAACGGAAAGAAGGCCAAATAAACACCATGCACGACGAACTGACTGCCGTTGATATGCAGAAAATGCGCGAGGAGCTCCGCGAGCGCGAGGAAGTGCTCATGCCGAAGATCCTCGAGGATGTGAAGGTCGCCCGCTCGTTCGGCGATCTGAGTGAAAATTTTGAGTATAAGGCTGCCAAGGCCGAGCAGCGCAAGAATATGAGCCGCATCCGCTATCTCAAGCAGATGCTCGCCTCCGCCGTTGTGATCGACGCGAAGTCCGGCGCCGATGAGGTCGGTCTCTTTGACCGCGTCGTGCTGTATCTCGAGGATGACGACGAGGAAATGACCGTCCGGTTCGTGACAACGCTCCGGCAGAACGCTCTCGAAGGGCTCATCAGCAAGGAATCCCCGCTCGGCGCGGCAGTGATCGGCCACAAGGCCGGCGAGCGCGTATACGTCCGCGTGAACGACGATTACGGGTATTACGCCGAGATCCGCTCCATCGAAAAAGGTCAGGACGACGCAAGTCTTGAAATAAGCGCTTATTGATATCCTCATCCGTTTTTGCAGCGAAAGGAGAACTTTCATGTCCGCAACACTCGTTATCATGGCCGCGGGGCTCGCCTCGCGCTACGGCGGGGCGAAGCAGATCGAAAAGGTCGGCCCCGGCGGAGAGATCCTCATGGAGTACACCATTCACGACGCGCAGCGCGCCGGGTTTGACCGGTTCGTCATCATTCTCCAGCCGCAGATGCTGGAGGACTTCCGCGCCGTGTGCGGCGAGCGGCTCGAAGGAAAGGCGCACGTGGATTACGCCTTCCAGAGCTTTGACGCGCTGCCGGATTGGTTCGCCGTTCCGGAAGGCCGCACGAAGCCTTATGGCACCGTCCCCGCCGTACTCAGCGGAAAGGACGTGATCACCGGCAAGTTTGCCGTGGTGAACGCCGACGATTACTACGGCCCCGGCGCCTTCACGCTGATGTACGAAGCGCTTGAAAAGCTCCCGGAGACGGGCCGCGGCTGCATGGTCGCCTACAAGCTGCGCAACACCGTGAGCGATTTCGGCACCGTGACGCGCGGCGTATGCCGCATCGACGGCGGCGAGATGACCGCCGTAAAAGAGACGTTCAAGATCGGCAAGGCGCCGGACGGCTCCATCCGCTCGTTCGCCGATTCCGAGGAGGGCGTCGCGCTTGACGGCGAAAGCCCGGTATCGATGAACTTCTGGGGCTTCACGCCGTGGGCGCTCGACGAGATGGAGACCTACTTCCATACGTTCCTCCGCTCCGAGGCGGGCAGAGAGCTCAAGAGCGAGTGCCTGCTGCCGACGATGGTCGGCGACATGCTCCGCGAAGGGTCGATGCACGTTGACGCCTACACGACCGAGGAAGCGTGGTTCGGCATGACGTACCACGAGGACCGCGCCACGACTGCCGCCATGCTCCGCAAGCTCACCGCCGAGGGCATGTACCCCGAGACGCTGTACTGAAACCGCATATAGAAAACCCGGCTCTTCCGATTGTTTCCGAAGAGCCGGGTTTTTCTGTTCACTGTATCGCGGCGAGCGCGAGCTGCACCGCGCCGAAGAGCGCGTCGTGCTCCGGGGCCGCCGGACGGCAGAACGGTGCGAGCGCCGCGCACACCGCACGGCGGTACACGTTGTCCTCCGCGAGCAGCCCGCCCGCGAGAGCGCACGGCGAGCCGTTTTCAAGACCGAGTTTGCCCATGACCGCCGAAACGAGGTGGGCAAGCTCGGCGGCGCCGCGGCGGAGAATATCAAGGCTGACCGCGTCCCCCTGCGCCGCGCATCGCAGCACGAGCGGCGCGAGCGCGGCGATGTCGCCCTTGCCGCGGCGGGAGAAATAGACAAAATCAAATATGCCCTGAATGCCGCTGCCGCCGACAGTGTCCATCACCGCGCCGTGGAGCGCATTTTCCGAAAGACGGCCGTCCTCGGTCTGGAGCGCTGCGGCAAGCGCGTCCCGGCCGAGCGCGTAGCCGCTGCCGGGATCGTCGATGATGTGCCCGCCGCCGCCGCAGCGAAAATGCTCTCCGGCGGCGTTTTTGCCGTAACAGATCGAGCCCGTTCCCGCGATGAGAACGCACCCCGGCGTCTGCATCGCGCCTGCGAGCGCGATCTCATGGTCGCCGCAGAGAAGGAGCTTTCCGGCAAAGCCGTGCGCAGCAAGCTCCGCGCGCAGTATCTCCCCCATCGCCGCGCCGGACGCTCCCGCGCCGCCGACGCACAGCGCGCCGCATGCGCGCATATCGCCGCAGAGCGTGAGGATCTCCCCCACGCGGCGGCGGAAGCCGTCCTCGCCGATGGCGGAAAGGTTGAAAGCGCCGAGCGTTTCTCTATGGAGCAGTGTCCCGTCCGACGCGCAGACGGCCACGCGGGTCTTTGTCCCGCCGCCGTCAATACCGACAACAAACATATCTCTCACCTCACAGCGCCGCGGGCATCACGCCGCAGCAGGCTCCGCCGGAGAATACGTCCGCGAGCGCGGCGAGAGAATCTCTTGAATAATCGAATGCCGCGAGCAGCGCCGCATTTTCGGGCATGAGCGGAAGATCGTAGGGGTTGCGAAGCGCCGCCACGGTCATCGGCACGCCCTTTTCGGCGAGCGCCGCCGCGAGAGCGAGCTGGCCGCAGAAGAGGTGCGCGTTGCAGGAGGAAAAGATGATATTTTCCGCTCCGTCCGCGCATTTGACGAGATCCGCGATCTCCTTCTCGTCCGGGTCCTTGGAGCAGACGGCGAATTTTGCTCCGAAACGCGCGCCCATATACTCCGGGAACGCTTTCGCCTCCGGGTCGGCGTTTGAGGCCTGCGTCATGCGGTAATCGGCGCAGCCGCAGAAAAACGTCTTTTCGCTTGCCCGGCACGCCTTGCCGCGCACCGCAGTGACTGCCTCGCGCGCCATGCGCGCGGCGGCGGCGAAGTCCTCGGCACGCCCGGCGCTCTCCGGCTCGGCGGGATGTATCCACCGCTCCTTGGCGCGGAGGATGCGCTCCGCAGACCCGTCCAGCTCCCGCGCGTCGATCGAGCCGCTCTCGGCGGCGGCGAGCGCCGCGGCAGCGCTCTCGCGCTGGAGATCGGCATTGCTCGAAACGAATACCATGTCCACGCCCGCGCGCATCGCCTCCACGACGCCGTGCGCCGTGCCGTAATGCCGCCGGATAGCGTCCATTACCATGCAGTCGCTGAGAATAAGCCCGTCAAAGCCCAGCGTTTCGCGCAGAAGGCCGTGCATGATCGTGCGCGACATCGTGGCCGGAACGTCATTTGGCTCAATGTTCGGGAAGAGGATGTGGCTGCTCATTATGGTGGGAATGCCCGCCTTGATCGCCGCGCGGAACGAAATGAGCTCGCACGCTTCAAGCTCGTCCATCGTTTTCTCGATGCACGGAAGCCCGATGTGGGAATCCACGGCGGTGTCGCCGTGGCCGGGGAAATGCTTGCCGCAGCAGAGCATGCCGCCGTTTTTATAGCCCTCCACGGCCTTTGCGCCGAAGAGCGCGACGCTCTGCGGATCGTCGCCGAAGCTGCGCACGCCGATCACGGGGTTCATGGGGTTGGAGTTTACGTCGAGATCGGGCGCGAGATTGAAATTCACGCCGACGCCGCGCAGCTGCCGCGCCGTGATCTCCGCGGCGAGAACGGCATTTTCCGGCTTTTCGGTCGCGGCAAGCGCCATGCTGCCGGGGACGTTCACCGCGTCCCACGGAAGGCGCGTCACCATGCCGCCCTCCTGGTCGATGGTGATAAAGGCGTCGCGCCCGGTCGCGCCGCGGACAAGCTCCTGAATATCGGCGCACAGCCGCGCGAGCTGCGGCAGGCTTTCGATGTTGTACCGGAAGAGGATGACGTTTCCGATCTTATATTCGCGCACCAGCGCGGCAAACTCCGCCGGGATCGTTGTCCCGGGGAAACCGAACACCAGCCGCTGTCCGATTTTTTCCCGAATGTCCATAAATTTTCCTCCTTATTCGTAGAGAAGGTAGGGTCTCCGCCGCTCGGCGAATGCCGCGCACTCACGCCGGGCGCGCGCGATGAGCGTCTCGGCGTCCCAGCAGGGGCGCTCGAGTTCCCGATGCCCGGCGAGCAGCAAGATGAAGGGCCGTCCGTCCGCCCGGACGGGCGGGAGAAGGGCGAAGTCGTTGGGGTACATATCCCGCACGAGCGCGAGCAGCCGGAGACCGAGCTCCGTCGGGCGGAGCGCCGCGGCGTCCATCACGTGCAGGTGCACACCGCCGCAGAGCGCCCCGGCGTGCTTGGAGGCCGTGGGCGTGAAGTACGCCGGCGTCACAGCCAGCCCCGACAGCGCGAGAGAATCGAATTCCCGGCAGAGGGCTTCCGCGTCGATAAACGGCGCGCCGAGCAGCGCGAACGGATCCGCCGTGCCGCGCCCTTCGGAGAGGTTCGTTCCCTCCAGAAGGCAGGTGCCGGGATACAGCAGCGCCGTTTCATACCGCGGCATCGCAAGGCTCGGCATGACCCACGGCCGCCCCCAGTCGGGGAAGCTCACACGGGGATCATACCCCTCGCAGCGCACAATGTCCAGCGCGCAGCCGATATGCTCCTCCGCATTCACCATGCGGGCAAACTCGCCGCAGGTCATGCCGTAGCGCGGCGGGATCGTATGGCAGCCGACGAAGCTCTCCATGCCCTTCTCGAGCACGACGCCCTCGGCGGCGCGGCCCAGCGGGTCGGGACGGTCGAGCACAACGAGGCGCTTGCCGTATTCCGCGCAGTCGAACAGCAGATTTTTGAGCGTGGAAATGAATGTATAGTACCGGCAGCCGACGTCCTGAATATCGTAGACGAGCGTATCAAATTCCGAAGCCGTTTCGCGCGTCAGGCGCTTGGAGCCGGGGCGGTACAGGCTCTTTACGCGCAGGCCGGAGGGCGCGTCGACGCTGTCAGAGAACACCTCGCCCGCGGCCTTATCGCCGCGGACGCCGTGCTCCGGCGCGAGCAGGAGCCGGAGATCGCAGACCTCCTTCAATACATCGATGCTGCTGCGGTTATCGGCGCTGCGGCCGGAGGGCGCGGTGACGAGCGCGGCACGGCCGGGGATATGCGCGGAAAGCTCCGCGCTGTCAATGCCGAATCGGATCATAAAAACACCCCTTTACAAAGCGGCGGACAGGAAGTAAACTTTTCACAGTATGTAAGAAAAACGGGAGGCTTCACTAGTATGGAACATCCCCTGAAAACGCTGTGGGAAAAGCCGTCGCGGCTCGTGATCGGGTTCATGTCCGGCACATCGGCGGACGGCGTGGACGCCGCACTCGTTCGCATCACGGGCTTTGGCACGCAAACGCGCGCAGAGCAGCTCGGCTTCCGCTTCGTGCCGTTTTCGGACGAGGTGCGCGCGGAGATCCTGCGTCTTGCCGGAGGCGGTCCGGCCTCGGCAGCGGACTTCTGCCGGATGAATTTTCTGCTCGGTGAGCTTTTCTGCGAGGCGGGCGAGGCGCTCTGCGCGCAGACCGGCACGAAGCTCTCCGACATCGATCTCATCGGCAGCCACGGCCAGACGTTCTGGCACATTCCGGAAAAAGAAGAATACCTCTCGCGCACCTTCGCAAGCACGTTCCAGCTCGGCGAGGAGGCGGTGCTTGCCGAGCGCTTCGGCTGCCCGGTCGTGGGCAATTTCCGCGTGCGCGATGTGGCCGCGGGCGGGCTCGGCGCGCCGCTCGTGCCGTATACGGAGTTTCTGCTCTACCGCAGCGAGACCGAACACACGGCGCTCCAGAATATCGGCGGCATCGGGAACATCACGCTGCTCCCGGCAGGGTGCACGCTTTCGGACGTGACGGCGTTTGACACCGGTCCCGGCAACATGCTCATCGATGCGGCCATTGCGCGCATCACGAACGGCGAAAAGCGCTTCGATGCAAACGGCGCTATGGCGGCCTCCGGCCGCGTGAGCGAAGCGCTTCTCGCGCAGCTCATGCGCGACCCTTACCTCTCCCGCCGTCCGCCGAAAACGACAGGCCGCGAGCACTACGGCGCGGCGTTCGTGGACGCCATTTTCGCCGCAGCGAAAGAGCTGAAGCTCTCCAACGAGGACATTCTCGCCACCGTCACGGACTTCACCGCGCAGACGATCGCCGCGGCGATCCGCGATTTCTGCACCGTGCGTCCCGCGCGGCTCATCGTCGGCGGGGGCGGCAGCCGCAACGGCACGCTCATGGCGGATATCGCCGCGGCGCTCCCCGACGTGTGCGTGCTCACAAACGAGGATCTCGGCTTTGACGGCGACGCCAAGGAGGCGGTCGCCTTCGCGGTACTGGCCAATGAGGCAATCTTTGCCCAATGCAGCAACGCGCCCGGCGCTACCGGCGCGCGGCACGGCGCGGTGCTCGGGAAGATTACGCTTTAATCAAAGAAGTATGCGAGCGCCGCGCGCAGCGACGCATCCCAGAAATCCCAGCTGTGCGCGCCCGGCCAATGGTCAAACCGGTGCGTAATGCCGAGCGACGCAAGATGCGCGGAAAAGCGCTCGTTCGCCGCGTACAGCCCGTCCTGCTCGCCGCAGTGATGGTGCTGTCCCTGACCGGCGCGGCTGTGCTTCTCAAGAAGAAGCTGCTCGTCAAGTAATCCGGCTTCACAGAATAATAAGCAAAAAGGGAAGACCCCACGGGGTCTTCCCTTTTATGTTTGTGAAAAAGACCGATGGTCTTTTCCACCCCTGCGCTGCATACATTGGCCGCAGGGAGGGGAGATACGATGCGCAAACGACTTTATCGGGCGGGGCTTGCGTGGCTGATGGCGGTGGGTGTGGCGCTGCTGCTGCGCTGGCTGTATGTGGTGTGGCCGAATACGCTGACCGCCGTGCTCACGCCCGTGAGCGCCAGCCCGTGGGAGTGGGGCAAGGCACTCTACTGGCCGGTTCTCGCGGCGCTGCTGCTCCTGCGGTGGATGGCCGCGGACGAGACGGAGCACCCAGCGGGCAGGGCGTGGTGGCTCGCGGCGGCGCTGCCGCTTGTGATGACGGGCGCGTGCTGGGCGCTGGGGGCGGCGGGGGAGAGCATCCTCTGGATCTGGCTCGCGGTGCTGACGCTGGGGCTCCCAGCGGGACTTCTGTCGCGCGGGCGCGGCTCGGAGCTCCTGCCGCTGACGCTCGCGGTGCTGCTCGGCGCGGCGTATCTGCTCTTCACGGTGCTGCCGCCGCTCGGCGGACCGTTCACGGATCCGGCGGATGTATCCGCGCTCGCGCCGATTCCGTACTAATCGGGACTTGAGC
>ERZ824488.3481-NODE-3481-length-11806-cov-3.246447_pt1 | contig 11806 bp, 8 predicted proteins | sample MGYA00519936_ERZ824488 | MGnify/ENA primary metagenome ERZ824488 (study PRJEB31778, sample SAMEA3449153) | human gut metagenome | biome: human gut; feature: human-associated habitat; material: faeces | place: United Kingdom | collected 2010/2012 ... | reverse complement strand
CAGAAATCATATTCTGCGGCACATCATTGAAGTTTGCCAGGAGCTGTTTGGTGTCCTTTGGCAGACAATATCCACCATATCCAAAACTTGGATTGTTGTAGTGCGTTCCAATACGTGGGTCCAGACACACACCGTTGATAATTTCTTTGGTATTCAGACCTTTGCTCTCGGCATAAGTATCAAGTTCGTTGAAATAGGATACACGGAGTGCGAGATAGGTATTGGCAAAGAGTTTGACAGCTTCTGCTTCTGTAAATCCCATGAAAAGTGTATCAATTTTTTCTTTAATGGCTCCCTGCTGAAGAAGTTTAGCAAAAGTCTCTGCTTTTTCTCTGGATTCATCATCACAGGAGACAATGATTCTGGATGGATACAGGTTATCATACAGTGCTTTGGATTCACGCAGGAATTCCGGGCTGAAGATAATGTTCTTGGTATTGTATTTTTTTCTTACGGATTCAGTATATCCGACTGGGATTGTAGATTTGATGATCATTGTCGCATCTGGATTTACTTTTAATACAAGCTCGATAACAGCCTCTACTGCAGAACAGTCAAAGAAGTTTTTCTTGCTGTCGTAGTTAGTAGGAGCGGCGATAACAACAAAATCTGCATTTTTATAAGCGGTTTCACCGTCCAGAGTTGCAGTCAGATCGAGCACCTTTTCTGCAAGGTATTTTTCGATATATTCATCCTGAATCGGAGATTTCCGGTTGTTGATCAGTTCAACTTTTTCCGGAATAATATCCACTGCAGTGACATGGTTATGCTGGGAAAGAAGCGTTGCTATAGATAATCCGACATACCCGGTACCTGCAACTGCAATGTTATATTTCTTTCCAACGACAGGTTTCTGTACGGTAGGTTTGTCGTCTTCGAATAAATCAACAACTTCAAAATCAAGAATCTCAGCAATGGACTGAAGCTGTTCGATGGAAGGTGTGTAGTCGCAACTTTCCAGACGGCTGATCATACCTCTGTTGATGCCGGTTTTTTCTGCGAGCTGTACCTGAGTAATTTTTAATTCTTTTCTTTTGCTGATAACCGTATCAGCCATCTTTGATATAGATAGTTTTTTCATGCTTTTTCTCCAAAATGTTATTTTTATTGCACGTTTGATGTCATTATTATTAAGTCTATTGGTATGATAACGCTTGAACAGAGGAATGTCAATAATAAAAACAATAAAGTTGAAAAATATTGTGCTATTCAAAGTAAAATGATATTTGAAATGACAGGCAGAGATATCGTACAAACATATGTTTGCATGACATTATAATTACAACAGATATGATTTGAGTGGTCAGAATCATGGGATATAGTAAACATGAATTTCTGTATCATTATTTTAACATGGTAGATAGTAATCCTCAATACCCGAATTTTGAAATGCCAAATACCGATGAAACATAACAGTATCGCAACCATTATTGACACAGAACTATAAAGAAGCAATTCTCTCAAAGGCCCTGGGAGACATCCGTGGAGTGGTTTGATATTGTGAAAAGCGGCTCTTAAAGGTCAACAATAAGTTTTATATGGGCTACAATAGCGACAATTCGGCTTATATTACTTGACTTTGAAAGTTATCTGATTTATTATACTCGTAAGAAAGTAACTTACGAGTTACTAACTCATGAGTATAATTATTGGAGGCGAGCGAATGAGTCAATTTTATTGCCGTGAGGATGAGCTTCGGAAGCTGAACAAACGGTACGCAGGCGATAAGTTTGAGTGTATTGTCATCTACGGCAGACGGCGTGTTGGTAAAACGGCACTGATCAACGAGTTCTGCAAAGATAAGCCTACCATTTTCTTTTCTGCATTGAACACGACAGGAAAGGAAAATCTGGAAGCTCTCTCAAAGTCGATTATGAGTTTTGAGCGGCCGGATATGGAGTCTGCACCGGAGTTCAGGTCCTATGATGCAGCTTTGGATGAGCTGACAGCACTTTCAAAGGAAAAGAGGATTGTCTTTGTCATTGATGAGTATCCTTATCTTGCAAAAGCAAAACCAGCTATTTCAGCGATGCTGCAGCACATCATCGACCACAAATGGACAGAGTCCAAGATGTACCTGATTCTTTGCGGCTCCTCTATGAGCTTCATGGAGAGTCAGGTGCTTGGAAAGGAAAGTCCGTTGTATGGCAGACGTACTGGCCAGTTTAAGATTGAGCCGCTAGACTATAAAGAAACCGCTGTGTTCCACCCAAATCTGTCTGCAGAAGACAATTCCCTGATTTATGGGATCACGGGAGGAGTTCCCCACTATATCAATAAGTTGGATGTGCGAGATAGTGTGGATGAAGCTCTGTTGGATAATTTCTTTGACCGCTCCAGCTATCTGTATGAGGAACCGGGGAACTTACTGAAGCAGGAACTCCGGGAGCCGGCCATTTATAATGCAATCATTAAAGCGATTGCAGAAGGTGCTTCCCGAATGAACGATATCAAGATGAAGGTCGGCGAGGAGAATTCGGTTGTATCTAAGTACCTGAAAACGCTGATCGACCTTGGCATTGCTAAGAAAGAAACGCCGATTACAGAAAAACCGGGTAAGAAAACCATCTATCTGCTGGCTGATAACTTTTTCCGTTTCTGGTATCGGTTTGTGCCAATCAATATGAGTGCCATTGACTCTGGTAGAATTGCAAAGATCTATCCACACGCTGTAAAACAGTATCTTCCGGATTACATGGGCCTGATTTTTGAGAAGATGTGTCAGGATTACCTGCTTTATTATTCGGACAGTCTCCCTATTGAACTGAGTGAAATCGGCCAGTGGTGGGGTACGGACCCGAAGAAGAAAAAGCAGACACAGATTGATATTGTTGGAACACCCGTTGAGGGTAAGGACTATATCATTGGTTCGTGTAAGTACAGAAATGAGAAAATTGGTGTGGATGAACTCGATTTGATTCGGGATTATGCCTCGGTCTTCGGAAAAGGTAACAACTATTACTACTATATCTTCTCAAAAGGCGGATTCACAGATGGACTTCTTCAGGCACAAGAGAGAGGTGAAGTTCGGCTAATAACGCTGGAAGACCTTTACAAGTAAAGATTTCAACCAACCCTGCTGGTGAAGGCTGGCAGGGTATTTTATACCCATAAAATACTCATAGCCTTTTTTATGAAAATCTCTCTTTTGGTGTTGTCACTTATATTAGCGTTCACCGGCAAATGATATTATATGATATACTTTATTCGGAAAAAGAATATGCCTTGCTCAGAAAATGAGATTTGTGTGTCTTGTGAATTGACATTTACTATCAAATATGCTATTTTAAACATATATATCGGGGAAGCAATGTAAGATAAGTGGCAGGTACGACAGAATGTTTATTATGGAGAAGTTTGCGATTAAGGAGAGATGAAAAATGGGATACTTTAAAGATGTGACACCGGAATCAGTTGGAATCAGCTCCAAAGGAATTATGAAATTTCTTGACAGGATGGAACAAAATCAAATCGAACTACATAGCTTTATGGTGATCCGCCATGGCCAGTGTGCGGCAAAGGGATGGTGGAAACCGTATGATGAAAAATTCCGCCATCCGTTGTATTCGTTCAGCAAATCGTTGACGGCTACGGCGATTGGTTTTGCACAGCAGGAAGGAATCTTATCCGTTGATGAGAAAATTGTCGATATTTTTCCGGAACTGTTGCCGGAATATCCTTCCGAATATCTTAAAAAAATCACCCTGCACCATCTGTTGATCATGGGATGCGGTCACGAGACGGAGATTTCGGACAATTCCGAAAACTGGATCTCTACATTTCTGCATCATCCGGTACTCCATGAGCCGGGAACATTTTATAAATATAATACAGCAGGAACCAACATGCTGGCTGCGGTTCTGCGGAGAAAGACAGGGCAGAATGTGACAGAGTTTCTGAAACCGCGTCTGTTGGAACCACTTGGAATCACTTCTCTGACCTGTGCATTGCTCGGCGACGGAACAGAGCTTGGCGGAGGAGGTATGAAGATGGTGACGGAAGATATGGCAAAATTTACGTATTTTCTGTCCAGACAGGGAGAGTGGGAAGGAAAACAGCTGCTTCGAAAAGAATGGTTCGAACGCGCCTGCCACAAGCAGATTGAGACAGAAGGCGATTCCGAAGGACATGTAAAAGACTGGGCACAGGGTTACGGTTATCAGTGCTGGATGGGCCGATATCCTGGCTCTTTCCGCGCAGATGGAGCGTATGGCCAGTTTGGGGTTGTGTTCCCGGATCTTGATTTGATTGTGATTCTGACGTCATCCACAGAGCAGACACAGGAGGAATTGAGCGCACTGCAGGAGGATCTGATTCCCTATGTACAGAAAGAGGCTGGAGAGCTGGCACCATCACCGCTTGCAGAAACTGTAAAAGAGTATACTGCACAGCTTGCTCTTCCACCACGCAGAGGAACGAGAAATCCTTTTATGGAGGAAAAAGTAAGTAAGCATGTGTATGTGTCTGTTCCGGTTCTGAACGACCGGCTGCCGGATTCTGCGGAAGTTCTGATTGGCGGAAGCGGGCTGTTTCAGCTTGAGACGAGTCCGATCCAGGAGATGCGGTTTGCTTTTGGAAACGATAAGATGTACTGGAAAGTGCTGGAAGATGGAAAAGAAAAGGAATTCATCCTTTCTATGCGTAAGAACTTCGCCTACAGTGAAACAGACGGTCATATTTACGCAGGATCAGCTGCATGGCGTACCGTCAATACCCTTGAGATGGAGATCCGGCGAATGGACGGCTTAAGCGGAGGTCGCATGATTGTCAGATTTCAGAAGGAAAATCTTTTGTTAGAGGCAGAGGATACGTTGATCAGCGTCGGTGGACTCGGCATTTCACCGCGTCAGGCACTGACGGTTTTCGGAATAAAAGAGTCCTGAACAAAAAGATGAGAAAAGCCAAGGAAGAACTATCCAATTGGATAGTTCTTTTTTTCTTTTGCGTTTGCTATAATTATACAAAAGGTGAAATTCAAGAAAGAGTGTGGGAAAATATATGGAAAAAGATAGGATAAATGATACAGAAAAAAGTTTTCTGTCCGGAAAAAAACGGATGGATAAATTAAAAGTACTGATGAAATATGCGGGAATCTCTGTCTTTGAGTATTTCCCGGATAGCGATCGAATGGTTCTGTATAATGAACAACTGGAAGAAGAAAAAGGAATTATGCCATTTCTCGGTCAGCTGGGTCAGATATGTACGATCCATCCGGAAGATGTGCAGAAGATGCGTGAGTTTCTTCTCGGACAGACTCTGGGAACGGTGGAACTGAAGCTTCTGGAAAAGGGTCACTACAAGAGAATACTTCTGGATGCATTGCAGAAGGAGGAAGGTGACCGGTCGGTGATCGGTTGCATCAGAGATATCACGGAGATACGGAAAAGAGAAGAACTTCTGGAAGATCAGGCAAGAAGAGATTCCATGACAGGACTGTATAACCATGATACCGGAAAGCTTCTGGTGAACGAGTACCTGCGGGAGAAACGGATGGACGCTTCTTCCGGTCTTCTGATGCTGGATGTGGATCATTTTAAAAATGTAAATGATGTGTATGGTCATCTGTTCGGGGATGAAGTACTGATTGGATTTTCCGGATTTTTGCAGAGCTTTTTCCGAAAAGAGGATATTCTGATCCGTACCGGTGGAGATGAATTCATCGTGTTTTTAAAGGAAATCAGCCGGGAAGCACTGGAAAAGAAAGTCAGTGAACTGGTGAAAAGAGTGGGAAAACTGACGTTTTCAAAAAGAGATTTTGTCATGAGCTGCAGTGTTGGAGTCTGTTTTCTGCCGGGAGGTTTGGGCGATTACAGTTACGAACAGCTTCTTGAACATGCAGATCTTGCTTTGTACCGGGCGAAGATTGCGGGAAGAAACCAGTATGCAGTAGGGGAAAAACTGATCCCTTTAGATACCGGAAATAAGGGAAAAACCGCAGTAAAACTGCTGATGGATGAGACCATGGAAAAGCGGGAGTTCGAGATCTATTTCCAGCCGAAGATTTCGTTACATAATTATAAGATTGTGGGAGCAGAGGCTCTGGTGCGCTGGCGAAGACCTGACGGTATCGTGGTGAGACCGGAACATTTCCTTCCGTTTTATGAAAAAAACGGAAAAATCGTGGAACTTGATTTTTATGTATTTGAACAGGTGGCCGCATTTCTGGAAAAAACAAAAAGAAGCGGAATCACACCGGTGCCGGTTTCGGTCAATGTATCGGCGCTGCATGCGGAAGATCCACAGACAACCAGACGGTATCTGGAGATTCTGGAAAAATATAAAGTGGATCCCGGGATGCTGGAGATGGAACTGAAGGAGACGGATACGATCCGGTATGAAAATATCAAAGATCTTCTGCGTTCTCTACAGGAGGCCGGTTTCCATACAGCACTGGATAACTTCGGTGTGGGATCTTCTTTTATTAATCTGATTGCAGATGTCCCGTTGAATGATGTAAAACTGGGACGCGGGTTCATGGAAAAGTGTGAAAAAGATTACCGGGGTATCGGTTTTCTGCGACAAATGATCGGGATGTTGAAAAGCCTCGGTTTCCAGGTTCTCTGTGAAGGCGTGAAATCGGCAAGACAGGTAGAGGTACTGAAAACTTCCGGGTGCGATCATGTACAGGGGAACTGGTTTTCCATGCCGCTGAGTGCAAAAGAATTTGAAAAAATGTTGTTCCTTCCCGGCGAAATATTCTGTCGTTGCAGAAAAAATGAAGAGCATAGTACAGGGGGAGAAGCATGATGAGAACAACTGGAGACGTATATCTGTGGCCGGCAGCGGCCGAAAGAAAATTACGGATGGCGTATCAGGCGGGACTTCCTGCTTATCTGTATGGTGTTACCGGCGTGGGGAAAACTTCTCTGATCCGGCATTTTCTCGAGAAGAAAGAATATTTTTATGTCTCTGCACTGAATACGACGCCGGATGATCTGGAGAGTGAAAAAATCACAGCACCGGTGATCGTGCTGGATGATCTTTACGCAATTTCGGATATCCGGCTGAAAGATGCTTATTATCAGAGAATCCAGGAATGGATGGAACGAAATGATCTGTGGGTGGTACTGATCTCCCGTGCCCCATTTCCGGCGTGGCTTCTGTCCCTTCGGATGAAATATTCTTTCGTAATGATCGGGGAAGAAGATTTTTGCCTGACGAGAGAACAGCAGGATGAGTATCTGGAAAGATATGGACTGCAGGTGTCAGAGGAACAGCTGGAAAAAGCATGGGCTGTGGGAAGAGGAAATCCCATGTCCCTGCGGATCTTTGTGATGGAAAACGGGAATCTGGAAGCCACGATGCGTACGGTCTGGACGTACCTGGAGAGTCATGTATATGATCAGTGGGATACAGAACTGCAGGAATTTTTTATGGATATTTCCATTGTCAAAGATTTTACGGTGAGTCTGGCGGCGATGATCACCGGAAACAAACATGTGGAGCATATGCTGGCACAGGGGATGGAAACCGGCAATTTTTTTGCGAAAATGGGGGAAAAAGACGGTGTCTGGCGTTGCAAGGATGCCATGCGCTGGTCTATGGAACAGCGGCTGCATAAAAAACGCTCTCCGGAACAGATCAGCCGTCTGTATTATAACGCAGGTCTGTATTATGAGATGGAGGGCGAGATTGCCAAAGCACTGGAAATGTACAAGGTATACGATGATACAGACAGTATCTTCCGGCTGCTGGTGGCGAATGCCAGGGAAAATGCAGCTATCGGTAATTATTATGAACTGCGAAATTATTATCTGGAGCTTCCGGAGAATCTGATCCGGCAGAATCCGGTACTTATGATGGGAATGAGTCTGTTGCAGTCGATTCTTATGAATGTGGATGAAAGTGAGCGCTGGTATCATGAACTGGAAGAATATCAGAAACGGGCAGAGGGAAGTGATGCACGGGAAGCCAGAGGACGGCTGATCACGTTGGATATTTCCCTTCCCCATCGTGGCATCAGCGGAATGACGGATCTGTTGCGGGCGGCAGGTGTCCTGATCACCGACCGGAAAGTACACATCCCGGAACTCTCTGTAACCAGCAATCTGCCCTCGATGATGAATGGAGGAAAAGACTTCTGCGAGTGGAGCCGCAAGGACAGAGAACTGGCCGTAAGCCTTGGAAAGATCATAGAATTTGTGCTTGGAAAGTATGGAAAAGGGCTGGTTCCGCTGGCACTGGCAGAAAGCTATCTGGAAAAAGGACAGGATGATTATGAGGTGATGGCACTGATCCAGAAAGGACGGATGCAGGCGGAAAGCGGAGGAAAAATCGAACAGGTCTTCGTAGCGAACGGACTCCTTTGCTGGATGTATCTGATTCGTCAGGATCCGGAAGAGGCGCTTCATGTGATGCAGACTTTTCGGGAACGATGTAAAAAAGAAGCACCGAAGCTGATTGCGAACATAGATACATTTTTGTGCCGGCTGCATCTGTATCGGGGAGATACAGCGGAGATCCTGGCGTGGCTTGAGAGCGCACCGGATGAAAACAGAGAGTTCTATATTCTGGAACGATTCCGATATGTAACAAAGGTGCGTGTCTATCTGCAACAGGGAAAATACGAGGCAGCATATAATTTGTTACAGCAGCTGCTCTACTATGCAAAAGAGATGGAACGGACATATATCCGGATAGAAAGTACGTTACTTCTGGCAGTGACCTGTTATAAGATGGATCGGAAAGAGTGGAAGAATCTGTTGCAGGAGGCTGTCAGCGAAGCTGAATCCTATCATTTTGTCAGGATACTGACAAAAGAGGCTGGTCTGTGGCTGCCCCTTCTGAAAAAAAGCAGGGAAGAGATACACTGGACCGATCCACACTTTCACAGACAGGTGCTGGAAGAAGGAAAAAGGATGGCGCAGATGTACCCTGGATATCTCAGAACAAAAGCGGAGGGAGAAGTCACACTTTCCGATACCGCACGGAAGATTCTGCGGATGCAGGCAGAGGGAGATTCCATGAACAAGATAGCCGGACAGTTGGGGCTGGCGGAAGTGACGGTGAAGTATCATTGTCGGGAAACCTACCGGAAACTCGGCGTGAACGGAAAAGCAGCGGCGGTGAATGAAGCAAGAAAACGAAAACTGATCTAGAGCGTGTCTGAAAAATCATGCACTTCATGGCCTGCCCTTGCATATTTTGTCCTTTTCTTTTATAATAAAACCCACGCGACATGGTACGGGAAACAATTGTTATACCGATATCCCGTGGCAAAATACCTCGCAGGATCCGATACAAACAACATCAGCGGATCCGGAAAGCAAAGGAGAAAATATTATGGCACAGAACGTACTGGCAGTGGTAGCCGGACACCAGATCACCGAAGAAGAACTGCAGGCATTTATCGGACACCTGCCGAAGGAGCAGCAGGCATATGCATCCAATCCACAGTTTAAAGAACACTGCAAAGAACAGCTGATCACTTTCCATGCACTGGCAAAATGCGGAGAAGATGAGAAGCTTGATGAGACTGAAGAATATAGAAAAGGAATGGAAAATGCAAGACAGGATATCCTGGTACAGATGGTATTAAAAGAGACTATCGAGAGTGTCAGTGTATCTGATGAGGAAGTGAAAGATTACTATGAACAGAACAAAGCACAGTTTGTAAAAGGAGCTACGGTAAATGCAAAGCATATCCTGACCGATTCCGAAGAGAAATGTGCAGCTATTCTGGAATCCATCGTGAACGGGGAAAAGACTTTTGAAGAAGCGGCAAAAGAATCTTCCACCTGCCCATCCGGTGCACAGGGCGGTGACCTGGGTGAATTCGGAAAAGGCCAGATGGTGAAAGAATTCGAAGATGCAGCCTTCCAGGCAGAACCGGGACATGTGGTAGGACCGGTAAAAACTCAGTTTGGTTATCATCTGATCAAGGTTGAGAAGAAAAACGAAGCCAAAGAAGCCGGATTTGCTGAAGTAAAGGATCCGATCCGTGCAGAACTTCTGAAAAGAAAACAGGACCAGGCATACCTGGCGAAAGTGAAAGAACTGAAAGAGAAATATGTACAGAAATAATCTGATAAATTTCAGTCTGCAGAAAGATTCGTCAACCTGTAAAAAAGCGTTCTATGAAGAAAGAAAATTGTTATATTTTCATTATTTCTTTTTCATAAATGTATAGTATAATAAACGTGACTGTGAAGACATTGAACAGTTACGGATCTAGAGCGTGTCTGAAAAAGGCTTTTCGTGAGCTGCGAGTCCCAGTTTGCGGAAATGATTTTTCAGATACGCTCTAGACAAATGATGTCAGAACAACAGAAAAAAGGGCAGGGAAGAAAGACGAATGAAGAGTAAAAAAAAGTCAAAAAAAATATATATCATCCTGCTGGTTGTCTGCCTGCTTGTTATGGCGGGACTGGTAGCAGGATTGTTTGGTTATGCACACTATATGGGAACAAAAACCATGGGAAGCCGGATCAAGATTTTTGGAGAGGATGTATCCGGACGCAGTGTGGAAGAGACGGCAGGGATGCTGGCAGATGATTTTAAGAAAGTATCGGTTACTTTTCAGGAAAACGGGGAAACGGATTATCAGACCACACTCGGTGATCTTGGTTACAGCATCAACGAAAAACAGCTGAAACAGGATCTGGAAACACTGAGAGACAAACGCTGGAAAGAAGGCGGTTTCTTCCCGAAACAGGAAAGTCTTACGGTAGCTTATCAGGTAGAACGAAACGATGAGACATTTTCTGCGGCACTGACGGAGGAACACTTTCTGCTTTCCACAGACCGTGTGGATTCAACCGATGCATACGTGGAATATAACAGCGATCAGAGTGCTTATGTGATAGTCCCGGAGACACTGGGTAATCATATGGATCAGGCAGCTGTGGAAGCATATGTGGAGGAACAGATCCGCCCGCAGATCGAAGGGGATTTTCCGAAAACAGGACTGAATGTGGAAATTACATCAGATCTCTACCGGAAAGCAGCTGTTACACAGGATGCTCAGGAATTACAGGAAAAAGTAACCACGTTAAATGCTGCTTTGCAAAAGTACAAAGGAGTTTCCGTAACGTATACATTCGGAAAAGAAACTCAGGTTCTGGACAATGCGACTATCTGTTCCTGGCTGGTGATTTCCGATGAAAGTGTATCCGTTGATACCGCACAGGCGCAGGAGTATATCAAGAATCTTGCCACAAAATACAATACTATCTACCGGCCACGTTCCTTCACGACTACAGGCGGTGAAGCGATCACCATTGAAGGTAATGAATATGGTTACCGGGTTGACCAGGAAGGAGAACTGACACAGCTTCTGGCAGATATTGATGGTGGGGCAGCTGTGACGAGAGAACCGGTATACAGTAAATCGGGCTATTCCAGAAACGGAACGGATGACCTGAACGGAAATTACATAGAAGTCAGTCTGGAACAGCAGCACCTGTGGCTGTACAAGAATGGGGCACTGGTGACTGAAACGGATATCGTCAGTGGTCTTCCGGGAGAAGGAAGAGAAACATACCGTGGGGCATGGCCGATTGCATACAAAGCAAGTCCGTTTACCTTAAGCAGTGATGTGTATGGATATGATACCACGGTTACCTACTGGATGCCGTTTGTTTACGGACAGGGACTTCACGATGCCAGCTGGCAGACAAGCTTTGGCGGAGACACCTATAAAACCAAAGGAAGTCACGGCTGCATCAATCTGCCGCCGGATCAGGCGAAGATTATCTATGAGACAATCGATAAGGGATATCCGATCCTGCTGTACTGATGTGTAGTGACAGAATTATATGATACCAGGGTCAAAAGGTCAGAAAGCTGATGCAAGCTTGCTTGCAAG
>ERZ824488.3478-NODE-3478-length-11825-cov-2.338658_pt1 | contig 11825 bp, 8 predicted proteins | sample MGYA00519936_ERZ824488 | MGnify/ENA primary metagenome ERZ824488 (study PRJEB31778, sample SAMEA3449153) | human gut metagenome | biome: human gut; feature: human-associated habitat; material: faeces | place: United Kingdom | collected 2010/2012 ... | reverse complement strand
CTGTTCTCGAAAACCTACGGTTTAGCCCTTGACTTCATATAGCTGGTCTCCTTTCTTGTTCCCAAATTACGGCATTTGCTTGGAAGGAAGCGCCTGATTATGGAAGGCCTTGGCCGCCGCAATGGCGCATTCGGCCCCATCGAGGAAACGACTATTCATCGTGCGCAAGCATCTGATTGCGGCCGCCAAGCGTCTTGGCATCGGCGTGCATGATGCAGCATCGATGGAGCCACGGGGCGCCGCGAGCTTTTCGTTGTCGACGGTTTCAGCCTGGATGCTGAACGGAAAATCGTCGAGGCGCTTCTGTGCGCATAGGTGCGACGCTGTCGCACGGCGAGCGTTCTTGCGGTCGTCATTTTCGGTCCAGTTGACGCTCGGCCGACTGTGAATTTGCGGCCGAGCGCGCTTCAAGCTTTCGGTCGATTTCGCCCTTACGCAAGCGGCTCGATTTCCTCCAGGCCTTCTGCGCGCGCCTCGGCTTCAATTTCGCGGTCGGTCGCGCTCTTGCGGCTCGGCAGCGCGATGTCCATGTCGAAATCGACCGGCTTGGTAGCCAGGCTTACAAGCGGCACAATCGCGAGCGAGAGCAGCATTGCGAGTGCGCCGCAATTGATGGGGCTTGCGATAAGCGCGTGGCCGAAGAAGCCTGCAATCATGTTTCCGCTGGTCAAGCCTACGCCCATGAAGAAGCTTGTCCACACGGCGGCCTTCGAGATGCGCTTGGAGTACAAGCCCCACAGGAAGGGGCCGAGGAAAGCGCCGGCAAGCGCGCCCCAGCTGATGGACATGAGCTGCGCGATGAACGTAATCGACGAGTTGTACTGCACGAGCGCGATGATCGCGGAAATGGCCACGAACGCCACGAGCAGGCCGCGCATCCATGCGAGCTGACGCTTCTCATCCATGTTCTTCACGACGTTGTCTTTCAACAGGTCGAGCGTGAGCGTGCTCGACGAGGTGAGCACAAGCGAGCTCAAGGTCGACATCGAGGCCGAAAGCACGAGCACGATTACGAGACCGACGAGCAAATCGGGCAGGGTGGAAAGCATAGTGGGGATGATGGAGTCGTAGATGGGCGTGCCTGCGGCCGACATCTCGATCTGGCCCGAGTACAGGCGTCCGAAGCCGCCGAGGAAATAGCTGCCGCCGGCGACGACCATAGCGAAAATCGTTGAGATGATGGCGCCCTGTTTAATGGCGGGGCCGCTTTTGATGGCGTAGAACTTCTGCACCATTTGCGGAAGGCCCCACGTACCGAGGCTCGTGAGCACCACAACACCGAGCAGGTTGAGCAAATCGGGTCCGAACATGCTCACGAACGCGCCTTGCAAATCGGGGTTCGTTTCGGCTTGCACGTGCGACAGGTCGATGACCGCCTGTGAGAAGCCGCCATTGCCGGCGAGCACGGCACAAATTACGGCGGTGATGCCGAACAGCATCACAATGCCCTGCAGGAAGTCGTTCACCACGGTGGCCATGTAGCCGCCGAGCACCACGTAAATGCAGGTGATAAGTGCCATGCCGATGACGCATGCCTCGTATGGCAGGCCGAACGCCATGCCGAACAGGCGCGACAGGCCGTTGTAGACGCTCGCGGTGTAGGGAATGAGGAACACGAAGATGATGGCGGCGGCGGCGATGCGCAGCGCGCGGCTGCGGTAGCGCTTGCCGAAGAATTCGGGCATGGTGGCAGCACCCAGGCGCCGCGTCATTTCGCGCGTGCGGGGGCCGAGCACCCACCAGGCGAGCAGGCTGCCTAAAATGGCGTTGCCGATGCCTACCCACGTGGCCGAAAGGCCGTATTTCCATCCGAATTGACCGGCGTAGCCGACGAAGATGACGGCCGAGAAGTACGACGTGCCGAATGCAAACGCGGAAAGCCAGGGGCCTACGTTGCGGCCGCCCAGAATGAAGCCGGTCACGCTGCCGGCGTGTTTCTGACACAGGATGCCGATGATGATGGCGATTGCCGCGAAGGCGAGCACCATGGTGATTTTTGCGATCATTGGAATTTCCAATCGGTCTTGCGCGTTTGGGCGCGAACCGATTTCTCGACGGGGCACCCGTTTGCCCTATTCGCCCCTTGTTGAGAAACCGGACCATGCCCAAATGCGCGAAATTACGCGGACATGGAGGCGCACACGACGGCTGTGGCTGTACGCGACGCTGGCGTGCGACGCGACGAGCGGCCCTCGTGCGCTAGAGGTATCGATAGGAATAGAGGTACTCGGGGTAGCGGCCCGTGTGGGCATGGCAGAAGAAGCCGGCGGCGGCTGCGCAGGTATGTGCGGCGGCGTTGCTCACGCGTGCTCCTTCTAAAACTCGGCCCGAGGAAGCGGGCGACGTGCGCGACCTTCGTTCGGTGTGCCGTGGGCGTTCATTTCGTCGCGCACGGTTCCCGATTGGTCGCGGAATGCGTTTAGTATAGCGGCGAAATCGCACACGTCAACACTCTAATGCGCTAAAGTGTCGTTTTCCGTTGATGCTCGGTTCGTCGTCGAGCCGATTTGCATTTGTCGGAAATTCCGCGAGCATTGCACGGTTCTTGTTTCGTCCGAGCTTCATTCGTCGGGAGTTTCGTATGCTTTCGCGAGCCTTAAGCGTCGCGAGCGATGTATTTGTTGAGGTGCCGTCGAATGCGTCGCGCGGGTGAGCTCGTTTGTCGGAAACGCTATTATTCCCTTTGGCAAAAAGCGGATCGCGCGTGCGGCTCAGGAGGGAATCGTGCGTATCGAATCGGAATCATCGTTTGGCGTGGTCGTCGTTGGCGGTGGCATTGCCGGATGCTGCGCGGCGATTGAGGCGGCGCGCTGGCGCTTCGGTGTGCCTCGCGAGTGCGTCGGGCGTCTTTTCCGGCTCGAGCTTCTATCCAGGAACGTGGGGCTTGGGGCTTATCGGACCTCGCGACGCGGCCGATATCGACGATATGGTCGAGACGATTCTGCACGTCGGTTGCGGCGCTGCCAATGCGGCGCTCGTCGACTCGTTCGTGCGGGGTATTCCCGAGGCTATCGCCGCGCTTGAAGCGATGGGCGTTTCTTTGAAGCGACCCGCGAATCCCGATGAGCCGCAATACATTCCCTGCTTCGACCATTCGCTGCGCATGTGGCGTGGCCTTGAACGTGCTTCGATGGAGCGCGGTTTCGGCCGGGCTCTTTACGAAGGGGGAGTTGTTCGCCTCGACGGGTGCGAGCTGCTCGACATTGCCATGGATGGTGGCTGCGTGCGCGGCGCGCTGTTCTTCGACCGTTCGGTCAAACGCTTTCGCGCGGTGTCGTGTGGGGCAATCGTGCTCGCGGGAGGCGGCGTGGCCGGGCTTTACAAGCGCAGCCTTTCTGCTTCTGGCAATTCCGCAACGGTTCAGGCAATTGCCGCGCGCTGTGGCGCTCGCTTGGTGAATTTGGAATTCATGCAAATCATGCCGGGGCTCGTGGCGCCGCGGCGCAACATCGTGTTCAACGAGAAAGCGTTTCGGTTCGCGCGTGCCTGGGACGCGTCGGGCGAGCCGATTGCGCGTGATGTTCTTGAGGCTCGCAGCGAGCATGGGCCGTTTTCGTGCGAGCGAGCCGGTGCGCCGCTCGATTTCGCCATGGAGGCGTGCGGCGATGAGGGCATGGAAATCGCGTGCGACGTGGGTGATGGCTCGCCGGAATTCGTGCGCGCGTTTTCCGGATGGCTCGAGCGGGAATGCGGCGTTTCGGCGAGCGCCCCTGCGCGCATCGCTCCGTATGCGCACGCGTCGAACGGTGGCATCGCGATTGACGAGCATGGCTCGTGCGGCGTGCCGGGCCTGTTCGCGGCCGGCGAATGCACGGGCGGCATGCACGGCGCCGATAGAATCGGCGGCCTCGCGAGTGCGAATGCGTTGGTTTTTGGCCGCCGCGCGGGCGTTGCCGCGGCGAAATTCGCGAGGGGGTTTGTGGGCGAGCGCGCGGGCGGGGGCGCGAATGCGCGCAGCGAAACCCCCGGTTTCGCAAGCGTGGACACACTGGCTTCGGGTTGCGGGCTCGATGTGGGAAGCTGCAGAGATTCCGATGCGGAAGGAATCGCGACCAAAAGCGATTCCCGCAACGGCCGTTGCGCAGGAGACTCTCGTTTCCGATCGCGCTGTGGGTCGGTTTCGTTTGAAATCGAGGAACGCGCATATCCTGCAAGCGGCGCGGCGCTTCGCGAATTGCGCGAAACGATGTCGGCGCACTGCATGATTTCCCGCGATGCCGAAGGATTGAAGGCGGCGGCGAGTGCGATTTCCGCTCTTCGAGAACGTGTTGAAGAATCGTCTTCGCCGTTTGGGCTTGCGTCTGCGGCTGCGACAACAGCTGCGCCTGCGCTTACGTCCGCACCTATGGCTGCGGCCATGACCATGTCTTCACTTATGCCTGGCCTTAAGCCTGAGCCTACGGCCGCGCTTAAGTCCGAGCCTATGCTTGGGTTTGCGGCTGCAGTCGCGCCTGCACTTAAACTTGATCCTGCGCGTGGGTCTGCGCCTGCGACTGCGTCCGAATGCGCGGCGACAGCTGCATCCATGGTGTTTTCCGATGCCGCGTCGATTGCCGCCACTATGAGGATTCGCTTACAGCTCGAAACAGCAAGCGCGACCGTTGCGGCAATGCTCGCGCGAAAAGAAAGCTGCGGCTCGCACTATCGCAGCGACGCCGTCCAATAGCCGGCAATGCGATCCATTGGCCAACGGTGCTGCTTAGCGATGTGGGGTTGTTGCCCGGCACCATAGCGCCGCTGCCCGGAGCGCGACGATGATGGCTGGTGGTGCGGCGCTGTCGAGTCGCGGATTCGCGGGAGCGAGGCGGCATCTGCGCGTGATTTCATGGGGGTCGACAACGCTCGGGTTTGAGTTTCTGCGTGAATCCTGCAGCTATCGAGCATGATTTTCGCGGTGCTTGGAAATGGTTTTCGTGCTATTCGGGCATGAAAAACGTCGCTTTCAAACATGAAAATCGCGGCGTTCGAGCACGGATTCTGCAGTTTTAGGGCACGAATCTCGCGGCCTTCAGGCAAGAATTCGGCAAGGTTTTCGCGTTAGAGTCTTCCGTATGACTATTTGCCTTGCACATATAAGCGCGCTCCAGTACTGGAGGGCCGTGCGCTGCGGGCTTCGCCCGAAGCCTCGCGCGGCTCGCGTTGCGTTGCCCGCAAAAACGAACCGGAGTGAAATCGCGTCTTTGCTCGACGAGCCATGGACGAGCGAAGTGTTTTTACCGTTCCAGCAACCGATTCACATTGCGATTTTGGCGCGAAATGGCAAAAGGAACAGACCTGGAGTTGTGTGCCACGATATTTGCGATGCATGTTTCGCGGGAAAAGTGATGCGCATCGACGAAAAGACGTTCGTGCTGTCGCCCGAGGCACTGTTTCTCCAGCTTGCTCGCTCCTTATCGGTAGAAGCTCTTGCGCTTGTTGCGTGCGAACTGTGCGGGTTGTATTCAATGAAGCCCGATGGCTCTGATTTCGTCTCTGCGAAACCCGTTTCAAGCGTTGCGTCTCTTTTGTCGTTTGCGTCTTTGGCCGTATCGTATCCTGGAAATGCGAAAGCGAAAAAAGCGCTCGGTTTTTCGGTCGATAAATCGGCATCGCCCGCCGAGTCGGAGCTTGTCGCTCTGCTCTGCGCCAAACAAACGTTGGGTGGTTACGGCTTGCCGCTGCCGATGATGAACTATCGGGTTGATGTGGTTGGCGAGGGTCGCAAGTGCACGCCTCGAAAGTTCTTCGTGCTCGACCTGTTTTGGCAGAGCGTCCGCCTCGATGTCGAATACGATAGCGATGCGTTCCATACTTCCGCGGCTGGCATTTCGAGCGATGCCGAGCGACGCAACGCGTTGCAAGCGATGGGCTTCTCGGTAATCACGGTGACCAATGGTCAGGTTTCTTCGGCGGATTTGCTTGACGATGCCGCATGCGCTATTGCACGGGCTTTAGGAATTCGTTTTCGCCATTCATGCAAGACCTGGAATAAGAGGCGTTTTGTCTTTAGGCGCAACTTGCGCGCTGCGCGGAAGCTCGTGCAGCATGGTGCGCCCGCATACAGTGCAGCGATTTCGGGACCTCCTGGCGCAAAATGCCAGAAGGGGGCCTCATTGCATGGGAAATAAGGAAGAAAAGCTCGATTCTGAGCCTCCATGGCCCGCTGCTTAAATCTTTGACCTGGGCTTTCTTGATTCGCTTGTCGTAGTTGCAATTGAGCGCGAAGGAAAAACGGGCCCCATTCTGGCGTTTTCTGCCATATAGGGTTCGAATCGTTGCAGTGAGGCCCCATTGGGGCATTTTCTGGCATGGGCATTCATTCGGCTCATGTGGTATGGAGCATGTACCCCCGTCCCGTGCTGCTAGGCGGACGCGCGATTTGATTCATGCGGTATACATATGGGAATGCGCATGGCCCATGTGGTATGGAGGCATATGGGAATATGCATGAACTATATGGGAATGCGTATGAGCGGTGTGACTATTTCCATGGCGGAATGGGCTACCCCTCGTCGTGGGGCCAGTATGCAAGCACTATCATGCAAAGCGTAATGACCGCCGAAGAAAGGGGCTATCCCATGGAAAAGGAATTGTTCGATTACGTGGCCGAACGTGCCGAAGTGCTCGCGACCAACGATGCAAGCACGCAGGTCACCAAAGACGCAGCAGCCGCATGGAAGGCTGCCGTTGCGGCGGATGCGAGCGATGAAGCCGTTGCGGCCGCTACCGACAAGCTGCTTGACGTGCTCGAGGGTCGTCCCACGACTATCGACGGCGTGATTGCGTTTGCCGAAGGCCCTGCCAAACAGCTCATGGGCGAGGAGGTCGCTGCGGCAATGCTCGCCGAGCAGCTCAAGCGCAAGGAGGCCGGCGCGAAGTATTGCAACTGCCCGTCGTGCACCGCGGCAAGCGAGCTGCTTGCGAAGTTCGGTCGCATCGAGCTGTAGCTCCCTTGCGGCCCAAGGCAGCCGCCAGCAAGGCTCGGCGGTAATCACTTGACGCGTTGCCTTAAGATGCAGGCAAGTCCAGGGGCGTCGATTGGGCGCCCCCTGATGGTCGTTCGTCCTTGCCTTGAAGGGGGTTTGGGGCGTTCCGCCGGAGGCGCTCCTCATTTCGGGCAACCAATAGGAAACTGCCGGCTCCGTTCACTTGGGTCGCACGGAATCGCTTAGAGCGAGGCTTTCGACGGCATTGGCGCCGGAGCTTCAATTGCGGTTTTCGCCGTGCGTTCCGATAAGAGGACTCAACAAGGTCCTCAATGGGCGCTCCGATAAAAGACTCGATAAGCGGCCCGATGAAGACCCGAAAGGCGCTAGATAGAAGCACGATGGCGGCTTCGCGCTTTCGATTCCGTATTCCGCAAGTCGCAAGGAGGCGTTCACGTTGGCTCGCTATTTCGAATATGACACCGATGCCGTCGATTATCTCAAGGCGAAAGACAAAAAGCTCGGCGCTGCGATCGATGCGGTGGGCGTTGTGCGCCGGGAAATGGACGAGGACGATTTGTTCTCAGCAATCGTGCATCAGATTATCGGCCAGCAAATTTCGACTGCAGCTCAAGCGACCATCTGGAATCGCATGCGGGAACGCTTGGGCGAGGTGACGCCCTCTGCGGTGTGCGCTGCTACCGAAGAGGAGCTGCAGTCGTGCGGCATCACGTTTACGAAGGCACGGTACATAAAAAGTTGCGCCGAAAAGGTCGCTTCGGGGCAATTCGATTTGGATGCGGTGCGCGAGATGGACGACGCCGAAGCCATCGCAGCCCTTTCCTCACTCGAAGGCGTTGGGGTTTGGACCGCCGAAATGCTGCTGCTCTTTTGCTTGGGCCGCCCCGATATTCTGAGCTACGGCGATTTGGCAATCCACCGCGGCATGCGCATGGTGTATCACCATCGCAAGGTGACGCGCGAGATGTTCGAGCGATATCGCCGCCGCTACAGCCCCTACGGCAGCGTGGCGAGCCTTTATTTGTGGGCGATATCGAGCATGAATGTGCCTGGCTACGAGCGAGATTTTGCGCCGAAAAAGGCGAGGGTGGCGAAGAAGGGGAAGTTGGGCGACGGCGCAGTCGGGGCGAAGGGGCAAAAAGGGTAAGGAAAAAAAGTCTTCGCTGGCCCATGCGATGCGTCTCGTTTGCCAGCGTTTGCGCGAACGCGTCGTTTGGCGGCGTCGCGCGAACGCCGTTTATGGTCAAACGCAGCGTGGCGAATGCCGCGCCTGCTGAGGCGATATGGCGAATGCCCGTGCCCGCCGAGGCGGCCTGGGCCGTTGCGCGCCGGCCAATATGGCGTAGAGAATGCCTCGCGTTCATCAATGTAGCGTGGCGAATGTTCCGCGTTGGCTCTAGGGAGCGCTCGTGAGGTTGAATCTCGAATGGGCTATTATGCAGGGTATGAAAACGACGTTGAACATAGCAGGCGAGCGCGTAACGGTTACGGTCTTTGGCGATGAGACCTGCGTGGCTTTTGGCGACGCGAGCGTCGCGCCCAACGCTGTCGAATCGCGCGTGCCCTTTGTGTACATGCATGAAATCCAAGACGAAAGCGATGCCGTGTTAAAGCGGTGCGCGGAATTGGGATGCCCGCCGTTTGTGCTGGTCGCGATTCATGTCCCCCAATGGAACGACATGCTCACACCATGGGAATGTCCGGGAATTTTCGCCGATGACGCGCCGTTTGCGGGGCATGCGAAGCGCCAGCTTGAAGCGCTTTCGGAAATCGTACAGAAGACGGAAGTGCGGCTTGGGGTGCGCCCCGCCCATCGTTGTATCGCCGGCTATTCGCTTGCGGGGCTGTTCGCCACGTGGGCGCCGTTTCAAACCGACCTGTTTGATGCGGTTGCGAGCGCGTCGGGCTCGATGTGGTACCCAAACTTCACGGAATACGTCGAGGCCGGCGAGTTCGAGTGTCCGCTGCGGTGTGCATACTTCTCGCTTGGGTCGAAGGAGGCGCGCACGCCGAGCCGCCTTTTGCGCGGCGTGGCCGACGGCACGCAGCGCGTTGTCGCTGCCTTTGAGGCGAAAGGCGTCAAAACCGTTTTCGAAAGCAATCCGGGCAACCATTTCAAAGAGCCCGATGTGCGCATGGCGAAGGCGATTTGCTGGGCGGTTTCGAATTGCGGCGAGGATTCGCCATCGAATTCGAAGGCGTGCGAGTTGTGACGCGAGTAGTTGGCGGAAACTCCGAACGATTCGCGGAGTACTTGCGATAGTGTTCTTTCCGCTGCGAGTGCTCGGCTTGTCGCCGATTTCCGATTAACGTTGACGATTGCCGATTGACGTCGCTGATTGTCGACCGCTCATCGCTGTTGCGATCGTTTCCATACTTCTTTTCGCTATCGTTTTCCCTGATGAATCGCGCTTCCGTATTTCTGCATGCGACCACTTGAAAGGATTCTCTATGATTCGCCCTATCGTAAAGTCCCCTGTGCTGCTCTCGACGCCGAGCGTCGATGCTACGCTCGCCGATGCTGCCGTGGGCCAAGATTTGCTCGACACGCTTGCGGCGCATGCGCACGAATGCGTGGGGCTCGCGGCGAATATGATTGGCGTGCGCAAGCGCGTCATTGTGGCCGCGTGCGCGGGCGGCGCGGTGCTCATGTATAACCCCGAAATCGTGGAAGCGTCGGGCGAGTATCAAACCGAGGAAAGCTGCCTGTCGCTCGAGGGCTCGCGTCTGTGTACGCGCTACAGGCGCATTAAAGTCGCTTATCTCGACACGTCGTTCACGCCGTGCAAAAAGTCGTTCTCGGGCTTTGAGGCGCAGATCGTCCAGCATGAAATCGACCACTGCAACGGCGTCGTGATTTAAGGGTAGCGTCTTCCTCGTGAACCGCTTCGAGGCGCCCTGGAAAGCACGCGTCGGAACGAAGCTGTTACGGGGTTGGCGAGAATGGTTGATGAATGTGAGGCGTCGGCGCAGGAGATAGATGTCGGGTGTCATCGGCGCAAGCGTGGGTGGCGAGTGCCATCGGCGTAGACAATGGCCAGCGGTGTTGTCGCTGAGTGCCGCAGGGCGCCGTCGGGCGATGTCAAGGCCGCCTTGCTCGGCGCTTTGTTCGCGGCCATTCCGCATCGTCCGTTAATGCGCTATGGTGAACATTCCTGCAAAAAGCTGAAGAAAGCTCCGAAGGGGGAACCTATGGCAGAAATCGTGCCCTGCACTGATGAGTTTGAAGAGTACCTGCGCGACGAATCGCGCAGTGTGGGTTCTGCGGAAAGTATCGTGTTCCCTGAATCGGAGGCCGATGTACGCGATGCGTTGCACGCCCTGCATGCCACAGGTGTGCCTGTCACCGTGCAGGGCGCGCGTTCCGGCTTGGCGGCTGGCGCGGTTCCCCATGGCGGCTGCGTGCTGAACACGTCGCGCATGAACCGCGTGCTCGGCATGCGCCGCGGCTCCGACGGCCGCTTCTTTGTGCGCGTGCAACCGGGCCTTTCGCTCATGGAGCTGCGCGACATGCTGCAGAAGGCGAGTTTCGACACGGCGGGCTGGAACGATGAAAGCCTCGCCGCGCTGGCTCAGTTCAAAGCCGCACCCGCGCAGTTTTTCGCGCCCGATCCGACCGAGGCGTCGGCGGCACTCGGCGGCATCGTGGCATGCAACGCGTCGGGCTCGCGCAGCTATGCTTATGGGGCGGCGCGCCCGCACGTTGAAGCGATGCGTGTGGCGCTCGCCGATGGTGATGTTCTTGCCCTGCGCCGCGGCGAGGCGTTCGCGACTGGCCGCGAGCTTCGCCTTGTGACCGAGGGCGGTCGCGAGCTGGTGTTGAACCTTCCCACGTACGATATGCCGAAGGCGAAAAATGCGTCGGGCTATTTTGCGTGCGACGACATGGACGCAATTGACCTGTTCATTGGCGCGTGTGGCACGCTTGGCGTGATTTGCGAGCTTGAGCTGGCGCTTTTGCCTGTGCCTGTCGAGGTATGGGGCGCGAGCTGCTTTTTCCCGAGCGAGGCCGAGGCGGTCGATTTCACGATCGCTGTGCGCGGCGCGCTCGAACATGCAACGGCTATTGAATACTTCGACGGCGCTGCGCTTGATGTTCTGCGTGCGCAAAAGGCGAACAACCCGGCATTCGCCGAACTCCCTGAACTCGCCGACGATGCGCGAACATGCGTGTTCGTCGAGCTGAGCTGCGACGATGAGGAAACCGCCGAGGCCGAGCTCATGGTGCTGTGCGAGCAGCTGGAAGCGTGCGGCGGCGATGCCGAAGGCGCGTGGGTCGCGACGACCGAAGCCGAGCGCGCGGGCCAGCGCTTCTTCCGCCATGCGGTTCCCGAAAGCGTGAACATGCTTATCGACCAGCGTCGTCGCACCGACCCTTCCATCACGAAACTCGGTAGCGACATGTCGGTGCCTGACGATCGCCTGCGCGATGTAATCGCGATGTATCGCCGCACGCTCGCCGAAGGCGGTTTCGAGAGTGCCACGTGGGGCCACATTGGAAGCAACCATGTGCATGTGAACATTTTGCCGCGCTCCGCCGAGGAATACGCGCGTGGCACCGAGCTGTTCGCGCAGTGGGCCGCCGAGGTGTCGGCCATGGGCGGCGCGGTGTCGGCCGAGCATGGCGTGGGTAAACTCAAGGCTCACTTCCTCGAAGAAATGTATGGCGCTAACCATATCGCGGAAAGCGCGCGCATGAAGGCGCAAATTGATCCGAAAGGCCAGCTCGGCCGCGGAAATCTGTTCAGCGAAGAGGTGCTTGACGCCGCATTGGCGGAACTGGCCTAGGCGTCCGTTCGAAAAACGGGCAGGTGTGGCCGTCTGCGCCGTTTGCGCTGCGGTGCTCGCCTCCCCGGTTCTCCTCTTAGAAACGCAGCGCTTCGGGGTTCAGACAATCCA
>ERZ824488.3476-NODE-3476-length-11828-cov-7.070245_pt1 | contig 11828 bp, 4 predicted proteins | sample MGYA00519936_ERZ824488 | MGnify/ENA primary metagenome ERZ824488 (study PRJEB31778, sample SAMEA3449153) | human gut metagenome | biome: human gut; feature: human-associated habitat; material: faeces | place: United Kingdom | collected 2010/2012 ... | reverse complement strand
AAAAAGGCGGCAAATACGCCGGCATGGACCGCTACGAGGCAAGAAAAGCCATGGTGGAAGAGCTGAAAAACCAGGGACTTCTGGTAAAAGTTGTTCCCCACACCCATGCCGTAGGAACCCATGACCGCTGCCACACCACCGTAGAACCCATGATCAAACAGCAGTGGTTTGTAAAGATGGAAGAGATGGCAAAACCGGCCATCGAGGCAGTAAAATCCGGCAAACTGAAATTCGTTCCGGAGCGCTTCGACAAGACCTATTTCCACTGGCTGGAGAACATCCATGACTGGTGTATTTCCCGTCAGCTCTGGTGGGGCCACCGGATTCCGGCTTACTACTGTGACGACTGCGGCGAGGTTGTGGTAAGAAGAGGCGGCGCTCCGGACAAATGCCCGAAATGCGGCTGCACTCACTTTACACAGGATGAGGATACGCTGGATACCTGGTTCTCCTCCGCCCTCTGGCCCTTCTCTACACTGGGCTGGCCGGACAAGACCGAGGATCTGGACTATTTCTTCCCGACAGACGTACTGGTAACGGGTTACGATATCATCCTTTTCTGGGTTATCCGTATGGTATTCTCCTCTCTGGAGCAGACCGGCGAGGTTCCCTTCCATCATGTACTGATTCACGGACTGGTTCGTGACAGCCAGGGAAGAAAGATGAGTAAATCCCTCGGAAACGGTATCGATCCTCTGGAAGTCATCGACAAATACGGCGCAGATGCGCTCCGCCTGACTCTTATGACCGGAAACGCCCCCGGAAACGACATGCGTTTCTACTGGGATCGTGTGGAAGCCAGCCGTAACTTCGCCAACAAAGTATGGAACGCTTCCCGTTTCATCATGATGAACCTCGAGAAAGCCGATGTTCCGGCAGAGATGGATCTCAATGACCTGACCGGAGCAGACAAATGGATTCTTTCCAAGGTTAACCATCTGGCAAAAGAAGTGACTGAGAACCTCGACAAATACGAGCTCGGTATCGCTGTGCAGAAGGTTTACGATTTCATCTGGGAGGAGTTCTGCGACTGGTACATCGAGATGGTGAAACCCCGTCTTTACAATGACGAGGATACCACGAAGGCAGCAGCTCTCTGGACACTGAAGACCGTTCTCTCCAATGCCCTGAAGCTTCTTCATCCCTACATGCCCTTCATCACAGAGGAAATCTACTGCACACTCCGTCCGGAAGAGGAGTCCATCATGATCGCTTCCTGGCCGGAATACCAGGAGAGCTGGAACTTTGCAGAGGATGAGAACGCCATCGAGACCATCAAAGAGGCTGTTCGTGCAATCCGTAATGTGCGTACCGGCATGAACGTACCGCCCAGCAAGAAAGCGAAAGTTTTCGTTGTATCTGAGGACGAGGCAGTCCGCGAGATCTTCGAGAACGGAAAAGTCTTCTTCGCAACCCTGGGTTATGCCAGCGATGTCACCGTACAGGTGGACAAGGCAGGCATCGGCGAGGATGCGGTTTCTGCAGTGATCCACAAAGCGACAATCTACATGCCCTTTGCAGAGCTGGTAGATATCGAGAAAGAGATCGAGCGTCTGAAAAAAGAGGAGGAGCGTCTCACCAAAGAGCTGGCACGTTCTAACGGCATGCTGAACAATGAGCGTTTCATCAGCAAAGCGCCCCAGGCCAAGATCGATGAAGAAAAAGCGAAACTGACCAAATATACGGAGATGATGGCTCAGGTGAAAGAGCGCCTGGCCCAGCTCGCGAAATAAGATTGAAAAAAGAGAAGAGCTTTACCGGAAATCTACCCGGTAAGGCTTTTCTTTCACAAGGAGAAAAATATGCCCCTTCAGTTTATCCTGGGAAGCTCGGGAAGCGGAAAGTCCCGTTATCTGTATGAGACGGTGATCCGGGAATCCCTGGCTGCACCGAAAGAAAATTTTCTGGTACTAGTACCGGAGCAGTTTACGATGGAGATTCAGCGGAATCTGACCGAGCTTCATCCGCGGAAAGGAATCTTAAATATTGATGTGCTGAGCTTTCAGCGTCTGGCCCTCAGGGTTCTGGAGGACCTGGGGGCGGACCGGAGGCGGGTCCTCGAGGAGACCGGAAAAAATCTGGTGATCCGTCGCTGCGCCATGGAGCACAAGAAAGAGCTGACCCTTCTCGGAGGAAGTATGGAGAAAAACGGCTACATCAGCCAGGTGAAATCCATGATCTCGGAGCTGGCTCAGTACCGGATCGAGCCGGAACAGATGGACGGGATTCTGGAAGGCCTTGAGGGCCAGCCCCGCCTCTATTATAAATGGAAGGATATCGGTATCCTCTACCAGGCCTTTCAGGAGCGGATGGCGAAGGACTATGTGACGGCGGAGGAACTTCTGGAGGTGCTGGCGGAGCATGCGGAGGAGTCAGGCCTCCTCTCAGGCTGCACGATCGCCTTGGACAGTTATACGGGCTTTACCCCGATTCAGCTTGCCCTCCTTAAAAAACTTCTTCCGTTGGCAAAAAAAATCCTCGTGACTGTGACCGTCGATCCCCGTACGGACTGGGGAAAGCCCGGGAAAATGCATGAGTTGTTCTACCTCAGTCAGAAGACGATCCAGAGCCTGACGAACCTCTGTAAGGAGACTGGTACGGAAATTTTGGAGTCGGTGATTCTGGGAAGAAAGGGTGTCCGCCGCTTTAATGGTCGCCCGGCCCTTGCCTTTCTTGAGAGCCATCTGTTCCGCACGGGAAAAAACTATTTTGCCGGGAGGATCTTTTACCTGGAGAAGCCGTCGGATGAAATTTCGATCCACGCCTGTGCGAATCCGAGAGAGGAGGCGGAGTTTGCGGCCCGGACGATCCTGAAGCTGACCCGGGAGCAGAAGCTTGCTTTCCGGGAGATCGCCCTCATCAGCGGCGACATGGAGACCTACGCCCGGGAGATCCGCCGGGTCTTTCCGAAGTACGGGATTCCCTGCTTTATCGATGAGACGAAACGCGTTCTCTTAAATCCGTTCCTGGAATTTATGAAGGCGGCGCTGGAAATGCTGATCCGCGATTACAGCTATGAGACGGTTTTCCGCTTCCTTCGCTGCGGCTTGGTGGATTTTGCACCGGAGACCATCGATTATGTGGAAAATTATGTGTTGGCGGCGGGAATCCGGGGATATTTCATGTGGAAAAAGGAGTGGACTCAGGAGACCAGAAGCTTTTCTGCCGAGGATTTGCCGAGGCTTAATGCGTTCAGGGAGACTTTCCTTGAGAAGACAGCGGCTTACACGGAAGCCATGCGGGGAAAAAATATCACAGTGCGCCAGCGGACCGAAGGGCTCTACCGTTTCATCGCCGGGGAAAAGCTCCAGCAGAAGCTCACTCAGATGGAAAAGAACTTTGAGGAACAGGGAAAGATGGACGAGGCCAAGGTCTATCACCAGATCTACGGGACGGTCATCAGTCTCTTTGACAAGCTGGTAGAGTTTCTGGGCGACGAGGTCATGAGCCTGAAGGACTATAAGGAGCTTCTGGAGGCCGGTTTCGAGGACAGCCGCGTGGGCCTGATTCCGCCCTCGCTGGACGAGGTGCTGGTGGGCGACATGGAGCGAACCCGTCTCAAAGACATCAAGGTGCTGATTTTCCTGGGGCTCAACGAGGGTATCGTGCCTTCGCCGGGAAAAGGCGGAGGTATCCTCTCGGAGGAGGAGAGAAGCTTCCTCTCGGATCAGGGCGTGACGCTGGCACCGGGAACCAGGGAAAACAGCTTTGTGGAGCGTTTTTATCTCTATCTGCATCTTACGAAGCCCTCCGAGCGGCTCTATCTGACGATGGCGAAGGCAGATCTCGAAGGAAAAGCGATGCGGCCCTCCTATGTGGTGGGGCGGATTCAGTGGCTCTTCCCGGAGCTTTCTGTGACCGACGAGGAAGCGGACCAGTCCTTCAAAAAACGGGTCTGGACGCCGGAAAACGGCCTCTCCTGTCTGACCGAGGGGATTCTGAAAATGAAAGAGGGGGAATTTTCTCCGGAGTTTCAGGAACTCTATCTCTGGTACAGTAAGGAGCCGAAATGGAAGGAAAAGCTGGAGCGTCTTCTCCATGCGGCTTTCGCCGGGAACGAGGATTCCGGCATCGGAAGAGAGGCGGCGAAGGCCCTCTACGGAAACGTGCTGACCAACAGCGTGAGCCGGCTGGAGACCTTCGCGGCCTGTGCCTGCGAGCATTTCCTGCGGTATGGCCTTAGGCTTACCGAGCGGGAAACGCTGGAATTTGCCCCGGTGGATATGGGAAATCTCTTCCACAAGGCGCTGGAGATCTTTTCAGAAAAGGTGGAAGCGAGCGAGTGGAACTGGTTTGACCTGCCCGACGAGGAGGCGGAAAAGCTCACAGAGGAGGCTGTCTCTGAGGCAGCGGCCTTTATCCATAACCCCGGCCTTAAGAAGGACAGCCGGAGCGCCTATGCGCTGAAACGGATCCGGCGGATCATGGGCCGCACGATCTGGGCTTTGCTGATTCAGATCCGGAGCGGCATGTTCGAGCCCGGAAACTTCGAGGTGCCCTTTTCCGCAATTGAAAATCTGGAAGCGGTGAATCTGAGCCTTCCTGACAACACAAAGATGAAGCTCAAAGGCCGGATTGACCGCATCGATTACTGTGAAAATGAGGAAGAGGTTTTCGTGAAAGTGGTGGATTATAAGTCCGGAAACACGAAATTTGACCTGGCGGCTTTTTATTACGGCCTGCAGCTGCAGCTCATGGTCTATCTGAACGCGGCTCTCGAGCTGGAGCGCCGGGCGAAGAAGGAGAAAACCGTGACCCCGGCGGGAATCTTCTATTATCATGTGGAAGATCCCCTGCTGGAGCTTTCCGGGGACGAAGATCCCGATGAGATCCGAAAACAGCTCTTAAAGGAACTGAAGGTCAACGGTCTGGTGAACAGCCGCGAGGAGATCATCAAGTCCATGGACCGCTTTTTACAGGGAACTTCGAGCGTGATCCCGGTCTCCGTCAACAAGGACGGGTCTCTCGGAAAAGCCTCCCGGACCGCCAGCACAAAGCAGTTTGCAGCCATGTCGGCTTACGCGGGCAAAAAGATGCAGGAGCTTGGAAGCGAGATCCTGAAAGGAAAGGCGGAGCGCCTGCCCTATGAGCGGAAAAATCAGACCGCCTGCGATTACTGCGTCTTCCGCAGCGTCTGCGGCTTTGATCTGAAGGATAAAAGTATGAAATTCCGTCGGCTGGAGGATTTAAGCGCCGACGAAGCACTAAGAAAGATCGAGGAGGAGATGAAATGAGCAATCAGTGGACCCCAGACCAGAAGAAGGTCATCGACCTCAGAAACCGGAATCTCCTGGTCTCCGCAGCGGCGGGCTCCGGAAAGACGGCGGTCCTTATCGAGAGGATCTTGAATCTGATCTCAGACCCGGTCCGGCCTGTGGATATCGACGAGCTTCTGGTCGTGACTTTCACCCGGGCGGCGGCGGGAGAGATGCGGGAGCGTCTGAATACCGCCATAGAGAAAAAGCTTTCCGAGGGGGAAGAGGAGGAGCATCTGACCCGGCAGCTCACGCTGATCCAGAGCGCCCAGATCACCACGATTGACAGCTTCTGCAGTTACATTTTAAAGAGCTATTTCCACGTCATTGGTCTGGACCCAAACTACCGGGTTATGGACGAGGGCGAAGGGAAACTTCTCAAGACCCAGGTGGTTCAGGAGCTTCTGGAGAGCTATTTTGAGGAGGCGACGCCGGAATTTCAGGAGTTTGTGGAGTGCCTTGCCACCGGAAAAAATGACCAGATCCTCGAGGATTCCATTCTCCGTCTCTATGAATTTGCCATGAGCTATCCTTATCCCGAAAAATGGCTGGAGGAATGCTTAAGCGTCTATTCCGCCCGGACGATGGAAGAATTTGAAAATGCCGGGTGGCTTCAGGGGTGGCTCAATTCCGCCCGGGAACTCATCGGAGATCTCGAGGAACTGCTGGAGAAGGCTCTTTCCATCTGTAAGGAGAATGGAGGACCCTATCTCTATGAGCCGGCCATCCTTTCCGACCTGGAAAATCTGGAAAAATGCAAGGGAGCGAAGGGCTACCGGGAGTTTTACCAGGCCTTTCAGTCCATGGATAAATGGGCGAGACTTTCCACGAAAAAGGATGAAACGATCGACGAAAACAAGAAAAAACAGGTGAAAGCCCTCCGGGATCAGGTGAAAGACGAGATTAAGGCCCTGGAAGAGGACTATTTTGCCGAGAGTCCCGAGACGGAGTTTGAGGATATGCAGGCGGCGGGCCGGCCCATGAAGGTGCTGGTGGAGCTGACCCTTGCCTTTACCCGGCGTTTTGCCGAGGAAAAGAGAGCGCGGAATCTCTGCGATTTCCACGATATGGAGCATCTGGCTCTCTCGATTCTTGTGGATGAGGAGGGACAGCCGACGGATACGGCGAAGGAGCTCTCCGGTCGTTTCAAAGAGATCATGATCGACGAGTACCAGGACAGCAACCTGGTGCAGGAGGCCATTCTGACGGCGGTTTCGAGGGAGCACGAGGGTCTGCGGAACATTTTCATGGTGGGTGATGTGAAGCAGAGTATCTACCGTTTCCGCCTGGCAAGACCCGAGCTTTTCCTGGAAAAATATGAGACCTACACGCTGGAAGATTCCGACTGCCAGCGCATTGATCTGAAAAAGAATTTCCGAAGCCGCCGGGAGATTCTGGCCTTCACCAACGAGATTTTCCGGGAGGTCATGCGCCAGAATCCGGGAAAAATTCTCTATACGGCGGAGACTGCCCTCTATCCGGGAGCAGACTATCCGAAAATGGACCCGATGACCCTCCGGCCTGAGCTTCTTCTTCTGGATCTTGACGAGGATGAGGAGCTGATGGAAAGGGTTCGGATGACACCGGGAGAACTGGAGGCGGAGCTGACCGGCCAGCGGATCTTAAAGATGGTGGGAAAAGAGGAAATCTTCGATAAAACCATTAAAGGCATGAGAAAAATTGAATTTAAGGATATCGTGATCCTCTTCCGTTCCCCCTCCGCCTTTGCGGAAAGCTATGGAAAGGTGCTGGAAAATATGGGAATCCCGGTCTATGTGGGCACGAGGAGCGGCTATTTTTCCACCCGGGAGGTGCAGGTAGTCCTGTCCCTCCTGAAAATCATCGACAATTCCAGCCAGGATATTCCCCTGGCGGCGGTGCTCCTTTCCTCCATCGGCGGTTTCACGAAGAAGGAGACAGCCCTGATCCGGAGCAGCTGCGGGGAGGAAAAAGCCTTCCACGAAAGCTGCCGCTGGTACCGGGAAAACGGGGAGGACGAGAAACTTCGGAAAAAACTGGAGGATTTCTATGCTCTTCTGGAGGATTTCCGGCAGCAGGCAGCTTTCACGCCGATCCATGAGCTGCTCTGGTATATTTTTGATGTGACCGGCTATGCGGAGGAAGCGGCGGCCATGCCGGCGGGAGAGCAGCGGGCACAGAACCTGAAAATGCTGGTTCAGAAGGCCTGGGATTATGAGAAAACCAGCTACCGTGGCCTCTTTAATTTCATCCGCTACATCGAGAATCTGCAGAAGTACGACGTAGATTACGGCGAGGCCCAGAGTCTCGGGGAAAACCGGAATGTGGTCCAGATCATGAGTATTCACCGAAGCAAAGGCCTGGAATTTCCTGTGGTTTTCTTAGGAGGTCTGGAAAAGCAGTTCAACAAAATGGACACCAGAAGCCGGATGGTGCTGGATGCGGACCTTGGCATCGGCTTTGATATGGTGGACCCGGTTTTGCGGGTTCGCCGGACCACTCTTTTTAAGCGCTGCATTCAGGCGAAGGTCAACGACGACAACATCGGCGAGGAGATCCGCGTTCTCTATGTGGCCCTGACCCGGGCGAAAGAAAAACTGATCCTTACGGGAGCCGTCTCCGGCCTTGAGAAAAAGCTGGAGCGCTGGTGCCAGAGCGCGTCACCTCTGAAATACGGCCTTTCCTATCAGATCCTTTCGGGGGCCGGAGGGTACCTCGATCTTCTGATGCCGGTGCTCTTAAAGTACGAGAGCGCCAGGGAGCTTCTGGGAGAAAAAGGCGAAATTCGGCCCCTGCGGGAGGAAGAGGATGCGGTTTGGACGACCCCGGTGGCGATTCGGAAATTATCGGTGCAGGATCTTCTGGCCGGTGGCGTGGAGCAGGAGGCCAGAAAAGCTCTGGATATCGAGAGCCTCAGGCTTCTTCGCTCCGATGAAATCTACGAACCGGAGTTTCACGAGATCCTGGGAAAACGCATGGCAGAGGCAGAAGAGCAGCATTACCAGCGGATTCCGGTGAAGCTTACGGTCTCCCAGCTCAAGCGCCAGAGCGAGGCGGAGCTGGAGACGGAGAGTGAGCTTCTTTACGGAGAAGAATCGAAAAAAGAAGCAGATTGGGAAGACTGGGAGAGGATCTTTGAGGACTCTCTTTTTAAAGAACAGACAGATTTAAAAACAGGAACGGAGGAAGCGCTTCCGGAAGTCGAAGAGATCATTCCGGACTTTCTGAAAGACGAAGCCCCCGTCCAGGGAGCGGCCCGGGGAACGGCCTACCATATTTTCTTACAGTATCTCGATTTCACCCGGGCGGAGAGCCTGGAAGCCGTGGAAGAGCAGCTTCGGGAACTGAAAGAGAAAGGGCGGCTCACCAGAGAGGAGGCCGCCGCCATCGACTGCCGGAGAATCTTATGCTTCTCAAAAGGAGCCTTGGGGCAGCGGATGGCGAGGGCGCAGCAGGCTGGTGTTCTCTTCCGGGAGCAGCATTTCATCTATGCGATCCCCGCAGCCCGGCTCTACCCGGAAGCCGAAGAGGGACGAAAGCTCTTGATCCAGGGAGTTGTGGACGCCTATTTCGAGGAAGCAGACGGCCTTATCCTGGTGGATTACAAAACCGACTATGTGGAAAAAGGCGGGGAAGCGGTCCTTTACCGAAAATATGCGGCCCAGCTCAACTACTATACCGAGGCCCTGGAACAGCTGACCGGCAGAAAGGTGAAGGAGAAGATCCTGTATTCCGTCCGTCTTCAGAAAGAGTTAAGGGAAGTGAACCGCGGAATGTTCGATTAAAACGGCGTTTGTCCAGTATTTATGCGGGTTCGCAGACTTTTAAATGTTCGATTTTAGCGCAATGGATATCGTTAAAACAGGGTTTAATAGTCACAAGATAGTCACAAATCCGGAAGCTTGATTTTTTCTACCTCAGGCCGGAGTTCCTCCAGCGTCCGGTGCCCGTATATTCCATTCGTGATATCGTTCCCGAAGCTGTGACCTAATAGGCGCTTTCGGTCTGCTTCCCGGACACCATATTTTTCACATAACATAGAGAAAGTGTGACGGCAATCGTGAGGCGTGTGCTGGATATCAAGAGACTTCAATGCTGTTTTCATAGCAGACCGGAAAGCTCGCGTGGTAATATTCAGTAGGGTACCATCCCGCTGCAGGCGTTGCTCGACAAGCGGAAAAATGGCACTATGGATGGGAACGATCCTGTTTTTTCCGGCATTTGTCTTAATGCCTCCCTGAAAATAGCCTTCCTCGAGGTTGATTTTCATTGTGTTGTAAGCAGAAATGCGAAATCCGGAATAGCACATGATAAGTAGCATTTCAATAGTCTGATTCTCTTTGTGCTGCCAAAGCCAGGAGAGCTCTTTTTCGGAAAATGGGATACCATGTTCATCTTCCTGCGCATCTGGGATTATCAGATAGTGCGCATAATCTTCAACGCATAGCTCCCTGGGACGGGCGAATTTGTACATCTGTTTTAGCAGAATAGAGATGAGCTCCAGACTGGATTTTTTCAAAGAACAATTATCCAGGCAGGACTGCAGATCATCCAATTTCAGTTCACGGAAAATCCGGTCATGAAGTTGGGCACAGTTTTTATAGGCTGCCCTCGTAGAATCACGGGAAGAATTGGACAGCTTTTTCGCCGCATGTTCCCCATACTTCCAGTCGTAGAACATCTCATACACCTGCGAAAAGGTCAGTTCGTTTTCCTTTTTAGTCTCTTCAACATGTGCATGCGCGGAAAAGTCCGTCAGAATCCTCCGGCAGAAAGCGTCCAGATCGGTCGCAGAAGCCGCCCGGTAGGATTTGAAGAGCATTTCATCACCCGGTTTGTATGTGCCCGCGTGCCAGGCATTCAAGACCGCAAAGCCCACATACCAGTCATCGACATAGCAGATCGCTTTCGGCCGGATGTAGTCGCCCTCCTCGCTGATATCCTTACACGGCGGGTGGACGGCGTAGGGGTTCTTCCGGTTTTTGCCCAGGTACCGGATGGAGCCGTATGCATTCGGTAACCGTTCATGTTTTTTGCGTTTTGGCATGGTGTATCATCCTCCTTCTTTTTTGAGTATAAAAATAACACCTATACAGGTGCTGGAGGAATGTGGTATAATCTTCTTGTCGAGGGAAGATTATGCAGTCCTCTGGATCTGTATAGCCTTCAAATAGGTCTCTGTTTGCAGCAGGGGCCTTTTATATAATTATTTGCCTAAATGATAAGCATATGAAATAAATGATTCGTAATGGTCATAATTCAAAGCTTCATCTGTAGTTCGATCATATGGAACGAAATTTTTTACACTATCGCTCCCGTTTGCAGGAATGGAAAGGGAACCCGGTTCAATTGCAATAATAGAATCCGTATCATCATAAAAAATGGTGAGAACTTCAACGTAATAGCAGTCACAACTATTTGAGTTTGTTACAGTAGCCATTATATAATCGCCATATTCTGATTCAACATAATTTGTATGCAACCCTAAACCATCAATTACTGATTTGTGATAATAATACTTTAATCCTTCCGAAAAAGCGTATTCTATTTTATAAGTACTATATTTGGTTGCCCATGCAGGAAAACTCAATACACCTTTATGACCTTTTTCGAGGAACATAATGTCACTCGTAGAATAATCAACGGGATCGCCATCATCATTGTAAAATGTACATTTAGCAGATATTTCAGTAGGACAATTATATGAACTTTCAAGTAAAACATAAATATATCCATTTGCGGTAATGATTTTTTTTGAAATATTGGTCTTGGCTTTTGTTTCACTAAAAGTGTCAGGAGTATTTTTAGCTTTTACAGTAACCTTGCAAGGGTATTTTTTATTCAGCACCGTTGCTGTGATGGTAGCCGTACCGGCTTTCTTTCCAGTGATTCTTCCATATCTATCAACCGTTGCAACTTTGATATTTGATGATTTCCATGAAACTTTTTTAGTGGTTCCGGTCATTCTCAAAGTCGTTTTCTGTCCAACGGTCAGTGATACAGTTTTTTTATTTATTGCTGGTATCTGAACGGTTATCTTACAAGTGTATTTCTTCTTCCCGACTTTTCCTGTAATTGTGGTCGTTCCGCGCCCTTTTGCAATTACCTTTCCTTTTGATGATACGGTAGCAACACTCTTTCTGCTGGAACTCCATCGAACTTTTTGAGTGTTTCCAAGGATTCTAAGAGTAACGCTCTGCCCTTTTACTAGAACAGCTCTCTTTTTGCTGATTCTGGCCGCTGCCTGAGCGTTTAAAACGCCGGAGCTGACAGGAAAATGGACAGGTGCATTGACGAGCATCGTTGCAGCTATCGTTGCAAGTAAAAATTTTTTGACTTTCTTCATAATTATTCCCTCTTTCATATTTGAGATATTTTAAGTTCTCAATCTTTCCTTTATCTTCCATAGTATCTACTGTCAGTTTGGAAACACTATTCCTATGAAAATACTATTAGAAGATATAATGACTGGTAAGAATCTTTCTCCCCGTCAGGTATCACTCCTGACCGGGATCCCGAAGTCTACGGTGGATGATATTGTAGCCGGGCGAAAAAGTCCACGCATGGACGTAATGGAGAAGCTGGCGAAAGGCC
>ERZ824488.3474-NODE-3474-length-11832-cov-3.403159_pt1 | contig 11832 bp, 10 predicted proteins | sample MGYA00519936_ERZ824488 | MGnify/ENA primary metagenome ERZ824488 (study PRJEB31778, sample SAMEA3449153) | human gut metagenome | biome: human gut; feature: human-associated habitat; material: faeces | place: United Kingdom | collected 2010/2012 ... | reverse complement strand
TTGCCCTCGAGCGCCTGCAGCCCAAATCCGGCTACCCCGCCTGCATGCTCTGCAAGGAGAACATCGGCTACGCGGGCCGCGTCAACTTCCCGGCACGCCAGACCCACCGCATTGTGCCCATCACGCTGGCGGGTGAGCAGTTCTATCTGCAGTACAGCCCCTACGCCTACTTCCATGAGCACTGCATCATGCTGCACGAGCAGCACAAGCCGATGGAGATGAACAAGCAGACGCTGGCGGAAATTTTCGACTTCGTCGGACAGTTCCCCCACTACACCTGCGGCTCCAACGCCGACCTGCCCATCGTCGGCGGCAGCATCCTGAGCCACAGCCACTTCCAGGGCGGGCGGTATGTTTTCCCGATGCAGAAGGCTGACATCGCCGTGCCGATGACCGACATCCGCTACCCCGGCGTCAAGGCGGGCATCCTGAACTGGCCTGTCTCCGCCGTGCGTCTGGTGGGCCGCAGCAGCCAGCAGATGCAGAATGTTGCCAACAACATCCTGTCCGCCTGGCGCAGCTACACCGACGAGAGCGTCGGCATCCTGGCCGAGACCGACGGCACGCCCCACAACACCGTGACGCCGATCCTGCACTACGACGAGACCGAGGGCTACATCCTTGACCTGGCCCTGCGCAACAACCGCACGAGCGAGGAGTACCCCGACGGCATCTTCCACCCGCACAGGGAATACCACAACATTAAAAAGGAAAACATCGGCCTGATCGAGGTCATGGGTCTGGCTATCCTGCCCGCCCGCCTGAAGGATCAGGGCGCGCAGATCGCGGAAATTCTGGCCGGGCAGCGCCCGAACACCAGCCGCGAGGCGGGCGACGCGCTGGCCGTCCATGCCGACTGGATCGACGAGCTGATTGCAAAGTACGGCACCCACATGAAGCCGCAGGACGCCAACAAGGCCGTCAAGGCCGAGATCGGTACCGTGTTCAGCCATGTTTTGGAGAACGCCGGTGTCTTTAAGCAGGACGCCGCCGGTCAGGCCGCCTTTGTCAGGTTCATGCAGAGCGTGGGCTTTAAGAAGGCGTAAAATCGCACAAGAAGAAGCAGGGACACCGACCCGCAAGGGTCGGTGTCCCTGTTTTCGTTGCCTTGTAGGGGCCGGGCATGCCCGGCCCCTACCGCGCTGCGTTCTCCTGATACCCGCACTCCCACAGCACGCCCCAATCCAGCTCCTCATCTATCCCGGCTTCATACCGTGCCAGATTTACATCAATGACCCGCTGCTTCACATTCACGCAGCAGAGCAGTGTAAAGCTGACTGCTGCCGCAAAAATGGCGAGCTTCGCCGCCGGGATCGGCTTGAACACCCGCACCAGCGCCAGCACCGCACAGACAGCCAGCACAAACAGGCACCATGCCGCCGTGAACCGCCGGGGCGTCAGGGCGCAGAGCGTCACATAGACAGCCAGCTTGCCCGCTGCCAGCGCAGCAAAAGCCACGCCGAACCCGCAGAACACGGCGGCCAACGCTTTGGGCAGCGGCGCACGGCCAAAGAACTGTATGCCCGCCAGCACCGCAAAATTGAGCAGCAGGATTTTCAGCAGCTCCCAAAAGCCGTTCACCGCAAAAGCGGCGGTGTCCGGTGCGTCCAGCCCCAGCGGCGCAGCGGCAAGCCACTCCCCTGCCTGCACGGCAAAGAACAACGCATAGACGCCGCACAGCGCCATTACAGCCGCCACCGCCGTGGTGCGCGGCACAATGCGGCAGTTTTCCAGCACAGCGGCACACTGCTGCGCCGTGGTGGGCGGGGCTTTGCGGCGCAGGGAGCCGCCCACCAGCCCGTACAGCCACGCACCCACCGGGAGTGAGAGCAGGATATACATCAGCCGGTCAATGAATCTCACATTGTTCAGCAGCCTGCTCCACCAGTCGGACACCTGCTGCCCCAGCGCGGCAAAGTTGGCATCGGCTGCTGCCAGCAGCCCCCATGCCACACCGCACAGCGCCAGCGTCACCGCTGCGGTAACGATGAGGTGCAGAATTTTTTGTGCCCCCGTGCGGTCCTGCAGGCGGGTGCGCAGCGCAGCAAAGACGGTACGCGCCCGCAGGAAGAAATTCCCGAACGGCAGGAGGACAAATCCGGCCAGCGCATCCAGCGGGGCCAGGCTGCCGCTCTGCCCCTGCGCCAGCATCCCGCACCGTGCCAGCACATACCAGACGGCGAACAGATGCCATGCCATCCACTGCCAGTCCCCCAGCGGCCCCGGCTGGTAGCCGAACAGCGGCAGCGCCACGGCCAGCGCCAGCCAGCATACGGCCCAGAGCGGCGTTTCCTTAGCGGCGGTGCGGTGCGCGGCGCAGGCGGCACAGTCCACATACACAATGAACAGCGCCGCAAAAACCGGCATTCCCCAATACGGATATGACTGCGGAAACATCACTCCGCGCAGATAAAAATACGCCAGCGGGTACATTAAAACAGCATACAGCATACCATCACCTCAACGTAGGGGCCGGACAAGTCCGGCCCGGCAGTGTAAAATAAGCGTTTGCCTGCGGGAAGGCCGCGGGCCGGGCATGCCCGGCCCCTACCGATTCTCGTCCGGCACAAACTCCAGAATATCCCCCGGCTGGCAGTCCAGCGCCCGGCAGAGAGCCTCCAGCGTCGAAAACCGCACAGCCTTGGCCTTGTTATTTTTCAGGATGGACAGATTTGCCGGCGTGATGCCGATCTCCTCGGCCAACTCGCCCGCGCCTTTGTGGCGGCGCGCCATCATCACATCCAGATTGACCACAATGGGCATCGTGCCGCCTCCTTAAATCGTGTAGTCAAGCTCGTCCTTCATGTGGACGGCCTGGGCAAAGGCGTTTTTCAGCACCCGGACAATGAGCGCCATGAACGCCGCGGCCACACCCAGAAACGCAAACGGCAGATAGATGTACGCCGCGGCCAGGCAGACCACCGCTGCCCCCGCACAGCACCAGCTGATGCGCCGCAGGGCCGTCACGTTGGCTGGCACAAAAACCGCGCCCGCCTCGATGCGGCGCAGGAATTTGTACAGACTGACCAGCATGACGAACGCCAGCACCGCGCAGACGTACCCCATGCCCAGCAGCACCGGGCCGCTGGCGGGCGGCAGGGCGTGAGCGGATACCATCCAACGGGTCAGCCACGGGCCGCTTACCGTCATGATGCCGCAGCCCGCTATTGTCCCCGCCACAACGACGCGGGTCAGAATGATGCTTTTCTGGTCGCTCCAGGTAAATTTCATTTGTATACCTCCTGATTGCGTGCCCGAACGGTTTCGGATCGCCGCAAGGCTCTCCCCCATGGTTCGTGATGCTTGCAGTATACCACGCTGCATATCGTTTTGCAAGTATTTTTTATCGTTTTTCGATAATTTTGTAAAGTCTGATGGAAACATTTGCACCGCGCCGCAAAATGGTGTATCATAGCAGTGAATAGCATCAAGTTTAAGAGGTGTACCGCATGAAATTACCTGTCCTGCTGGCCGTCGCGGCGCTGGCTGTCTGCCTGACCGGGTGCAGCCATGCCCAGACGGACGCCACACCATCCGCCACTTCCGAGACTGCCGAAGCCGCCGCCACAGCGACGCCCGCAGCCATGCCTGCCACATCGGCAGAGCCTGTCTGTGCCGAGGTCGGCACCATCCTGCCCGAGACCGCCGACGCAGGCCGCAGCTATGTTGATGAGACGCTTTTCATCGGTGATTCAAACACGGCACGCTACCTGCTGTACGCCAACGAGACCGGCACGGCATTCACAAGCCTGAACAACAACATCGGTGTTGTCAGCATGGGCGTGGGGTCGATCACCTCCCTGAAATGCGAAAAGTTCAAGGGCTCATCCGCGATGTACACCGTACCGGACGCCGTGGCCATGCTCAAGCCCAAGCGCATCATCATCTGCTACGGCACCAACAACCTGTCCGGCTCGTCGACGGACGCGACGAACTACATAAAGACCTATCTGCAAGGGTTGCAGGCCATCCAGACCGCATGGCCCTACTGTGACATCATCGTCAGCGCCATTCCCCCGCTGGACCAGCAGCGCGAGAACACGAACCTGACGATGACCCAGGTCGATGCCTACAACGCCGCGCTCGTGCAGATGTGCGAGGAAAACGGCTTTAAGTTTTTGAACAGCGCCGAGGTCCTGCGCGACGATGCCACAGGCTGGGCCAAAAAGGACTACACGCTGTCCGACGGCGTGCACCTCTCGAAGGAGGCCGTTACCGCGTATTTTACCTACGTGCGCACCCATGCTTATGCCGCCGAGGACCGCCGCCCGCAGCCGCTGGGCACGATCCCGACACCGGACGGTGTGCCCGCGAACCTTATCAACAAGGATCCCATCGCCGTGCGCGGCGCGAAGGTCCCGCTGGAATTTGTTGCCGCAAACGGCGGCAAGCTGTCCGGCACGACGAGCCAGCTCGTCAAAAAGGGCGGCACGGCGGCAGCTGTGACTGCAGTGCCTGACGAGGGCTTTGTCTTTGCGGGCTGGACGGCCAGCTCCGGCGGCAGCTACAGCAGCGCGACGATCAGCTTCACGATGCCCCAGAACGCCGATGCGGGCGGCGTCGTGCTGACAGCCAATTTCAAGGCTGACGCCCATGAACACAACTATGCGGAGATCGAGGATACGCGGGTGAACCCGACCTGCACCAACAGCGGCTCGGCCAAGTACAAGTGCACGATCTGCGGCGAAGTCATCGAGAAGGAACTGCCCGCACTCGGCCACGACTGGGATGGTGGGGTGCGCAGCGGTGACTATATCACCTACTATTGCCGCCGCGAGGGATGCAGCGAGACAAAAACTGAGGAATCGCAGCACACCCACACCTACGATGAAGGCATCGTCACCCAAGCAGCCACCTGCGGCGCGCCCGGTGTGCTGACCCGCACCTGCGCGATCTGTGGCCAGCAGATTCAGGAAGAGATTCCCGCCACAGGGCAGCACCAATACGGCGAGGCCGTCCGCGACGGTGACTATCTGGTTATGAACTGTATCATCTGCGGTCATTCGGAATCCACCTACAGTCCCTTGCCACCTGAGAATCCCGCCCCGGTTGACCCACCACCTGTAGAGTCGCCACAGCCGGAAACGCCTGTTGTACCTTCCCCCGAACAACCCGAAGCATTGTCCGTACCCACACAGGAACCTACCCCCACGGAGGATACATCGGGAATCGCATCGTCCTCATCGGAAACAACAACAGAATAACCGCCCTGTAGGGGCGACCATTGGTCGCCCGCGGGACATAACGGCAGCCGCAAAGCTTCCGGGCGGATATGGAATCCGCCCCTACGGGGAATGTCGATTTCAACGTAGGGGCGCATTCGATATGCGCCCGCAGGCAGGCGTTTTCCGTAAGGCTGCGGGCCGGGCATGCCCGGCCCCTACCGCGATATTTCCCATGCAAAAATCATCAAACGAAAGAGGTACCCATGTCCGAAACCACTACTCCGCAGCGCCCCAAAAACAGCACCCTGATCCGCCGTTTTCTGCCGTATATGGCCAAGTACCACGGCGTACTGGCCTTTGATTTGTTCTGCGCCGCGCTGACGACGCTCTGCGACATCGCCCTGCCCTCCATCATGCGCACACTGACGAACACCGTCTCCGCCGCCGCGCTGACCGTGGACACCGTGCTGCGGCTGGCTGCGCTCTACTTTGTGCTGCGCATCATCGACGGCGCGGCAAGCTACTTTATGTCCGGCATCGGGCACATCATGGGCGTACACATCGAGACCGACATGCGCCGCGACGCCTTTGACCACCTGCTGCGGCTCGACCACACCTACTACAACAACACGAAGGTCGGCCAGATCATGGGCCGCATCACCAACGACCTGTTCGATGTGACCGAGTTTGCCCACCACTGCCCGGAGGAGTTCTTCATTGCAGGAATAAAGATCGCAGCATCGTTTGTTATCCTCTGCCAAGCCAACGTGCCGCTGACGCTCGTCGTCTTTGCCTGCGTGCCGCTGATGGGCGTGGTCTCGGTCAAGCTCAACCGCAAGCTGCGGGAGCGGTTCCGCCAGCAGCGCTTTCAGATCGGTGAGCTGAACGCCACGATCGAGGACAGCCTGCTGGGGCAGCGCGTCGTCAAGGCGTTTGCCGCCGAGGACATGGAGCGCGAGAAGTTCGCGCAGGGCAACCGGGATTTTGAACAGATCAAGACCTTAAGCTACCACGCCATGGCGGCGTTCAACACGTCCACGCGCCTTTTTGACGGTCTGATGTACTTTGTTGTCATTCTGGCGGGCGGATTGTCCCTTGTGTACGGGGCCATCAGCGCGGGCGACCTTGTCGCGTATGTGCTGTATGTCTCGACGCTGATCGCGACCATCCGCCGTATCGTCGAATTTGCCGAGCAGTTCCAGCGCGGCATGACCGGCATCGAGCGCTTTGCCGAGATCATGGATACGCCCGTCACCATCGCCGATGCCCCCGGCGCGAAGCCGCTGGTCGTGAAGGACGGCGGCATCGACTTTGACGATGTCAGCTTTGAGTACCCCGACGACCACAACAAGGTCCTGCGCCACGTTGATCTGCATATCCGCCCGGGCGAGAATGTCGCGCTCGTCGGGCCTTCCGGCGGCGGCAAGACGACGCTGTGCAACCTGATTCCCCGTTTCTATGATGTGACGGGCGGCAAGATCCTGATTGACGGCCAGGACGTGCGCGGCGTGACGCTGCACAGCCTGCGCGGGGCCATCGGCGTCGTGCAGCAGGACGTTTACCTGTTCAGCGGCACGGTGGCGGAGAACATCGCCTATGGCCGCCCCGGCGCGACCCGCGCCGAAATTGAGGAGGCTGCCCGCCTGGCCGGAGCCGATGCCTTTGTCCGCGCTTTGAAGGACGGCTACGACACCTACGTCGGTGAGCGCGGCGTCAAGCTGTCCGGCGGGCAGAAACAGCGTTTGGCGATTGCCCGCGTCTTTTTGAAGAACCCGCGCATCCTGCTGCTGGACGAGGCCACAAGTGCCCTGGACAACGAGAGCGAGATTTTGGTGGGCCAGAGCCTTGACAAGCTGGCAAAGGGCCGCACGACCCTGACGATTGCCCACCGCCTGACGACGATCAAAAATGCGGACCGCATTCTGGTGCTGGGCCGCGACGGCATCGAGGAGGAGGGCAGCCACGACGAGCTGCTGGCGAAGCAGGGCGTATATTACCGGCTATGGAACGGACTGGTGAGCGGGGAAACGCTGTAACCCGCGCCAAAGGCTTCTCCCCTAGGGGAGAAGCTGTCCGCGAAGCGGACTGATGAGTGGAGAGTCTGCCGTACCTTCCCGTTCACGGGATACCCCCGCAAGCCTCCCCCTCATCCGACCTCGGACGGGGCCTCGGACACCTTCCCCCTAGGGGGAAGGCTTTTTTATTTGTTCCATCATCCGCCTCATATTCAGCCCGCAGGTCATCAGATTCGACACGGCCATGACCCCCAGGAACCCCATCATGCCGTACTGCGGCACGACAAGCCAAATCGCCGCAATGCGGAACACCGAGTCAAACAGCGAATATCGGAATGTTGCAAGCTGCTCCCCCAGACCCTTTAACACGCCGTCCACCATACTCTCCAGATACATGAACGGCGCGACGAAGCCCAAAAGCTGCACATACCGCCCAACCTTGGCATCCCGGTAGACGAACCCGGCCAGCGGCGCGCCGAGCAGCACAAACCCGGCCCCCGCCGCCAGCGAGAACGCACCGGTCATGCGCAGCATCGTAAAAATCAGGCGGCGCATGGCGGCGGTGTCGCCCTTTGTGTGGGCGCGGGTGATCTCGGGCATCAGCAGGCCGGACAGCGCCCCCAGCACCGAAAACGGGAAAAACAGCAGCGGGAGCGCCATACCCTTTAAGCTGCCGTACTGGGCCACGGCCTCGGCGCGGCTGCCCGTGTAAATCGCCAGTGTGTAGGGGATCAGGCTGCTTTCCGCCGCCTGCAGGGCGCTGGCCAGCAGACGGCTGCCCTCGACGGGCCACAGGATGTCGTACAGCTCCTTGCGGGTGTAGGGGTGCAGCGGCGCACCGGGCCGGGGTGCAAATTCCGGCGTGCGTGCGGCAAAAGCCAGCATAATGCCGCAGGAGACGCTCTCGCTGACCGTGTTGCCCAGCAGCACGGCGGCGCAGCCGTAGCCCGCGCCCCACTGCGCCAGCACCCGCAGACCCGCCGCGGCGACGGCCATCCGCACCAGCTGTTCGATGAGCTGCGCCGTGATGTTCGGCTGCACCCGCCGCGCGGCCAAAAAGCACCCCCGCACCGCGCCCGACACGGCCATAAACGGCAGACTGGGGGCCAAAATCAGCAGCGCGGTCTCGGCCCGGACGTCGTGCAGCAGATACCGCGCGCACGGCCCGGCCAATACGCTTTGGGCCAGCATGGCCGCCGTGCCGAAGCCCAGCGCCGTGATGCACAGCCCGCGCAGGGTCTCGGCCATGCCGCTGCCGCGGGCCAGGCTTTGCGCCGCCAGCCGCGCCGACGCCACATTGACGCCCGCCGTGGCGAACGAGACAAACACCATGTACAGCGCCAGAATCAGCTGGTAAAGACCCATGCCCTCGCTGCCCAGATACGCCGCCAGCACGATTCGGAACCCCATGCCCAGCGCCCGCAGCACCAGCCCCGACCCGGTGAGCAGCGCCGCATTGTGTAGGTACGTTCTGCGTTTGCTCATACGCCGCCCCCTTCCCCTGCTGATGGGTATGCGGAAGGCGCGGCGGGTATACCAGCGCGTGAAGCCTTCCCCCTCCGGGGGAAGGTGGCAGCAGGCCAGATGAGGGGCGACGTTATCGCGGCCACTCGTTACCGGGCAATCACGGAAAGTCTGCCCCTCATCAGTCCGCTTCGCGGACAGCTTCCCCCTCTGGGGGAAGCCTTTTCGCTGCGCAGCATCTTGCAAAGCTGCGCGAATTTTGGTACACTGTTACAAGAGCATTTTTAAAGGAGCATTTACAAATGAGCGAAACATGTACCCATGATTGCAGCAGCTGCAAGTCCAACTGCGATCACCGCGCGCCGCAGCATGAGCCGCCGCACGCAAGAAGCCGTATCCAAAAAGTCATCGGCGTCGTTTCCGGCAAGGGCGGCGTCGGCAAAAGCATGACCAGCGCCATGCTGGCTGTCTCGATGCGCCGCCTTGGCTTTAAGGCCGGCGTGCTGGACGCCGACATCACCGGCCCGTCCATCCCCCGCCTGTTCGGCGTGAAGGGCCCGGCCACCGGTGACGGCGAGAGCATCAACCCGGTTTCCAGCCGTACCGGCGTGGAAATCATGAGCATCAACCTGCTGCTCGACGACCCCGAGGCCCCCGTTGTCTGGCGCGGCCCCGTCATTGCGGGCGCGGTCAAGCAGTTCTGGCAGGAGGTCGTGTGGGACGTTGATTTCCTGTTCGTTGACATGCCCCCGGGCACCGGCGACGTGCCGCTGACCGTGTTCCAGACGCTGCCGGTGGACGGCATCGTCATCGTGTCCAGCCCGCAGGAGCTGGTCGGCATGATCGTCGGCAAGGCCGTCCAGATGGCCCAGATGATGCATGTGCCCATCCTCGGCCTGGTCGAGAACATGAGCTACGCCGTCTGCCCCGACTGCGGCAAGCACATCAACGTCTTTGGCGACAGCCATGTGGACGAGATCGCCGACAAATACAAGCTGCCGGTGCTGGCGAAGATGCCCATCGACCCCGAGCTGGCCAAGGAGGCCGATGCGGGCATGATCGAGATGTTCGCGGGCGACTATCTGGACAACGCGGCCCAGACCGTGGCAAAGCTGCTGAAAAAGTAAAACGCTGCATCGGCATTTTAAGTTTTGAGGAGGTTACTTATGAAAAAGTTCTTTGAGGAATTCAAAGCTTTCGCCCTGAAGGGCAACATGATGGACATGGCCATCGGTGTTATCATCGGCGGTGCGTTCTCCACGCTGGTCACCTCCCTGACAGACAACCTCATCAGCCCGATTTTGGGTATTCTGGGCAAGGTCAACTTTGACGCCATGATGTGGGATGTCTTTGGCGACGGCAAGCTGGTCTTTAAGTACGGCGCGTTCATCACCGCCGTCATCAACTTCCTGATCATGGCGTTCGTGCTGTTCTGTCTGCTCAAAGCGGTCAATAAGCTGACTGCGCTCGGCAAAAGCCGGAAGCACCCGCAGAGCCGACCACCAAGGGCTGCCCGTTCTGCTGCAGCGAGATTCCGATCAAAGCTGTCAAGTGTGCACACTGCGGTTCCGATCAGCCGAAAGAATAATGGAGAGCGGAGAATGAAAGCTGCGGCTTCTGTTCTCCATTTTCTATTTACGGCTCCGTTTCGCCAATGAGCAGACGCAGCACCATGGTTCCCTCGTGTGCCGAGCAGACCGCTACGCGCGGTGCCATCAGGCCGAGGCCGTCGGCTACATCGCTTGTACCGTCGCCGCAGAGGTACACATGGCCGAAGCGTTTTTCGGTCTTGATCAGGTTCGCCGAGCCGTAGCCTGCCATGCCGCTGCCCGATACGACCGGCTTTTCCGGCAGTCTGGTAAGCAGATTCTCGAGCAGCATAGCCTTCTGATCCGGCTTGTCGAACGCCTCCACGACCACATCACAGCCGGAGAACAGCCGCTCCACGTTGGACGGAACGACCCGCTCGGTGTAAGTCTCGTAGGTGAGATAGGGATTGATAGCCTCAAGCTGCTCGACAAGTGCGAGCGTTTTCGGGATGCCAAGATCTTTCATCGTGTAATGCTGACGGTTGAGGTTGGTGATGTCCACCACATCGAAATCCACGAGGATGAGATGACCGACACCCAGCCGCGCCAGAAAAATCGCAAGGTTGGAGCCAAGCCCGCCCAGACCCGCAATGCCGACACACGCCTTGTCCAGCTTAGCCTGAATATCCTCGCCGTGGCGTTCCACTAGTGCGTCATGCAGTTGTTCTTTGGTTAAAATCATGATTTTTCTCCTGTAATCACGCGCAGCGTGCATTTAATCGGAAAGAAATTGCATTGCAATTTCTATGAAAACCGGGAGTTTGTATCTCGGTTTTCATACCAGTAAAAAATGTGTGTGCCGCTCGCGGCGCGCAAATTTCTTTGGGACATATCCGCGTTTTACGCAGTATGTCCCCTTCGCACCAAAATGTGGTTTGGTGCGAAGGGTATCAGCCGCCACCCACGAAGCATACGACTTCCAGATGGTCTGCATCGGTCAGCTTCTCTTCCGCGAACTGCGCGCGCGGAATGATGGTGCCGTTCTTCTCGACAGCCACACGCTGCGGGTCATGACCCAGCTCCTTCAGCAGTGCCAGTACGGTTCCTTCTGCGGGAACAGCGCGTTCGTTACCGTTTACTTCCATGCAAATATCCTCTTTTCTGCAAGAAAAAATCATCGCTGCCGTGAAAATAAAAAACGCCTCGTTTTCACCCTGCGGCAAAACCGAAGCACTCAATCCCAGCAATGCGACAGCTTCCCTACAATGGCATTAACCAACAGGTTCAAAAGGTTAGGCTCTCGCCCTCTCAGCCGCTCATCACGGCACCCTTGCTTGCAAATACAGTATGCACCTCATTCTCCCACTTGTCAAGCACATTTTTTTCGGATATAATGCAGTTATCCAATGCAAACATTCGTTCGAAAGGAGATGATGACCGATGGACAGAACCATTCTGCACTGCGACTGCAACTCGTTTTTCGCGAGTGTGGAAACGCTGCTCGACCCGTCGCTCGCCGAGGGTCCGACCGCGGTCTGCGGTGATCCGGAGAGCCGCCACGGCATCATTCTCGCCAAGAACGAGAAGGCCAAAGCCTTCGGCGTACAAACTGCCGAGACCATCTGGCAGGCGAAACGGAAATGCCCGGATTTACGGCTG
>ERZ824488.3471-NODE-3471-length-11841-cov-6.331410_pt1 | contig 11841 bp, 9 predicted proteins | sample MGYA00519936_ERZ824488 | MGnify/ENA primary metagenome ERZ824488 (study PRJEB31778, sample SAMEA3449153) | human gut metagenome | biome: human gut; feature: human-associated habitat; material: faeces | place: United Kingdom | collected 2010/2012 ... | reverse complement strand
GTCTTATCGGAGGACTTGCCTTCTTCATCGGGCTGCTGCTCGGTGTCATTCATACTATCCGAGAAATCATCTGAACTATATCAGAACCAAAGCAAGAATAGACGAGAAGTGCTTGACTTCGGCTGGGAGCAAAGCAGCATACGAGAAAATACTGGAATATGTCTTAGAGCATACTGGACTGAAAGTCAGCCACCTCTATATCTTACAAGCGAAGCAGGAATACGGCATCATTGAGAGAGGAATATACCTCGCTGAAATCCGAAAACGACAAGTAGCCCTGATGCCTATCTGAGAAGCAAAAAGCAAACGCAACGGCGCCGAAACACTTCGGGATGATGTAACTGAATATAAAAGGACAAGCATCAAAAATGGATGCTTATCCTTTTATATCCGACGCATTATGTTAGAAGCCCCTCCTTTCCCGATAATTCATCAAACTAAGTTCGGAAGTCTATCATTCTTTCTTTGGATCAAGTTCCACTACGTCCTCGAGTTTACAGTCGAGAGCTTCGCAGATCTTTCTTAGCGCTTGAGTCGACACATCGCCGCCTTTGCCCATCTTGGCGATAACGTTGGTTGATAATCCTGCCATCTCCCTGAGATCTTTCTTCCTCAGGTTCTTATCGATCAAGAGTTTCCAAAGTTTGTTGTAGTTCATTTCAACCCCCGCAAGCGTTCTCTCTGAACGTCTTAAACGTTCCAAACCACATAAAATCGAACGGCAATAGTATATCATATTGGTTTGGTAATAGCAAACAAATTTTGCATTATTCAAACTTTCGTAATCTTTTTTTATCAGCTCTCTGTATCGTAATCTATACCAATCCAAAACTGGCGGTAGGCATTAGCAGAGCCAATAAAATCGCATTAATCTTGCTAAACAGCCCCGTCCGCATTTAGCAGATGGTTGTCTTAAAGGGGCTCCATCCATCAGGCTTCTTCTGATCTGATTTTTGTTTACTGGGCGCACAAAACACCGAGACATACAAATGTTTTTCAGATTCAGAAAAGGATGATGGTTGCATCGTCCGCCAAAATTAGCACAACCTTCCGAAAAAATTAGAAGCCGAAGTAGGAGGAGCAGCGAAGGCCGATTAGAAAGCGGGCTAAAAATTTAGAAATCTGCTAATAGGGTCAATCCTCCGTTAGCAGATTTTTCTCGTTCAGCGGCGTCCAGAAAAAGAAAAATCCTACCGGCTTCACAATCGCCTTTTTGGGCGAAACTGTCGAATCTGGTAGGCAAAATGTGTCTATACGGATATAGTGATACTGTGTGGCCCCTTGCCCGGATGACGGATGGGCGGTTCATTTTTTGTAATTTTGAACCGCCGAGAGCGTTTTGAACCAATGATGTGAACCGTCACTCCATTTAGAATAATCTCCATTGTTCTTTTACTCCCCGTGTATAGTTGAAAGTATTGTAACAAGTGCTGGCATAGTTAGTAGCGCTATAGCAAGAGTATTCCCACCCAATCCTTTGTTTTCGCTTACAACTGGTCAAACAGCGCGAGCAGGATACTCTTCCCGGAATATTCGTAGGTTGTACCGTGATAAAACAGCGCGTCACAGCTATCCGTGGCGAGAAACAAATCAGCCTGCGTACCGTCCTCGAAGGTTAGTCGCAGGATCATGTCAAAGGGACAGGATGTGCCGCTGGAAAGCGGTCGCAGCGCGGCGATCATTTCATCAATGCGCCGCAACGCGGCGGGAGCGGTTATTTCGGTCTGGCTGCCCTGCCAAAGAAGAGCGGCCTTGATACAGACATTCCCCTGAAAATCCAGCACGCCCGGTGCATAGCCCAGCAACGCCTCCGCCCCGACGTATAGTGACTCTGCATCCGCTGCAGCGGCGTAGACCCGACCATTTTCACCACGCACGGCCAGCGCGCCCTCTCCCGTGCGGACGAAGGGAATAACTCTCTCGCCGTCCCATACGCACAGCCCGATGTCACATAGCCCACCGCCTTTCTCCAGCGCGATGCCCTGCGCTATATATTCGCCGAACAGTTGCGGCTGCCTGTCCATGTTCAGGTAGTAAAGTTCCGGCGTTTTTCGTTCCCCAGAGAGGATGATTTCCGTATCCAGATATCGTACCTCCAGTTGTGGGCGGCTTTCATCCCACTGCGCCCAGATATTTTCTCCCTCGGCGGACAGGCTCAGGAACAGCGCCAGCAAAGTCGGTATTACGTAAGCAATGATCACTCGTCTGTTTTTTCTCATGGAATGCATTCTCCTGTTTGATGATAATCCCCGTTTAACGTGCTGCAATGCGTTTATTCTGGGCCGATGCGAAGCCATGAAAGCTGGTATTCATACGGCTCGTTTCGTCATTTTAGCCCGGCAGTAGATGTCGATTTTTCTTGGCTGTTTTCCGACACGGTTTGTCAGCAATTCCTTCCGCTTGAGCAATTCACAAATTTCGTTGCCATAACTTAGCACTCCTCCTTTGGTCTTTTGACTTTTTTGTGGTTGCATCAGCTGAATTCTGCAATGGAACCACCTTCTTTCATGCCTGAGGCTCAGTAATGCCAAAGGGCGGATTCCAGAACGCTCATCCCCGGTGTGGAGCCGTAAAGCTCGCCTTCTTCCAGAATTGCGCCTGACGCAGCATCGATCACAACCCGGTATCCATTGTGATGATCTTCCATGCTCCACGCTCCGCTATGGGGCGAAGCCGCGATCCTTACCTTCCAGATCGGCTTGGACGGCTCGGTGACGATGAAGAGCGCAGAGGTCAGGCAGCGCTTCTGCAGCATTTCCTGCGTTATGCCTTCCAATCCGGAATTCAGATAAGCCGCCTGAGCAATACGAAGAGCTTCTTCTTCGGGGATGCTGCCTTCATCGGGAATGCCGTATGTCTGGCGGGTGATGTCGTAGATGGTTTGGCTGTACCGATCGGCATATCCCGATTGGGTATCCAGAAAATACTGTTTGATGTCCGGATGCCGGTCCAGGAAGGCGTCGACAACGGGCTTGTAAGTCGCGCAGAATTCGGCTCTCTCCTCGGTGGAACAGTACAGGAAAGCCCGCAAATCCGACTCCCAGTCCTCCCAGTGCGGGTAGGCCGCCCGCGGGATCAGCTGACTCCATTCGTATTCTTCCACGCTGGAAGCGTCGGTTCTCTCTCCGCTTGCAAGAAAGAGCTTTGTCCAATGATAGGCCTTTTGCGCCGGGTCGAAATAGCTTTCGCCCCATTCCGCCCGCAGCACGGGTCTCAGCTGCTCCGCCTCCACGAAGAAATCGGCGATCCACAAGCCAGCCTCATCGTCAAAGCGGATTGTAATCTCCGTCGCCTGCCGCTCCTTTTTGCTGAAACTGTGGATTTCAGACAGCTCGCTCAGGCAGAGTTGACGGACGTATTCCTCGGTAGCCTTTTCAGACCGCTGGTATGTCGCGGCTTCCCCGGCGGGTTCAAACAGGTCGCTTTCCGCAAACCATTTTTCAAACTCGTCGGAAATGACGGCCTGATCCGCATCCGGGGAAACGCTGCGATAAAAAACAGTAAATACGGTTTCCAGACCAGGAGTGTTGTATTCCTCAGGCTGAAGAATGGTGGGATCCATCTGCTCACGCATCAAGTCGCCATAGATGCGATCAATCAAAATCGAAGCGGCTTCTTCACGACGGTCGTCTGAAACCGAAGGATCCACGCATAACGCCAGCTGCTCATCGTCGTTTGCAACGATCCCGTATGCCCGCAGCACTTCCACAAAGCGCAGCTTATTGTCCAGCCCCCAATCCTCACCAAGCAGCAGCGGCGCGCTTTGATCCATGGCGGGCTTTATTGCTTCGTAGACCCCCATGGCCAGCGCCGTGACCGCCAGCATGATCAGCAGCGTTACCAGGACGGTGGCAAGGGTCAGTTTTCGTTTCACCGGCTTTTCCTCCTTGTCGTTGATGATCTTCTGCGCAAGAAAGGGATCAGCCTGCACGCCGGAGAAACAACTGTCCATAGCGCGCTGAACGCTTTGATGAAAACTCTTTTTCACAGTACTTCCTCCTTCAGCAGACTCCTGAGCTGTTTTTTTGCGTGGCTCATCCTTCGGGATACGGACGGCTGCGAAATATTCAGCGCTCCGGCGATCTCTTTCAAGGTCATGTTGTGGTAATAATAGAGAAGGACGACCTCCCGCTGCTTGAGCGGCAGGGTCAGGATGCTTTCCATGAGGAACTGGTCCTCCTCCACGGGATGAAAAACGGGTTCTGGAAGCTGCTCCAGACTGACCCTCCTGTCGATCGTGCGAAACCAGGAGCTTCTGAGCATATCCCGGCAAACGTTGACGGCAATGCGCATCAGCCAGGTTTTTTCACTGCATTCCCCTCGGAAAGAGGGCAGTCCCCGGTAAGCCTTCAGGAAGGTTTCCTGAACGGCGTCTTTTGCCAGATCCTCGCTGCCAAGCACCGCGCAGCAGGTTCGCAGAAGCGGAAGCTGCCATTCGCCGACCATGCGTGCCAGCGTTTCTTCCATGGACAGATCGGGTTTTTGAGCCGTGGCCACTGGATTCTACCCCCTTTCATTTATATAGACGATTCAATTCAGGAAAATATAGCTTCACCTTGAAAAAAAGCTCAAAAAACGTATCTGCTTGACGCATTGGCTGCACATTCGGTTAAAACGGCAAACGGATTAGACGAAGCGAATTTCGCCATCCAAACAAAAAACGAGGATGCTCCCATAATACAGGAGCATCCTCCGATAACAACAAACGCGCTCTTACCGCCTTATACCGCAACTTCCGTTCCATCCTTAAACACAAACACCAGCTTGTCCGGGCAGACCCGAACCGTTTCCGTCAGACCCAGGAACATCCCTTCGTCAAAGGCTGCCAGCTGCTCCGCCGCTCTCAGCCTGCCCATAAATGCCTGCAGCTTGTTTCTCCGCAGCAGTCTGTCCGCCTTTTTCGTTTTCATCTTCTCCATTTCTGCGTCCAGTCGGCTCAACTCGCCATCCACCTCCTGGTACTGACGCTGGTATTCATCCTGATCCTGTTCCTTCACGGCGTTCTCCCGCACCATGGCCGTCAGTTTCCGGAGCAAAACCTCTTTTTCCGCCGCAAGCCGACAAATTTGCTGTTCCAGCCCGGAGGTCTCCGCCAGAGCGGCTGAGAACTCGTCCGCCGCATTCAGGATCTCCTCCCGTCCGGAAATCAGCCGGTTCACCGCCTCCACAAAGGCTTCCCGCAGTTCCTTCTCTTCCAGATGCCGGTTGGGGCAGGCGGTTCCTTTCCTGTCGTACTTCCGGTTGCACCGCCAGATCACCTTGCGGTAGGGATCGTTGCTGTGCCACACCTGGCTGCCGAAGGTTCCGCCGCAGCAACTGCAGACCAGCCGGTCGGAAAACAGACTCTTGGCGCTGGTGTGGCGGCTTCTGCCCTTTCGACGCTTCATCTCCAGCTGCACCAGATCGAATACCTCCCGGCTTATAATCCCCGGATGGCTGTTCTCCACAAAGAATTGCGGTGCCTCGCCCTCGTTGACCTTGGCGGTTCTGGTAAGAAAATCCACCGTGAATGTCTTTTGCAGCAGCGCGTCGCCCTTGTATTTCTCGTTGGTCAGAATGGATTTCACCGTGCTGCCCGCCCACCGCTCCTTTCCGCCCGGCGTGGGTATCCGCTGCCGGGTCAGCAGTTCCGCGATACTGGAAGGCGTCTGTCCATCCAGAAACAGTCCATAGATCTCCCGCACGGTCTCCGCTTCCTTTTCGTTCACTACCGGCGTTCCGTCCTCGCCCCGGTCGTAGCCCAGGAAGCGCCCATAGGCCATAGACACCTTGCCGTCGGCGATGCGCCTGCGCCAGCCCCAGGTCACGTTCTCCGAAATGCTGCGGCTTTCTTCCTGGGCAAGGCTGGACATGATGGTGATCATCAGCTCTCCCTTGCTGTCCAGGGTGTCTATGTTCTCCTTTTCAAACGTGACCCCGATCCCTTTTTCCTTCAGCTTCCGGATGGTGGTCAGGCTGTCCACCGTGTTCCGGGCGAAACGGCTGACGCTTTTTGTAATGATCCGGTCGATCTTTCCCGCCAGCGCATCCGCGATGAGCCGGTTAAAGCCCTCCCGACGGGCGGTGGAGGTGGCCGAAATGCCGTCATCCGTATACAGGCCCGCATATTCCCACTCCGGGTTGTTCCGAATCAGGCTGCCGTAATAGTCGCACTGGGCCTCGAAGGAAGTCTCCTGCTCCTCCTGATCGGTACTGACCCGGGCGTAAGCGGCTACCCGGGGCTTCCGTACCGGCTGCAGGGGGACTGCGGCACAGGCCTGCATCCTGGCCGGAATGGCGGTGACCTTCCGCCCGTCCGGCATGACCCGGACAGCTTCCGGAGGGGCGGCGGTCATGAACTGCGTCATCCCTGGTTTCCTCCCTTCTTCCGTTTCAGGTTATGGAGCCGGGTCTGCTCCCGCATCTCCTCCGTCCAGCTTTCGGCCCGGGAGCGGTCCTTCCAGACCCTTTCATCTTCCCTCCCGTCCTGAAAAACAAAGACCAGATGATTGTCCTTCGGTATCCGGATCTCCTTCAGAACCGTCAGAGCTTCTTCCGTGATCACTTTTACCCCCAGCGCTTCCTCTGTGATTCGATATAAGGTTTCCTCGGGGATCTGCTTGGCCGGACAGAAGGCCTTGCCCCTTTGCAGATAAGTCCAGCACTGCCAGGTGATGCGGGATACGTTGGTCCTGCGCCGGTAATGCTGTCCGCAGCAGCCGCAGACGATCCGACCGGAAAAGGGATACCGGGCGGTGGTAGGCTTCTGCACGTTGGTCTTTTCCCGGTTGGCCTGCAGCGTTTGCCGGGCCAGGGTATAGGTCTCCCGGTCAATGATGGCCGGGTGGGAATCCTGCACGTAATACTGTGGCAGCTGCCCCCGGTTCACCACCTTCTTCTTGGTCAGATGATCCGAGCAGAAGGTCTTCTGCAAAAGGGCGTCGCCCATATACTTTTCGTTGGCCAGCATCGTGCGGATCAGTCCGGAAGACCACCGGCCGCCCAGCCGGCAGGGGATCTGCTCCCGCTGCAGGGCTTCCGCGATCAGATTGCTGCCCAGACCGTGGGTGTAGTCGTGAAAGACCCTGCGCACCACGGAGGCCTCCTCCGGGTCGATGACAATCCTGCCTCCCTGGCTGCGGTAGCCGTAGAGCAGCATCAGGTTCATGGGCCTGCCCTCGGAGAAGTCCTTGCGCACCCGCCACTTGCAGTTCTCGGATACGCTCCGGCTTTCCTCCTGAGCGAAGGAAGCGAGGAAGGAAAGCATCAGTTCTCCGTCCCCGCTCAGGGTATCCAGCCGTTCCTTTTCAAAGAACACGGCAATCCCCAGCTCCTTCAGTTTCCGGGCCGTTTCCAGCAGGGTGACGGTGTTCCTGGCGAAGCGGCTCACCGACTTGGTCAGGATCCGGTCGATCTTTCCGGCCCGGCAGTCCGCCAGCAGCCGCTGAAACTCCGGCCGCTCGCCCCTGGTGCCGGTGTAGTCCGCATCCGCATAACAGCCTGCGTAGGTCCAGCCGGGATGCTTCTGGATCATCTGGCTGTAATAGCTGATCTGCCGGGACAGGGAATGGAGCATGGCGTCCTTGCCGGAGGAAACCCGGGCGTAGGCGGCCACCCGGAGCAGCCGAGGCCGGGGCGCGGGGTGCGCCAGGGGATGAATCACTTTTTCCATCAGGCTTTTCGCCTCCTTTCCCGTCCATATTCCCTCTTATGAGGGAAGCTATCAAGGGTTATTTTGATACAAACCGCCCCATACGGGAGAGAATTTCCGGCGCAGAAACGTATCGATCTGCACAAATTCTCCGGGTGTGACCAGACCGCCCTCCCGCATTTGTCTGGCAATGGAAAGGGCCGCCCGGTAGTTCAGTTCCCGCTCGAACTGCTCCTTCGTTAGCAGAGAAACGAGCGGTTCAGCCTTCTCCAGATGGGGAGTCTTTGCTTCTCTCTGCGGCGCAGACGGCGCGGCAGAACTGCCAAAGCGATGACGGATATAGCAGGCGTGGCTGCAGTACTTTCTGGAGGCGCTTCCACCTGTCAGCAGCGCGCCGCACCCGGCGCAGTACCGGGGATCCTTGCCCAGCAGGTTATGCTTCCGCCAATAGGCAGTGCGGCAGGCCGGGCAGCAGAACAGGCGCTCCCGTCTGCCGGGAAGCGGGTGAACAGGCGCGCCGCAGTTCCTGCATTGGGACGACGTACTCGTCTCAGTCCTGTCCTCCTGCGGAGTGTTCCTTCGGCAGAAGGTTTTGACGGTATCCGGGGAAAGTCCCAGCTTTTCGCCGATCTGGCGGTAGGTCATATGCTGCTCCCGGTAGTAGAGGATCAGCGTCTTCTGTTCCTTTGTCATGTCCGGCCTTCCTTTCCGAAGTAATGAAAAAGCGGAGGCCGAAGCCTCCGCACAGCTCACAGTCTCCAGTCATCCCTCAACCTGAGAAAACGCTCCGGATACCCAGCCCACCTTGCCCGCAATTTCCAATGCGTGCCAGCCGTTTGGAGCGGTGGCCACATAGGGAAAGCGCTGCCCGGCGGACGCCCGAGTGATCCTGCCGTACCTTTCACCGTTGCCGCAGCGGATGTTGACCCTGCCGCTGGAAGAGACGATCGCCACTTTCTTTTCGTTGTCCACGGGCGGTTTCTCCGTGTCGGCGGCTTCCTCATCGGATGCTGCGTCCATGAGAGCGTCGTGGGTCAGGCTCCCGTACTTTCCATCCACGGTCAGCCCGGCCTTCCGCTGGAACGTCCTCACCGCTTTTTCCGTCTCCGCGCCGAACTTTCCGTCCGCGCCGTATTTTGCCAGGGAATAGCCCAGCTTCATCAGCTGCTCCTGCAAGGACTGCACGTCCGTTCCCCGGCTGCCGTTCTGCAGCAGACGGCTTCCCAGCGCCGCCTGCGTGAAGACGCTGCCGCTCGGACTGTCGAACCCGGCGTTCCCATAGTCCAGAAAGGGGATCTGGTACCAATGGGTCCAGTCCCGTTCCACGATCCTGGTTTTGACGCAGCCGTAGGCAAAGCCCCGCCACTCCACCGCATAGCCGCCGCCTACGGTGTAGCCCACGTGCCCGTCCCGGTACAGCGCCAGCCCGGTCACGTCCGGCAGGGTATCCATGGTTCCCCAGGCCATACCCCTGGCTCTGGCGTAGCAGAACATGCCGTTGGCTCCCTTGTCCGGGCAGCCGTTGGCGCCATAGCGGCTGGCTACGGCCTTGTCCGTCCCGATGGCTTCCAGGGCGGACTGTCCGCCGCCCGTCCAGCAGTACCCTTTCAGGCCGCCGATGCAGTCGCAGACCACGGCCCTGTTCCGAATATCCTGCTGATAGCGGGCGGTACGGGCGCTGCCGTAATGGGACGGATACTGCCGGCTTTTCCGGTTCAGCAACGCTGCGGTGGCCTTGTAGGCGCAGGCACCGTACCAGTAGGGCTGTCCCAGCATCTTTTCGTACCAGGCGGCGAAATGCTCGTTGGTAAAAGGCGTATCGATGCGCGCCATGTTTTTTCCTCCCTGTGATTGTGTCGATCAGTCGGTCTTTTTTGTTGCGTTGTTGAGTCCGGATTTTCCGACGGGGAAGACGGCGGATCACTCCGCCGTCCATTGCTCCGCCGCCCGAAGAGCGTCATTCGATTTTTCCGGTTTCGCCGCTTTTCTCCTCCCGGCGGTGCAGCTGGGCCAGCACATCCTTGAGCTTATCCGGCACAGGCAGGCCGATGTGGGCCGCGTTCTCCAGCAGGGACAGGCCTTCATTGCTCAGGTAGAAGCAAATCACCGCGCCCCGCAGCGCGCTGCCCGTTCCAACCACATGCAGGTCCACAATGTTGGCCAGCCCCACCAGCATCAGGATCAGCACCTTTTTGCAGATCCCGCGAAAGCCCACGGCGCTGGACAGCTTCTTCTCCGCCACGGCGCACATGAGGCCGGTGACGTAGTCCAGAGCCATGAAGACGACGAGGGCGACGAGCAGCCCGTCCATGCCGCCCAGAAAGTACCCCAGCCAGCCGCCCAGGATGGTCATGCCCATCTGGATCTTCGTCCAGACCAGTTCCACAGAAAGATGGTTCATTTCATTTTCCTCCCATTTTCCGGCTGTCAGCCGTGTTGTTGTATAGCAAAGCCGCTTCCCGGAAAGAGAAGCGGCTCGTGCTCAGGTATGATTGCTCAGGGATTCTTCCGGTTTCCTTTTTATCCGGCCTGCTTTGTCTCCAGCGCAGTCACCCGCGCCCGAAGGTCCTGGACTTCCTTCACCAGCACGGCGATCAGGTTCTCATAGCTGATGCCTTTGGAAATGCCGTTGCCTTCCTTGATTTCATGGCAGATCTCCGGCATCACCGGAAGGGTATCCTCGTAGATCAGACCATAACGCTTCCAGTTCCGCCGGTCGTCGTTATAAATGAAAGACACGGGAAGCAGCCTGTCCAGTTTTTCTCCCATGGCGGGCAGCGGATGAATGTCGTGCTTGATCTCCCGGCTGGAATCGCTGGCCCGGCTGTTGTAGTGGATCGTATCCACCCACAGAATGTCCCAGCGGTTGTCCCGGGTGCCCAGGTTCCCGCGGGTTGTGGCATAGGAGCCGCCGCTCTGGTCGCAGACCAGGCACACGTCCGTGTAGCTGTAGGAGCCCCAGTAGCCGTTCCGGGCGGAGACGCTCTGGCCTGTGGAAGCGCAGTTCAGGGTCACCGCTCCTCCGTAGATGGTGGTGTCGTTGTAACTGGTGGAGCCGTAGACGGCGGCGAGGTTTCGGGTGTAGAAATTGGCCACGCCGCCGGACACTTTCATGTAAACGGCGTAATTCCCGTTGGAATACACGCTTCCGTTGCTGTTGAACGTCCAGTTCCCGGCGGACAGCGTGCCGGAAAAGGTGCCCGTAGCCGCCGAGAGCATCCCGGCGAAAGTGCCGGTGGCGGCGGACAGGGCTCCGGAAAACGTGCCCGTAGCGCCGCTGAGGACGCCGGAGAAGGTGCCGTTGGTGCATGTCATACTTCCATCAGTATTGATTTTGAAATACTGATTAGCGGTGACCAGACCGTTGAAATTAATCTTCGAGGCCAGAATGGACACCGCTTCCGCCGACTGGTTAATGGCGCTGATGATCCCGTCCCGGGACACCCGGGTGGAAATCTGAATGGCGTTCTGGGTAATACTGCTCTCCGCCCGCCGCAGGCGCAGCACCAGGGCGTCCGGGTCCTCCGGAGCCATGTCCCAGTCGGCAAAGGCTTCGCCATACTCCACCATTACCCGGCGAATTTGCGTCATGCCGGTCACGGGGAAGGAGGCGTTCAGGCCCAGGGCCAGATAGGAAAGTCCGGTTGCGCCGTAGTTTTCCATTTTGACCGGTCCCAGCCGGACCCGCTGCCAGTCTGTGGTGACCGTGCCGGAGCCGCTCAGGTGCCAGCCCACGCCGGAGGTGACCGGATCGCCCGCGTCGTTGAGCTTTGTATAATAGAACCAGCAGGAAAAGACCTTGCCGTCCGCCGGGACCACATCGCTGTATTTGATATCAAAGGACAGCCGCAGGCCCGCGCTGCCGGTGGAGTTTGCAAACAGATCCGGCGAGAATTTCAGAATGGCAAAGCGGTTAGCCGACGCGGTCCCGTCCTCGTTCAGGAGAAGACCGTCCACGAAGGTCCGGGTCTTTTCCGAGTCCAGCGCGTAGTTCCGCCCGGCGTAGGGCTCGTAATGGTATAAGCCCGTAGAGGAGCGGACCGCCGAGATGATCTGCTCCGGGGAGATGGTGAGAGCCGCCTCCTCCATCCGCTGGTCGAACTCGGCCTGAGAGACCTTCAGGGCGATGGAGGAAGCGTTCTGCCGGATGAAGCTCCTTCGCAAGCTGACGGCATGGTACGCACGCCGCGGCATCCGGGTGGAATGCGTCC
>ERZ824488.3470-NODE-3470-length-11845-cov-2.770653_pt1 | contig 11845 bp, 10 predicted proteins | sample MGYA00519936_ERZ824488 | MGnify/ENA primary metagenome ERZ824488 (study PRJEB31778, sample SAMEA3449153) | human gut metagenome | biome: human gut; feature: human-associated habitat; material: faeces | place: United Kingdom | collected 2010/2012 ... | reverse complement strand
CTGTTTATTTTTGTTCTTTATACGGGCGGGGATGAAGGAAGTACTCTGCAGTGGCTGGAGCACACGATTCCGTTTAACGGGGAAGTAGAATGCACCGGCTGTACTTCGGAGATGATTCCGAATCTGGAAGCGTCAGTGATCAGTCAGTCTCTGGAGGTCAGACCGGATGCCGACGGAGAAGAGCGTAAACTGCAGGCAGATGTTGTTCTGGAACTGGATATGAAGCTTTACCGGGAGGAAGAGCATGATGTGATCATGGATGCGTACACTCCGTTTCGTCAGTATCAGCAAAAAGGCAGAACGGAAATGCTGGAAAGCCTGCTGATCCGGAATTTCTCACGATGTCGTCTGTCGGACCGTGTGACGATTCGTGAAACACAGGGAAAAATTCTGCAGATCTGCCACAGTCAGGGAGAAGTCAAAGTTGACAAAACTCAGGTCGTCAGCGATGGGATTCAGGTGGACGGGATTCTGCGTCTGAAGGTTCTGTATATTGTGGGAAATGATGATATGCCGTTTTATTCTGCCGAGACTGTCATTCCGTTCAGTCATATCGTAGAGGCACAGGGAATCTCGAAAGACAGTGTTTATTATCTGCATAGCGAGCTGGAACAGTTGTCAACGACCATGGCAGACAGCAACGAGCTTGAGATCCGTGCAACGATCGGTGTCAATGTGCTGGTGTTACAGTGCATTGAAGAATTTATCCTCGACAAGATGGAAGAAGCACCTCTTGATCAGGGAAAAATCCGCAGTTTGCCTGGAATTACCGTGTATATTGTTCAGCCGGAAGACACGCTCTGGGACATTGCAAAACGCTTTTATACGACCACAGAAGAAATCAGTAGTATGAATGAGCTGGAAAACGAAGAGATTTCATCAGGAATGCCGCTTCTTCTGGTAAAAAAAGTCGAAGAATGATACTTGAAATTATCAAAAAAATCGGATAAAATAAAACACATAGATTGTATACAAAGTACAAAAAGAACGAAAAATACAAAGGACAGAGGGTGTGTTTATGCGTTTACGAGCTATGGCAAAAATCAATCTTGGACTCGATGTACTCCGCAAGCGTGAGGATGGATATCATGAAGTACGGATGATCATGCAGACGATCCAGATGTATGATCTTTTGGATATCCGTAAGAAATCAGAACCGGGAATTATATTGTCTACAAATCTTCCTTATGTTCCTTCTGATGAAAGGAATCTGGTATATAAGGCAGCCAAACTTCTTATGGATGAGTTTGATGTTAAAGAGGGCCTTTCTATGAAACTGACGAAATCCATTCCGGTTGCAGCAGGTATGGCGGGTGGCAGTTCAGATGCGGCAGCTGCTTTTGTCGGAGTGAACCGTCTGTTTCGTCTGGGCCTCAGCGAAGAGGAATTGATGAAACGTGCCGTACAGGTGGGCGCAGATGTTCCTTATTGTGTAATGAGAGGAACTGCCCTTGCAGAGGGAATCGGTGAGAAACTTACGAGTCTTCCGGGACTTCCGCGCTGTTATGTACTTGTCGGCAAACCGGGAATCAATGTTTCGACGAAGCTGGCATATGAGAATCTGAATCTGAACAGCATTCAGAAACATCCGGACATCGATGGAATGCTTCTGGATATTGAGAATCAGGATATTTACAGCCTGACATCTAAGATGGAAAATGTCTTTGAGCCGGGAATCATCCGCCAGTATCCGGTAATTCAGGAGATCAAAGATCTTATAGAAGCAAATGGCGCATTGAAAGCAATGATGAGCGGAAGCGGACCGACCGTATTCGGAATTTTTGATGACAGGGCGAAGATGCGTGAGGCAGCAGAAGTCCTGAAACAGAGCCATCTGGCAAAAACAGTATTTGCAACACAGATTTACAACCGAAAAGATCATGCATAGATCAGGATGTGTGCAGGAAAGGGGAAACTACCTATGATGAATGATTTTTCTGTAGATATGAACGAATATCTGCCACTTCGGGATGTTGTGTTTAACACACTCCGTAAGGCAATTTTGAAAGGGGAACTCAAGCCGGGAGAACGACTGATGGAAATCGCGCTTGCAGAGCGTCTCGGTGTCAGCAGAACTCCGGTACGTGAGGCAATGCGTAAGCTGGAACTGGAAGGGCTTGTCGTGATGATTCCCCGGAGAGGTGCACAGGTTGCTAATATCACTGAGAAGGATCTGAACGATGTACTGGAAGTGCGTATTGCACTTGAAAATCTTTCCATTGAGAATGCGTGCATGCGAATGACCGAAGAACAGCTTGAAGAGCTCTGGAATGCAGCAAAGAATTTCGAGGCAACGATGGCAGAGGGAAATCTTGTAAAACTTGCAGAAGCAGATGTGGCTTTCCATGAAGTCATCTACAAATCTTCAGATAATCGCAGACTGAATCAGGTTTTAAACAACCTGCGTGAGCAGATTTACAGATACCGTGTGGAATATCTGAAAGATGAGGAGACAAGAAATCTTCTGGTCAAAGAGCATAAAGAGATTTATGAGGCAATCAAAAATCGTGATGTAAAGAGCGCGAAGGAAATTTCCTATCAGCATATTGAAAATCAGAGAGAGGCGATCATCCGCTCGATCCGTGAGGAGACACAGAATCGTCAGATACGTAAATAAAAAAATAAAATATGGTTATTCTAAGAGAGATGCATGTGATGTGTCTCTCTTTTTGATTGCATATAGAGGAGGCGTCGGTGGCGCATCCGCTGGTTTGTGGAGGAAACCATGACAGATGTAAAAGAAAATGTGAAAAAAATCTCGGCGGATATTCGTGAGAATGAACGTTATATACAAGAACGCTGTGAAAACTGTGCGGATATTCTGATTCGTCCGATGCGGCTCGGGGATGAGCACAAAGTGGACTGCCTTATGGTTTATATAGAAGTGGCAGTTTCCAATATGATGCTGGATGATTCGGCAATCGGCAAGATGATCAACCATTTCTGGGAAATTCCGCCAGAAAAGATTCCGGAGTTTATGCAGAATAACAGCCTCGGAATTGCTGATGTACAGAAACTGAATGATATGAACGAAGTTTTTGGTGCGATCCTTTCCGGAAATGCAGTTTTTTTCATTGATGGTTATGATAAAGCAATGAAAATCTCGAGCAGGGGATATCCGAACATGGGTGTGTCGGAGGCAGAGTCAGAAAAAGTGCTCCGTGGTTCCAGAGAGGGATTTTCAGATTCGGTAAAAACAAACTCTGCGCTTGTGCGAAAAAGACTGCGTGATACCAGAATGAAAGTGGAAGAATATCAGATGGGTGTGCGTTCCAATACGGTGCTGCAGATTCTGTATATAGATGATCTGGTGCACGAGGAACTTCTGGAGCAGATAAAGGAGCGTATCGAAGAATATGAGATAGATGGTGTCCTTGACAGTGGCATGCTTGAACAGCTTACGGAAGAACCGTGGTATTCTCCGTTTCCTCAGTATCAGGTTACGGAGCGACCGGACCGTGCAGCGCTGGAACTTTTGAACGGAAAGGTTGTGCTGCTCTGTGACAATTCTCCGTCTGCGTTGATTTTGCCCGGCTCATTCAGTGGATTTATGGAAAGCAGCGAGGACTGGTATCACCATTTCGAGATGGCATCGTTCTTAAGGATTCTGCGCTATCTGGCACTTCTGACTGCAATGCTTCTGCCGGGACTTTATCTGGCGGTGATTCGTTTTCATACTCAGATTCTTCCGGCGAATCTGCTTCTTTCCTTTGCAGAGGCTAGGGAAGGGGTGCCGTTTACAAGTGTGACGGAACTGATACTGCTGGAGCTTGCTTTTGAATTGATCAGAGAGGCCGGGGTACGTGTGCCTGGTGCGCTTGGAAATGCAATCGGAATCGTGGGAGGTCTGATCATCGGAGATGCGGCAGTGAGTGCAAATCTTGTAAGTCCTATTGTCGTGATGATCGTAGCGCTGACAGCATTAGGTTCGATGGTGATTCCGGATGAGGAATTTGCGTCGGCATTTCGGCTTATGAAATATGGATTTCTGTTTCTGGGCGGATATCTCGGGATATACGGTATCGTACTGGGCATTTATCTGTTGATTTCGCATCTGTCCGGACTTTTGAGTTTTGGTGTGCCGTATCTTGTTCCCTTTGTCAGAAAACATTCGGTAAGCCGGGTAGGAGACGGCATCTGGCGGATTCCGTTTAAGAAGCGGCAGTATCGTCCGGTATATGCCAAAAAAGAGCAGAGTTTGCGACTGAAACATAAAGCACAGACGACAGATGCGGAGACAGAAAAGGAGGCGCAAAATGAAGTACGCAGAAAATAATCGGATCTCACACCGGCAGTTATACCGGCAGATTCTGCTGACATTTCTGGCGCCTTTTCTGCTTTGTCTGAACGGGAAAGGCGGACTGTTGGGGTTGTCCGGTGCGGTGGGGATCATTCTGGCAGTCATTTTTCTTCTGTTGTATTCTTTCTTTTATCTGCGAAGCACCTATGGATATGCAGATATGATCCGATCCTTCGGAAAAGCCGGGGCGGTAATCTTCGGGGGATTTTTTCTTATCTATCTTGTGATGGCGGGAGCGTATCTTCTGAACCTGATCGGCAGGATCATTCCTGTGTGGCTGATCTTTGGTATCTCTGAGAAATGGCTGCTGTTATTTGCAGTACTTGTCTGTGCCTATGGGATGGAAAAAGGAATGCAGAAAAGAGGCAGGATGGCAGAAGTTACAGGAGGGATTTTTCTTGGGGCTATCCTGCTTTTGCTGGTACTGTGTGCGGGACAGGGAACGGCAGAATATATCACGGAACTGTTTCGGGAGGAATCTTTTTCTATAGAAACAAGTATCCGGTCGGCATACCGTTATCTGTGCTTTTTCTCGGGAATCAGTCTGCTTCCGTTTGTGATGAAAGATGTTGAAAAGAGGGGCAGCGCAGGAAAGACTGTGATAGGGGGAATCCTGACAGTCAGTGGAATTATGATCTGTGTACTGGTACTTCTTCCGGCTGTGCTGGGATGGCGGAGAGTGCAGTCTGAAACATGGCCGGTTCTTTCTCTGCTGGCAGGTGCAGATCTGCCGGGGAATGTTCTGGCAAGGTTTGATGTGCTGTGGATGGGCTTTTTGCTTTATGGTCTGTTGTTTACAATCGGCAGTGTTTTTTATTATGGAGAACGGATCCTGACATCGGCACATATCGGGACAGGAAAATTCTGGCTTCCGGTGGCGGTATATGTGGTGTCGATTTTTGAGGCAGACGGCATGACAGCCGCAGATCTGTTTGAAAAATATCTGGCGCGAATTTTTGTGCCGGGACTTCTTGTCATATTGCTGTATCTGTTCTTACGCGGCAGACAGAAACAGATAAAAAAAGCAGCAGCGGCCGGCTGTATTTTCCTGATATTTGCAATGACCTGTGTCGGCTGCGCGGGAATTGAGCCGGAAAAACGAATGTATCCGCTGGCGCTTGGCATTGATGTTTCAGGAGATGATTTCGTCATTTCATACGGAATGCCGGATCTGCCGGATGCGACCGGTCAGGGAAAAGAGGAAGAAAATACAGATCATTCTGTACTGACATTGAAAGGAAACGATTTTGAGGCAATTCAGAAGCTTTATGACAGAAGCCAGAATCGATATCTTGATATCGGACATCTCGAGGTCATTATCATGGGAAATGAGCTGATGGAAAGCGGCAGGTGGGAGGATTTTTTGAACTACCTGAAAATGGAACCGCTGGCGGGAGAGAATATTTATCTTTTCAGAACTGAAGATCCGGAGGCTGTGTTGAAATGGGACAGTGGCGGTGCCTCCATCGGGGATTATTTGACAGGGCTTCTTGAAAACCGGGTTCCGGCACAGCAAAAAGAAGGAGTAACCCTGCGGCAGGTGTATCATCAGTGGTATCAGGATAGAACGCTGCTTCCTCTTCCACAAATTACACTTGTTGACGGAGAATTGGAAGTGTTTCTGGAATAAAATACCGAAAATGGTCAATACTTCTGACAGAGTAATCAGAAATTATGTATGTACAGGAGGCATTTGATATGAAAGAGTGGCTGCGGCAGAACGGAAAAATAGATATATGGAAAACAGAGGCGACAAGAATAAGAGATATTCTCGGAAACAGAAAACACAGGGTACAAGCTTCAATTCTTGCCGGGATGCTTGCGCTTGCGCTTCTTGGAGGCAGTGTTCCGGGGTCGCATACACCTGGGGTGATGGCATGGTGGGGAAGCCTGTACCCACAGTTTTGCTTTTCACAGACAGATCAGAAGCCAAAGATTTCCTTCTGGCTTGCGAAAGCCCTTGAGAGGTGGTAAGATGATAAATAGTCCGGATGGTCGCAGGGCTTTTCGGACTACATTATTTAAGAAATGGAGATACATATATGATAGATAAGAATGCGCCTGTCGGTGTGTTTGATTCCGGCGTGGGCGGTCTGACCGTAGCACGTGAGATCATGCGAAATCTTCCTTCAGAAAAGATTGTTTATTTTGGAGATACTGCAAGGGTTCCATATGGAAGCAAATCAAAAGATACCGTCATCCGCTATTCCAGTCAGATCGTTCATTTTCTGAGAGAGCAGAATGTCAAGGCAATCGTGATCGCCTGTAATACTGCGAGTGCGTTTGCGCTTGAGGCGGTACAGGATAAGCTTGATATACCGGTGCTTGGTGTGATTGAAGCAGGTGCCCGTGTGGCAGCAGAAGAGACTAAAAATAAAAGAGTCGGGGTGATCGGTACTGTGGGTACGGTTGGAAGTGGCATCCACGAATCTTATCTGAAACGGCTGAATCCGGAGATTACGGTGATCGGGAAGGCATGTCCGCTTTTTGTACCGCTGGTAGAAGAAGGATGGCTGCATGATCCGGTTACGGTCGAGGTTGCATCCCGTTACCTGCAGGAGCTGAAGGATGAGCAGGTAGATACCCTGATCCTCGGATGTACACATTATCCGTTGATCCGTTCAACGATTCAGGAAGTGATGGGTGAGAAAGTTCGTCTGGTCAATCCGGCATATGAGACGGCACTGGAATTAAAGAGCCTTCTGACGAAAATGGACCTTCTGAGTACCGGAGAGCAGCAGGCAGAGTTTCCATACCGCTTTTATGTCAGCGATCTTGCAGATGAATTCAAGGAATTTGCCAATTCCATTCTGCCTTATGATGTAACCATGACACGCAAAATCGACATTGAGAAGTATTAGGAGAAATAAATGAAAAAAGATGTACTTATTCGTGTACGGGGACTTCAGATGATGGATACGGAGGATGAGCAGGAACCGATTGAAATCGTTGTTCCCGGGCAGTATTATTATCGAAACGGAAGTCACTATCTTCGGTATGAAGAAATGATGGATGATACGGCACAGCCGACAGTCAATTATATTAAGCTGTCTCCACAGGGCGTAGAAGTACGCAAACAGGGACAGGTAAATGTACATATGGTGTTTGAGCAGGGAAAGAAAAACATGACTCTTTATTCGACACCATTTGGAACACTTCAGATGGGAATTGCCGCAACAGGCCTTGAAATGATGGAAGATGAAGACTGCATTCAGATGAAAGTGGATTATGCACTGGATATGAATGATGAACATGTGGCAGATTGTTACCTGACAGTTCAGGCACAGTCCAAAGACCTCGGAGATTTTTCTTTTTACGAAAACTGAAGAACAGATATATCATTACAAAAATCAACACCCGGAGGAATGAACCTTCGGGTGTTTGCTTTATGATCCGTATGAAATTATTTATTACGTAATCTGGCGAAGAAGCCTTTTTTCTTAGGAGCCGGAGTTTCAAGGGAACCACGGATTCCTTTTACACCAACGATGTATAAACCGCTGACTTCTGCTTTGACTTCTTTCTTAACCGGAATCAGATCAAAAACTTTTTCGTCTGCGATCAGTACGGAGATCTTCGGTCCGACTTTTGCTTTAACGATCGGAAGCTTGGAACGACGCATAAGCTTCGGAGCCTGATCGATCACCATCTGCGGAAGACCGGATTCTTTTAACGGAAGCCGTTTCTTATCAATAATCAGCATAGATACGGTCTGTTTTGCTGCTTCAATCTGAGCCTGCTGTTCTTCTTGTTTCTTCTGAGCTTTCTTTCCAAAGAAATAAAGAGCAATCAGAGCACCGATCAGGATGATCAGGATTACAAGAAGGACGATGGTAAGTGTACTCATAAATACCCTCCTCAATATGTAGATTTACAAACTAATGTCATGCGAAATATATTCTAACATCATTTATTACAAAAGGCAAACAAATTCAGGAAAATTCCGTGAAGAACAGGAAAAGATATGGAAATACAGCAGATAAACAGGTATAATAGAAACATATTTCTTATATGTGGAACATGTAAAAATCAGCAGGCTGTAATAAAATACACCGATTTACGGGTATACTAGGAATTACAGAATAAACCATACAGGGAGTTAGTATGAGGGAGACAGAGAACAACAATACAGATACAGGCCAGGAGGGCGGATATACAGATGTGACCGAGGATACAGACCGTGAGCTGAGGGAGAGACGCCGCCAGCGCAGACTGAGACGCCAGAAGAGGGAGCGAAGGAAAAAGCTTATGATCCTTGGTGCGACAGGTATTATTACGATCGTAGTAGTGGCTGGGGCAGTAAGGGGGATTGCAGGTTTTATCAGTCACAGCGGCACACAGTCGACATCTTCTGTGAAAGAGACACAGAAGAAAGAAGATTCACAGGAAGTCCCGGCGGAGCAGCAGGGACCAAGTGCAATGGAGCAGGCGAAGCTTCTGGCCGCGCAGTATGATTATCAGAGTGCGATCGATCTTCTTAAGAAACAGTCGGATTACGAGAGCAATACCGACATGCAGAATGCGGTAAAAGAATACGAATCAGACAGAGATTCCTGTACTTCATGGCCACTGGAAGAAGTGACGCATGTTTTTTATCATACACTGATCAAAGATACGTCTAAAGCCTTTGACGGTGATTATAAAGAAGCGGATTACAATCAGGTCATGACAACGATCGATGAATTCAACAAGATCACGGAGACCATGTATGAAAAGGGTTATGTCATGGTCAGTATTTACGATATGGCTAAGGCGAATGATGACGGTACAATGACACCGGGAGAGATTCTTCTTCCGCCGGGCAAAATCCCGTTTGTATTATCGCAGGATGATGTCTGCTATTACCACTACATGGATGGTGACGGATTTGCAACGAAACTTGTGGTAGATGATGAAGGCAAGGTTCGTAATGAGTATGTCGAAGATGACGGAAGTATTTCAGTCGGGGATTATGATATGGTGCCGTTGATTGATCGTTTCGTTGAGAAGCACCCTGATTTTTCCTACAGAGGAGCAAAGGGAATTGTGGCACTCACCGGATACAATGGTATCCTTGGTTACCGTACGGATCAGAGCTATGAAACAAGACCCGATGACCTTGATCAGAACAAGGTCGACTGGCTTGACAGCCATCCGGATTTCAGCCTTGAGAAAGAACGGGAAGGTGCCAAAAAGGTCGCCGACACCATGAAAGAAGAAGGCTGGTTGTTTGCAAGTCATACATGGGGCCATCAGAATATCGGACAGATCTCACTGGAGACTTTGCAGGCAGATACGCAGAAATTTAAGGATAATGTGGATCCGCTGATCGGTGGAACGGATATCATTATTTTTGCGTTCGGAACGGATCTTACAGATGCAGAAGATTATTCCGGAGATAAGTTTGAATATCTGAAGAGTATGGGATATAACTATTATTGTAACGTCGATTCGAGCAAATATTTTGTACAGATACGAGACCGGTATTTCCGTCAGGGGAGAAGAAATTTAGACGGATACCGTATGTATTACAATCCGGAACTTCTGGAGGATCTCTTTGATGCAAAGAGTGTGTTTGATCCTGCCAGACCGACACCGGTGCCGCCAATGGGCTGATGATAAGTAAAGGGGAACAATGAGATGAAAAAAAGAGCAATGATACTGACGGCTGTTCTGACAGCGGCTGTTCTGGCAGGCGGAGGTTATTTCCCGACAGACATCGGAAACAGACTTACGCAGACTGTTTCAGCAGCCAAAAAGGATTCAGATAAGAAAGATGATACTTCAGAGAGTGAGGGTTCGGTGCTGGATCAGGCAACGCTGATGTACCAGCAGTACAATTATGATGAAGCAATCAAACTTCTGAAACAGCAGGATGATTTTGATACAAATAAAGATTATATGGATCTTGCAGCAAAATGTCAGGTTGCCAAATCCACACTGGTGGAATATCCACTGGAGCAGATTACACATGTTTTTTTTCATACGCTGATTGATGATACAGGCAGAGCTTTTGACGGCGATTCAAAATCAGGTAATTATAATCAGGTAATGACGACAGTCAGTGAGTTCAATAAAATTATTCAGATCATGTATGACAAGGGATATGTTCTGGTAAGTCCACATGATATGGCGACAGTGAATGATGACGGTACGATGAGCCGTGGCAAGATCATGGTGCCGGAAGGCAAGATTCCATTTGTTCTTTCACAGGATGATGTCAGCTATTATCACTACATGGATGGTGATGGCTGCGCATCGAAACTGGTTCTGGATGAGAATGGAGAGGTAAAGAACGAATATGTTGAAGCAGATGGAAGCGTATCAGTCGGTGATTACGATCTTGTACCGCTTTTGGATACTTTCATTAAAGAACATCCGGATTTTTCTTATCATGGACGCAAGGGAATCCTTGCTATGACTATCATCGAGAGCATTTTGGAGACCAGGCTAGCTTTGGCTACAAGGATCTCATTCCTCTATTTACAGCCGATCAATTTGATCCAGCATCTTGGCTGGATCTCTTTCAAAAAGCGGGAGTCCAGTATCTTTTTCCAGTTGCGGAGCACCACGATGGTTTTCAGATGTATGCCTCTACTCTCTCGCCTTATAATAGCTTAGAAATGGGGCCGAAACGAGATGTCTTAGGAGAGTTGAGGGAGGAAGCAGAAAAACGTGGCCTGCACTTCTGTACGTCCTCTCACCGGGCAGAGCACCAGTTTTTCTTTTCACATGGCAAGGAGTTTGCTAGTGACATTCCGCAAGAAATCCCAAGAGACAGCCTTTATTGGCCAGCCGAGCCAGAGCCCAAGGATCATTTTGATCTGACTTCCAAGCCTTATCCAAGCAAAGAATTCTTGGAAGATTGGCTTTTGCGAACCTGTGAACTGGTGCGGGACTACCAACCAGAGCTCCTATATTTTGACTGGTGGATCCAGCATGAGAGTTTCCGTCCCTACTTGATGCGCTTTTTGGCTTATTATTACAATCTAGTAGCACAAGAGGATCGCAAGGTGGCTGTTTGTTACAAACAGGATGCCCTCCCTTTCGGTTCAGGAATCGTTGAGATGGAGCGGGGAGGATACGGAGAGACGCAAGCCTTTCCGTGGCAAATGGATACCGCGATCGCCCGTAATTCTTGGTGTTATACCCAGGATCTAGCCTACAAGACCAGTAAGGAATTGCTACAAAATTTAGTTGATGTTGTGGCCAAAAATGGCAATCTTCTGCTCAATATTGGACCCAAGGCAGATGGCACTATACCTGAGCAAGACCAAGACATCCTCACAGAGATCGGGGACTGGCTGGCGGTAAATGGAGAAGCCATTTATGATACAAAGGTATGGAGAACCTACGGGGAAGGACCAACAAAAATCGTGGAAGGGCAGTTTGCGGATGGGATCAAGAAGAATTTTACATCTGAAGATTTCCGTTTTACGACAGCGCATGGGTATTTGTACGCAATAGCATTAAAATGCAGCGAAGATGGATCATACTGTGTTCGGAGTCTTGGCGAACAGGATGCATCCAGGCAGGCAAATTTCCACGGAATTGTCAAAGGAGTGA
>ERZ824488.3469-NODE-3469-length-11848-cov-2.885610_pt1 | contig 11848 bp, 26 predicted proteins | sample MGYA00519936_ERZ824488 | MGnify/ENA primary metagenome ERZ824488 (study PRJEB31778, sample SAMEA3449153) | human gut metagenome | biome: human gut; feature: human-associated habitat; material: faeces | place: United Kingdom | collected 2010/2012 ... | reverse complement strand
CTCCCATACAAAGGGAGGTGATGGTCGTGACCGATTACGAAATTCTCGCGATTGTCCTCATGATTATCACTGTGGTTTTTACGATCCATATCGCAAACCATAAGTAGTAAAGTTAAAGCCGCCATCCAGCGCTAACTGGTAGGCGGCTCCATCGCATAATGGAGGGAGAAGCCATTCCACAAGCGTCATCCCTTCCTGCTGTTATTATATCACGGTGCGTCCCGGCTGTCAACGAATTTTTGCCGATTGAAGATCGCGATCATGCTGGGAAACGGCGCGCTGTTTCGGCTGTCTCCGAATTTCAGGCGGCCGCGCACAAAGCGAATCTCCGCTTTCCCGTAGATGTAATCATGAAACCAGCGCGTATCCGTCCGCGCGGGCAGCAGCATGACCACCGGCGCGCCGCTCTCAGCGGCTTTTTTGACCCATTCGCCGATCCGCCGACCATAGGGAGGATTGCACCAGACGTTGTACCCCCCCCCAATTTTTTTGGAGCCCGTCCTGCTCCGGCGTGAAATAGCTGGCGCATTTCGCGTTTTCCGGCAGGGCGCACACATCGAGGTTGAAGTGAAATTCCCGGTTGAGTTCGTCGAAGAAATCCTGCGGGGTTTCCCATAAATCCGACTTCGACGAAAACATACAGCTCGTGTTCATAGGTTTCTCCGTTTCGTCTGAATTGCCGCCGCTGGGTTGCTCCTGATCGGAGCGCCAGCGGCGGCTTTTTGTTATGTGGCTTTCTGCCGCGCCATCATATCGGCGGCTTCCTCTTCGTCCGGCAGCACCCAGACACGGCCTCCGCAGCCGGGGCAGATATGAATCGCGCCGACCATGTACCAGCAGCCCCTGTCCTTGTAGATGGTCGGCGTTTCGCCGCAGACCGGGCAGGGGTACAATTTGCCAGCTTTGGTGGGCAACTTGTTCTGCTGATACAGCGCTTGCAGGTCAAATTCAGCGAGAACTGCATCGCCCGCATGAATTGTGTACATCATGTCTGCACCTCCTGCCAGCGGCACAGCTCGCGCGGCAGCGGTGTGCCGCGAAGGATGTACAGGTCGCGCAGGGTCTCCGCCTGCGCCGCGAACACCTCCGAGTAGGGAGTACCCGTCAGCTGGGCAAGAGAGGTAATCATTTCGATGTAGCCCTCGCGTGTGTGAGCCGTAAAGACGGCGCGCAGAATTCGGATGTAGCGTTTACGGGTCATGAGATTCTCCTCCTTTTTATATGCGCCGCAGTTCGCGCGGCAGCGGCACGCCGCGGCGGATGTATGTGTCGCGCAGAAGCTCCGGCGCGAGCATCTCCCAATAAGGTCTGTTCCGCTGGCGGGCGAAGCCAATAAACATTTGGATGTGTTTCTCGCGGTAAGGGTACGTATACACAGCGCGCAGAAGTTTGATGTAGCGCTTACGGGTCATGAGATTCACCGCCTTTATTCGCGCCGCAGCGCCGGGAGAACGCCTCAATGGCGTCCTCCGGGTGCTCGGCGTAGTGGTCGTTTTCAAATTTAATCGCCGCCCCGCAGCGGCGGATGTTCTGGCAGGTGAACAGCAGTCCTTCCAGCACCGCTTCGACGGTGACGGTCGAGCCGCAGAACGGACAGGGGTACGGAATGTGCTTCGGCATGGCACTTCACTCCCGCTTCGTGACGGAATCGGCAGTCAGGTTTTCGCCCAAACTGCCCTGCAGCCTTTGGGCAAAGGATTGAGTAAGGCTGTCGGTAATGACAGCCGGGGTGTCCTTGAAAAGGACTGTACTCACAGCTGGGCTGCGAGAATTTCCGTGCTTTACCGCAAGCAGCTTCGCACACGCCGGGCAAATGTCCGCCGACGAGGGCGCGTTGCCCTTCGACCAGCCCGCCGGGGCGGTGTAAAACACATCGTTGTATTGTCCGGGGTTTTCTTGCGCAACCTCCACGTGCCCGCAAATATCACAGATGCAGACCTCCCGTTGCTGAATCATGCTCTTCCACCTCCATCAATAGCGCCGGGCAAAATCATGCACCGTAGCGCGCTCCGCCGCCGCATCCGCTTCCAGACAGGCCATCGCCGTGTTCAGCGCGTCCATGACCGTCTGCTCCGAGAAGATAAGGGCGTTGGGGTTGCGAACAAGATAGCTGAGGATCGAGAGGTACTTTTCGTTCGCTCCATTGATGCGCCCGTGGCGCTTCATGGAGCAGAAGCCCATCGCCAGCGCAGAGGTCTGAAGCGGCGTTCGCCCGTTGTGCGTCGGCGGCTTCTGGATAAGCTCCCGCATCAGCTTCACAGCATCCTTTGTGTACAGCTGGGTGTACTTGCTCATGTCGATGTCAATCACGATTTACCCTCCTGTTCAATGTAGTCCCGCACCGTGTGCAGGAGATTCTCGATGCAGAAGGTGCAGCGGCACCTCCCGTCGGAATTGAATGGCAGCAGGGGACACTGTGTGCAGTCCCCGGAAAACCTGTGCCCTTCGGCACAGAACGACACAGCGGCGAGAAGCTGTTCCCGCGTCACGTCCGCCATAGGCTCACTCCTTGTTCACAAAAATGCACGCGCAGCAGACCAGCAATGCCAGCAGCGCCAGCAGCACAATCACAGTCATGGGTTTCCCTCCATCAGGGCTTCGGCGACACCGCCCAACACGAATGCCGCGCATGGGAGCGCGATGCCATTGCCCCACATTTTGTACTCTGCACTATCCGTGTGCAGGGCGTTATACCACTTGGTCAGCGTTTCCGCGCTGTATTTCTTGGACGGTTTGCCCGCGATGAGCGAGCAAGTGTCGCGCACTTCTTGCCAGAACGCCAGCTCCTCGTCGGACAGCTTGTCCTTGTGGGCAGGGACACCCCAGCCATCGGGGAAGCCCTGCAAGCGGCAGCATTCCAGCGGCGTCAAACGGCGAATGATGTACTTGCGCGGCGGCTTGCCGGAGGTCAGCACGCTGGGTGTACAATTCAGGCTTTGCCCGCCATTCGCCTTGGCTTGCAGCGTGTGCGTTTTTTCTTCGTCCAGTACGGCGTTTCGGCAGTCCACGCCGTAGGCGGGAGGATGCTCGACAACCAAATCGCGAGGACTTTTGAAATCTCGCGCTGCCATTGTGGATGCTGTGCCATCAGCGGCATACTCTCCAATTTTCGGGCTGCGATATACTGCAACCGCCGTGTAATCCGTCACGCGGTTCTCGTGGTCGCCGGTCAACGTCGGGCAGTGCGCCCCGTCGCCATTCCCACGCGCGTCGTAGCACACAACGTTCTGCCCACGGTCGATGCAGGGCGTTCCGTTGCCAGCCGTCAGCGTCCGGGCAACCTGCGGATAGCAGACGCAATTCGGCTGCTGCGCGCTTTCAACGTTTCCAGCATTCAACGCAGTCAGTGTGTGAAAGACCTTTGGATAGCACACCGCAGGCACGGAGTTCCCGCCAGCCTCGCTGCCCAGCGTCGGCGTGACGGTTTCGCTTTCGCCCAGACTGCGCGCCTTCGCGCCCTGTCCAGCCTTGAAGCAAATCGCCGGGCGGTCGATGGTGTTCAGCGTGTAGCACACGTCCTCCCGCCAGCCCCTGCCGTTGCATCCTGCTGTATCTGCGCGGTCGATGCCGTTGCCTTGCAGGGCATACACCGGCTCAACGATCACGTTCCCGCCCTGATTGCACGTCGGGGCAACGCCGCCCGCCTGTAAGGTTTTCGCGACGGTTTCCTCGTGAAAGCCACTGCGCGGATTCGAGGACTTCATACTGTTGCTGGACATGGAATCCAGCGCGTACATTATCGCCTGATTGTTCGCGCCGCCGCCATCCATCGCCGGGAGCGTCGGGTAGACGCCCTCCGGCTGGTAGATGCGCTTGCTCTGGCAATCCCACGGGTTCAGGCATTTCAGAGCGATGAAATTCTGCTGGTGCATTCCCTGTTCCGCCGCAAGCGCCCCCCGTTTTCTCGCCCAGATCGCGCAGCTCGTCGCGCTGATTCTGTGCAAAGCACACGCCTGCGCGGTTCTGCCCGCCGCCGCTGTTCGCGCCCAACGCCGGGAACACGCCGTCAATGGCGTACTGCCGGATGGTCTGCGCATCCCACGGGTTCAGGCACTCAATGCCACGGCTTCCTCCAGTGCTTCCCGGAGCATCGGCGGCAGCGCCTTGCCCCGTCGCTCTGCCCGGCGCAGGATGCCCTCGCAGGCCCTCGCGCTCAAAGAGTATTTTGCTGGCGCGTCCACCTGCAAAATCTGCCACAAGGTAGATTCTCTTGCGACGCTGGGGCACTCCCCAGTATTGCGCGTCAAGTTGCCGCCATGCGACGGAGAAACCATCGCCCAGAATCTCTCCGGCAGGCCGCCATTTCCCTTTGTCAGGTCGAGGTACTGTGTACCCCCCCCGCGAATTTTAACGAATTCTTCAAGTACGCATCGGAAGTCTTCTCCCTGGTTTGAAGAGAAGGCTCCGGGTACGTTTCCCCAAACAGCGAAAGTTGGATGCCGTCCATTGGTTGCTGCCCTCATTTCCTTTATAATACGAATCGCCTCGAAAAACAGATTCGAGCGCTGGCCTTCGTGGATGCCTGCGCGCTTGCCAGCAACAGAAAGGTCTTGGCAAGGGCTTCCGAACGTAATCACATCCACCGGCTGTACCTTGTCGCCATGCACCTCGGTCACGCTGCCGAGGTGCTGCATCATGGGGAAGCGGGAGCGCGTCACCGCAATGGGGTACGGCTCCACCTCCGCTGCCCAGACCGGGCGGATGCCGGAGAGCGCCCCCGCAAGAGGAAAACCTCCGCTCCCGTCAAAAAGACTGCCCAACGTCATCATTTGTCCTGCTCCTTTTTGTCCACCATCTCTACCGGGTCAAACGGATCGTCGAACGTCAGCCGCAGCCCGATCTTCTCGTAAACTTCGTCGATTGCGCCGCGGACGGTCAGCTGGCCGTTCGGCGACATCTCCTTGTCGATGTCGGTCAGCACGTCATAGCAGCGCTTCTGCCCATACCCGTAGCGGCGATTCAAGACCAGACAGACCGCCGCGAAGGTCATCTTAATCGTGTGGGCCTGCGCCTCCTTGAAGCCCAGACGGTAACCCTTGTCAAAGGCGAGGTCACGGACTTCGTCCTTCGAGAGCGCGCTGTTTTTCTGTCGGTGCGGCTGCCCTCTCACGAATGCCACCCCCTCTGCGGCGGCGTTTCCTGCGTCTTATCCCATAGTGCCACCAGCTCCCGGTGCTTTTCACAGGAGCAGAGATTTTCGTTGTAGGGGGAGTTCCTCCACCCGGATGGCAGGAGCCAGCCGATGCCGTTCCCGCCCCATTCCGCAAACTTCACCGCGCCGCAGATGTCGCACTGCACGGCGGGACGATTGATGATGCTCATTCTGTTGTTTCCTTTCTTGCCCCTCTTTGTCGGGTCATACGGGCGGCGGCAGGTCGCTTCTGCCCGTTTGCGCAGCTCGCGGATTGTGGCTTCCGGGTCGAGTTCACCCATGCCGAACAGCTTGAACTGCGGGGAGTGGATGAAGCGTTCCAGCGCGTCCACTTCCTGCTGCGCGGTTTTGTTCCCCGGCGATTCCAGCAGGGCACGATACCAAGTGCGGTAGTCCCGCCCCGCCTGCTCCAGAACAGCCTCGCATAGTCGGAGCCAGCCTTCCATGCTCAACGCATCGCTCATTTGAAATGCGCCCCCGTCTGCTTGTCCACCAAGTGCAGCCGCCCCGACAGTCTGAAACCAGCCAGATCAATCAGCACCAGCACCGCGTGGCACAGCCGCGCCACATCGTGCTGCCGGTCGGCAGCCTCCATCGCGTCCATGCGCTGGAATTCCTCGTGCATCATGGCGCGGAAATCGTCCTCAAAGTTCTGTTCGCTCGGTTTCTTCATTGATTAGTCCTCCTTAAAAGGGAACGTCGTCGTTCGGCACGGGCGTGAAATCCATCAGCGTCTGGGGATTCTGCCCGACCTTTTCAACCGTCAGCACCCGGCTGCGGTTCTTACCGATGCGCCGCATACTGATGCGGACGCTGTTCTTTTGGAGAAGCGGCTCGGTGAAGCGCTGCAATTCCTTCCCGAATTCGTTAGACCTCATCATGGCGATGGGAACCTCTGAAACCTCGCACGCTTCTGCCTGAAGCTCTCCGACGGTACCCTGCCATTGGCCGTGCTTCTCGGCCACCGCGATAACCCCGCGCACGACGGCGGAATTGCGGTACGCCTGCTCATCCTGATAGCTGGCGCTGTCGCAGGATACCAGCTCCCACGCGCCGCCGTTGAAGCGAACCACGAAATCCTGCGCTTCAAAGTCGCGGCTGCTGGTTTTCAGGATGCTGGTTTCTTCGCCGCGCTTGCCCGCCAGCGCCATCACCGCGTCGCACACGCCGGTCAAGCCCATCGAGCCGCTGATGCGCTCGAAGTAGTCGTCGTTATTGCCGGTGTCTTTGCGCAGATGGTGAACCACGACCACGGACAGCTTGTTTTCCATTGCGAACGCCTGAAGATCGCCGAAGATGCGCGTGTCGCTCTCGTAGGCGTTCTCGCCCTTCCGCGACCCGCTCTTCACGCGCCCCAGCGTGTCGATGATTATCATGGATGGATGCTGCACCTGCGAGGCCCACGACTTCAGCTGCTCCATCAGTCCCGCGTCAAGGCGCTCCGATTTGTGCGCGAAGTACAGGTTCTCCGGCGCAGGCCCGACGATGAGCTTGCTCAGGCGGTCTTGTACGCGGTAGGCTTTGGATTCGAGGTCGAGGTACAGCACCGCGCCTTTCGACGTCGCCATCCCCAGAAACGGCTCGCCGGACGCGATGCACAGCGCCATCTTCAGCGCCATCCAGCTCTTGCCGCGCTTCGGTGCGCCCGCCAGCACCGTCAGTCCCGCAGGGATCAGGTTGTTAATGATGATGGGCGGACGCTCAATGGTGCGCCCGTACAGGCTCGCCGCCGAGTAAAATTCCAGCTTCGGCGGTTCCGGCGAGGGCGGCGTGGACGCTGGCAGCGCCTGCGACAGGGGCACCGCCTGACGCGCACGGACTTCCGGCGGAGGTCTGCGCCCCTGTTCCGCCAGCGCCGCTATCGCCGGGTCTTCCGCCATCAGCGCCTCCAGCGCTTGGCGCTCTTCGTCTCTCACATTGTTTCTCCTCCCGATATTCCAGCGCCAAGTCCGCAAGCGTGGCCGACCACAGCCAGTCAAGGCGCTCGTTCGCGGCCGTCCGCGCTTGCAGGGCGGTTATAAACTCCTTGCTGCCCCATGCGCTCTCCGGGTGCGCGTCGTACTTTGAGAGAACCGCGTTCGCCCGGTGAACGGCGCTGCACAGCTTCGACCATTCCGCGCTCCGCCGGGCTTCCAGCGCCCGTTCGAGGTCGAAGGCTGTGGGTTTTCGCTCCTTCGGCGGCGTCCAATGGTCATCCACCCGGATGCCGAAATCCTCCGCAAGCCGCAGCGCCGCGTCCTTCGCGTCCATCCCGAACATTTCCTGATACAGGCGCACCGCGTCGCCGCCCTTGTGGCAGCCGAAGCAGTACCATGTACCCTCATCGTAGATGCACAGCGACGCGGTTTTCTCGCCGTGCAGCGGACAGCACGCCCAGTGCTTGGAGCCGTTCTTTTTCAGTTTCAGCCCCAGCCGCTCCGCCGCTTCCAGCGCCGTAATCTGCCGGACTTGCTCAAAAACGCTCAACGCACATCACTCCCGGTGCAGCTTGCTCCGCAGGGTTCGCACCGTGCGGAGCAAGCGCTTTTGTTATGGTCATGTAACCATACAAAACCCGATTCCTCAAGATAGAAAATGCATGTCCTTCCTATCCAGCGGATTCCCAGCCCGGAAATTCAACCGTCACGCAAGCGGCGCGAAATCGTCCTGCGACGCATCCTGTTCGGCAAAAGCGGCCTGCACCTCGGCGGCGGCGTCCGCGTCTACCACGGTGGGCTGGGCGGCTTCCTGCTGCACTTCGGCTGGCGCGTCGTCGGCGGTTACGCCCACGCGCTGGGCGGAGCTGTTCAAGGCGTCGGAATAGGCGCGCATGGCCGCGGCTTCCACGCCGTCCAGCACGCCCACCGCCTCGAAGATTGGGGTGGAGTACGCCACGCCGTCCTTGTTCTGCGCGCTCTTCAGGCTGATGCGCGTCATGACGTTGGCCATCTTCTTGCGGCCCAGCATGACCTTCGTGCGATAGCTGTCGTAGGCGGACAGGGCGGTGGGCGGCAGGGTCAGCACCATGGGGAAGATGTCTCCGCGGCGCATGATGTACAGGCGGCGCATGTTCTTGCACGCCTTCCCGCGTCCCTCGCCGCCCTTGGCAGAGCCGAAAGCGTTATAGGGGCAGCTCGCGCATTCCACGCACTCGCCGGTCTCCGTCACCGTGCCGTACACGCCATCGACGGACGAGCAGTCCGGGGTTTTGCTGTCGCCGCTGCCGAAGGGCTTGCTCCACAGGCCGTTGGACTTGTGAGAGAGCATAATCACGCCCTCAATGGTCTGCGCGGGCGCGGCTTCCTCTTCGCCCGGCTCAAAAACCTGAAAGATGTTCACGCCGCCCGCGGCGATTTTGATGCGCCCATAAGGGATGCGATCCATGTCGGACAGCTCCTCGCGGATGGCGGCGAGGTCTTCCGCGCTGGGGACGATGGGAAGCAGATTGCTGTGGTCGATGACCGCCAGCTGATTCATTTTCGTAGCCATTGGTTATTCCTCCTCGTTGTCGGGTTCGTCGTTGTCGTTGCTTGCAAGGGATTCCAGCGGGGTGACGGCGGCGCTCTGTCCCTCGTACATGGACAGCTGCGTCACGACGTTCTGCATGGCGGCGGCCATTTTGAGCGCGGCGTCCGCCACCTGCACCGACGCGGAATACACGCGGTCGCAGGTGCCGACAAAGGTGTCGCGTTCGCCCTCGGACATGACTTCCAGCGCATCGGCGACGGCCTTCTTCGCGCCGGTCGTGCAGGATGCGACCGAGAGGAAACGCTCGGCCATGATGCCGTAGCCCTCCTGCGGGGTGCGCACGGCGGGAAGCTCGTCGTTCAGGCGCGCTTCGTTAAAAAGGGAATCCACGAATTTCAAAACCTTGTTATCCGCAAACATGTGCCTCATCCTTTCTCACTTCGCAACCTTGCGGTCGGTGATGGTGGTCTTTTCGTACACGCTGACGGGCAGAATGCTGTACTCCGGCGGCAGGCAGCCTTCCTCGTCGGCGGCCTCTTCCAGCGCCTTAGTCAGCGTGCGGTCGTCCACCTTTTCTACGATCAGGTCGCCCAGACCCAGCGTGCGCAGGGCGGCGAACGCCTCGTCGCGCTGGTCCTTGCGGATGGAATAGAAGGGCTTCACCTTGATTCCATAGCGCCGCCCGGCGACGTCCACGGTGAAGCCGGACGGGTCGTCCAGACCGGCGGCGTCCGCCAAGTCCAGCATGGACGCGATGATTTCCTTCTCCGCCTGCTCAATCTGGGCATTGCAGGACTTCAGGTTCTCGGCAATCTCGTTTTTCAGCTCCTTCAGCTGCGCCAGCGCGCCGATGCGCTCGGTCAGGGTACTCATGGGTGTCATTTCGGACATGTGTCTCATCCTTTCCTAATTTATAAGCGGTGACAAATGGCGACGGTTCACGCGGTGGGCGACCGCGCATGGCAATGGTAAATCACGGGATGCGCTCTCCTTTCAGCTCGCGCTCGATGTCCGTGTAGCAGGCAACGAGCAGGTCGTTGCAGAATGCGTCGTTCTCAAAATGCTGGCTGATGGCACTCATTTCCTTGCAGCAGGCTTCCCACCACTCGACGGTGTTCTGCGGGTGCTGGTATTTCTGGCGGAATACGAACACCACGCGGAAAATCTCACGGGTGCGCGGGGCCATGGGCGGGAGCTTGGGTGGCTGGGTTTGCATGGCTTCATTCCTCCTCGTCCTCTTCGACAATCCTGCGCCACTGACGCAGCATCTGTTCCTCCCGGTCGCGAGGGGCGGACAGGAACTCGGTCATGTAGAGCTTGCCCTCGCTGTCGGGCGAAACGTCGAGCACCGCGCTGTAGGGGACGCCCGCCTGATTCACGAACCGCGTCAGCACCCAGTCGGGCGTTTTGGAGCGGTCCGACAGGCGATACCATACGCGGAGAACCTTGCTGTGTCTGTCCCCCTGAAAAGTGTGGTATTCCTTCGCAAGGCGGGACACCCAGCGCGGGATTGTGCCGGAAATCACAAGCCGCTCCTTCATGGTTCCACCTCCGGGATTTCCGGCAGTTGCACCCAGTAGCGCGCCGAACCGTCGCGCCAGAAGTTGCTGCGCGGGTCATACCGCTCGTGCGTGATGTAATACTTGTCGGGCGAAAACTCGTAGCGACACAGCGCCACGACCAGCGCGCCTTTCTCCGGCAGACGCTCGGAGACGGGAATCCAGTTATCAAGCATCGTCAGATACCTCCGAAGTTTTCCACCGCTTCCAGCCCCAGAAGAAGCAGGATGGACAGGGCGCTGTTAATTGCAGCCCCGATAATAAAGGCCAGCGTTCCGCAGCGGTGCTCGTCCCTCGCGAACACCAGCCCGGCGGTAAACAGCCCGGTAATCGGCCCAAGCAGTACAGCTCTGGGCAGCGTGATCATTTCCATCAGCTTTTCACCTCAAATCAACGGGCGTCGGCTTCCGCAGCCAGAAGCGTCCTTCCACATCATCAGGTATGTCGTACAAATCTCCTTCGTAGTTATACTTCCCATCTTCGACCCAGACCGGGTAGTCATAGCTACTGTGAGGCCACTTATGGTCTCCTTCATACCAAGCGTAACCGATATACGTTTGCAATTCTTCCAGCGTCAGCACATGATTCGGCTCTTGCCAGCGTGCCATGGCTGCTTTGTAAGCACCGGCTTTCGTATGATTCGCAGGGCTGTGGATGCCACACGACGGCGTACTGCATTGATACCAGTACATTCTCTCCTCGTCCGTGAACAGTCCGAACAGCACGTCCTCGTTGTCCTCCAAGCGCATCTCCGCGCCACAGTACGGACAGCGCGGAGCTTTCTTGTTATCAGGCATTGTTATTCCTCCCTTTTTGAAATCGCGTTGCCCAGTTGCCCGCCTCGTACAGTTCACAGTGTACTTTGTCCGGTCTACGTATTTTGCATTGCGGCTCATGTTTTTGAGAGCTACGCTCAACCATGCAGCAATAGCCGTTGCCATCTATGTTTAACTTCATATCACGGTCAAGCCACTTGCAACCGTGGCAGTTGTTTTCACATTTTGTCATCATCTTTCCTCTTCCAAGAATGTCATCTGCCCGTCAATCGGCTTTTCCTGCTGTTTCGTGCTGGTAAGCCGCTTGATGAGCGGCACATGGTCTGCCTCAAGCGGCTTCCCATACAGCCCGCAAGCTGCCCACTTTTTCGTCCAGTCAGTCGCCGCCGAACTGCTCGTGCCGTATGCCGCGCACTTGTACCACGTTTTGTTTGCCGTGTAAACACAGAGATTCGTACAATCTGCACATTTGTGCGCACAGTCTGTCCTGTACTCGCGGTGCATGGCGTCGATTTTTCGGTTGGCCATCAGCATTCCTCCCACGGCGTGTTTTTCCGCTCTTCATCCGTGGGCTTGCGCAGCCAGCACCGCCACGTCTCGCCGTAGGTGTAATCGGCGTACCATGCGCGGCTGCCGTCGAAATACATGCGGTGACTTCCATGTTCCCAGCGCGTTACCTTCCGCGCACAGACGCACGGCTCGTCGTCTCCGTTGTTATCTTCAATCCATACGAGCGTTCCTGCGCTTACCGCAAGCTCTGCAAGGGTTATCACTCTATTTCCGTTGTCGTTCATCTTCGTCCTCCCACGGCGTTCTCGCCAAATCAACGAACGTAGGCTTCCGCAGCCAGCACCGAAATTCTTTGCCGTACTTATCCACCCCGTAGGAGTTGGGACATTCTTCGCCGAACATGA
>ERZ824488.3467-NODE-3467-length-11853-cov-2.895236_pt1 | contig 11853 bp, 10 predicted proteins | sample MGYA00519936_ERZ824488 | MGnify/ENA primary metagenome ERZ824488 (study PRJEB31778, sample SAMEA3449153) | human gut metagenome | biome: human gut; feature: human-associated habitat; material: faeces | place: United Kingdom | collected 2010/2012 ... | reverse complement strand
CATGATAAGTAATAGATTTAAACAAAGTAATACATTTCCTTAAAATAGCTTGGAAAGCGGAAGCCAAGCTATTTTTTTGTGATTATTTTTGTATATTTTTTACAAGTTTTATGTTTTTAGCAGTGTCTTTATTTGTATTATGATTGGCAAGATATTTTTCAATTAAGGGGTAGAAGTTATTGATAAAAGCTAAGCGAGAGTTGCCAAAGTTCATAAAGTTTGTGCCGGGACAAGTTTTTGCCGATTTATTTTTATAATAATCACCAAGATAAGTGCCACCAGATGTGAACCAGCAGTGGGCTCTTATGGTGTTGGTGCTTGGTTTTAAGTTGAATTTTTTGCAAAGTAGAGCATAAAGGGCAATGACGCTTTCTCTTTGGGAAGATGTCATAATGTCTTTGTCAAAGTCGCCATATATCTCCACACAGATGGCATAGTCATTCCAACCAGTAATACCAATGGGTTTGGAGTTTAGACTTCTGCCTGTGGTTATTTTGCCGTTGGGGAAAATATTAAAATGCTGGGCAATATAGTGATTGTTACAGTCCTTGTAGTTCCATTTATTTTTGCCAAAATCATCTAAAGCTTTGGTACGACCTAGCTCCCTGTTGTTTTTATAAATTTTTTTATCCGTAGTATTCCAAGTGTGATAGTTTGGCAAACTCATATGATGCACTTGTAGTCTGCTTATTTTACGAGTGACTTTTTCATTATTCAGATATTTTTCAAATTCATTTATATTGTCAAACAAAATAAAACCAAATTCTTTTTTCATATTTACCTCCTTATATAACAAAAGTGTGCAAATTCCTAAGAACTGGCACACTTATGCATATTATCCCATCTTTGTGATATTATGAGATAACTCATTTATACTATCTGTCAAAGCTTGGAGTTTGCCCTCTATTCTCACTAGCAAATATAGTGATATAGCAATGGGAAATCCTAAGTTTGCCACGATAGCTTGAAAGTTAGTCATACAATCACCTCATTTTATTAAACAACAAGGTCGTACTCAGTAATAGTAGAGCTAACAACCTTGGCAGAAACACACTCAGCTATGTCATATCCCTTTGGCTGGAATATGTTTTTTGATTTTATCAAATTCATAGCATCGATTATTTCCTGTTCCCCCAAATTATCTTTTGGATCATCCACAGTTATGGAAAAACTGTTTCCCAAAGTATTTTTGAAAACCATAACAAGTTTATTTTCTTCCATAATATAACCTCCTTAAATTTATTATTCAGATAAAGACGAGTTGTCAACACGATTAGTAGCACTTAAAGTATGTTTTTGTAAGTTGCTTATTGCATTTACAACAGCCATAATATCGTCATTTGATGCACTAGATTTTATGTTTGTTAAAGTTTTAGTTTTTATGATTCTGTCACCGTTTACATCTGCTCCGTGATCAAATTTCACCTTTACAGAAGTGGCGTTTGGTGTGGAAATAACAGCCATAGTATAACCTCCTTTGATTGGTCTTATGGACCTTTTATTTATATAGTAGATAAAAAATTTGAAATAAAGTTGAAATAAATCTTTAGAAAATATATTGATTAGATGAATTTGGATGGGCTTGAGGATAAGTAAAAAGGAGGAATATCTTTGTGAGATAACTCTTAGATGTTTGTCGAAGTAGGGGAAAATTTCTGTTTACAGTTGAACAAAATGGTGTTACTTTTTTATTAAGGAATGTCATGGGAAAGAATGAAAAAGCAATAAAAGATATTTAAAATATTATTACAAAAACTATATAAATGGATATGAGGGGACTAAAAAGAAAATGATTTTTAATGAGGATACAAGGGTGAAAATTCCTGCTACAATACAATTTTTAAGATTGGGCTATAATTATCAATCCATGAAAAATGCAGATATAGATTTTAATACTAAGATATTTATAAATCGATTTAAAAAGTCACTAGAAAAAATAAATGAAAAAGAATTTTCACTTGATGAAATACAAAGCATTTTATTAGATATTGATAATGTAATAAAAAATAATGATTTAGGAAAAGAGTTTTACAACTGGCTTATAAATCCTATTGATAAAGTCAAGTTAATTGATTTTGATAATATAGAAAATAATGATTTTGCAGTTGTAGATGAACTACCATTCAGTATTGAAGAAGGGACAGAAGAAGGTTCATTTAGACCAGATATTAACATATTAATCAATGGTATGCCACTAGCATTTTTAGAAGTGAAAAAACCAAACAATGAAGGTGGAATACAAAGAGAATTTGATAGAATGATTAAAAAGAGATTACAGAAAAAAGAATATAGAAAGTATTTTAATCTAATACAATTTGTATCATTTTCAAATAACATGGAATATGAAGAAGATGATGATGCAGCAGAAGATGTAAAAGCAGGGTCTTTTTATACGACTCCCAATGGCACAAATACCAGCTTCTCATTTTTCAGAGAAGATGATGAAAGCTATATAATAAATTACAAATATAAAAATATAGAAATGACACAAATCAAAGAAGTAATGAAAGACTGTGGATACAACTCATCAGAAACTGATACACCAGAATTTGCAGAAAATCTAAGGGTGGATACAGCTTGTAATAGTTTCGTTACATCAGTATTTGATAAAGAAAGATTTTTATATTTTATTCATTACGGAATTATGTTTATAAAAGGAAGAGTACCGCAAAAACATATAATGAGATATCCTCAATTTTTTGCAACTAGAAAAATTATTGAGAGGTTAGAAGGAGGAGGAAAAGGCGGAATTATATGGCACACTCAAGGTTCTGGTAAAACTGGACTAGCTGCATTTTCAAATAGAGTTATTAGAGATTATTACGCAAAGAAAAATATAAATACGAGAATGTTCTTCATAGTAGATAGATTAGATTTATTGACTCAAGCTAGTACAGAATTTAGAAATAGAGGATTGCATGTAACAAATTGTAAAAATAAGAAGGAATTAGCTAAAGAATTAAACAAACCATTATCAACTAATATGGATAGTAACTCCATTGGAGAAATATGTGTAGTTAACATACAAAAAATAATGGAAGATAATAAAATGCCAGAAGCTAAAAATGACTATAATGCCAACATACAGAGAATATTCTTTATAGATGAAGCCCATAGAAGTTACTCAATCAAAGGTGACTTTTATAAAAATCTTATGACATGTGACTTAGATGGTGTATTTATAGCGCTTACAGGAACACCACTTTTATCGAAAAAAGAACGTTCTAACTTGAAATTTGGTGATTATATACATAAATATTTCTATGACAAATCAATAGCAGATGGATATACTCTTAGAATAAAAAAAGAAAATATAGATACAGTAGCAAGAACAGAAATAAAAAACAATTTGAATATAGAAGACGATAGATTAAATGATAAAGATGTATTTGAATCAGATGATTATGTAAATGCCCTAGGGAATTTTATAGAAAAAGATTTTATAAATTTTAGACTAGAAAACTCAGATAATACCATAGGAGGAATGATTGTATGTCGTTCCAATCCTCAAGCAAGAAAAGTCCATGAATGGTTTGAGAAAAACTCAAAACTGAAAACAGGACTTGTAATTTCAGACCAAGATGACCCCACACAATCAAAGATAAATAAAAATAACCAGCTAGAATTTAGAGAAACATTATCACCAGATTTACTAGTAGTAAATTTTATGCTAACAACAGGATATGATGTAAAACGTTTGAAGAAGATGTATTTACTTCGTGGACCTCATGCTCAATCACTACTACAAACAATATCTAGAGTTAATAGACCATACAAATCACCAAATGGCAAAATATACAAATATGGCTATATAGTAGACTTTGTAGATATAGAAGAAGAATACGACAGAACTATAGAAGCTTACATCAAAGAATTGGAAGCTGATTTAAATGAAAATGGAGAAAATGAAGGTAGTCTATCAGGATTAGTAGTTGATAAAGAAGATATTTACAAAAGATACAAAGGATATAAGAAAAATTTAGAAGATATGATAGATACAAATAATTTAGCAAAGTTTTCAACACAAGTAACTTATTTCACAAAAGAAGCTTTATTGAAAATAAGAAGATTGCTAAATGGTATAAGAGAATGTAAGACAGAGTTTATATTATCTAGGGCAATGGATTATGCCAATGAAATAGATTCTGATAAATTAAAGAAACTAATACGTATAGTTCAAGAAAGAATAGACTTTATTAACTTAAGTAATAACCCAGCTAAAATGATGGATGTTATGAATAATGATGATGTAGTGGAAATTATATATCAATTTATAAAGACTAAAATTACAATTATGGATTTAAGCCAATTGTCAGAAGATAATCCTAAAATACAAAGGTTTACTAAGGTAGTTACATCAGTACAAAATGAAATAAAAAATAATAAAAATAAAAATGATATAAATGTTGTAAAACTAGATGAATTACTAAAAGAAATTTTCAACAAATTATCCATATCAGATTTATCAAATATAGATGATTTAAGTGATGAACTAGAAGATATATTACAAGAAATCATAAAGATAAATAAAGAAAATGATAGATTATCCAAATCCTATGGAGGAAATTATGCTTTTGTAAAAACTTATCAAGATATGACTGATTCATATAGTGATGTGGATAAAGATAAAATAGAAAAATCATTGATAATAGTCTATGAAAATATAAAAGATGTGCTAGATAAAAACATACTTGTAGTACAGGGAAGAAAGAATTTTATAGATTCTATTAAACATAAAGTAACAAAAATTTTATTAAAAGAAAAACTATATTCAACAGTGAAAAATTTCTATGACAAAATGTTAAACGAGCTTTATACTAACTTACAATTATTTTAATTAGGGGGAAAATTATGACGGAGATATTTGAATTAGAAAATCATATTAAACAAATCATAGATCAATTAAAAGGACTTTGCCAAACAAATGGATTATCAAACCAAGCATCAGAAGAAGAAGTTATAACAACAGTATTTTTATATAAATTCTTAAATGATAAATTCATGTATAATCTAAAAGGATTTGCTGATGACATAGATATGGATTATAAGGAAGTATTAAAAAACGAAAATGATGAATTATATGCTTTTTATGATAGCTATCCTCAAGATGTAGCATTTACTTATGATGAAACTATAGAATATCTTATAAATAAAGTATCACAAGATAACTTCTATTCATTATTTGATGATGCTTTAGAAAAAATATCAAATGATAGCAAAAATGAAGTATTCTCTATAGAAACAGCAGATGGAAATAGAAAACCATTATTTGTGAGAATAACAGAAAAGGTTGAATCGTCAAAACGTAATAATTTTGCAAAAAATATATTTGGAATTATAAGTCAAGAAAAATTTGACTTTGGTAAAGCATTTAAAAATAACTTTGACTTTTATAGTACAATATTTGAGTACTTAATTAAAGATTATAATGTATCAAGTGGAGTTTATGCTGAATATTTCACACCACAAGCAATATCAAGCATTATAGCAAAAATACTAGTAAAGATGACACCAGTAAAAGACACACTTTATGATATATATGACCCCTCAGCAGGTTCTGGTTCATTGATACTTCATTTGGCAAATGAACTAGGAGAAGGAAGTTTTGGAGATAAAGCACAAGTTTACACACAAGACATATCAGGTAAATCATCAAGATTTTTAAGAATTAATATGCTGTTAAATGGATTAACTCACAGTCTACATAACATCATAGAAGGAGATACACTAGACACACCAGCACATTACAATATACCACATGATGCAAGCTCAGGAGTTAAAAAATTTGATTATATAACATCTAATCCACCATTTAAAATGGATTTCTCATCAACTAGAAATACTATAGAGCAAAAATGGTGTGAAACAGATAGGTTTTTTGCAGGAGTGCCTAAAATACCAAACAAGAAAAAAGATTCTATGGCAATTTATCTATGTTTTATTCAACATATATTATGGTCATTGAAAGATGATGGTAAAGCAGCTATAGTTGTGCCAACAGGATTTATTACAGCTCAATCAGGTATAGAGAAAAAGGTAAGACAGAAAATCATAGATAGTAAGTGGTTAAAAGGTGTAATTTCTATGCCGTCTAATATATTTGCTAATACTGGGACAAATGTATCTGTTTTATTTATAGATAAGTCAAATACAGAAGGTGAAGTAATGCTAGTTGATGCATCTAAAATGGGAACAAAGGTGAAAGACGGTAAAAATCAAAAGACTGTTTTAAGTGATGAAGAAGTTGTAAAGATTGAAAATACTTTTATTAATCAAGATATAGTTGATGAATTTAGTGTGAAAGTAAGTTATGATGATATAAAAAATAAGAATTACTCATTATCAGCAGGACAGTATTTTGAGGTAAAGATTGAGTATGTTGAGCTTAGTGAGGAAGAGTTTGAGGAAAAGATGAATACTTATAAGTCCAATTTGGAGAAATACTTTGCTGAAGGAAAAAATCTGGAAGAGAAGATTTTGGAGGGATTGGAGATGTTGAGTTATGAGTAGATGTAAACTAGGAGATTTAATAGATGTTACTAGAGGGACGAGCTTACAAGGTAAAAATTATTCTGAAGAAGGAGAGTTAATTAGGCTTACTTTAGGAAACTTTGATAGTAAAGGTGGATTCAAAGAAAATACAGCTAAAAAAGATATTTACTATATTGGCAATGTAAAAAAAGAATTTATATTACAAAAAGGAGATATGATAACTCCACTTACGGAACAAACTTTTGGATTACTAGGTAGTATGGCAAGAATTCCTGAAAGTAACAAGTATATTCAAAGTCAAGATATTGGTTTAATAAAATGTAAAAAAGAAAAAATAGAGGATTCATTTTGTTATTATTTAATTTCATCTAATTTAGTAAGAAAGCAATTAAGTGCAGCTGCACAACAAACTAAAATTCGCCATACATCACCAGATAAAATTAAAGATGTAATAGTTGATATACCTGAATTAGATTATCAAAAGAAGGCAGGAAAAATACTTGATTATATTACCTATAAAATTGAAAATAACAATAAAATAAATGAAGAATTAGAATCTATGGCAAAAACAATTTATGATTATTGGTTTTTACAGTTTGAATTTCCTAATAAAGAAGGAAAGCCTTATAAATCATCTGGTGGAAAGATGGTATGGAATGAGGAATTAAAAAGAGAAATACCTGAAGGTTGGGAATTTGGATCATTAAAAAATATTTTATCAGAATTAGAATGTGGAAATAGACCAAAGGGTGGATGCAATGATTCAATAAAAGATGGAGTACCAAGCATTGGAGCTGAAAATATAATATCTATTGGTAAATATGATTTCTCAACTGAAAAATATATCTCAAAAGATTATTACCTATCATTAAAAAAGGGAATAGTTAAATCTAATGATGTTCTTCTTTATAAAGATGGAGCAGGAGTTGGCAAGTCTTCTATGGCTAAGAATAATTTTCCATATGAAGAATGTGCAGTCAACTCTCATGTATTTATATTAAGAACAAAAGAAAATAATCTATATCAAAATTATTTATATCTTACATTACAAAAAGAGTATATTAAAAAGATATTGATTGACTTATCAATGAAAGCTGCTCAACCTGGGTTAAATCAACCAAGTGTTGAATCAGTTCCAATAATAATACCTAGTACTGATATTATTGTAAGGTTTAATAATATAATTGATATTTTGTTTAATAAAATATTTTTAAATTCTAATGCAAATAAAGAATTAACATCAGTTAGGGACTTTCTTCTTCCACTTCTTATAAATGGACAAGTTGGATTTAGAGAATTGGCATTAGCAGAAGATTAATAAATATGTTTAAATAGTAAAATTGTAAGTAAAATTAAAAATTAATATTTTAATATAATCTGATAAAAATTTATGAAAGGTAATTATGAAGTTATGAAATTTTCAATATCAGAAATGTTAATGCATAGTACAATTAGAATAGAAATTTTAAATGAAAATAAACAAGTTGTTAGTACAGGAACAGGTTTCTTTTTTGATTTTAAGATTAATGATAAATATAATGTTCCTGTATTAGTAACTAATAAACATGTGATAAAAGATGCACAAATAGGTAGACTTGTATTTACAATATCAAAAGAAGGCAAACCAGTATATGGAGAAAAATTTATGTATGAAATACAGGCTTTTGAAGAGCTATTTATACTTCATCCAGAACAAGATGTTGATCTTTGCGTAATGCCAATTAATCCAGTTGTAAAAGATGCACAAATTAAATATAATAAAACACTTTTTTATATATCTCTAGGTGAAAGTATTATAGCACATAAGGAACAATTAGAAGGTTTAAATGCTCTTGAAGATATTATAATGATAGGATATCCGAATGGATTATGGGATGCTGAAAATAATTTGCCTATAATTAGAAAAGGTATAACAGCAGTTCATCCTAAATTTGACTACAATGGAAAAACAGATATTGTTATGGATATAGCCAGTTTTCCTGGTTCAAGTGGTTCTCCTGTATGTATTTATAATCAAGGATCTTATAGTAAAGGAAATGATATAACTATAGGAACTAGATTAATGTTTTTAGGAATTTTGTATGCAGGACCTCAGCAGACAGTAATAGGAGAAATAGCTACTAAGGTAGTACCTACATCCGTAATACCAGTACCGGTAAGTAATGTAATGATGAATTTGGGTTATGCAGTTAAAAGCGAGCGATTACTAGACTTTAAGCCGATAATTAAAAGTAAGTTAATAGAAAACACAAGTGTAGAACAACTTTTAAAATAGAATGTAGATAAGAATAAAGTTAGTAAAAAATATATTTTAGTATGGAGGATATTATCGTGGAAGATTTAGAAATAACAATTCAAGGTGATGATGAAGGATACATAACATTTGAGTGTCCGTTTTGTAAATCGGAGTTTAAATTAAGAGCAGATGAATGTCAAAATGATGAAACTCCATATGATGAGTATTTTTGTCCATATTGTGGATTAGTAAAAGATAAAAATGAGTTTTTAAGTGAAGATATTATAGAGCAAGTGAAGGCTATAGCAATGAATGAATTAATTGAAGAAGATGAAAGAAAAGAATGGGGTTATTGTATTTATCAAATGAAAGAGGGGAAAATGACATTAGAAAATCAAGAAATTTTGTAAGCGTATTTCTTGCTTATTTTTTAGTATTCAAGTATGATATAGATACCCTATAGGGGTGGGAGGTGTTTGGATGAAAAAGAAATATGATGTCGTTGGGATGACATGTAGTGCTTGTTCAGCTCATGTAGATAAAGCAGTAAGAGGGTTGGATGGTGTTGATGATGTTAATGTCAATTTATTACAAAACTCAATGACTGTTGAATTTGATGAAAATAAACTAAGTGAAAGTCAAATTTTTGAGGCCGTAGATAAAGCAGGTTATAAAGCTCAAAATATTGGTGAAAAACAGGTTTCAAATGTTCAAGAAAATGAAAATGAGCATAAAAAGAAGAATTTGATTCTATCATTTATTTTCTTGATTCCTTTATTTTATATCAGTATGGGACATATGATGAATTGGCCTTTACCAAGTATTCTCTTAGGTCATGAAAATATGATGATCTTTGTTTTAGTTCAATTGTGTTTAGTTGTTCCTATTATGTTTATTAATAGAGGATATTATATTCGAGGATTTAAAACTTTATGGAATAGAAGTCCAAATATGGATTCCTTGATTGCCTTAGGTTCTTCAGCAGCTTTTATTTATAGTTTATATGCAACATTTATGATGGCTTATTATCTAGGAAGAATGGATATGGATATGACCCATCATTATATGATGCAACTTTACTTTGAATCTGCAGGAATGATTTTAACGTTGATTTCTTTAGGTAAATATTTAGAATCATGTTCTAAACAAAAGACTTCAGAAGCGATTGAAAAATTGATGAAGTTAATGCCTTCAACAGCTATCGTGTTAAAAGATGGCGAAGAAGTTGAAGTGGCCATTGAAGATGTTCAAATTGGTGATGTTGTGATTGTTAAACCAGGTAACAATATTCCTTTGGATGGAAAAATCATTCAAGGACATGGTTCTATCAATGAAGCGATGATTACTGGAGAAAGCTTACCGGTCGATAAAACAGTTGGTGATCAAGTTATTGGTTCAACCAATAACTTAGATGGTTATATGCAAGTAGAAGTTAGTCATGCTTCAAATGATACAACGCTTTCTAAAATCATTCGTTTAGTAGAAGAAGCAGGTGCTTCTAAAGCGCCAATTGCGAAACTTGCCGATAAGATCAGTGGTGTCTTTGTACCAACCGTTATTACAATTGCAATCATTACTTTCATTTTATGGTTGACCCTTGGAAATAAAGATTTCCACTTTGCCTTAAACTGTGCAATTTCAGTCCTTGTTATTTCTTGTCCATGTGCTTTAGGGCTTGCCACTCCTACAGCAATCATGGTTGGAACAGGGAAAGGGGCTAACTTAGGTATCTTAGTTAAATCAGCACAACACTTAGAAGAACTTTCTAAATGTGATACGATTGTTTTAGATAAGACGGGAACACTTACTGAAGGAAAACCTCAAGTTACAGAAGTTTATCCAATTGGTGTAAGTGAAAATGATTTATTGAAATATGCGGGTTCGATTGAACAATATTCTAAACATCCACTTGCCAAGGCGATTCATAGTTATGTTTTAGAACAAGGTTTATCTATTGATTCATTAGATCATTTTGAAATGAAACAAGGATTAGGACTTGTAGGTAATTTAAAGGGAGAAATTCTTTTATCAGGAAATAGACGTTTGATGGAAGAAAATGATGTTGATCTTTCTTCGATTGAAAATCTCTATAAAGAATTATCATCTAAAGGAAAGACACCTTTATTTTATAGCTATGCCGGTCAACTTATTGGTTTAATCGTTGTTTCAGATGTCTTGAAACAAACAAGTAAACATGCCATTGATTGTTTAAAAGATATGAACATGAATATCTATACGTTGACAGGAGACAATCAATTGACAGCCAATGCGATTGCTGATGAATTAGGTATTGAAGCTATTGGAGAAGTCTTACCACAAGATAAAGAAAAACATGTAAGAGACTTACAAGAAAAAGGACATCGTGTCATCATGGTGGGTGATGGAATCAATGATGCACCCGCTCTTGTTAGAAGTGATGTTGGTATTGCGATGACTTCAGGTATTGATATTGCTATCGAATCTGCTGATATCGTTTTAATGAAAAATGATTTACAAGATGTTGTTGTGGCTTATGAACTTTCAAAAGCGACAATTAAAAATATTAAAGAAAACTTATTTTGGGCATTCTTCTATAATGTCATTGGTATTCCTGTTGCTGCAGGCGTGTTCTATTCAATCTTTGGCTGGTTGTTAGATCCAATGTATGGAGCAGCAGCAATGTCATTAAGTTCTGTCTTTGTTGTATCGAATGCACTTAGATTAAGATTCTTTAAACCAAAACATCAAATTATTCAAATACAAGAAAATAGGAAAAAGGAAGAAAAGAAAATGAAAAAAGTATTAGTAGAAGGAATGATGTGCGAACATTGTAAAGCACATGTAGAAAAAGCATTAAATGCTATTGATGGTATTCAAGCAACAGTTGATCTAGAAAAAAACTGTGCTTTTGTAGAAGGTGAAGTTGACGAAGCAACACTAAAACAAGCCATTGAAGAAGCTGGATATACTTATAAAGGAATTGAATAAGTATGATGGCCGATAAAAAACAGGTCACAAGACTTTTAAAAACAGCAAGAGGACAAATTGATGGAATCTTAAAAATGGTGGAAGAAGATCGCTATTGTATTGATATTTCACATCAAATCATGGCAAGTGAAGCGATTTTAAAAAGAGCCAACAAAGAA
>ERZ824488.3466-NODE-3466-length-11856-cov-3.216507_pt1 | contig 11856 bp, 9 predicted proteins | sample MGYA00519936_ERZ824488 | MGnify/ENA primary metagenome ERZ824488 (study PRJEB31778, sample SAMEA3449153) | human gut metagenome | biome: human gut; feature: human-associated habitat; material: faeces | place: United Kingdom | collected 2010/2012 ... | reverse complement strand
AAAACTGCTCAGAGAAAATCCTCTCAGCTAGTCAAGAGCCTTTTTCATTTGAAGGATACAACGGCGGCAAGCGGGATGGCGTGGCCTATGCCGGACAGTCACCGGCAGCAAGGCCACATTGGACCAAAAGGAAAGGGAGGCTTTGAGCCTCCCTTTTTTCGTCTTGTGATGTCGCGATCGACATTTGCCTTCCGTATGTTCCGGCCTGCCGTCCGGCCATGCCGGGTGGTACGGCACCCGCCGGGCCTGCTGCTGGGGGCAATGCCGGTCAGGTAACGCAAAATGCGTCGTCTCTAGCGTCCCCCCTTGAGCCGGGGCAGCAGGCGTTCGGCCAGGTGTTCGCCCAGCCCCTGCAACAGGAGGCTTTGGGCCGCCACCAGGCTGGCGCTGCTCATGCCGGCGTCCTCGCTGGCCGCGTAGATGCCGCGATCCAGTGCCTCCCCGCCACGGGAAAGCTGCCAGCGGGCCTGCAAGCGGGCCGTGCCCGGCGTGTCGCCGTCCAGACGTTCCAGAGCCACGGCCAGTTCCATGTCTCCCTGCCGGTCTCCGGCCGCGATCACGTCGATGCCCCGGGGCAGCAGCCGGGCGGCCAGCACTTCGCCCAGCACGCGCCGGGCGCCCTGTCCAAGCGGTTCGGCCCAGATATCCAGTTCCGAGACCTCCAGACGGGTCTGGCCGTCGCTACGGCGCACCAGGCCGTTGCGGTCCAGATAGTCAGGCACGCTCACCGGTGCGATGCTCAGGCTGGCAGCGGGCAGGCTGTCGGCGGTCAGGGGGGGCTGGTCGCTGTCCAGCAGATAAAAATGCGTGGGCGCGCTGCGGCCGCAGGCGGTCAGCAGGAGCGTCAGCAGGGCCAGAAAAATGGTCGTATGGCGGAGGATAGGGTTCATCGGCGACTTCCTTGTTTGCCGCGGAGCAGGGCTTCAGGGTTGCGTTCCAGCACGTCCATGAACGCCCGCAGGGAACGTACGGCAGCCGCGCTTTCCTGGATCAGACGGCGCAGCTCCTGGGTGAGGGGGGCATTGCGCTCCACCACGGCCTTGGTGGCCAGGGAAACGGAGGAGACGTTGTTCATGGCGTCACGGGTGCTTTGCAGGGCCTGGGGCAGGTCGTGCTGGGCCGATGTGGCCGCCGCATTCAGCTTTTCCAGGGCCTGGGCCAGGGTCTTCTGGGATTCATGCATGCCGGCCAGCAGGGCCTGGGCCTCTTCGAAAGTGGTGGCAAAGGCCTTGAGACCGCGCTCCAGCGCATCGCCGGACAGGGCGGCGTTGAGCTTTTCCAGTATGCCCGCCGTGGTACGCGCCATCTCTTCCAGCGGCAGGCTGGCCACGGTGCGCTGCAGGGTGTCGATGGGCGAGGGCAGGGTGGGGATCTCCCTGTCCGGCATGGGGGACCGGAAATTGGCCGGCGTGTTGGGCAAAAAGTCCAGCTCCACGCGGTACTGGCCGGTGATGAGGCTCTGGAGCTGCAGGCGGGCGCGCAGGCCGCGCTGGATCAGGCGGCGCAGGATCTCCTGCCGGAAGTTGTCCGTGAGCTCGCCGGTGACCCCGGCTCGGACGATGCTGTTCTCGTCCAGTCGGATGTAGACCGGGATGGTGACGCTGGCGTCGCGCGGGTTGGCCTCCAGGCTGATGCGCGTGACCTGGCCCATGGGTACGCCGCGGAAGACCACGGGCGCCCCGATGTTGAGGCCGCTCACCGAGCCGTCGAAGTACAGGACGTATTCGATGTCGTCACTGAACATGCGTCCGCCGCCCAGCAGGATGATGCCCGCCACCAGCAGCGCCAGTCCGCCGATGACGAAAGCCCCTACAGCGGTTTTGAATGATTGTTTTGCCATACCGTATCCTGTGGGTTCAGTCCTGTTGTTGGGGGCCGCCGGCCTCGCCGCGCGTCAAAAAGCGCAGGGCCTGCAGCTCGGTGTGCGGGTCGCGCACCAGTTCGGAGGGGTTGCCCCGGGCGGTGACGCGCCGGGTCCGCACATCAAGATAGATGCCGTTGCTGGCGATGGCGAAGATGCTGGCCAGCTCGTGGGAGACGATGACGAAGGTCGTGCCCAGGGCGTCGCGCAGCTCCAGGATCAGGTCGTCCAGCATGCGGGCGCTCACCGGGTCCAGACCGGCGGACGGTTCGTCCAGAAAAAGGATCTCGGGGTCCAGGGCCAGCGCCCGGGCCAGACCGGCCCGCTTGCGCATGCCGCCGCTGATCTCCGAAGGATAGTAGTCCTCGAAACCGGCAAGACCGGCCAGGGCCAGCTTGAGGGATGCCTGCTCGCGGATCTCGTCGTCATCGAGGTCGGTGTACTGCTGCAGCGGCAGGCCCACGTTTTCGGCCAGGGTCATGGAGCTCCACAGGGCGCCGCCCTGGAAAAGGACGCCCGTGCGGCGCAGGATGCGGCGGCGCTCTTTTTCGGTGCAGGCCCAGATGTCCGTATCGCCGTAGAGCACCTGGCCGCTCTGGGGCTCCTTGAGGCCCATGAGCGTGCGCAGGAGCGAGCTTTTGCCGCAGCCGGAACCGCCCATGATGAGGAAGATGTCGTCGGCGGCCACATCGAAATTCACGTCACGCATGAGCACGAAGGAACCGTAGCCCAGGGTCAGGTCGCGGACGCGCAGGCGGGGAGTGCTCATGTCAGATGCCCAGTACGTTGCAGATGATGGTGATGATGGCCGTGGCGATGATGATGCCCACGATGGACTGGACCACGGCCGTGGTGGTGGCCAGGCCCACGGCCTGGGCGCTGCGGCCGCAGCGGATGCCCTGATAGCAGCCCGCCAGGGCGATGATGACGCCGAACACCGTGCCGTAGGCGATACCGATGAGCCCGTGGACGAAGGAGACCATCTGCATGGTGGCGTTGAGATATTCGGCGGAACTCAGCCCCAGCATGGAGACGCCCACCACATAACCGCCCAAAATGCCCATAAGGTCGGCATAGACCGTGAGCAGGGGCACCATGAACATCAGGGCCAGCATGCGCGGCAGCACCAGAAAATCGATGGGCGAGATGCCCAGGGTGGTCAGGGCGTCCACTTCCTCGTTGACCTGCATGGTACCGATCATGGCCGCATAGGCGGCCCCCACGCGGCCGGACATGACCACGCCCACCATGACCGCCCCCATGACGCGCAGCATGCCGATGCCCACCAGCCCGGCCACATAGATCTGGGCGCCGAACTGCGTCAGCTGCACCGCGCCCACAAAGGCCAGGATCAGGCCGAACAGCAGGCTGGTGATGGAGATAATGGGCAGGGCGCGCACGCCGCATTCGTACATGGCTTCCACGAAGTCCTGCATGCGCATGCCGGCGCGTCCCAGGATGAGGCGCCAGATGGAAAGGGTCACGTCGCCGAGGAATTCCAGAAAATCCGCACAGCGGGGCGGCAGGCTCATGACCGCTCCGCCCACCCGGGCGAAAAGCCCCTGCCGGTGGTCGCTGCGGGCGGCTCCTGCCTGGGCCGGGATGGCGAAGGCCAGATGCAGCAGCCGTGCCAGGCCTGCGGGCAGGTCCTGGCTGATCTCGATCCGTGCGGCGCTGGCGGCCTTGTGCAACTGGACGAGGAAGACCAGCAGGCTGCTGTCCCAGGCGTCGAGGGAGGCTGCCGCGAGGTGCAGCTGCCGGATACCGGGGCCCTGCAGCTGCTGCAGGGCATCGGCACACTGCGGCGGCCAGGGGGTATTGATGGCCCAGCTGCCGGAGACGGTGACCTGAAGGCGCTCTCCGGCCCTGTCCAGGATTACTTGCGGACTTGTTTCCATCTCTATAGTATACGCGTGGGACAGAAGCTACGCAAGGAGGGAGGCCGCTCCCCCGCAGGCTTTTTCCCCTTTTTGCTTACCCTCAACCCCGGATTGCCATGTCGCTGAAACAACGCCTCGGGCTTGCCGCAGAGCCCGTCTTTCTCATGGATGGCTCGGCCTTCATCTATCGCGGCTTTTTTGCCAACAGGAACATGCAGCGCTCCGACGGCTTTCCCACCAATTCCCTGGTGGTGGTCAGCCGTGTGCTGCTGCGCATCCTGCGCGAAGAGCGCCCCCGCTATTTCGCCTTCGTGCAGGACGGCAAGGGCCCCAACTTCCGGCACGAGATATTCCCCCTCTACAAGGCCAACCGTGATGCCACGCCCGAGGACCTGGTACGCCAGCTGGACCCCATCCAGCGCATGGTGCGGGCCCTGGGCCTGCGGCTGGAAGTCTCGCAGGGCTGCGAGGCCGACGACTGCATCGCTTCGCTGGCGGCGCGCTTCGCGGGGGAACATCCCGTCATCATCGTCAGCGGCGTCAAGGACCTGAAGCAGTGCCTGGGCCCCAATGTCTATATGTGGGATCCGGCCTCCAAGGAAGAAAAGCTGGTGAGCGAGGCCGACTTCACGGCGGAGAGCGGCGTGACGCCCGGCCAGTGGCCCGACGTGCAGGCCCTTATCGGTGATACCAGCGACAACATCCCCGGCGTGCCGGGCATCGGTCCCAAGACCGCGCGCCAGATCTTCTCCATCTGTCCCAGCCTTGAGGACATCCGCGACCATTTCGTCCTGCTGCCGCCCAAATTGCAGGCCAAGCTGCAGGAACATCTGGAAAACATGTTCATCTGGCGGCAGCTCACCACCCTGAGCCGCGAGGCCTGCCCCGGCGTCACGCTGGACGACCTGCGCGTGCGCCCGCTGGATGCCGCCACCTGCGCCCTGCTCACGGAAGAGTTCGAGCTTTTCGCCCTGCGGCGCGAGCTGGCCGCTCTGGACCGCCTGCAGGCCGCCGAGGCCGACCTGCCCGAGGAATTCCTGGATGCGGGCAGCATCCGGGAGGACGCTCGGCCCGCAGCCGGGAAAAAGGCGGCCGCGGAACAGGCTTCCCTGCCGCTGGCCCAGCCTGCCCGCAGCGGTCGCGCCACCAGCCAGATGAGCCTGCTGGATGCCATGCCGCAGGAGTCCGCGCCCGCGCTGGATGACGTATCGGCCCTGCCGGACTGCGGGGATGCCCGCGTGGCCCTGATTTGGGCCCACGGTGACCGGGAGGCCCCCTATCTTGCCGTGGAAGGGGCTGACGGTGGCTCGTTGGGAGAATGGCAGTGGACAGGCCCCGTGGCGGAACTGGCCCGCTGGCTGGCCCCAGCCCGCACCCTGGTGACGGCCGATCTCAAGGGCCTGCTGACGTCCGCTCCCTGCTGGCAGTTTTTGGCCGGACGTGCGGCGGATTGCATCGACCTGGGCGTGGCCGCCTATCTGCTGAATCCCGAAGAGAACGATTACGGCTGGCCCCGTCTTTCGGCCCGCTGGGGCGCCGTGCTGCGCCATGAACTGGAGAGCAGGGGCGAGACGGCCCCCGGCCCCGCACGTCTGGGACTGGCCATGGCGCAGCTGTTCGAGCAGCGCATGGAAAAGGACGGCCTGCTGGAACTGTTCCGGCGGCTGGAGATGCCCCTGCTGCCCGTGCTGGCAGGCATGGAGCAGAGCGGGGTGGCCATCGACGCCGCGGCCTTCCGGGCCTTCCTTGACGACGTGCAGGGGCAGCTGGATCAGCTCACGGCCCATGTCTACGAGCTGGCGGGCACGCAGTTCAACATCCGCTCGGCCCAGCAGCTGGGCGACGTGCTGTTCAACGGGCTGGGCCTGCCCGCGCCGCGCAAGACCAAGGGCGGCCAGGCTTCCACCAGCCAGCAGACGCTGGAAAAACTGGCCGGGCAGCATCCCGTGGTGGACAGCATCCTCCAGTACCGCAAGCTGGAGAAGATGCGTTCCACCTATCTCGATCCCCTGCCGCGTCTGGTGGACCCGCAGGGCCGCATCCATACCACCTTCAACCAGAAGGCTACGGCCACGGGGCGGCTTTCCTCCAGCAATCCCAATCTGCAGAACATCCCCGTGCGCGGGCCCCTGGGCAAGCGCATGCGCTCCTGCTTCATCGCCGGGCCGGGCCGTCTGCTGGTCTCGGCCGACTATTCGCAGGTGGAGCTGCGCGTGCTGGCCCATGTCTCGCAGGATCCGGCCCTGCTGGAAGCCTTCCGCAACGGCGAGGACATCCACGCCCGCACGGCGGCCCTGGTCTATGACTTGCCGCCCGACCAGGTGAGCCCGGACCAGCGCCGCAATGCCAAGACCATCAACTTCGGCCTCATCTACGGCATGGGCGCCCAGAAGCTGGCCCAGGAGCTCAAGATCAGCACCGCGCAGGCCAAGGACTTCATCGCCCGTTATTTCGAGCGTCTGCAGGGCCTGAAGGAGTTTTACGAAGGCGTGGAGGCCTCGGCCCGCAAGCACGGCTTCGTGACCACTCTGGGCGGTCGCCGCCGTTTGCTGCCGGACATCAATTCCGCCAGCGGCCAGACCGCGGCCCTGGCCCGCCGTCAGGCCATCAATACCGTGATCCAGGGCTCTGCGGCGGACATCATCAAACTGGCCATGCTGGCCGTGGCCCGTGACGAGCGCCTGCGGGAGCTGGATGCCCGTCTACTGCTGCAGGTGCACGACGAACTGTTGCTGGAAGTGCCCGCCGATGCCGCCGAAGAAGCCGGGGCCCTGGTGGCCCGCCTCATGCAGGACGTCTGCCCCGCAGGCAAGGAGCTTTCCGTGCCGCTGCTGGTGGACTGGGGCACCGGTCACGACTGGGGCGCGGCGCACTAAGTTTGCTGTCTTGCAGCCCATGACCATTTGGGGGAAGGGGAGCTGCTCTCGCATGAGGCCGTGGCCCCTTCCCCCAAATTTTTCTTTTCCGCACGTGGTTGGAAAAACGGCAGGAGAGGGATTTTTCTGCCATGCCGCTTTGTCCTCGCGAATCGGAGCGGGGAGGGGGCCCCGCACTTTGGTGCAGATGCCCCCTTCCTGAGGGGCAGCAGAGTGGCCCGATAAAATAGAAGTAGAAAAAACTAATGTTTTCAGATGCTTTTTGGCTTGGTTCAAATTTTTGGCAAAAAAAGGATGACAGCCGGAGCATTTTGATATACACCAACCCGCAGCCGTCTGGAATACGGCACAAATTTGGCATTCCGTCGTGAATGTTTGACAAGTTGCGCACTTTACGATAAAGAGCGCTTTCTTTGTGAGCGATACTGTCGTCACCCGTTAGGCGGCACGTCGCAGACGGATTTTCCGCCGCTTGATGGCTACTGAGATAAGTAGATGAGGAGTTCATCCCGATGAAGACGTTCAGCCCCACCCCGAAAGACATCAACCACGAATGGTTTGTGGTTGACGCCCAGGATCAGGTGCTGGGTCGTCTGGCCAGCCAGATCGCCCACCGCCTGCGCGGCAAGCATAAGCCCGAATTTGCCCGTCACATGGACAACGGCGACTTTATCGTCGTGGTCAACTGCGAAAAGATCAAGGTGACCGGCACCAAGATGGCCCACAAGAACTACTATCGCCACTCCGGTTGGGTGGGCGGTCTGAAGACTACCTCCCTGGGCGATATGCTGGCTTCCAAGCCCGAGCGTGTGCTCATGGCCGCTGTGCGTGGCATGCTGCCCAAGAACCGTCTGGGCCGCGCCATGCTGAAGAAGCTCAAGATTTACGCGGGTCCCGAACACCCGCACACGGCTCAGAACCCGCAGCCGCTGACCCTGCCTTACTAAGGAGCGCACGTCATGAGCGACAAATTCGAATACGGCACCGGCCGCCGCAAGACCGCCACTGCCCGCACCCGCGTCTACGCTGGCTCCGGCAACATCACGGTGAACGGTCGTGCCTTTGAAGACTACTTCCCCCGCAAGACCCTGCAGATGATCATCCGTCAGCCCCTCGTGCTGTCCAAGCTGGCTGAAAAGCTGGACGTGCGCGTCAACGTGGCTGGTGGCGGCGTGGCCGGTCAGGCCGAAGCCGTGCGTCACGGTATTTCCCGCGCCCTGCTGCTGGTGGATCCCGCCCTTCGTCCTATCCTGAAGAAGGCCGGCTTCCTGACCCGCGATGCGCGTAAGAAGGAACGCAAAAAGTACGGTCTGCGCGCTGCCCGCGCTCGTTACCAGTACTCGAAGCGTTAATCCGTACTCCGGATTACGGAACCTCAAGGGGTGGGCCATTGTTGGCCCACCCCTTTTCTGTTATCTTGCGCCCGTCCTGTCCCGGGGGACGGGAGTACGCGCCCTTTCTTTCGCGCTCCTGCCGGGCCGCGCCTTTTGCTGCCGTCCGTGCCCCTGGCCCCTTGCCGGACCGCACCGGCCTCTTCCATGCCGTCTGGTTGACGATGGGTCGTCGAGGCGCCATGTGCTCCCGGTCCTGCCGGATCGCGCCCCGGGATGTTGTCGCCATCTTTTTGCCATGAGGTTTTCCACGCCATGCCCGTGATCCCTGAAGGCATCGCCTATGCCTATACCCACGAGACCACCCAGGCCACGACCGGCTATTTTTCCTGCCAGCCGCCCGCATCCCTGACCCTGCCCCAGGCGCTGGCCCGTCTGGAGGCCACGCCCTTTGATGATTTTTTGCGCCAGCACTGCCTGCGCCAGCTGAGCCGCCGTTCGCCGGAGGAGATCAAAAATCTGGCCGATGAACTGTACGACCGCGAGACGGACAGCTTCCGGCGCATGGGGCTTGCCGGTTTGTTGCTGGAATGCTCGCTGCTGGTGCCCGAGCTGGCCCATTGCTGCGACAGCTTTCCCGAGGATGCCCTGCAGCGCCTGACGCTGTCGTCCTCCCTGATCTACCTGCGCGCTGCCAGCCGGAAGGATTTTGGCCTCATGCAGGCCTGGAGCGCCCATTTTGCCGACAACATCGCCCGGCACCACATGCTGCCGCACTGGGAAGAACTGGAGCTGGAGCTGCCCTACAGCGAAGAGGAGCTGGAGGTTTGCCGCGAAGGGCTGCGTGCCCGGGCCGGGATGCTGGAGCGGGAACACGCCCGCATGCAGGCGGAAGACCTGCCGCGCCTTGAGCGCCGTCCGGCGCAGGAGACCTACGAGCAGGCCGTCAATGCTTTGCTGGAGAACGATGTGCTGGCCGGTCAGGAGATGCGGCATCAGGCGTCGCTGTCTCCCATCGCGCTGCTGCGTTCCTGGAAGGTGGATCTGGATGTGGATTGCGGCCGCATGCGCCACAGCCTGCGCGGCGAGGCCACGGCCTACGGGCGCGGCCTTTCCCTGGCGGCGGCCCGGGCCTCCTACGCCATGGAGATCGTGGAGCGGGCCAGCAGCTATGTGAGCGTGGCCCGTACTGGTGAGCACACCTTCGAGGTGACGAACCGTCGCCGGCCCATGCCGCTGATCCATGCTTCCTGCGCCAAGCTGCGCTCCCAGGGCAAGGATTTCCTTCCCCTTTCGTCCCTGCCGCTGGAAACGCCTTTTGAGGATTATGTGCCCCTGTACTGGCTGGAGGCCCGTGATCCGGAAGGCAAGACCGTGCTGGTACCCGCGCAGGCGGTCTTCCTGTTCTGCAACCTGGACGAGCAGTCCCTGTTCCTGGCCGGCGGCTCCACGGGCCTGGCTTCCGGCAACACCGAGGCCGAAGCCAAGCTGGCGGCGCTCACGGAGATCGTGGAGCGTGACGCCGAAGCCACCACGCCCTTCGGCCGTGAAGGCTGCTTCGTGCTCAAGAGCCGTGACGAGCGTTTGCAGGCCCTGCTGGACGATTACGCGGCCCGCGGCATCCAGATCCAGTTCCAGGACATCACCACGGAGCTGGGCGTGCCGGTCTACCGCTGCTTCGTCATGAGCCGTCGCGGCGAAGTGGCGCAGGCCACGGGCGCCAATCTGTGCGGCAGCCGGGCCGCGCTGGCGGCGCTGACCGAAGTGCCCTGGCCCTATCCCTATGGCGAACCGACGGGGCCTGCCCTGGGCGGCCTGCCGGTGCGCTGGCTGGAAGATCTGCCCGATTACAGCCTGCCGTCGGCCGAAGCCTCCTGCAAGCTGCTGGAAAAGACGCTGTCTGCCCAGGGCCGTACGCCCCTGTATGTGGATATTTCCCGCAAGGATCTGGACATGCCTGTGGTGCGTGCCCTGGTCCCCGGTCTGGAGCTCACCGCGGACTTCGACCGCTTCTCCCGGCCTTCACTGCGCCTGCTGGCCCGCTACACGGCCCGTTGGCAGAAGTAGCAATCTGAGCGGGGGAGGAGCCCTCTTTTGCTTGCGACAAAAAGCGGGTTCCTCCCCCGTGCCTCCTCCTCCCCCAAAACTCGCTATACGGAGAGGTGCTATAGTTTGGAAGCAGATAGCCGTGGCCCTGAAACGCGTTATCCGGAGATCGTTTTCCGGGCAAAGCAGACGGGGAGATAACAGAGACCATGCCAGTGGTCATGAAAAAAGGACGCCTTAGCGTCCTTTTTTTGTGACCTGATAAAAGTTTTTGGGAGGAAAGAGGGGAGTGCGAGGGGGGAAAGGAGGACCTTTTTCCAAAAAGGTCTCCTTTTCCCCCTCGCTCAAAACTGTTCGCCCGCTAGGCGTGCATCAGGCGGGCAAGAGCCGCATTGCTCTGCTGGCCTTTTTCTTCCAGCCAGTCCAGGAAGCCCTGGAGCTTGGGGGAAGGATTGGTATGCCGGGGCCAGGCGGCGTAGTAGGAGCGGAACGCCGTGGTGGGAGGCAGGTCGGGGAAGGGAGTGACCAGCTTTTGTTCAGCCAGCAGGGGCGCGATGAGACTGCACCGCCCCAGAGCCACGCCCAGGCCGTGGCTGGCGGCCACGGAAGCCCCGTAGGTATGGTCGAACGTGACGAAATTCAGACAGTTGGAGATGTCCACATGGTTCCTGTCGGCCCATTCCTGCCATTCGGCCGTGGTGGCGGCATAATGCCAGGCGGCGGAGTCATGGAGCAGGGTGCAGGCGGGCAGGTTCTCGGGGTGGCCTATCAGGTCGTGCTTTTGCGCATATTCGGGGGAACAGACGGGCAGGGTGGCCTCGTCCATGAATTTGCGCGAGGTCAGGCCGCTGACGTGGCTTTCGGCATAATACAGGGCCACGTCCACCGTGGAATCCCCGTGGAAATCGATGGGGGCGTTGCCGGTGCGCACATGCAGCTGCATGGAGGGGTAGCGCTGCTGGAAGTCGCTGAGCTGGGGGATGAGCCAGGCCAGGGCCAGACTGGGGGCGGCATAGATGGTCAGGGAGCTGAAGTCGTCCTGCAGGAGCTGGGTGATCTCCTCATAGATCTTCTGGAAAGCATTGAGGTAGACGTCGCGCAGGCGTTCCCCCTCCGGTGTCAGGGAAACGGCGCGGGTCAGGCGGTTGAACAGGGGGAAGCCCAGTTCTTTTTCCAGGCGGGCGATGCGGTGGCTGACAGCGCCGGAGGTCAGGCCAAGATGCCGGGCCGCGGCCTTGAAGCTCATGTAGCGGGCCGCGATGGCGAAGGTCTTGATGTTGATGAGGCTGGCGTCATCGTTGAGGACGCGGGCGATGCTGCGGGAACGCTGACGATTTTTGCTGTCGGGAAGCGTCACATTGTCTCCTTGGAGATCCCGCCCGAACGGGGCAGGGGATACGGACAGATATACGTTGCGAAGGGGATATTCCTTTCTTCATGGGCTTTCGTCAATACGGACAGGATGTGCCCGGGAAGAGGAACAGGGGCAAAGATGACCAGCCTTCAACCATGGTGATTTGTGATGGAAATACTTAAAAAATATATTATTACAACTAGTTACAGATAATAAAAAATCAAAAGGTAAATTATCGAAAAAGGCCTTGGCGCCTGACGTGAAAGAGGATAAATTTTTTCAACTGCGGATGAACCATTTTGCATAGGGCTATCCGCGGGGTTTGTTCGGCTTGGGGTTTATGGCCAAATTCGCCCGGCAAATTGCGCAATGGGCGGATTTGGTGTATCTCAACAGGAATAGCCCTGGAAAAGGATCGCCGGGGCGAGCTCTTTCACCCTCCAAGACCTGGGAGATGATTTATGAAACTGGGCAAATTCGTTGGCTTGGCGCTGATGGCTCTGACCCT
>ERZ824488.3458-NODE-3458-length-11899-cov-2.795677_pt1 | contig 11899 bp, 10 predicted proteins | sample MGYA00519936_ERZ824488 | MGnify/ENA primary metagenome ERZ824488 (study PRJEB31778, sample SAMEA3449153) | human gut metagenome | biome: human gut; feature: human-associated habitat; material: faeces | place: United Kingdom | collected 2010/2012 ... | reverse complement strand
ATATGATAAGCAATCTTTTGACTTGTAAAAATCTTATGCAGCATATTCACTGCACGCTCAAGATCTGCTATATCGTCATCACAGACAACAATTTCCAGCATAGCACTCACCTTCTTTCTCATTATATATCGAACATTTCTAATTTTTATTTTCTACCTGTTTTAATTTAATTAAAATCTTTCATTGAAGTGTCCAAAACATCAATATCAATTGTATTATCACACAGAAAATGTGCCATCAAATTGACAGCACATTTTCTCAATTATCTATGTTTTTCTTTTATTGCGCATACCGATTTAATTATTCCAAAACCACCTAACATAACCAATAATGCACCTACTATCTGATAACAATGAATTGCTTCCGTTAGGATTTTTTGATATAAGGTTCCATCCATCCCATTGTTTTCACTTACAATTTTTGAAGCCATTTCCAAACCATATGGTACAGCATTGATTATTTCCCTATAACCTATAATGCACACAAAACTAAACTAACAAACCACATTATTAAAAGCACTCTTTCCATTTTTTTGCTACCATATTACCACTCTCCTCAAATAAACACTATCAGCTTCAGTATGCCACCATTCGTTACCTTATTTCCTCTTTTCTATGAGTACTCTAAACTTGCATATTCATTATTTTTTATTTTACTGTTTTGCACAATATATAAATCACGAAATACGATTTTTCCGCACGAAATACGATTAGAAAATAAAATTATGAGTCCCCGCATAATCCATCTGGTAATACTTCAATTCTTAGTTTTTTTCCGAAAAAATATATTGATGTTTCATATCGCCAACTGTATTTTCTTTTCTCTGTTCTTCCCCTTAAAGTGAAAAGTTCCCTGCACAGGCCACGGTGAACCATACCATAGTCCACCTGACCGGCGCAGTAATCCCTTTGTGCCTATTTTATGATTTCATAGAGCAGGCTGCTCTTTCCTCCGTTCTCACGCCATCTCTGCTTTTTTTGTATAAATCCTGCACACTCCAAATCATGGATTGCACGCTTGACCGTACTTACAGACAGGTGCAGCTCTCTGGCAATGGTACCGATTGCCGGATAGCATGTCCTCTCCCTGTCCGCACGAGTCTCCAGATACAGATAGACCGCCACCGCCCTGTGTGGCAGCTCCGTTTCATAGATTTCTTTCCTAGTCACCCTGCCTCCTAATCTTCCGTCCGTAAGGTCTGCCGCATCTTTTTCATGGTGTCCGTCAGCGGTGTCTGCTGCATGCCTCCTGTCCTTGCCGTTTCTTCAGGTGTCTCGTCTGGTTCTTCCATACAGCACATATATCTCCGTATGATCTCCTCTTCAATTTCCTGCTTGTCTGCGTATGCTACCTTTCTTGCAGATTTTTCTTCAATCTCATAGGGTTCTTCAAATGTGATGCCCCATTTTAAGAACAGTTTCAGTTTTGTCCGCATAGGGTGAGTCCCGGTCTTTGATACGATAAAGTTTCCTTTGGGCAGTGACTTCAATTCATCCGCTGTCATGAGCGGTCTTTGGATCATCTGGAGGGACTGGCTCGGATCATTCTTTCCCCGGCTGATGGAACCGGACATGACGGTTTTGTTGCCCAGGCTCTTTGACAGCACTTCCGCTGACTCCGAGTTCGGAGCGAACCCTCCGAAGATGGTATCCTGACAGTTATCAATAATGATTTCTGCGCCCTCTTTCCCATAATTCTTATTAAGCTGGGCAAAGGACTGAATCATGGGTACGATACTCACCCTTCTGGATCGGGACGCTGAGAACATCATCTCTGCACTTTCAATCTTCGGAATCGTTCCGACCTCATCCCAGAAGAAAACCACACGATTGTCCAGTTTCCCTCCGTTCTCGTCTGCCACCACAAGGATTTCCCGGTAGAGCTGCTGTAAGATCAGAGAAATAATAAAATACTTTGTATTGTCCTCCTCCGGCATGACCAGAAACACCGCCGTCTTTTGTTTACAGAAAAGCTCTGCATCAATAGCGGTATCAAAACAGAGTATCTGCTCCAGCTCGGAATCCAGAAAAGCATTCAGTCTGGATAATGCCGTGGAGAGAACCGACTGCATGGACTGCTCTGCCGTATTTAAGGCTGCCCCTGCAAACCATTTCGCCTTGTGGGTATCCGGGAGTTTTGCCAGAAGTAGCTGGAACTGGTTTTTCCCTTTCACTTTAGATGGTGCAAGTAAATCCTGTATCAGCTTGAACACGCTGATGATGTGTCTTTTTCCATCCGGGCAGAATTCCGCAATGAGCAGGATGGCTGCCGTCAGCACGCCTTCTGCCGCATCATAGAAAAACGCATTCTGTCCATAGCTGGAACTGTCCGTACCACCGGAGGAGATAATGGTCTTTGCCGTAATCTTCGCATATTTTTCCGCTTTTGCCTTGGCACTCAGGTTCGTATGGTCTGCAAGATACTCATCCATGTATTTGTTGACCAGATGGAGCATATTGTCACCATCGCTTCTGGTCGGATTACGGAGATCGATGACTGCCGTATGGTAGCCATAGTATTTTTTTGCAATGCCTGCATAGTTGCGGTATAAATCTCCCTTTGTGTCCGTGGTCAGTAAACTCATTCCACAGGCACAGGCATATTCAATGTTGGGATACAGAAAATGTGCGGTCTTTCCGACTCCTGCCGCACCGATCATCAGGCAATGCACATCCCCGGTATCCACCAGTGCGTATAGTTTTCCTGCCCGCTCCATGCTGCCGAGTACCAGTCCCTGTGCAGCCGGCAGGTTCTCACCCCTGCGCCACAGCTCCGGTTCATAGGGCACCTGCACATAGGTTTCTGCGATTTCCTTTTTCGTGGCAAATCTCGCCGTTCCATGCTGACCGTCCCCGACAGTCCTGCTCTTGATTCCGTTTAATGTATAATAGTGTGACAGAAGTGACACGCCTCCAATCACGGAAAACATTGCCACCCCTGCGATCACCAGCATCACGACTGGCTGCATAGCATCATTCCTCCCTCCTGATGTTCCATTTTCTGTTCCTTCACAGTCTGTTTTGCCGGCTTCATCTGCTCTTCCCCGCAGTCGATGGCAACAAAAATATGAGCCCGGATGCATTCCATCGCAAGGCTCATACATTTTCTGGCAAGCAGTTCCTGATCTTCTTTTTGTTCTAAGTCTTTTGTATCGAACACCTCCAGTGTTTCTTCAAAGGCTGCCTGCATCTGCCGGATGCGGGTGTTGAAGTTTCCCTTGTCTTTATGCGGCTGATAACGCTTTGACAGATTTTCCAGTATCTGGTCTGCACTAGTTTCCCTGCCAAGTGCGATTCCCTCTTTTTCCATGCACCGCACAAGCACTCCGGTCAAAAGCATCCCCGGTCCGTCAAAGGCATCCATAAGCTGTTCCCTGCCCCTGCCCTTTTTCAGTTCATTATAAATATCCTGATAATAACGGCAGATATAACTTCTGTTGGCATACTTGATGTTGATGGATTCCGTCACTTCTTTCAGCACCTCTGTCCATGCCCTGCATTCCATGACTCTCGGATGCTCCTGTGCCGGAATTGTTTCCTCACCATATCTGCCTTTTAAATCCTCATTCCAGTCTTTGCAGGCTGACTGTAACCTCTTTACCGCACCATATCCATTGCGTACCAGAATCTCTGCCAGTCTGCCGCACGCCTCTATGCCTGCCGGATCATGGTCAAGGCACAGCACAACCGTATCCAGTCTGGGATTGTCTTTCAATGCCTGCAGCATGGCATGCTCTGCCACACCGTTTAAGGTGATATAACTGTTCCCCTGCCAGTTCTCTGGATACAGGGACAGAAATGATAACAGGTCAATGGGTGCCTCAAACACATACAGTCTGTTCCCGTTTCCCCTGTATCCAAATCCGTAGGCAGCTTCCGAGCCTTCCTGATTCAGCCGGAAACTCCTGCCGTCAGAACAGCTCCCCTTCACATGGATATGCCGGATTTTCCCCTCGCTGTCCAGTCCGGCAAATACAATGTTGTGATGCTCCGCAGATTCATATATGGTTCCTTCCTTTGCAAAGTACGAGAGGATTTCCCTGTCAATATGACGTTTCTGCAGAAGATATGCATAGACTCTCTTCATGGTCGGATTTTTCTCCGGCAGTTTCAGTTCCTTTGGCTCTTTCGGTTCTTTTCTTTCCTCTGTCTGTTCTTTTTCTACAGACTGCCGTCCTTTCTCCGCTCTTCCCGGTTTTCTTTTTGTCTCCTGTCCTTTTCCCCGTTCAATAAGCTGCCCCTGTTCTCCATCCAGCAGGTAGCTTACCGCCTCCGGGTAGGACATCCCAAAGAATTCCTGCATGAAATCAATGGCATGGCTTCCAACCTGTCTGCTGTGGCGATACCAACTGCTCCCCCGGAAAGTCACACTCCTGTGCCGTTTCCAGCGCCATTCATTCCCGGAACGCTCCACCTCCTCATGCTCCCGGCGAAGGATGTCCGCAATCTGTACTGCATTGGCACGCTCCTTCTGTTCCTCTGTAAAGTAAATAAAATCTCCCAATCGTACCTCCTCTCATCATTTCTACCACTCCTCCTGTGATCACTGTGTTTGTACCATGTCCTCATGGTCATCCACGGCATGTCCCTGTGCAATCTTCTTCTGCCGGATTTTTCGTGCCAGCTTTCTGTCAATCCCCTGCCTGCGTCCTCCACTCTTTCTTCCAGCCACATTCTCTTCGATGATATGTTCCAGATGCCGCATGAGCCTTGTTGCCATTAAGAACAGATCGGGGTGTGGCATATCATTCCAGTGTTCTAAAAAATACGCTGCATAAATATTTCCCTGCTCTGCGGATTTTAAAAAATAATCGTATGCCAGTTCCTTGTCCTGCTGGACATCCTTTCCGATCAGATACACTTTCCCAAGGGCATATTGTGCATACTGGTTTCCGGTGTCTGCCGCCATCTTCAGATAATGCAGTGCCAGTTCCGTGTTCTTTGGCAGTTCTTCTCCGGCAAGATAAAGTTTCCCTAACCTGTATGCTGCAAATTGATTTTTCTGTTTCGCAGCCAGTGTCAGATACTGTATGGCTGCCGGAATGTTTTTAGTGTCCTCTTCCAGATATATTTTCCCAAGCTGATACTGTGCATAGCTGTTTCTGGCATCTGTGGCACGTTTCAGGTGGAACACTGCTTTTTCCATGTCCTCTGCTACCAGTGTGCCTTCCCTGTACAACCGTCCGATTGCATAATCCGCAAACGGATTTTCCTGTGCGGCTGATTCTTCCAGCCACTTTACCGCTTTTGCAATCTTTGCGTAATCCGGTGCTGTCCCAGACTCCCCGCTTAACTTTTGGCTCTCCTGTCTGATATAGAGTCTGGCAAGCTGATAGGAGGCATGGGTGTTGCCATAATCAGATGCCTTTGTCAGATAATGTTCCGCTTTCGTTTCGTCTGCCTCTGTCCCGATCCCATGCAGATACATGCAGCCGATACGATACCAGAGCGTATCATCCTTTGATCTTTTCTCAAGATTCAGAAAACCTAGAAAGGCTACACGATAACAATTTTCCGACTTTTCCTGATTTTTCTCTGTTCCGCATCCTGTCTCATACAGTTTTCCAAGTTCATACGCCGCATAGGGATTTCCCTTGCTGTAAGAACGGAACAGCAGACTATATGCGGTTTCCTCATCCTGCTCCACTCCTTTCCCCTGCAGATAGAGCATGCCAAGGGAATAGAGCGCATACTTATGTTCCTTTGCTGCCGCCTTGGAAAACCACTCCCCTGCCTGTTCCAGATTCTCTTCTGTGCCAAGTCCGTACTGATACATTTTTCCGATGCGGTATTCCAGATAGGTATTCTTTTTCTTCTGCTCTACATACTGCATTGCCGCTAATGCTTTTTTGTACCACACATCTGCCATTTCTTTATCTGCTTCACATCCAATGCCCTGTGCATAAATCTTTCCCATGTCGTGCATGGCATACGCATTTCCCTGCTCTGCCTCTTCCAGCATAATCTCATGGGCTGCCTCCTCATCTGGTTCTTCCCCCATCGTGCCATAGAGATATTCCCTCGCTTCTTTATACCGGTCCGTCCATCTGGCAAAATAAGAAACGGATTCCCCATGCTCTTCTTCCTGCCTGTCTGGTTCCTGCTCCTCCATCTCCGTTTGTCCAGGCATGATATCCGGCATGTCCTCCCCCTGCAATGCGGCAAGGTTTTCCGTCTGCTGTTCGGATATCTCTTCCAGCCGTTCCATTCCTGTTTCCGCTTCTTCCAGATACAGATACCCTTCTCCAAAACGGACTGCCTCACGGATGACCATATTTTTAATGCTCTTTAGCTCCTTCTGCTGTGACAGCGGTATCCTCTCTATTTCCGAATCTTTATAGTAATGCTGTATCTCCTCCCTGCTTTTTAGCCATGCCTGATAGCATTCTGCCACACGCTCTTCCTTTGCCAGTTCATCTACAATGTCATTTACGATGGCTTTCACATCTGCTTTCAAGTATCCATATACCTTTTTCCCTCCGGTATTTTTTAACCGTCTGGATAAAAGCTGCATCTGTTGTGCAATTTGGGGATGATGGCAGACTCCCTCCTGCATTTGCTGCAACAAAAAAAGCAGACTTTTTTCTGCCTGCTCTTTTAACTGGTTTCTCTGTTCGGTTGCTTTCTCATAGATGCTTAGAAACTCCTGCCGGAAAATATCATGTGCGTATGCAGAACGCATGGCATCAATTCCCTTTGCCGTCAAGTATCCCTCGGACGGATCAGAAGAATAGACCACCAGATGCACATGGGGATGATGGGATTCATTGTGGAACGCCGCATACCATTTCAGGTTCCGGCTGTCTATCTTATAATTCTCACACAGCAACTGCACCCTGCTCCTCAACAGTGCCTGCCACTGGGCGGCACTGTCATAGCCTAACCGCTCGGCATCCTCCCTCCGCAGGCTGATGACATTCGTCCAGATCACACCGGGATGATTTGCCACCTCTTCTGCCACACGGGACAGCACCACTGGTTCTCCCTCATTTGAAAACAGACCGTGAGTACCTATGATTTCTACTCCCGGTCTGTTTGCCAGATAATCCATGTAATTTTTCTTTTTCGCTATGATGTCAAGGTTATTCTCCAACGCCTGCGTGATAAACTCCGATGCATTTTCTCTGGTTGGTCTTTGGATATAATCGTGATATTCATGCATCCGGTTTGCATCTGGAATCTTCGCCAGAATATCTTCAATCAGACTTTTCTGCCGGTCGGTGGCTGGCAGTGAAGATGTCGTGCTGCCTACCTTCTCCACGCCCTCACGGGTGCCGATGTAATTGATGTAATTAGCAAGGTGTGCGGGCGGGGAGTTTTTGAGGTAGTTGCAGCGTAGGATAAGTTTGGGCATGGTGTCCTCCTTATTGGTGTGTCCCTAATTTCTTTTCCAGCTTTTCCACTATTTTTTTGAAATAATCTCTTTCTTCAATAAAATGCATATCACCAACTGCCTGATATATATTCAATATTTCCAGAACACTCTTATAGTCGTTGCCTCCTCTTTTGTTTTCAACAAGTGCTTTCACAACATCATCAAATCTGCTTTTATCCTTTTTATAGGTTGCCAGAAGCATCTCCAGATCATCTATTGTCATAATATAACATCTTGGATCTTGCTCAAATATTTCCGGCAATGAGCCGACTATCATCTGTGTATTTGTCATACTCTCATACAAAAGAAAAACCTTTATTACAGGTTTCTCTCCTTTATATTCCTGCTCTGATGCCTTCAACTGCTCATATGCCTCTTTTATGTTCCTGTTATAAAATATATCAATCTGCCCAACATCCGGCACCTGCTGTTTTGCTCCCAGTCCAAGTAATCCTGATTTTAATTCAAACAAAAATACCGCTTCATCCACTTCAACATAATAATCAGCACTCTTTTTTCTTTCCTCTGGAATCTTATGCCATGAATTCTTGGGCAGATATAAACCTGCCAGTTCTTCAAAGTAATCCTCAAACATCTCTCCAAAAGCAATTATAAATTTGGTTCCCCAATGATTGTTGTGATAGTAATCCCGAATCAGCCAGTACAATCCATCTGCTATCATCATCTGTACCAAATAGAAACTGACCGCAATCGTTTCTTTTGTCTTTTGCGTAATCACAAATGGTTTGTTGTAAAAAATCTGTTTTCCCAATGATGAGTTTCTCACCTGTTCATAGGTCACAGAATAATAACTTATAACCCGCTCCAGATTTTTCTTTGTCAGGATGCTATTTTCTTTTTTTCTATATAACTCTTCCGGTGCGCTTAATGGATCTGGATGAATAGAACACAGCCACCAGATAATCCATTCTACTGCTAACAATTCCTCTGCTGTAAGTCCAAATAATTCGTTTGTAATCACATTGATATCAACTATTTTTTCCCTGTTAATATTAGGCGAACCGATCAGCATATGGTAATTGCGGTTATAGTTCTGATATATCCATGCCGGATTTGCGTATTTAAATTGTTCATATGACATTCCCATCAAATATTTGAATATACTAGGCAGTCCATTATTTCCAATATATTCACTTCCTGAATGCTTATTTTCATACCCACGATACAGGTTGACCACTCTTCCTGCTAATTGTTCTGTCATAATATCATTTCTGTAATCATTGGAATTCGTGATAGAAAGATATGCCATGTTTGGAATATCCCATGCCGATAACATGACTTTTGCCTGCTTATGTATAAAACCATGCTGAATAATGTTTAAAGGAAATGTAATATTACATACCAAATGTTCATCTAATTTTTCTACTTGATTTTTATATATTTCAATAGATTTTTCTGCAAAAAAATAGATAAAATCTCTGGTAGCATAGTTCTTAATGAACCCTTCAAAATCTTTCAACTATGTTTCCTCCTCATAAATTCACAGCTTTTAAGAGTACAGAAAAGACCACTACCGAAGTAATGGTCCTGTATTCCCTTCTGATAATTAATTTTTTTCTAACTCTCTCAACAACTCATCTGGGAGAATTACTTTTACTCTTGAATGCTTAAAATCAGCCGGATTTCGTGTAACAATATAATCTGCCATAGACTCAACTGCACATTCTTCCTGCAGACCATCTTCAAAATCTGAAAATACATTGTTTTCCAATGCAGCTACTATCTTCTTTTCATTCAAGTCAGAAATCTGAAATATCTCACATAAATTTTTCAGAAGAAATCTTCTTTCTTCCTGACTGAAATTTTTTCTAAGAATATAAAACAAGTTTGGTATGCTATGTGCCGCAAGTATTCCTGTTATTTCCCTTGCCGCACATTTTTCCATAATTCTTTTTGCATCATCAGCATATGGTTCCCGATTGGCAAGTGCATCTATAATAATATTTGTGTCAACCAATATTACCATACTTTTCCTCCCTTGCCTCCTGTAATTCCTTGTCTGCGTCAAAATCTTCTGGTAATCTTCCGCTGAACTTCAGCACATTCTGGAGTGCTTCCATTGCCTGTTTCTTATCTGCAGGTCTGTTGGATGACATTTCCTCAAGATTCTGAAGAATATTAATCACATAAAACATTTTTTCATCTGGAATACGTTCTATCAATTCAACTGCCCGTTCCTTCATCTGTGTCATCATGTACCACTCCTTCCTTTTCTTTTATCATACTGTAAGTCTTACCGCATTTCAATAAATTATTTCTTAAAAACGATCCCCCTGCTGATATTGATATGCCTCCTCAAACCTCACTGCTCCATTGATCCGTTTCACCTCTTCTGCACACTTCGCCTGCAGCTTTCCGAGTGCCTGCTCATCCACACCATGGCTGTATGCGATCACATGGGACAGCTTGGAAGTTTCCACTGCAAGTTTATACATTGCACGAGCCATGCGGTTCTCGCTGTCCTTTACCGTTGCATGCATGACAGAGGAGATGGTTGTCAGCATATAATTTTCTATTTTCTCCGAAGTGAGATATCCGATATAAAACCGCAGTGCCCGATTGACGAATTCGTTTCGTGAACGCACATCTGCCTGTGGTAACAGGGCATCTACCTGCCCCAGCAGTTCTTCTTCAACGTAAAATGCTTTTCTAACTTTTTCCATTCTCCTCCATCTCCTTACATCTGCTGGCTCATTCCTGTACTCTGCTCCTCAGTTTGTTTCTGCACAGCCTTTAATATCATGCTCCTGTATGCTTCTTCGTTTTCCGCACTGATCGACATTTCAATTCCGTCCATCATATTTTTGACTCTCAGATTATCCGCAGCATAATAAAAGGTTTCACCACTATACTCTCCCCTTTCTCCATGCCTTGGAAATCCTATGTCACAAAATTCCTGCAGTTCTTCCTCTCCCTCCCGGAAATGGAATGATACCTTATCCTGTTCCATATTGATTTTAATTCCAAATGATGCCTGTTCTTTCACTGCAAGTTGAAACATCTGCTCTTTTTTAACCGCAGTAAATAATTCCTTTCCTTCTATTTCTTCCGGGAACAAATAATTGCCTTTCATCTGTTCCAGCATTGGTGCTGCACATAATCCTTTTTGTGGTGACATCGGATCATTCAGCACACCTTTTAGACTATGCAGAAAATCAGCTACTGCAAAAGGGTAACTGAAACCTCCCGCATGTTCCGAAAAGAAATAGTGTTCCTTTCCGTTTTCGTGAACGGTATAAATTGCTTTTGTATTCATTTCATCCCTCCTCACAAATATCTACGATATGCTCACACAGTTTCTGCGGTATCACACTGCGCTCCCTCGAACCTTTCAGTCCCTGCGTTCCTGTCTTGCTTCCCCTCGGTGCCGGTACATGGCATGAATCACCGTTATGACACATCGGCAGAAATTCAGGGTTCGGATGATTCGTCCAGATATCAGTCGGTTTCATTCTGTTATCTCCATACTGGCAATAGGTCACTGTATATCTTGGCAGGTTCTTCATCCATTCCATCTTGCGCATGCCGCCTCTCGGATTCTCTATAAAATAATACTTTGGCTGTAGCTGCTCAATGAGTTCCAGCACATGTTTGTCTACCCTGTCACAGAATTTTGCATATGCACTGACCGGTTCAAGACTTCCTGTCTCTGGATTCTTTTTTCTGTGATGGCTGATCGCTGCAATACTAAAAGTAGCGCAGTCAGGACTCGCCCAGATGACATCCGGTTTTCCAAAAAGTTTTAAGATATCCTCCGCCGTCACCTTGCTGATGTCCTCATACAGATCAATGTTTTCAAAATCTTTTGACCATTCCACACTGAATACTTCATGTCCCCGTTGTTCAAAGGCTTTCCCGATGCTCCTTGTTCCTGCAAATAATTCCAATACTTTCATCGTCCCATTCTGGTAGTGGTGCGCACCTCACCCCATGGGACTACTCATTTCCTCCTTCTTTTTCCTCTGTCTATAGACTTTTTTCCTGTTTCTGCAAAAGGCATAACTTCTGCCGGCCTCTACTGCCTGATTGCACTGTAACAAAAATAAAAATGGCATAACCTTTCCGAATCTTCCAAAAAAGTTATGCCATGCTTAGAACTGCCCAACGGCTCTGCCGGTGGGTGTCTGACGGGTTAAGCCGCTCTTTTGCGGCATAACCCCTTTAACCTGCACTATTTTCGACCCTAGTTTTACAGCCCTAAATTCCCCGGTTTTGAGGTTCCAAAATGCTCATTAAAGCTGCCATTCCCGGCGGTTTCCGTTATTTTTCTCCAAATTGGCTCACACAGGGCAGAACAAGTGCTGGTCGGTCACTTTATCCACTTTTGTAAAACAAGGGCACAAATCGGCTCACGGACGGTCACAGGGGGGATTTGCTTTTCCTTCTCCCTGCTTTCCAACCGCCACTCTTCTGCCATTACTCATTCTGCGCAGACATTCCGGCAGATGCTCCAGTGCCTCTCGCAGTATTTTTATTGCTTTTCTTGATGGCTGCCGGAACATCT
>ERZ824488.3443-NODE-3443-length-11932-cov-7.762735_pt1 | contig 11932 bp, 6 predicted proteins | sample MGYA00519936_ERZ824488 | MGnify/ENA primary metagenome ERZ824488 (study PRJEB31778, sample SAMEA3449153) | human gut metagenome | biome: human gut; feature: human-associated habitat; material: faeces | place: United Kingdom | collected 2010/2012 ... | reverse complement strand
TCCAGTCTGGATTAAGTGAGGATACAATCTCCATATCCGGACTCATGGCTGTTCCGACTGTATCTACATCTTTGTATCTGTCTGGAATTGTGGATACGGTGCTACTGCAAACACCTACCAAATCCAGTTCCAGCTTGTCACAGATATCTGCGGTTGCCGGAGAAGTCGCTATGATTCTTGGGCTTTCTTTCATTGCCTGTACTTTTTTCTTGGCTGCTTCTACGGCTGCCTTTTCTTCCGGATCGTCAATCTCTAAAAGAGACTTGGCATCTTCATCGGAAGAATCCTTGTCCGATTTGCTGTCAGAAGTCTTTTTATCTGCCGTCTTACTGCTGGCTGTCTCATCTGTACTGCTCTCTGTCTGCGTAGCAGAATCACTGCTTTTCTTTCCCTGACTCTGGTCTACACAACCTGCCAGAGAAAAAATCATGGTCATTGCAAGGAGAACAGCCGATGCTTTTTTCAAACGCCTATTCATCATCGTCCTCTGCACCTCCCCAACGTTTCCAGTTCTTACGGAAGAAATAAATCACTCCGGATACTGCTCCAAGCAGAATCAGACCTGTTACTACAACTGCCAATGCAATCTGGAAAATCCGGTTGCCGGAAGAAGTATTTCCGCTATCGGAATCGCTGTCACTTGTTCCATCTTTCGCAGTAGAAAGACTTAATCCTTCTGAAGAATTTACTGGATTTTCTGTATCCAGTGAAGAAGAATCACTGCTCGGTTTTGCTGCTTCTGTAATACTACTTTCCAGTTTCTTTGATGAGCTGGAAGAACTGCTTTTATCAGATGAGCCGGAACTCTGAAGAGAAGAATTACCAGAACCCAAACTGCTGTTTCCACTTGAAGTAGAACCTGAATTATCTACTGAACCAGAACCACCGGACTCTGCCGCTGTTCCATTCGAGCTTTCTGTTACCATAGTTGCGTTCATATCGGTATTGTTACCCTCGCTGTAGTCACTCGGATACAGATAGAAAATAACATCTCTTCCCATCGGTTCTACATACATGGAACCTCTGACTACACAGTTTTCGCTTGGCACACGCATACACACATCGGCTGTTGTACCATTACTGTCTGAACCATTTCCTGTAATACCGATTTCTGATGGTGTAGACCAGCCGGAATCTCCTACATTCTGTACCTGAAAACTATGTCCACTGGTGTAGTCCATCAGACTCATGCGGATGGTCAGATAATAAGCTCCATCGTCTGTTACTTCCAAGATACCATTGCTGTATACACAACCTTCTACCATGCCCTGTCCTGTTGCATAAGAACTCTCTCCACCGGAATCTTCGATTACTCCGGTAACCGGGTGTGCGTAACATCTGTTAATTGTACAGCTATACACTGTCCCGCTTGCGGCATAAGCCTTAACAGCAGGAAAGCCTGCCATTAAAGTAATGGCAAGCACACAAGTCATAATGGCAGACAATATTTTATTTTTTTTCGCTGCTAATTTCATTCCTTATCTCCTGTTAAATGAATTTGGCAGACTCCCAGTCCCGAAGGAATGGGAGGGTCGTCTGCCAAATCTCTACTTAATTATTTTATGTTTGCTTTTTTCTTTCTGTTGTACTCCATGATTCCTGCCAGTAAAGCGACTCCTCCGAGAAGAAGGATAGCTGCCCACAGGGTATTGTTCTGTACAACATCACCAGTCTTAACGTTGGATGCTGATTTCAGGCTGGAACCTGATCCAAGGCTGGATGTTCCACTCTTCAGACTTGAAGAACCACTTCCAAGTGAGGAAGAACCAAGTTTGCTGCTTCCAAGAGAACTGCTTCCAAGGGTATTATTTCCAAGTGAGCTGTTTCCAATAGAAGAATTACTGTTGTTATTTCCGTTGGAATTACTATTATTGTTGTCGTTCTTATCAAAGTCTGGATCATCGGATGTTGTTGCTTTTAATGAGCTCCAATCCAGTTTCAGGTATACTGGCTGTGTTCCTGTACCAGAGCTGATTGCGTCCATAATCGGAACGAATACCTGTAACGGAACATATCCATCATTCAGAGCTTCCGGAATCAATTCGAATGTAACGACATCTGGATAGTTTGTTCCATAAGAATCAGATACTAACGTTCCATCTGCATTCTTCTGATAACTATCTACGGTAACATCTGCAAGTGATCCCTGCGGATTACCATACTGAGGATCAACACTATAACCTGTTGTGAAGTATTTCAGCTGGCTTAAATATCCAAGTTTTTGTCCTACGGTCAGTCCGTTGAAGTTCAGAGTGATATAGTATTTACCATTCTTCACTGTCAGTTTAATTGTATGGTTGATTGCTTCATTTGACATAGAATAAGTATTCTTGTCTACTTTCACCATTGTTCCATAGATAGAGTAAACCCCATCAGCAAGGTTCTTGATATCCAGTTTTCCATCACTCTTCTTTGCTAACTGCTGGATTGCTTCTGTCAGTTTTGTCACCTGATCATCTACCAGTTTCTGTGATGCAGAATCATTATCCATTACATTCTGAGCACGACCTACTGCACTCTGTAATGTTGCAAGAGAACTTTCTGTATAAATGTCTGTCTGGCTTAAATATGTCTTTGCTTCTGCAATCTTGCTTTCCAGTTTGCTCTTATCTACAACTGCTTTTTCTACCAGTCCGTTTAATGCAGTTGTCAGAGATTTCTCTGCTGCTGCAACTTCTGCCTCTGTTGCTTTTGGATTTGCTGCAACATTCTCAGCCAGTGTAATTGCTGTATTCAGGACCGTCAAACTGCTGCTTTCATAAACATCTGTTTTTGCTGCCTCAGCTTTTGCTTTTTCAATCAGGGCATTTAAGTTTGTCTTATCAACAACTCTTAAACTGTCAAGTGCTGTCTGAAGTGCTGTAACCTGTGCCTGAACTTCTGCCTTGGTAGCATCTTCTTTTGCTGCTACTGCCTGTGCATTTGTGATTGCTGTCTTTAATGCTTCTAATGTTGCAGAAGTATAAACAACATCGGTACGATTTGCTTCTGCTGTTGCTTTTTCAATCAAAGCATTCAGTTCTGTCTTGTCTACGATCTGAGTTTCTACTGCATCTACGGCTGCCTGTAAAGCTGTCACCTGCAGATCAATTTCTTTCTGTGTAGAATTCATATCATTGTAAACATCCTGAGCTGTCATGTAAGCCGCATTTAAAGCGTTCCAGTATTCGTCAGCAACATCACCCTGCTGCATACCGGATACCTGATTCAGAAGTGCTTCGATTACACTGTTGTCTCTTTCTACTCCTGTCTCCTGTTTGATGTTTGCCCAGTCGATAGAAACTCTGGCAACCTTTGTACCCTGTCCTTCACCGATGCTTTCCATAACCGGAACATAAACCTCTACATAGAACAGGTTGTCGTTCAGTTCAATCGGGATTGATAATTTTTTTGGATACCAGTTTCCTTCTGTATTCTTGTCGTAATACTCAGAGTTCTTGTCATTAAATAAATCGTAAACATCTGTGTACTCTTCCAGAATTGTTGCATCGGAAGCTTCATATTTTACCGGATAATTATATTTGTTGTATTCAACCGTATCCATATCTACTTTTTTCAGTTTATACAGATATCCTGTCATTCCGGCAAACTGCATAGACTGGAAGTTCATCTCCAGTGTTACTTCACCTTTACCCGTAACTCTTACAATTCCGTTCTGAATCATGGAAGCATTTCCCATAGAATCTTCATCGGATGTTGCGTTGAGCAGTTTGATCGGTACGGAATATGTACCTTCAAAAATCTGCGGATATTTTTCAAAGAGATCACTCTGTTTGTTTTTAACAACAAGTGCTTCATAAGAAGAGGTCAGCAGTTTTGTCTGCTTTTCTACTTCTGCTTTTGTTGCATTGACATCAGCGGATACTTTCTGAGCAGATTTGATTGCTGCCTGGAAACTGTTCCAACTGTTGTCTGTATAAGTGCCGTCATTTGTCTTGGTCAGTGCATTTTCGATATAGCCATTTAATTCTGACTTATCTACTGCATCATCCAGACGAACAAGTGCTTTCACTGCTTTATCCAGCTTGTCAACCTGTTCATTCATTTCATCTACTGTCGCATCAGATTTTGCTAATACTTCTTCAGCTTCCTTGATTGCAGACTTCAAATTCTCATAGCTGTCTTTTGTATAATTTGCTTCTGCATAATTATTTTTCGCATCGGAAACTGCCTGATCCAGTTCTGCTCTTGCTTTTACTTCTTCTTTCATTACAAGACCTGCTGTTGCTGTATCCAGAGCTGTCTCTGCTGCTGTGATTTCTGACTGGAATGCCACCTTATCTGCCTGAACGCTTTCTGCTGTAGCAATCGCATCTGTTAATGCTGCAAAAGAATCGCTTGTATAATTTTTCTCTTCTAATACTTTTGCATCATTCAGTTTTGATTCCAGATCGGATTTTTTAATTTCCTGTTTTACTGCAGATTTTAAATCAAGATTTAACAGGAGTTCTGCTTCTCCGCTTTCTGTTGTTACTTTTACTTTATGGTTTTCTACATTTGCAGGAAGTTTCACTACAAGTCTGCCTGCGTCTGTATCTGCATCCGCATATCCGGCACCCTTGCGATACTGCATACCGGTAATTCCGTCCACGTACAGATAAGCAGTTACATTGCCGTCTTTATCTGTATATAAACGAGCAGATTTTAATCCTGCATTCAAATCACTTGCTGTTCCATCCTGATTGGTAAGTGTTGCCTGTACTTCGTAAACACCTTTTTCCATGGAAACGGCTGTTGACATCGGTACAAGTGCATCTACTGCTGACTGAAGGTCTGCGGATGCCTGATCTGCATTTTCTTCTGTTACCTTTCCTTCCTGAGCAGTAATCACTGCCTGAAGGTCTGCCCAGCTTTCTGCTGTATAATCTGCTTCATTTAATGCTTTGGCATTTTTCAGGACTTTATTGTATTTGTCAAGTCCAGTTGCCTCTTTTAATCCGCTGATTGCATCAGAAATTTCTTTATCTAATGCTACGATTTCAGAATCGTTTGCAGAAGTTGTTCCGTCGATTACCTTCTGAGCTTTTGCTACTGCGTCAGATAATACTTTGTAAGATTCCTCTGTATAATTGTCGGCTGTATATTTAGATGCTTTATCAACTGCTACAACTAAAACAGATTTATCGTGGGTTGGCTCGTTAATTTCTGCCACAGGTGTTAAACCAGATAAAGTCATAAATGCAGTTCTGCATCCTTCACCAGATCCAGGAACTTTATGCTGAAGTTCATCCATGATAGGAACAAAGAAGTTCAAATATACCCCATCATCTCTGTCTGCTGATTCTGGAAATTCAAAACCTACGCTCTTCGGATAATATAAGTCATATTCTTCCGCATAGGAATCCATATCTGTGCTTCCCGAATCATTTAGGTAGTAACTATAATAATCAAGCGGTGTATATTCACTTAATATCGGAAGTCCGTTTTCTTCTGTCTGCTCATTATTTGCCCAGAATATTCCATTTGTATAACCATATCTGCCCGTAATCACAATTCCTTGTGTATCAAAATAGATATGTTTCTTTCCATTCTCTACTACCAAACGAGCTGAATCATTTACAACCGCAGAATTGCTCATAGACAATCTATCCGGCTGATCCTGCTGCCACATAGTAACATTAACATTATATGTTCCGTCCTGGATTTCTGAAATATCTACTTTATCCGCTTTTTGTGTAATGGCGATTGTATTATAAACACGAGTAGTGCCTGTTATAACCAGTTCATCGCCCTCCATGTGAATACTTCCATCATCATTTTTATAGGAAGATGAATCAAAATACTCTATCGGATTAAACATTTCATTTACTGGATAATACCATTGAACTTCTATTTTGCTCGTATCCCAGTCTTTCGGAATTTTTACTCTTAATTCTACTGCTCTCGATGGAATAACCTGCGAGTCATTCATTTTTAATGACAAATTATAGATCAATGCTTTTGAAGCGTTTCCTGCTAATAAAGAATAATATTTGTTATATTCACTATCTTCATCTGAGGTTTCCTGTAAAAGTTCTGCTCCAAATTTTGCTTTACTATTAACTGTATAGTTATCTGTTACAAGTGTAACATCACCATCTGTCAATTCGAGTTTTTCTTTCGGTGTTGTTCTTACTCGCAATTCTCCATAGTAGGTACCATCTTCTGTTTGTATCTCAACCTGTTTTCCAAAAATAGCTTCTTCTAAGTTTTCGTATTCAATGGAAAATTTTCCATCTTCCAAAATATTGTCTGAATAAACAGAAATATACTTATTCTTTTTTACTTCTCTCGAATACGCATACATATATTGACGATATGAAGAAGTTGAAGGATAAGTACACTCGCCTAAATCCTTAATTTCTTCAAGTACTCTTATTGAATCAATGCTACTTGTCTCTGCTGTAACAGTAACTTTTCCATTCTCAATTTTTGCTTCACAAGTACCACTAAACAAATCATTTGCAGTTTTTTCTTCTGCTACAAATCCTGTGAAATCCGGTGAATCTCCAACACTGGTTACAACTTTAGAAAGCTCCAATCCAATATTTTTATAATTTTCTTCGTTAATCTCTTTAGCAACTACTGCATTATTTACATCAAATGTAAATTTTCCGTTTACAATTCCGTACATATAGCTTTCCAAGTCATCATCTGTTCTTCCATAACTATAGAAAGCTTTAGTATACATCGTTCCTTCCAGTGTATCCACATCAAAAGAATACCACGACACACCCGTTGTTGCTTTTTCAACAGAATAATTTTGAATGTATTTATCATTCCACTCTTCATTAATTTGTCCTTGTTCCTTCAAATATTCCGTTGCCTCTGATGGATTTTCCTCATTATTAGCAATATATTTTTCTGGAATATTAAAAGTTCCCATAGGTGCATTCGAAGGTGCTATATCATCTGAAATTACACCCGGTTTTGAGAACTGCAAAATATCAATTTTTTCATAATTTTCAATCTGTAAGGTTACATGATATGTTCCATTATCATTCTTTTTTACTAGTGCAACATTATCCATGTAATCCTGAACTGTACCCGAATAAGGCTCCTCCGTAAGCAGTTTTCCAGAAGGTCCATAAAAAGTCAGTGGAACAACATATTCATTTTGGTTATCTAACTCTGTATTTGCGGTATTTGTTTCTTTCTGTTCACCAGCAAACGCTTGTATATTCATACCGCCAAGTAACATACTTGTACTCAATACAAAGGCTAATATCTTTTTAATTTTTTTCATTTTTCCTCCGTATCAATTAAAACAAGCTGCTGCACTTTTGGGTACAGCAGCTTGCTTTACATACATATTTACTTATTTTATTTTGCTGTGATGTCTGTAAGTTTCAAATATCCTGTTGCGTTCATCGGCATACTTCCAACGTATGTTGTGAATTTACCAGTAATTACACAGCCTTCATAAATTGTAGATGCATCTAAACCTGTGAATGTGAAGTAGTAATCTGTTACGCCATTAGTTGTAGTCTGTTTCGGAGTAACTGTTTTTCCATTAACTACCATTTTTCCTAAATGTCCAGTCAGACCTAAATATGTAATCTCATGAGTATGAACAACAAGTGTTGCCTCATCATCTGCAATCGTAATTTCTGCACGCATATCATTGAGTGCAGCATCTCCCATAGATGTTGTTGTACAAGCTGAGTTCTTATAAAGATTCTGCTTTGCTGTGTACTTACCATCTGCTAATGAATCTGCAGCAAACGCTGTAACTCCCATTGCCATTACCATTGTTGCTGCTAACAGTGTAGCAACTAATTTCTTGATCTTTCTCATAACTGTAATCCTCCTTTTCTCATCTTGGTATTAGCTTTTTTCTAATAAATTTTTAGTTATGATGTTTAGAGTTCTACGAGAATATTTCCGGTTACCCGTATCTAACTCCTTGTCTGAAAGATATCATAATTTGCCATTCAATGTCAACACTATTTTTTACAGGTTTGTTGCCTGAATAGCAACAAATAAGCCGCTATTTCCTTTGATTTTGTTGCTATTCAGACAACAATAGGCGTAAAAGTGCCGTTATTGATAGTGTTTTATCAACAACGGCACTTTATTGAATTTTTTTCTTATTTTGTTACATGATATGCGTAAATGAGAATTTTTCTCACTTCTTATTTATACCCAGAAATATAACAGTGCAGTGCTTTCCGGCATGTGCATTGGTCCTACGCTGCAGGTAACGGTAACTGGTACAATTCCCATCGTGCCAATCCCCGTCCATCGGTGGATTCTGCACGCTTCCATCGGGATTTTCACTATATTATTCTCTATTCTTGCTTCTTCCAAAACTTCATTATGCTCATACTTCAATGTTTTCAGTTTTCCAGCCATCATTTCACCACTCACTCTGGAGTGTGCTGCCATCTCTTTCAGCTTTAATTCCAGATAGCTTTCTCCATTCTCCTGAACGATTTCGGCTATTTCTTCAAATCCTCTCATCGCCATAGAGTCTCTTCCCTGCCCCTGCTTTTTATTCATCCGGTAAAGCCGGAACACTACCGGATGCCTTTCACATTTCTGCAGATTGTGCTGTATCTCCTGATCCAGTTCATTCTCTTTTTTCTTGTATACTGATTTTTTCTCTGTATAGGCGTTAATCATCAGTTCCAGCATGTGGATGTCGATATTCTCCACCATAACATCCAGTGATTCCTCGATTTCTTCCGGTTTTGCACCGATTTCTTCCAGATATTTTTCAAGATTCTCATACAGCTTGGTATATCTTTCCAGCCATTCTTCTCCCACAGGAGTAAATTCCAGTGATTCTGTCAGAATTCCTCTTTCTATGCAGTTCTTAAAATAACGGTTCACCGTTGATCGGTTCACGCCATAATATTCTGCGATACTTCCCTGAGCTCCACGTTTCTTTTCTACTTTTGACAGACCTTGTAAATATTGCAGTTGTAGCATCGTAGGTCTGTTCTGTCTCTTTAGATGTTCACCTTTTTCCATTTTCCTGTTCCTCTCTTCGTCACCATACATGAATATTCAATTCCCGATAATCGATTGGCAATGGCTTCTGTTCAAAGCGTGTAATCGCAATGATTGCCACTGCTTCTGTAATCGGGATTCCTGTATTCGCAGTATAAGTACAGATGTCTGTCGGTAACTGATAAACACCTTTTTCTTCTTTCGCCTGTATCCATTCATCATCTCTTCTGTACCATACATAGCCGATGGATTCGTCTTTTTTTGTCTTGAGCAGGAAGCAGTTCTGTGACTTTTTCACTCTTAATATGACAGAGTGTTCCAGTTTCCCGTACTCTGGTGCAAGGAACCTTGGATTGCGTCGTTCCGGTTCATACAGTCCGAATGCCATCGGGAACTCACCATCCTCATAAAAGGTATACAAGTCCATATCGTCATAAACTCTGTCGTATACGTCACCGTACTGCAGAAAGTTTTCAATTCCTTTTAACCCTTCCGGACTGATATAATGTTCCACTCTACAGGCATCTTCCTGCGCCCTCTGCTGATCCATTCCACTTACCATCTGAAAGAACTGTGTCAGTTTCTCATGGCGTGCAAGGCACTCCATACCTTCCAGTTTTCCCTTATCGCTCAGTTCCAGATGTCCGTTTTCCGGCTCACACAAAAATCCTTTTTTCACCAGACTCCGCACCAGGCCTGCCGCTTCATATCCGGTTATGTTCACTTCTCTGGCATACTCTTTCGATGTGATCTGTCTGCCCTGCCTCCATGCCCGGTAGACATATTCCAGAAGATCTTCTTCCAGTTCGCCTCTGGCTTTTGTCACATCAATATTTCTGTTTTCAATCTTCTTTACCATTTTACCTTTCCCACCTGTCTTTTTTATATATTTGTCCGCTACACGATATCCGGTATTTTCTGCAAAAGCCTTCCATCCAGTAAGCATATCGTTTTTTTCTTAGAACCTTTCTTTTTCTCTGCGACAAACCCCAGATTACAGGTGAAGTGTATTTCACCCAACCACTGCTGTTCGTACTCTATGTGAAATGCTGTGGCAGGGATTTTGATGATTTGATCATTTACTTCTGCCTTCTTCCAGATTCCATGCATGTTCTGATACCAGATTATTCTATCATCCTCATTTTCCGGATGCTCCGTTAGTTCCAACCAAATCTCCCAAGGCTCTATGTACAGCCAGCCATCCCGTTTAAACCGCATATCTTCGATAGCCGCTTTTCTCTCTTTTCCAATCTCTGTGGTGTAAAAGGAATACCACATCTGAAAAATCGTCCGCAGAATATCTTTTTGCAGGTATTCTTTTGCCACTTTCTTTGTTTCCATTACTTTTTTTCCTCTGTTTCTTATTTCCCGATTACGCTTTGGTTAGTTGGTTCAAACCATGTATTTTTAATTATATTGTCCTTTTTTCAGGTTTGTCAATGCATTTTCCGCTACAACATTATAATTCCATATAAAAATATCCAAAAATATGTTTTTATTTCTTTTTTCACATACTTTTGGATATTTTCATAGTTAATTTCCTGTTTCCTTTAATTTTGACTCATCCGTAGTCTGTGCGTCAACGCAGACTGCATGGATGGCAAGCCGCTTGCTGTATCCGTTCCCTGTACAGGTAGAAAGTGTCAGTATCTTGTTACTGGTCTGCGGCTTTACTCCTGTATCGACATCGGAATCTTTTATCATCTGATCGATAAATTTCTGATACTCTTCGCCAGGCTGGTATCCTACTTTATACACATCACCGCCATTGACCGCATCTTCATAAGAGAAGATTCGATAACGGTAGGCGGTTGTCTCAGAATATACAGTGAAGTATTGATTCTTTTTCCAGAATCCGTCATCCTTATATTTTTTCAGGCTCCCAAACATGCTTCCGTCATTCATATTGTGACCGTAGATGATGTTGTAATAATCCGAAAAATCAGATTTGTTAAGACCTTCCAAAAAGATACACCCTGCGATGTGGCTGTTGCCATACAAGTCGGTTCTCAGATATTTCTCATTGTCACCTGAATACAGAATTGGATAATTGATGCCAAGTTCGTCCTGATTATCAAACCGTATCCATCCGATAACATCTGGATTCTCGGCTTTCAGTTTGTCAAACTCTACTTTTACGTCTGTTGCCCACCAGTCTTTTTTCTTCTGCTTTCCATCATCTGGTTCGGACTCATCATTTACATACTCCTCGGCAAGTTTGTCATAATCTCTGGCGGATTTCCATCGGTCGATGTATGGGGGAAGGATATGCATAAGTGCTACCCCGATTAAAACCACTGCCAGAATGATCCATATCAGCCATCGGTATGAGCTTTTTTTCTTCATGTTGTCTCTCCCATTTTTCCTGTTAGTTCTCTCGAACCACTATCGTCATTATGGAATGTGTGGTCAGAATTGTCAATCTTTTTCTTCTGGCGTACTGTCTGTTGCCTGTCCGTCTGCCCCTATCTATCTGCTCCTGTCTCTCCATCTGTTTCTGCCTGTCCGTCTACGAGGTCGTAGCTCATATCGAGTAAATCCAGAACTTTTGAATCGCTGACAGAACCATCCAACGGAACTGCCAGCCAGTGCTTCTTGTCCATGTACTTTGCCGGAGCAAGGTGATACATTTCGATGTAGTTGCCTATCATGTCCGGCTCTGCCTGAACTTCCATGAAAGTTGTTCTTTCGGCTGGTTGGTAAAAGATGGCATAAGGTGCGGCGGTTCTTGGGTTTTTGAAGATGGTGACGAGGTATCCGGATTTGTTGATGGTGTCTGGATGGGTGGGGTATTGCTTTTGGATGTATGTGAATATTTCTTGTTGGTTCATGTGGGATCCCTTCTTTTTCTCATAATGAATGGATGACCTCTGCCATCCATTATCATTTATTATAACTTTTCTGATTCGCTTATTACAATAGCTTTTTAACAAGTCTCTGTTTTTGAAACAAAAGAAAGCTACCAGTTTTTTTCCTCTGATAGCTTTCCATTCATTCT
>ERZ824488.3440-NODE-3440-length-11937-cov-2.725383_pt1 | contig 11937 bp, 14 predicted proteins | sample MGYA00519936_ERZ824488 | MGnify/ENA primary metagenome ERZ824488 (study PRJEB31778, sample SAMEA3449153) | human gut metagenome | biome: human gut; feature: human-associated habitat; material: faeces | place: United Kingdom | collected 2010/2012 ... | reverse complement strand
AATAGAAATTCTTTGTCATTTCTCCATAATTGACAGCCCTTTTCCTCTATAATAAGATGAAGTTAGCCCTGATCTTCCAAAAATTAGGCATAACGAAAACAGGAGGGAAAACGATGAAAATTGCAACTGCCGGTTTTACCTGTGTTGACAACTACGCCAACCTGGACAACCGCCATTATCCTGCGGGCAACGGCTTTGACGCACTGGTCAATCTGGCCAAAATGGGTGTGGAGTGTGCCGTAGTCAGCGCGGTCGGCCCAGACAAATACGGAGAGGAAATGTTTGAGGTACTCAAAAAATATGGGGTAGCAGTTGGGATAATGACTCCTGCTGCATCGCTCCGCTGCGGTAAAGTCGGAACGATTGGTGTACGGTCGTAATAAGGAACATCAGGAATATGTAAATTCCCGCATTGATTGCCGCGCATTTTCTGTTCTCGCTGAATAAAACAATCAACGAAGTCGAAAACATCCAGAAGCCGAAGGTGCTCGAACTCCAATAATAAAACGACCAGAAACCGTTGTCAGGCACTTCAATGAAAAACACAACGGTGAGCCCTGCAAGCAAGCCTAAAGCAACAACAAAAAAATAAGATTTAAGTTTGTCTCGGAATAAAACTTTCAAGTGAGTTCTCCTCTGCATTTTATTTATTGGCTGAAGCATATCAAATTGTGACTGCGTATCGCCGTTTCAATCCTTCCGCCGCTCGGAACGGCAGAAAACACAGCGACCGCAATCACAGCGAAAATCCGTGCAGAAAAAGACATTCGGCATAAGATTTCGGGAAAAGAAATTTAATGTGCGTAAATGTCATTGATTCGGGCAATTCAATTCTGTATCCCATTTTGACAATCAGCTTCAAGGTTTCAAGTGCGGTGTTCCTGTCATATTCCTTCTCGCTTTCCGCAAGCTCGTCATACGGAACGAGCAGGGGTGTTGTTTTTAAATCGTTGTCCTTCTTTTCACCGTAAGTCCAGCCTTCGGCAATTCTGCCTGCGGCCCACACTTCATGAACGTTTTCGGCAATTTTTTCCGTAAGAGCAAGCAGCTCCGCAGGAAGAACAACATCGCTTGTGTCGATGGGTTTGGGTTCGTACATATTGTAAATAACCTCCGGGTTCATTGTTATAAGTCTGACGGTATGCGCCGAGCAGCGTATGCATTCAGCTTTGCCCGTTCGCAAGCTTATTTATGAGATTGCCCGCAACCTGGACAAGAGTGTCGGGCAAACTGTTTTTGCTGCGTAAAGTATATCACGGAAAGAACAGAATTCAAAACAAATTTTCTGCGTTTAAATCTTTTGCGAAAACTTTACGGTTTACGGGCGGTTTTTATGTTTAATATATAAAATCAACGGTGCATATGCAGAGATATGCATGAGAAATATGAATGTACATATATTTTAGCGTTCAAATTTAAACATGTCAACCGTTTTTTTGAACAAAGTTGAGTCCGGTATGAATAATGCTTATCGTCCGCCGCAATTCTTTTGTCGTGAAAAAGGCAGATTTTCCGCCGCAATTCGACTTGAAACTCGGATATATTTATTGTAAAATAATATTGCCGAATTGCAGCAACGATTTTTTTCGGTGTGCGGAGCGAATATGCGGCACGGGGAACGGGCAGGCACGGTTTTGGGTTAAGATTTTGCAGCCTCCGCTGTTTTACAAAGTTGTTTCGCATGAGCATCCGCAGAATGAAAAAAACGGGAGGAACGAAAAAATGGGGAGAACATCGAACAAGGATAATAAAACTCAATATCAAATTTGCCGTGAAAACATGGGCTATTCGCGGGAAAAGGCGAGCGAAGAGCTGGGCTGGATTTCGGCGGATCGCATTGAACGAATTGAAAACGGGGGATTTGTGCCGCGTTCGGACGAAGTGCTTGAAATGTCCCGCGGGTACAGAAACCCGAATCTGTGCAATTATTACTGTGCGCACGAGTGTCCCATCGGGCAGCAATATGTTCCGGAGATAAAGGTCAAGGATCTGTCTCGAATTGTGCTTGAAATGCTTGCATCGCTCAACGCAATGCAGAAAAAGCAGGAACGGCTGATTGAGATAACGGCGGACGGACAAATTTCGGAAGATGAAATGATTGATTTTACGGGTATTCAGGCCGAATTGGAAAAGATATCCGTAACGGTTGAAACGCTTCAATTCTGGTTTGAGCAAATGGTTGCCGACGGAGAAATCAAACTTCAGAAAAACTATTGCGAAGCGGAAAAATAACACGGGCTGCACAGGTGCGGATTAAACCTGAAAACGTCGATTTATGCATTTAATCGGCGTTTTTTGCATTTTTTAGGGAAAACGGCAGGGTTATTCCGCAGTTTTTGCCCTTTTTCCGAAGGATGAACTGCATTATAATTCAGTCATACAAAAAAACAACAGCCGAAAGGAGATAAAAAATGACTGTTAAACAAAGGGTTATTGCCTCGCTTCTCGTCGAAAAAGCGGCGGAGAACAGAGAGCTTGCGGACAAGGTCGGACTTATCTGCCGGTTGAAGCCAACCGAGGCAATGCGGAAAATTTCGGAAATGAAGGTAGGCGAAGAAGAATGAAGATCATCGGAAAAATTCTTTTGGGTATTGTCGGCGTTATCGCGGCACTTTACCTTATTGTATTCATCACGGCGTGGCTGTAAGAGGAGGATGCGGACATGAAGAAATTCTTAAAGGTTTTGGGTGGGATTTTTGCCGTGTTGCTGGTGACGGCAATTGCGTTCGGATTCGGATACTTTTCCGGAAATCGTTCGAACGGCGGAAAAGCGGAAGTTGTTCCCGCGAGCAGCAGCGGCATCGATCTGAAGCTTCCGGGTGAAGTTGAAAAATCCATCATCACTGTGGATGAAGTTGAGGCGAAGATTCTTGAAATCGGTGAGCTTGCAACATGCGAAGGAGATTACACCGTGACCCGGGGGAAGGATTTTACCCGCTATTTTGTGGACAAGATTCCCATTCCGGGTTCAACGAACCATGTTGAACTGACCTGCACGGGCATAGTTAAAGCGGGCTATTCGCTTGAGGACATTGCCGTTCGGGTGGATAATGAAAGCATGAAGATATATGTCGCTTTGCCTCAGGCGAAAATCATGAGCAATCAGCTGATTTGGGACAGCGTTGTATGCAATGAACAGAACAGTATGCTGAATCCGATCGATTTTGAGCAATATCAAACGCTGATTTCGGAAATTGAATCGGAAGGACTTGAGGAGGTTCAGAAAAAAGGTTTTTTTGACACCGTTGAATCGAATGCAAAAAAACTTATCGGAAACTTTCTCGGCTGCTTTGCGGACTATACGGTTGAATTTATTTAAAATAAAAATATGAAAGGAGAATAAAAAACATGAAACTTAGTGAAATTATTAACTTTGATGGGCAGGGTTGGTCATACGGAAAACTTACAGAAAGAGCATGTGAGCTGGGCGGACCGGTGAAATTTGTGAATGTGCTGCATTGGAATGGGTATGAGAGCGGGTATCAGGGTGGACAAGCAAGCATGGTACTGCCGATGATTGGGCTCAGTGTGGGTACCGCTATAATGGGCGCATGTGTTGCTCTGTTAATAAACGCTGCTGTAAAAAAAGAAAATCCAAACAGCAAGGAAAAAAGTCAGCGGTATCAGCGAAAAGCCAATCAAAGAGATTGATTTAAGTGATGATGAGATTACTATATTGACAGACAACATGCTTGATAAAAACAGATGATTCGGTTCAAAACGTCATTTTCTCCTTAATAAACATATAGATTTACTCCAAAAATATAATGATTTTACTCCAAGAACAAAACCGCCTCCGAAAAGGGAAGCGGTTTTGTTCCTGCTTGAAGCTCAATAAAAAGCCTTTGCCGTTCGGTTAAAAGTCTGCTGCATCAATCCGAATCTCTTGCCGCGGCGGGTGCGGAAAGAATCTCATTCCAGATAATGCCCTGGGTAACTGCGGGCTGAGCCGAGATGGCTTTAAGCAGCCTGTCCGCTCCGCTCTGCACTTTTTTTGTGCCTTCAACCGGTTGCTTTTGCTCATATGCGGGATCGTCATCGGGTCGGACTGCGGCGGCGGGCTGCCGTGCCGCAGTTTTCTTTGCCGTTTGGCTTGCTGCGGTTTTTTTGCCGGAGGATGCATTGCTGCGCATGTTTCCGCCGCCGGTTCCGGACGGGGAGCGCGGAGCGCGAACTTCGCCCTCATGAGCACCTTCGTGAATGCTGCCGCCGGTGCAGTTTGCCGTGCCGCAATAGGAGTCGGATGCACTGTATGCTCTGCCCTCGGTTCGGTTCTGTGCGGCAGGCTTCGGTTTCCCCTGCGCAAAACCCGTTCCGAAGGCGAATTCGTCCGATTCGTTTTCGGCAAACCGATTCGCAGCACCGTTTTCGGCGGTTTCAGGCTGCTTTTTCTTGCTTGACGCAAGAATTCTGAGAACAAAGAAGCCGATTGCCGCAATGAATATCAACAGCTGCATGGCTGCCTCCTTTCGATACGTTTGGATTCTGTTTGTTTGATTCCGTTAATTAAATTTCGTTAAATCGATTGCCGACCGTTTCCGCAACTGCATGACAGCCGCGGAAACGGGTGCATTTCGACTGTTTATTTAACATCGGCGGAACCTGCGGTGGTTTTTCCGATGGATTCGCGCATTTCGGTGTCGGCGGCAAGATTCTTCATTTTATAGTAATCCATGATGCCGAGATTGCCGCTGCGGAATGCTTCAGCCATTGCAAGGGGAACCTGGGCTTCGGCCTCGATAACGCGGGCGCGCATACCTGCAACCTCCGCCTTGTTCTCCTGCTCCTGTGCAACCGCCATTGCGCGGCGTTCCTCTGCTTTTGCCTGTGCAATGCGCTTATCGGCTTCCGCCTGGTCGATCTGAAGCTTTGCGCCGACGTTCACGCCGACATCAACATCCGCAATATCAATGGAGAGTATTTCAAATGCCGTGCCGCTGTCCAAACCCTTGTTCAAAACGGTCTGAGAGATGGAGTCGGGGTTTTCAAGAACATCCTTGTGGCTGACGGAAGAACCGATGGTGGTAACAATGCCTTCGCCGACGCGGGCAATGATCGTTTCTTCGCCTGCACCGCCGACAAGACGGTCGATATTGACGCGAACGGTGACTTTTGCCTTTGCGCGGAGCTCAATGCCGTCCTTTGCAATTGCGGCGATAACGGGTGTTTCGATAACTTTGGGACTGACGCTCATTTGAACTGCGGTCAGAACATCCCTGCCCGCAAGGTCAATTGCGCATGCCTTTTCAAAATCAAGTGCGATGCCCGCACGCTGGGAGGCGATGAGCGCATTCACAACGCGGTCAACGTTGCCGCCTGCAAGATAGTGCGCTTCCATCTTGTTCAGATTTAAATCAAGACCTGCCTTTGTTGCCTTGATGAGCGGTTCAACAATGCGATGCGGGTTTACTTTGCGGATACGCATACCGACAAGCTGAAAAAGCCCGACATGAACCCCCGAGGCTCCTGCCGAAATCGCAAGCCCGACGGGGAAGAAGGAGAAGAAGAATATCAGCAGGATGACTGCGCCGATTATGATGCCGATGATTGCGCCGACAGACATGCCGGCTGCGGGGGCATCGGCGAAAACCAAAGAGTTTTCGAATTGAATAAGGTTCAGTGCGTTCATTTTTGTTTTTTCCTTTCAAATAAATACTGTTCAAATACTGTTCCGGAATATATGGCTGCGATGCGATACCGTTTGCGGCATCGGCGGCAGCCCTTTCCGGCTCAGCGCAAAGCTAAGGCGATAAGATACAGCAGTGCGATGAATGCAGGTACGCCGATAAGAAGAAAGATCCAGTCCCGCTTGCGCCGCCTGTTCAGCTCTTTGCTGCTCATTTCGGTGTTGTATGCATTTTTGCTTGCCGCTTCAATATCCGATGCGTCATAAAACTGAGAATAGAAAAACGGCCGCTTGTTCTCTTTTTTGTCGTCAATAGGTTTCTTTTTCATTGAGTGTGGATAAAACTCCGCTCCGGAGTCAAGGACGATGAATCATTCCGCTTCGTTCGGGCGTCGAACGCTGATGCGCAGACCTTCAACGGCACAAACAACGATCGGTTCATCTTTTGCAATGAATTCACCGTCGGCAAGCACATCGTAACGTTTTCCGTTGATAAGTGCAGCACCGCTCGGCCGCAGCGCAGTGAGCGCAATTCCCTGTTTGCCGATGAGCTCGGCTGATTCGGCGGTCACGCGGTCGGTCGCTTCCGCTGCAATGCTTTCGTTAAGCACGATGCGGGAGTTTTTTGCCGTTTTCCGTTTGCCGAAAACAACTTTGAATATTATGACTGCGGCGATACTGAGAATTACAACAAGTATTGCAACCGAGAACAGCGCGGATATTGGGTCGTTCGAACCTATGATAAGCCCTGCAATCACGGCTGCCGCGCCCGATATGCCTGCAATGCCGAATCCCGGGATCAGCATTTCGATGATTATCAAAACCGCGCCGATAAGCACGAGTATCAGCCCGCCGAGGTTCCAGCCTTCAAGCCAACGGCTGAAAAAATCTCCGCCGGACAGCAGAAGCATTGTGTTCAGCAGCATATTTCTTCCTCTCTTTCATGTAATGAATGGCGTAAAGGGTCGTTTGCTTTAAAAATCAGCTGCCGCGCATGAAAAGCTTCACATACCCTTTCACAGCTATATTATACAACGCAGAGGCCTCGGTATTCAATAGGTTTACGCGAATTTAAATGTAATAATCTTGTAAAGAACCGCATAACAATGTGACATGAACATGAAGAAAACGATCGGAATGCTGCTTGCGGCGGGAATTGTCGGCTTATCGACCGCAGTTCTTTCCGCCGTGTCCGTCGGGGGACGAGTCCCGGCGCCGCACACGGCAGGCAGTGTAAATGCGGGCCTTGATCTGATGCCCGACATTGTGAGCGGTTTGAATCTTCTCGCAGGCGAAAAGTATGAAACGATACCTTCGGCAAACGGAATCGGAGTTTGGAACGGTGAGGAGGTCGTTCCGATGGATACGGAGGACTACATCATTCATGTCACTGCGGCGGAGATGCCCGCAACGTATGAAAAGGAAGCATTGAAAGCGCAGGCTGTTGCGGCCCGAACCTTTGCAATGAAGCACCTGACGGGTGAGCTTCGCTGCAAAAGCGGACATACCATCTGCACGGACTATGCCTGCTGCCAAGCTTTTCTGACCACGGAACAGCTGCGGGAACGCTGGGGCAGCTCGTTTGAAAACTATTATGCACGCATTGAAGCCGCCGTGCATGAAACGGAAGGGCTTGTTCTGACAAGCGGCGGAGAACTGGTGACAGCATTGTACCATTCTTCCTCCGGCGGACGAACGGAAAACTGTGAGGCCGTATTCGCTGTTGCTCTGCCCTATCTTGTTTCGGTTGAGAGCGGCGGGGAAGAGGATTCGCCGGAGTTTACTTCGGAAAAATGCTACACGACCGCTGAATTTATCAGCAAAGTGAATTCGGCTTTTCCCGATGCGCAAATGTCCGACCCCGCAAAGGATGTTGACGTTTGGCAGCGCACGGAGAGCGGGCGAATTCAGCTGATTCGTTTGGGCGGCACCGTTGTTACCGGGCAGCAGCTCAGGAACGCACTTAAACTCCGCAGCACCAATGTTAAGTTTTCAATCACGCAGTCGAATGTTAAAATCACCTGCTTCGGCTTTGGGCACGGCGTCGGCATGAGCCAGTGCGGCGCAAATGCAATGGCAAAAAACGGCAGCAGTTTCGATGAGATTTTGCGGCATTACTATACCGGAGTGGATATAGAACGGTTTGAAGTTGACAGCGGGGAACTGTGCCTGCTTCCGGAGCAGACCAATGAATAGAACAGAAGCACCGAATCGCATGGGGCTCTTTGCAGGAAAAGCTGAGGCGGTTCGGTGCTTTAATTTCATTAAGCAGGTATATCTGCAAAAAAGTCAGCATGACCGAGTTTGAATAATTATACTCCAAGTACGCTGCGCATGACGATGATGGCGTCAGCAATATCGATGATGCCGTTGCTGTTCATATCACATACTTCAACACTGATTTCGGGCTGAAGCTCAAGCGCGGCGCGCATAATCAGAACTGCATCTTCTGTGTTGACCACACCGTCTCCGTTTGCATCTCCGGAAAGGAATGAAGCCGCATACTTTGCTGTCAGAGTGAAATCGGTCTCATGAATCGAAGCGATATATTCAGGACTGAGTGTGAATTCGGTTTCCGTGCTTACGAGTTCCCCAGATTGGTTCTCCCATCCGATAAAATCGTTTCCGTTCGATGAAGAGCAATATACTTGCAAAAAGTCATCCGACTGGTCATATGATTCATCGTAAACGCTGAAGAACGCAAAACTCAGGCCGACGGTGCCGTTTTCGGCGGAGATTATTAGGATATGTTCCCCAACAGCCAGTTTTATCCGGTGAAGCGTATCATTATTTCCTTGGGTATTGCACCAATATATCGAGGGACAGTTCGTAAGGTCAATCTCATCCAACGGTGAATTTCCTACAGAAACGGCACGGAGATTTGAACATGCGTCAAAGTTCAACCGCGAAACGGAAGTGTCATCAACATACAGTGCATTTAAACCGGTACAGTCGGAAAGATCCAATTCTGTTAATGTGTGCGTAAAGGCAACACTGAGCTCAAAATCTGCCGTGCAGTCAGAAAGATTAACTCTTTCTATCGGACAATAGTCGGCGTGAACGACAATAAGACTGCTGCGCCCACTTAAATCAATGGAGGTGATTGCGGTCTCATTTGCTGAAAAGGCTTCAAGAACGGGACTTTCATCGATATTCACCTCTGCAAGCCCGGGGTTACTGTCAACCATAACTTCAACAAGTGCTGGTGCATTCTTAAAGCTGAAGTGTTCAAGGTCATTGTTGGGTGCGCCGATGTAATAAAGGTTTGGACAATTATCGGCAGATGCATAAACAAAAAGCCGATCTGCCATATCTGCACCGGCAAAGTCGGCCTGCTCGCCTGCGTAAAAGATTTCAAGCGAGGGGCAGTTATCGGCACGAACAGATGTCAAATTGTTTTGAGGTACATTAATGTCAACAAGGCTTTGACACCCGCTTAGGTCAAGATCTCCGACAAGCAGCATTTCACCTGATGCGGGATACTCCATGCCGGTAACGGGGTTGATTGTATACTCAGTGAAGTTGACTGACCAAAAACGAATGTAAGCAAGTTCACCGTCCTCCGTCCAGTCAATATTTGCCCATGTTGAAGGATCGTCCGCATCATAATCAACATCGGAATAATTATTGATTTTCTGTCCGTTTTTAACCCCTTTAGAATCCGTGATTTCGAGAAAAGCTCTCATCAATGCAACATCGTGTTCGTTATAAGAACTGATTGCGGATGGTGCTGCATGGAGACCGCTGCCGCCCGATTTGGACGAGAGCAGCGATGTCACCATGCTTTTTGAAGTGCCGCATTTTTTTTCGATTCTCTTACTCTGCGCAGGGGCAGCAGTTGCTGTTGATGTCGCCGGGAGACTGACTTTCTCAAGCGCAAGAGCGGATGTGACGGTGCACAATGCGAACATGCAGGCAGTAAGCAGTGCAATAAGTTTCTTTTTCATGTTTAATCCTCCACATGCATAATAATCACTGTGCATATTATAACAGTGATTATTATGCATGTCAACAGCTTTCAAAAAAAATTATCCCGCACCCTTGACATAGACAACCTTTTTCGAGATAATAGTACCGATTTGGAGGCGAATAACTATGATTGAAATTAAAAAGAAAATTAACTGTGTGTTTGAAGCGGCAGAATACCTCTGCCGTCGTGGCAGCGGAAAAAGTATTTGCACAAAACTGTTTGAAGCAAAGCGTGATTGCGGAAACATGACAAATATTCCATTGGCATTATTTGAGGGAGCAGAAAAACTTGAAGCGATTCTGGATGAGCGAGTGCCGAAAAACGAGACAACGGAACTTTATTTTTCTCCCCTGTACCCGGATGTGACAGGAACGGGGGACGTGATAAGTCTCGGAAGACTGCTTTTAAGCTGCCCGGACGAAGCGCCTAATGACTACACAATTGATGATTTAATTAACTTTTATGAAAAAGCATCATTAGATGACAGGGTTCAAAAGTATGTTGCGGTAATGACCGTAGGCTGCGGCACGGGCCAGGCATTTTCAGCGCATAATATGGAGGAATACGTTAAGGAAATCAGCGAATTCTTCAGCGATGCGGAAACGAAATGGAATCTTATCGATATTGTTGTAAATCCTATTCCGCATATAAAACGAATAATGCCGCTGATTCAGACAACTGCGCAGCTGATTGCCGAAAATGAGCCGCTGTATGCCGATATAGTATGCTGCACCGAACGTGTTTGCAGTCAGGGAAATATCATTGAGCGGCTGAAGGAAATGAATATTGTACTGCCGAAGGATATTGATGATGTTGTAGTTTATCCGAGTCTTTTCCTTTTTAATGCTGTTTTTGTTGCTTTTCCGCAGGAGGGGCCGATCCGGGTTTATTTCGGCGTATTTGTTGATTACGTGTTTAAAATTCGGAATATGAAAAATTCAGCACAAGTTTATGCGGGCACTATGAAGGTACTGTCCGATAAAAACCGACTTGAAACGCTTCGCGCTTTGCGCGACAGTGTCTCCTACGGACAGGAATTGGCAGAGCGTTTTGACATAACCCGGAATGCTATGTATTATCATCTGGACAAACTTGTTCAGCTGGGATTTGTTGATTGTACAATAACTGACTACAAAACGTTCTACACAATGAACAAGGCTAATGTCTACTCATTCATCGAAAGAGTCAGGCAGTTTCTTCTCGGCGATTGGAAACCGCAGTGAACGCGCAAACTGCCGATGCGAATGCGGCTGCAGAAACCGCAGTATATGAGTTATTTGCGAACAACTGGGCTGTTGCAGCATTTTCAAACGAATGTATTGACCTAAGCAGCATCTCTGATACTGAGATACGACGACTTATCTATAAGTTGACTTTGTGTACTCGTGCATGGCTGTCAAGAAACCCGCCGTATATGAACGACGTAAGCTGCTGTGAAAAAATAATATGTACAAAAATACCGTACACCCGGCACGGTGACATTACCGATACATTGAAAATGCAGCCGTCAGGATCTAAACTTGAATTTCCGAATGCTGTATGGTATACTCTTTCGGGAGGAGTTCAAGCTCCGGATGATGAATTTGAGGCGAAGGAAAAATTATGAGCAAAAAGTTTAGCATACTGATTGCAATACTTGCGGCAGCAATCGTGGTGCTTTTGGCTGTACCGATCCCGAAGGCGGCACTCGACGACGGCGGAACGCGGGAATATGCGGCGATGACATACCGCATTGTTAAATGGAAAAAGTTTTACGCCGGCGGAACATACGAAAAAACAAAGGTTTATTTCGGAAAGGATCTCAAAAAAACGCTTGATGAGCTTTGGACAGAGGAAGCAGCGGGCATTGAGCATGTTTTTGATGCGGAAATTACGGAGATAAACGGAAGCGTTGTTACGGTTCGTCCCGCTGCGGGCACGGCGGAAGCCGCAAGCAGCGATAAAATTCAATTCGGCACAGGCAATCTTGAACGGATCGGATTTAATGTCGGGACGGTTGTGCGGGTGACGTATAAGGGCGGCATAAAAGAAACTTATCCCGCACAGATAAACGCAATAAGCTGGAAAAATGCGGACGATTTGAGGAACAGAGACTTTGATGGGGAATGGCTGAACAAATCAACGGCCGAAAAAATCGAAAAGGATTCGACCGGCCACGTTATAATTACAAGAATATATGCGGATTGTTTCTTTGCAAGCCCCGTTATCCCATCGCCCTACGAACTGAAGCTTAACGGCAGGCTTTCGGACGAATACTGCGTCGGCGATCATGTTATATGCAAGGTGGAAAACTACTGTGCGGACAGTGAAGCCGAGCGCCACGAAGCGGATGTTCTGTCCG
>ERZ824488.3433-NODE-3433-length-11954-cov-2.725943_pt1 | contig 11954 bp, 10 predicted proteins | sample MGYA00519936_ERZ824488 | MGnify/ENA primary metagenome ERZ824488 (study PRJEB31778, sample SAMEA3449153) | human gut metagenome | biome: human gut; feature: human-associated habitat; material: faeces | place: United Kingdom | collected 2010/2012 ... | reverse complement strand
CTGTATTACTTTCGGTTCTGAAGGAGAAAAACATTTCCGATTTAACGTAGCTACGCCAACTAAAGTTGTTGCTGAAGGTGTGAAACGTTTGGTTTCTGTCTTTGGAAATTAGTCAAAACCACCCGTGAGAACGTTTGGTTTTGACTGCGGCTATTGGTAGCTTAGCAGTTCTTGGCTATGGTTTAGTAACAGGTAAGATTCATCTATCTAAAAATAAAATCGGATCCTTTCCAAAAACGTTTGTAATTAAAGCAAGCGTTTTTTTTGTGTTTTTGATATAATGGAGTGAATATAAAGCAAAGGAAGAAACTATTATGGGTAAATTTCAAGTTATTTCACATCCACTGATTCAACATAAACTTTCAATCCTCCGTCGTGAGGATACTTCTACTAAGGACTTCCGTGAGTTGGTTGATGAAATCGCTATGCTTATGGGTTATGAAGTATCGCGCGATCTCCCTCTTGAAGAGGTTGAAATTCAAACACCAATTACCAAAACTGTACAAAAACAACTTTCTGGTAAGAAATTGGCGATTGTTCCAATTCTTCGTGCGGGTATTGGTATGGTCGATGGTTTCCTTAGCCTTGTACCAGCAGCTAAAGTTGGTCATATTGGTATGTACCGTGATGAAGAAACACTTGAGCCAGTTGAGTACTTGGTTAAATTGCCAGAAGATATTGATCAACGTCAGATTTTTGTAGTAGACCCTATGCTTGCGACTGGTGGTTCAGCAATCTTGGCAGTAGATTCATTAAAGAAACGTGGTGCAAGCCATATTAAATTTGTCTGCTTGGTTGCAGCACCAGAAGGTGTCAAAAAATTGCAAGATGCTCACCCAGATATTGATATATACACAGCATCTTTGGATGAGAAACTTAATGAAAACGGTTATATTGTTCCAGGTCTTGGAGATGCAGGTGACCGTTTATTCGGTACCAAATAAGAAACCATTCATTATAAGTCCGAAAGGTGCTTAAGATTTGACCTTTTTTGACCATTGGTTTATAATAGCACATATACTTTGAACCTCACGAATCGTGAGAATGAATGGATACTAAAGGAGAAGAATAGATGATTCCAGTAGTTATTGAACAAACCAGTCGTGGAGAACGTTCTTACGATATTTTTTCCCGTTTGCTAAATGATAGAATCGTTATGCTGACAGATGAAGTAAATAATACAACAGCCAGCTTAGTGGTTGCGCAGCTTCTATATTTGGAAGGTCAAGACCCTACCAAAGATATTCACTTGTATATCAATAGTCCGGGCGGTTCTGTAACTGCAGGCATGGCTATTTATGATACCATGAAATACATTAAGTGTGATGTTTCTACAATCTGTCTCGGAATGGCAGCCAGCATGGGAGCATTCCTTCTGGCAGGCGGAACAAAGGGCAAGAGATATGCCCTGCCACACTCAACGATCATGATTCATCAGCCGTCCGGCGGTGCACAGGGTCAGGCAACCGAGATTCAGATCGTGGCTGATCACATTGCCCAGACGAAACGGACTTTGAATGAGATCCTGGCAGAAAACACAGGACAGCCTTACGAAGTAGTGGAAAAAGACACAGACCGCGATAATTATATGACTGCTGAAGAAGCAAAGGCATACGGACTGATCGATGGTGTTGTCGAGCATAAATAAAGCAGACAGAAGGAACCTCTTTTCAGGGGGTTCCTTTTGTGCCATATCAAACTGAAAGGAAACGAGAACTATTTATGGCAGAAAAAATGAGAGAAGGAAAAGTCAGATGCTCTTTTTGTCACAAGTCAGAAGACCAGGTCCGCAAGCTGATTGCCGGACCGGAAGGTGTTTTTATCTGTGATGAATGTATTGGTATCTGCTCAGAGATTATGGAGGAGGAACTGGCTCAGTATGATACAGAAGATGTTTATGATTCAGACATCAATCTGCTGAAACCGGAAGAAATCCATAAGATTCTGGATGACTATGTCATTGGACAGGATGAAGCCAAAAAGGCTCTGTCTGTGGCTGTCTATAACCATTACAAAAGAATTACCGCATCTAAGAATCTTGATGTGGAACTGCAGAAAAGTAATATTCTGATGCTGGGACCTACCGGTTCCGGTAAGACACTTCTGGCACAGACACTTGCCCGTCTTCTGAATGTACCGTTTGCGATCGCAGACGCGACTTCACTGACCGAGGCAGGATACGTAGGAGAAGACGTAGAGAATATTCTTCTGAAAATTATTCAGGCAGCAGAGTATGACATTAAAAAAGCGGAATACGGTATCATTTATATCGATGAGATAGATAAGATCACAAGAAAATCGGAAAATGCATCGATCACACGTGATGTTTCCGGAGAAGGCGTACAGCAGGCACTTTTAAAGATCCTGGAAGGCACGGTCGCATCCGTTCCGCCGCAGGGCGGCCGGAAGCATCCGCATCAGGAACTTCTGCAGATCGATACGACGAATATCCTGTTCATCTGCGGAGGCGCCTTTGAGGGGCTGGAGAAGATCATTGAGTCACGTCTGGACCGCAAGGGCATCGGTTTCAATTCTGAGCTCGGCGAGAAGGAGCAGCACAACGTAGGTGAAGTGCTGAAAAAAGCGCTGCCGCAGGATTTCATCAAGTTCGGTATGATTCCGGAGTTTATGGGACGTGTGCCGGTAGTGGTATCGCTTGACGAGCTGGATAAGGATGCGCTGGTACGGATCCTGACCGAACCGAAAAATGCGATCATCAAGCAGTATCAGGGACTTTTTGGACTGGATGATGTGGAGCTGACTTTTACACCGGAAGCGGTGGAAGCAATTGCGGACAAGACCATCAAACGTAAGACCGGAGCAAGAGGTCTGCGTGCGATCATGGAGAGCGTAATGATGGATCTGATGTTCAAAATCCCGTCCGATGAGACGATCGCAACGTGTACGATCACGAAGGATACGGTGGAAGGAACCGGGGAGCCGGAACTGACTTACCGTGAAGAAGTGCGCGGAAGAAGAAAGCACAGAATCAGCAAGATCGAAGAAACGGCATAAAATTCAGAGGCAGACTCTGAAACATAAATAAATATGTGTGAGCAGGCTGCATCCGGCTGCCCCGATCCTGAAAGCAGCTGCCATTTTGAAGAATTTCTGACTGGAAAATTTTTCTGTAAATGGCAGTAAGCAGGTGCGGACAGAAGGGGGTAGCCTGTATTATTATAAAAAAGTAACTGTATAGCAGAAGAACGAGGAAACAGAAAATGGACGAAATGATAAGGACACTGCCGATGATTCCGCTGCGCGGACTGACTGTGCTGCCGCTCATGATAGTCAATTTTGATATCAGCCGGAAAAAATCGATCCGTGCGGTGGAAGCTGCAATGGAGCAGGATCAGACAATTTTTCTTGTGACACAGAGAGATCCGGAGGAGGATCAGCCGGGAATTGATGGACTTTACCATACCGGAACTGTGGCAAAGATCAAAAATATTGCAAAGCTTCCGAAAAATATTGTGCGTGTAATGGTAGAAGGCGTTGGAAGGGGCCATTTACTTGCCATGCAGGAAGGCGCAGGGTATTTACTCGGGCAGGCTGAGATTTCAGAGGAAGAAAAAGCACAGTTTGATGAGCTGACAAAGACTGCCATGGTGCGGGCCCTGCAGGATCTGCTGGGACGCTACGGACAGATCAACCAGAAATTCGGTAAGGATATGATGCAGCAGCTGATGGCGATTTCGGATGTGGAGGCGCTGGTTGCGGAAGCGGGTGCGCATCTGCCGCTCTTTTACGAGGAGCGGCAGCGGATTCTCGACGCAGACAATTTTTCTGACCGCTATGACGCATTGTGCACCGTGATTGCGAATGAGGCAGAGATCATTCAGATCCGCAATGAGCTGCAGCAAAAAGTAAAAGAGCGGGTCGACAAGAATCAGAAGGAATACATTCTGCGGGAGCAGCTGAAGGTGATTCAGCAGGAGCTTGGGGAGGATACGCTGCTTACCGATGTGGAAAATTACAAAAAGCAGGCGGAAGCACTCACTGCTTCTGATGAAGTAAAGAAGAAAATCATCAAAGAGGCGGAGCACCTGAAGAGTCTCGGGGGAAGTTCGGCGGAAAGTTCGGTGCTGCGCGGCTACATTGAGACGCTTCTGGAGCTGCCGTGGGATAAGGTCTCAAAGGACAATCAGGATCTGAAAAATGCGGCACGTGTGCTGGATGAAGACCACTACGGACTGGAAAAGGTGAAGGAGCGTGTGCTGGAATTTCTGGCGGTGCGTACGCTTACAAATGGCGGTGACAGCCCGATCCTCTGTCTGGCAGGCCCTCCGGGAACAGGTAAGACCTCGATTGCGCGTTCGATTGCACGGGCACTTGATAAAAAATATGTCCGGATCAGTCTGGGCGGTGTGCGTGATGAGGCGGAGATCCGCGGTCACAGACGGACGTATGTCGGAGCGATGCCGGGACGTCTCGCAAACGGACTGAAGCAGGCCGGTGTGAAAAACCCGCTGATGCTGCTTGATGAGATCGACAAGGTGAGCAGCGATTACAAGGGAGATACGGCATCGGCTCTTCTGGAGGTGCTGGATTCGGAGCAGAACTGCCGGTTCCGGGATCATTATGTGGAGCTTCCGCTTGATCTTTCGGAGGTGCTGTTTATCGCAACGGCAAATGATCTGCACGCAATTCCGCGGCCGCTGCTTGACCGTATGGAGATCATTGAGGTTTCAAGCTATACGGCAAATGAAAAATTCCACATTGCAAAGGAGCATCTGATTCCGAAACAGCTTAAGCGAAACGGCCTGAAAAAAGAACAGCTGACGATCACGAAATCCGCGCTGGAGGATCTGATTGAGCTGTATACAAAGGAGGCCGGTGTGCGTCAGCTGGAGCGCAGGATCGGTGAGATCTGCCGGAAAGCAGCGCGTAAGATCCTGGAGGAGCATGTGGAGACGGTGCGTGTGACCGGAAAAAATCTCGAAAGCTTCCTTGGAAGAAAAATATATACATTTAAAAAGCGAAACGAGAAGAACGATATCGGTATTGTACGAGGGCTTGCATGGACGAGCGTTGGCGGTGACACGCTTCAGATTGAAGTAAATACGATGCCGGGCAAAGGAGAATTCCTTCTGACCGGTCAGCTTGGGGATGTTATGAAAGAATCCGCGCGCACGGCGATCAGCTATGTACGCTCTGTAAGCGGAAAATATCATATTGATCCGGAATTTTTTGCAAAAAATGATATCCATATTCATATCCCGGAGGGGGCAGTACCGAAGGATGGCCCGTCGGCAGGTATCACGATGGCGACAGCAATCCTTTCTGCGATTACAAAGATTCCGGTGCGTGCGGATGTTGCGATGACCGGAGAGATCACTCTGCGCGGGCGTGTGCTGCCGATTGGAGGTCTCAAAGAAAAGCTCCTTGCCGCAAACCAGGCCGGGATGAAGACGGTAATTGTGCCGTCACAGAATAAAGCAGATGTCGAAGAAATCTCCGAGGAGATCAAGAAGGGGATGGAGATCGTTTACGCGGAGGGCATGAAAGAAGTGCTGAAGACGGCGCTGGAGCATGCATGAGAATAAAAGAAGATTATTTTTGGACATGCGCTCACATGCACAGGCCAGAGACTGGACGGAGAAACTGTGCAAAAACAGGTATTTGTACAGTAAAAATGTGGAAAGGTCATTGGCTGGGCAGTGAGTGTGTGGAAAAGTTATGACAGGAGCAGCAAAAAGTGGAAATCTCTGTCCGAAAATGAATAACAGGTGGAATAGTGAAATAAACGAGAGGAGCGGACAAATGGTTATCAAGCAGGTAAATCTGGAAACGGTATGTGGTATCACGAGTGTGCTTCCGAAAAATCAGAAGCCGGAGGTTGCATTTGCCGGAAAATCGAACGTCGGAAAATCGTCCCTGATTAACAGTCTGGTGAACCGTAAAGCGCTGGCGCGCACGAGTTCGCAGCCGGGCAAGACGCAGACCATTAATTTCTATAATGTAAATGAAACGATGTATCTTGTGGATCTTCCGGGCTACGGTTACGCGAAAGTGCCGCAGAGTGAAAAAGAGAAGTGGGGCAAACTGATCGAGCGGTATCTGCACGGCTCGCAGCAGCTCCGCGCAGTCTTTCTTCTGATCGATATCCGTCATGAGCCAGGCGCAAATGATAAGATCATGTACGACTGGATCTGTCACAATGGCTATGAACCGATCATCATTGCGACGAAACTGGATAAGATCAAGCGCAGCCAGATTCAGAAGCAGGTAAAGCTGATCCGTGAGGGTCTGAAAGTACGCCCGGGCACACAGATCATTCCGTTTTCTTCCGAAACGAAGCAGGGAGTGGCGGAAGTGTGGAATCTGATGGAGTCTTTATGCTTCCCGTCAGAGAAGTCGGCAGAAACGCAGGACGAGGCATGATGCCAGGAGACGAAAGTCAGGCTGTATGGATCCGTTTGCAATTACAATATCACAGCAGGTAGAAATACATGCAGATAAAATGGCAGATGCTTCCACCCATCACAAAGAGATGAAAAATCTCATGTGATCCGAAGCCCTTGTGGCGCGCGTTGAAAATCGGAAGTTTCAGCGCATAAATGACACCGCCCACGGTATAGAGCAGGCCGCCGGCGAGCAGCCAGAGAAATGCCGGACGAGGCAGTGTATGGAGCAGCTGACCGAATACGGAGAGGCAGGACCAGCCCATTGCCACATAAATAATGGAAGAAACGTATTTCGGACAGGTCACCCAGAAGAGCTTAAACAGCATTCCGGCAGCGGCGATCACCCAGACTGTAACAAGCAGGCGATGACCGTCTGCCGGATTTAAGACGAGCAGGCAGACCGGCGTGTAGGAACCGGCGATCAGTACAAAGATCATCATATGATCAATTTTCTGGAAAAACCGCAGGCTGTGTCCTCGCAGATTGACGGAGTGGTACAGGGTGCTGGCGGTATAGAGCAGGATCATACTTGTCATAAAGACTGCCATCGCGATGATGCCGGTTCGTGTAGAGACGAGAGAAGCCTTGACCAGCATCGGAATTGTAGCAAAAATGGCGAGCACCATGCCGATAAAATGAGTGATGGCGCTGCCCGGTTCACGGATTGTGATTGTCATAGAAAACACCTCCTGGAAAGTCAAAGGATATCTGTTTTAGCATGTGTGCGTTCGACTCTGCGATAACCATGTCATATAGTTTTTAAAACTACATGTGTTATGCGCATAGTATCACAGAAAAAAGAGGGTGTCAAGAGTAAACTTTACATGCAGGAATTTTTTGCAGAATTGTTATAGAAGCAGGCAGTGAAAGCGGATTGCGTGTCTGCGGTTTGGCTTTTGCAAAAGCGGAGAAGGACTGAATGAGAAGAAACAGATTGTGATAAGAAGCGAAAATACAAAACAGAGAAAATGGATGACCGAAATAGTATATTGAGAAAAATGAATCGATATCCGTCGAATTATCCAAGGAAAGACCGCTTAAGAGAAAAATTTTGCCAGTTTTGCCGAAAAAAGTTTTCATTCCCGTTTTTATTTGACAAGCAGGAATGAAGTTGCTAAACTTTAATCAAGTATTGTTATCCGATATAAGTCTGTGAAGAAGGTTCAGACGTTTCTACCGCACGCCGTTCAGTTGCGACTATTGGGTGGATGTAAATCGTCTGCAGATGTACAGAAGAATTTTGTACATCTGCTTTTTCGTTGTCAGAATTGTCAGAATCAGAAAAAGATCTGATCTGTGCAAACGATATGTTCCTGCATGGTTTTATATCGGTATCACATCAAGAAAGGGAGAAAAGACATGAAAAAGTGTACGAAACTGATCCTTGCAGCAACAACGATGGTTACCCTGGGGGCATTTACCGGCCTCGCAGCAAACGCAGAGGAGAATACAGTCAAAGCCGGATTTATTTTCCTGCATGACGAAAATTCTACTTATGACCTGAATTTCATCAACGCAGCAAAAGAGGCGTGCGATAAGATGGGAATTGAGTACGTATTCAAGACCGGTATTCCGGAGGGACAGGAGTGCTACGAGGCGGCATGTGAACTTGCAGATGCGGGATGCAATTTCGTATTTGCGGACAGTTTTGGCCACGAGGATTATATCATTGAGGCAGCAAGAGAGTTCCCGGATGTTCAGTTCTGCCATGCGACCGGTACAAAGGCACATACGGAGGAGATGGACAACTTCCATAATGCATTTGCTTCTATCTATGAGGGACGTTACCTGGCAGGTGTTGCTGCAGGAATGAAGCTCAATGAGATGATCGCAGACGGTACGATCACAGAAGAGCAGGCAAAGATGGGCTACGTTGGAGCTTATACTTATGCAGAGGTAATTTCCGGTTACACTTCTTTCTTCCTTGGTGCACGTTCTGTATGCCCGAGCGTTACAATGGAAGTTACCTTCACGGGATCCTGGTATGATGAGACCGCTGAGAAGGAAGGCGCAAACAAACTGATCGAGGACGGCTGTGTATTAATCAGCCAGCATGCAGACTCCATGGGAGCTCCAACTGCATGTGAGACCGCAGGCGTTCCGGATGTTTCCTACAACGGAAGTACAGAGAGTGCATGCCCGAACACCTTTATTGTTTCTTCCAGAATTGACTGGGCACCGTATTTTGAGTATGCAATGGGCTGTGTAGCAAGCGGCGATGAGATTGTAGCAGACTGGACCGGAGATCTTTCCACAGGTTCCGTTGTTCTGACAGATCTTGGTACTGCTGCAGCAGAGGGTACACAGGAAGCAATCGATGATGTTACTGCAAAACTTGAGTCCGGTGAGGTTCATGTATTTGATATTGATACATTTACCGTAAATGGTGAGAAGCTTGAGAGCTACATGGCAGACGTTGATACCGATGCAGATTATGAGGGTGATCATGAGGCAATTTCTGACGGATACTTCCATGAGTCCGCAGAGGGCTTCCGTTCCGCTCCGTACTTTGATGTACAGATCGATGATATTTCACTTCTTGATACCGCGTTCTAATCGCAGTTTACAGGAATCCGCTTCAGTGTGAAGCACAATGAGCGGTGCAGCGAATTTCGCCGCACCGCATTTTTTGTAATACAGCGAACAGTTCAGCATATCAGCAAAATGTGAAAGCAGGTCCCGGCAAATTTATTTGCCGGGAGCTGTATTTGCATTTTGTGATGGGAGGAACGATGCCCATCAGCCGCAGACAGGAGCTGCGCAGCACCGACCGGAGCGCAGACCTGTGGCCTGTATGCGGAACGTCCGAAATAGAAAAAGGAGGAACAACTCGTGGAGGGCAAAACGGCTGCGGTGACACTGAAAAACATCACCAAAAAATTCGGCCCGGTCGTGGCAAACGACAAAGTGTGTCTCGATATTTACAAAGGCGAGATCCTGGCGCTGCTCGGCGAAAACGGTAGCGGCAAGACGACACTGATGAATATGCTTTCCGGAATTTATTTTCCGGATGAGGGACAGATTTTTATTAACGGGAAAGCGACGGTGATCCGTTCACCGAAGGATGCGTTTGCGCAGGGAATCGGTATGGTGCACCAGCATTTTAAACTGATCGACGTGCTCAGCGCGGCAGAGAATATTGTGCTCGGCATGCCGGGCAGGCTGAATCTGAAACAGGCGACGGAAAAGATCCGTTCAATCTGTAATAAGTATGGATTTGAGGTGGATCCGGACCAGAAGATCTACAGCATGTCCGTTTCACAGAAACAGACGGTCGAGATCATCAAGGTACTGTACCGTGGTGCGGATATTCTGATCCTCGACGAGCCGACGGCGGTGCTGACGCCGCAGGAGACCGAAAAACTGTTTGCAGTGCTTCGAAATATGCGAAACGACGGAAAATCAATTGTCATTATCACCCACAAAATGCATGAGGTGGAAAGCCTCTCTGACCGTGTGGCGGTACTGCGGCGCGGCTGCTTTGTCGGCGATATGATGACAAAGGATACGAACGCGCAGGAAATGACGGACATGATGGTTGGCCACAAAGTCACGTTAAACATCACAAGGCCAGAGCCGGTCAATCCGCAGCCGCGTCTGGAAGTAAAAGGCCTGACGGTGCGCAGCGAGGAAGGAATCGTAAAGCTCAAAGACGTATCCTTCACAGCGTACAGTGGAGAGATTCTTGGCATTGCCGGAATTTCCGGATGCGGACAGAAAGAGCTGTTAGAGGCGATCGCCGGACTGCAGCCGACAGAGAGCGGTTCCGTTGTGTATATTGAAGAGGATGGCACACGAGAGGAGCTGCTCGGCAAAGATCCACAGAAGATCATGGATCTCGGCGTTTCTCTTTCCTTTGTACCGGAGGACCGTCTTGGTATGGGGCTGGTCGGCGACATGGATCTGACCGATAACATGATGCTCCGCTCATTCCGCAGCGGACATTCCATGTTTACAGACCGCAAGACGCCGAAAAAGCTGGCGAAGACAGTTGTCAATGAGCTCGAAGTATCGACACCTGGGCTTTCGACACCGGTGCGCAGACTTTCCGGCGGAAACGTACAGAAGGTTCTGGTCGGAAGAGAAATCTCTTCGGATCCGACCGTTCTGATGACGGCGTACGCGGTACGCGGACTCGACATCAATTCCTCCTATACGATCTACAACCTGATCAATGCGCAGAAGGAAAAAGGCGTGGCAGTCATTTTTGTAGGTGAGGATCTGGATGTGCTGCTGGAGCTTTCCGACCGTATTCTCGTGCTGTGCGGAGGTGAGGTCAGCGGGATTGTAGATGGAAGAACTGCGGATAAAAATACCGTCGGCATGATGATGACACGTGTGGGAGGTACGAAGAATGAACAGTAAAGCAAAAGATCCGCTTTTTAATATTGTAAAAAGAGACGCACTTCCGTGGTATCATACGCTTGGAATTCGGCTTCTGGCGATTGTGGCAGCACTTATCGTCTGCGCGATCGTCACGACGATTATGACAGGAATCAACCCGATTCAGGTGTACAGCTCCATCTTTCTCGGAGCATTCGGTACGGCACGGAAGACCTGGATTACGTTTCAGAATGTGGCGATTCTGCTTCTGATCTCCCTGGCACTGACACCGGCGTTCAGGATGCGCTTCTGGAACATTGGAGGAGAGGGACAGGTACTGATCGGCGGTCTGGCGTCGGCGGCCTGCATGATCTGCCTGGCAGACAAGCTTCCGAATGCGGTGGTGATTCTTCTGATGGTCGTCACAAGTATCGGGGCTGGTGCGCTGTGGGGAGCGATTCCGGCGTTCTTCAAGGCAAAATGGAACACAAATGAGACACTTTCGACGCTGATGATGAACTATATCGCAACGCAGCTGGTAGCCTTTTACACGATCGTGTGGGAGATGCCGAAAGGATCCGGAAAGATCGGTATCATCAATCAGAAGACGAATATCGGCTGGCTGCCGGAGATATTTGGTTCCAAATATCTGCTGAGCATTATCGTGGCGGTGATTGTAACCGTTGTTATGTATATTTATTTTACGTACAGCAAGCAAGGATATGAAATTTCCGTTGTCGGCGAGAGCGTACAGACGGCACGTTACGTCGGGATCAAAGTAGAAAAGGTCATTATCCGGACAATGCTGATTTCAGGCGGTATCTGCGGACTGGTCGGCCTGTTGTTAGTCGGCGGCATCAATCATACGGTGACAACCACGATCGCAAACGGACAGGGATTTACGGCTGTTATGGTATCGTGGATGGCAAAGTTCAATCCGTTTGTCATGATCTTTACAAGCTTTCTGATTATTTTCATGAACCGTGGAGCAAGCGAGATCTCCACAACGTTTGGCCTGAATCAGTCGTTTGCGGATATCCTGACCGGAATTATCCTGTTTTTCATTATCGGATGTGAGTTCTTCATTTCGTATCAGATCCACTTCCGGAAAAAAGCGGAGAGGAGCGTGAAAGTCAATGATTAATCTTGCGGCATTTATTCCAAGAGCAGTAGTGCAGGGTATTCCGCTTCTGTTCGGAAGTACGGGAGAGATCCTGACTGAGA
>ERZ824488.3429-NODE-3429-length-11959-cov-3.081401_pt1 | contig 11959 bp, 9 predicted proteins | sample MGYA00519936_ERZ824488 | MGnify/ENA primary metagenome ERZ824488 (study PRJEB31778, sample SAMEA3449153) | human gut metagenome | biome: human gut; feature: human-associated habitat; material: faeces | place: United Kingdom | collected 2010/2012 ... | reverse complement strand
AGCGTCAGCAAGGTGGCCGTGGGTCTGGGCAAGGACAATTCAGGGCGCTACATCGTGGCCGACATCGCCAAGATGCCCCACGTGCTCATCGCGGGACAGACGGGCTCCGGCAAATCCGTGTGCATCAACTCCATCATCACGTCCATACTCTTCCGCGCCACGCCGGACGAGGTGCGGCTGATACTGATCGACCCCAAGGTGGTGGAGCTGTCCATCTACAACGACATTCCCCATCTGGTCTGCCCGGTGGTGACGGACTGCAAGAAGGCCTCCGGCGCGCTGGACTGGGCCGTGGCGGAGATGGGCAGCCGCTACAAGCGCTTCGCCGAGCGCGGCGTGCGCGACATCAAGGGCTACAACAAGGAGCTTCGCGACGGCGAGAAGCCCATGCCCCAGATGGTCATCATCATCGACGAGCTGGCCGACCTGATGATGGTCGCGCCGGGCGAGGTGGAGGACAGCATCTGCCGTCTGGCCCAGCTTGCACGTGCAGCCGGCATTCATCTGATTATTGCCACACAGAGACCTTCGGTTAATGTTATTACAGGACTGATTAAGGCAAATATGCCGTCCAGAATTGCATTTTCCGTATCTTCCGGTGTGGATTCCAGAACAATTCTTGACATGAACGGCGCAGAAAAACTTCTCGGAAAAGGTGATATGCTGTTTTATCCACAGGGATATCAGAAACCTGCCAGACTTCAGGGCGCCTTTGTGTCTGACGAGGAAGTCAGCGCTGTTGTGGAATATGTTTCCGACAAAAATCAGGGAGCGGTTTATGATACCGCCATTGAGAAGCAGGTAAATACTGCCACGGTTCCCGGAGGAGCAGGTGGCGGTGACAGAGACGTATATTTTACAGAAGCCGGCAAATTTATTATTGAGAAAGAGAAGGCCTCCATTGGCATGCTTCAGCGTATGTTTAAAATCGGTTTCAACCGTGCGGCCAGAATCATGGATCAGCTCTGCGATGCAGGAGTCGTAGGTCCGGAGGAAGGAACCAAACCAAGGAAAGTTCTGATGTCTGCGGAAGAATTTGAGAATTATCTGGAGGAGAATGGCGGATGAAAATAAGCGTTCTGACAGTAGGAAAAATAAAAGAGAAATATTTACGAGATGCCATTGCAGAGTATTCCAAACGTTTAAGCCGTTATTGCAAACTGGAGATTATAGAAGTATCTGATGAAAAAACACCGGATAATGCCAGCGAAACGGTAGAAGAGGCAATCAGAAATAAAGAGGGTGAGCGCCTTTTGAAATATATCCGGGACGATGCTTTTGTAATTACACTGGAAATTGCAGGAGAACAGCTGACATCTGAGAAATTTGCAGAGAAAATCAATACTCTTGGCATCCGGGGAACCAGCTATATCCAGTTTGTAATTGGAGGTTCCATTGGACTTGGAAAAGAGGTGCTGAAAAGATCCGATTATGGACTTAGCTTTTCAAAAATGACATTTCCTCATCAGCTGATGAGGGTGATTCTGCTGGAACAGATTTACCGGAGTTACCGGATCATAAGTGGAGAACCTTATCATAAATAAAATTAAAAAGGAAGCCTTTCACCATTACTTTTAAGTAACAGTGGAAGGCTTTTTATGTGTGGGAAATTTCGCAATATGGATGAAGAATCTGTACTGCATGAGAAATTTTACCGAATAAGTAAAAATTTGCAAAAAAGATTGACGAGACTAACTCATTATTGTATAACAAAGTTATAGAGATATAACAATTATAGCAGAGGGAGTTATCTGGTATGAAAAACAGAAAACGAAAATCAGCTGCTGCACTGGCGGCAGGGATGTCTGTACTCCTGGGGGCCGGTACAATTGCAGGTGCTACAGAACAGACGGATAATAACAAGATCAGCAGGGAAGAAACGGTATATGTAAATACAGAAGCAGATGGAACTGTAAAAGAAGTTACAGTTTCAGAGTGGCTGAAAAATGTAAAGGCAGCATCTGGCTCCACGCTTGCGGATGTTTCAGAATTAAGTGAAATCAAGAATACAAAAGGGGACGAGGAATTTACTCAGGATGGAAAAAATATTACCTGGGAAACCGATGGCAGGGATATCCATTATGAAGGAAAAACAGATAAGGAGCTTCCTGTAACCGTTACTTTTACCTATGAACTGGACGGTAAAGAAATAAAACCGGAAGATCTTGCAGGAAAAACCGGTCATCTGAAAATTCATGTAACCTATGAAAACCGTGCAGTTACCACAAAAAAAATTAATGGAAAAACAGAAAAATTATATTCTCCTTTTATGATGATTACAGGGATGATTCTGTCTACAGATAATTTTTCCAATGTAACGGTTGATAATGGCAAAGTAGTGGAAGATGATTCCAGAAATATTGTACTTGGAATTGCAATGCCCGGATTAAAGGAAAGCCTGGATCTTACGGAAGATGTGGAAAAGGATCTCAGCATTCCGGAAGATTTTACTGTGGAAGCAGATGTGACAGACTGTGAAATGAGTTCTTCTTTTACAGTGGCAATGACAGATGTGCTGGATGAAGTTGATCTGGATGATCTGGACAGTGTGGATGATCTGCAGGATTCCATAAAGAAGATGACAAAAGCAGCGTCAAAACTGGTAAAAGGAACAAAATCACTTTCAGAAGGTGTGAACACCCTTGATGAAAAATATAAAGAATTTGATGAGGGAATTGCCGCATTAAGTACCGGTGTTTCCGCACTGGAATCAGGGGCTGGGAAACTGGATGACGGAGTGGGAACTTTAAGTACCGGTGCTTTTGCTCTCAGCGAAGGCGCGTCGCAGCTGGCACAGGGAATTTCCGCTTATACTGCGGGAACCGGAACTCTTGCGACAGGACTGAAGCAGTACACCGGCGGAGTCGATACTGTCAGCGACAGTATGGATAAAGTTGCAAACGGAGTCAATTCCTATACAGAAGGGGTCGACAGTTATGTTTCCGGTGGAAGCAGTCTGTCAGACGGAACAATGGCATATGTAAACGGTGCTTCCACACTGACCGGTTATATGAAGAAATACATAGAGGGAAGTGATGCACTTACCGGAGGAATGCTTAAATATTTAAACGTTATACAGACACTGCTTTCCGGTATGGGTACCGTAATTCCGCAGACAGATGAGACAGTAAAAAGTGCAAAGACGGCTGTGGAAAAAATGAAAGCAATGGCAGATTCTCTGGACAGTGATACTTTGAACGATTTTTCCGGAAATATGGAAGAATATGCCGGAAAAGTTTCCGCTTATAATGTACAGATGCAGGAATATGTGGCCGGTGTAGAACAGCTTGGAGAGAAGATTACAGCACTTCGGGAACAGATCGCAAAGACAACAGATACAGAAAGTACAGAAGAGATAACATCCGACGTTCAGGAAGCGGCAGATACTCTGAAAAATAATGCAGATACCATGAATGCACAGGCGGATATCATAGAAAACTGGGCAGACAATGCCGGAGAAACAACGACAGATATGACTGCAATTGAAGAAGGCCTTTCCGGTGTGAAAAATAATCTTTCAGCAGCAGAAAATGCACTTTCGGGAATTGATTACAGTACCATGGATGAAGGAACCGCAGCGGCAGTTCAGGAAGCCCTTGGCGCTATCTCAGCAGCCAGAAGCGCGGCCGATGGAATAGATACTTCTTCTGCAAACGGACAGATGGCGGATACTTCAGCGTTGAAAAACGCGGCAGAAGCTTTACGCAGTTCGGCATCAGAAGCCGATGGTGCAAAACAGAAAGCAATGTCCGCAGTAGAAAATCTCACTGCGCTGAATCACACATCTGCTTCTGCGGGAAGTGCATTGTCAGATCTTCAGAAAGCAGTCAGTGAGCTGGAAGAAGATGTGAAGAATCTGACAGAAAAGGATCAGGATCTGAAAAATACAGGAAATACACTTTCTGATACCGGCAGACAATTATCAGACACGGCCCGGAATATGGACGATGCTTTTGGTAGCTTAAGTGAACAGATTCCGGAAATTCAGTCAGAGATCAATAAATTAAAGGATACGGCAGATGCTCTTTCCAGTGCAAATGAAACACTTCAGTCCGGTTATCAGCAGAATCTGACCAATGCAAATGAGCAGTTTCAGAAAAATTCCGAGGATCTGAATGCTATGGGAAGTGCTGTGAATTCCGGAATTACAGACCTTCAGGGAAAAAAGAATGCCAATGCCAGTGCACTGTTAAAAGGTGCAAAATCTCTGAAAAAAGCAGGAAAGACACTGACCGAGGGAAGCAGCCAGATACAGGAGGCAATTACACAGCTTAAAAAAGGCATTCAGACGATTTCCGCAAACAGCAGTGCACTTAACAATGGAGCGGATCAGCTGGTTTCTTCGGGTAGTCAGCTGGAACAGGGGGCAGGACAGCTCTTTGCAGGAAGTAGCACCCTTGCGTCCGGAACGCAGACTTTAAAAAGCGGAACTTCCGCTCTTGCATCTGGCGTAGGAACTCTGCAGAGCGGAGCGGATAAACTGAAAGAGGCCAGCGGACAGGTGCAGGAGGGAATCAGCAAACTTGCAGATGGCGCAAAGACATTAAGTGACGGTCAGAAAAAGTTCTATAAAGAAGGTGTGAAAAAACTGGATGACGGTGTGAACAAAGATCTGAAGAATGTTATTGACCGTTTTAAAGCTCTGAAGGCGGAAGATGTTTCCTATGACAGTTTTACACAGCGTTCAGACGATATGGAGGGCAGTGTGAAATTTATTTATGAGACAGAAGCAATCGAAGTCAGCGAGGAAGAATAATGACCGGAATTCTGCCGGATAACAGCAGAGAGAGTCAGGCGGATTCCTGCAAATATCTTGACAATTTCCAGATTTGTAGTATGATAAGAAAAGAGTAGCACTCATAAGAAAAGAGTGCTAATAAATACAGAAAGAAGGAAATAAACATGGCATTAAAACCAGTTGCAGACAGAGTAATCGTGAAATATTTTGAGACAGAGGATAAGACAGCATCCGGTATCGTTCTTCCGGACAGCTCCAAGGAAAAGACACAGCAGGCAGAAGTTATTGCTGTTGGTTCCGGTAAGATTGTAGACGGAAAAGAAGTACCGGTACAGGTAAAACCTGGTGACCGTGTAATCTACGGAAAATACACAGGAACTGAGATCAAATACGAAGGTGAGAAATATCTGGTTATCAATGCGGATGATATTATTGCCATTGTAAAAGACTGATGAAGAATTTTTACCGTAATTTTCTGAAATTATGCTCCATGCTGGTTTTGCAGAATGTAGTAACGTTAAGTGTCAACCTTGCTGACAATATTATGCTTGGCGCATTTAGCGAGACTGCATTATCCGGAGTAACCACTGTAAATCAGGTACAGTTCGTCTTTCAGCAGCTACTTATGGCGCTGGGAGACGGACTTGTCATATTCGGAAGCCAGTACTGGGGAAAGAAAGAGACAAAACCGGTGAGAAAGATCAGTGCCTGGGCCATGTGCACAGGCATTTTTATTGCTCTCATTCTGTTTATCCTGGCAAGCTTTTTTCCGCGTCAGCTGCTGGGGCTTTTCACAACAGATCAGACAATTATTGAAGCCGGTCTTTCCTATCTTGCGATCATCCGTTTTACCTACTTTTTCTTTGCAGTGACACAGATTTTGCTGGCTACGCTGCGCTGTGTGGAAATCGCGGGGATCGCTTTCGGGCTTTCTGTCATGACTCTGATAATTAACTGCAGCATTAACTGGATTCTGATTTACGGACATTTTGGTGCGCCCAGGATGGGTGCGGCAGGAGCAGCGGTGGGAACACTGACGGCCCGTATTGCGGAGATCTGCGTACTGATCACTTATATTTCTAAAAAACAGAGCTGGATCGGTATCCGTATCCAGGATTATCTGCAGGCAGATTGGAAGTTCGGACGGAAATATTATAAAGTGGTATGCCCTCTGCTTGTGATCCAGGGACTTTGGGGTGTAAATACAGCGCTTCAGACAGCAATTCTGGGCCACATGACGGCAGCAGCCATTGCAGCCAACAGTGCAGCGTCCAATCTGTTTCTGATGGTAAAATCCGCAGCTGTGGGAGCTGCTTCCGCCGCATCGGTTACCATGGGAAAAACCATAGGTTCCGGAGATCTGAAGCTTGCAAAACTCTATTCCAAAAAACTTCAGAAACTTTTTGTAGTCATGGGAATTATCTGTGGTGTGCTGCTTTTCTTTATCCGTATTCCGGTCTTAAGCCTTTACCAGCTTTCTCCGGAAACCAGAGAAATGGCGAATACATTTCTTATTATCTTAAGCGTGGTGATGTTGGGAATGTCTTATCAGATGCCTACCAATGGAGGCATTATTCGGGGAAGTGGCAGTATTGCCTATTCCATGAAGGTGGATCTAATTAGTACCTGGGCGATTGTGATCCCGTTATCCATGTTCATGGCATTTGTGGTCAAAGCATCACCGGCCATCGTGGTGTGCTGCCTTAACGCAGATCAGATTTTTAAGTGTGTACCCGCATTTCTGAAATGCCATTACGGGCACTGGATCAAAACCATGACAAATATTTCTTGACGCCTATCCTCCCTGTAGGTAGAATAAAAGATAAGGTTTTATGTGCGAAAGGGAAATTCCGGATAGAATTTCAGGATAAGCTTGACAAAAATATGAGGATATAGTACCATCGTACATATATCATAGTAACTCAGTGGGAAAACGGGAATACCCGCTGAGCCAGAGGAGGAACAAAGAGATGAGAAAAAAAGTACTGGCAGCGCTTCTGGCAGCTGCAGTAGCAGGAACGACTGTTATGGCAGGAACAGCAGTATTTGCGGCAGAGAACACCGAAGGAGCCAAGGCTGCCGGCGGTAATATTACAATTGCAGAAACCACAGATCCTCAGAATATCAATCCACTGTATGTTGTGGATCAGACAAGTTTTGATATGATGCAGGCACTGTACAGCCCGTTTTTTGAGATAGTGAACGGAGAGATGTATTACGGAAACGGACTTTGTGAGAGCGTGACAGCCAATGAGGATGCCAGCGAGTTTACTCTGAAGCTGAAGGACGGACTGAAATGGCATGACGGTGAGCCGCTTACTGCTGATGATGTGGTATTTACCATGCAGGTTCTGGTAGATGAGAAACAGAATGTGCCATATTCTTCTTACGGATATGTGAATGATAAGGCAGTAGAGGCAGAAAAAATTGATGATCTTACTGTAAAACTTTCCCTTGGATCTTCTTCCGCAGGATTTCTTGGCGGTTTAAGCCAGGTTTACTGTATTCCGAAACACATTTATGAAGGTGTGGAGAATATCGGAGAGAGCGATCTGAACAATAAGCCGGTAGGAAACGGACCGTTTAAGTTCGAGGAGTACAAATCCGGTGAGTACCTTAAAGTAACAAAATTCGATGATTATTATGAAGATGTAAATCTGGATTCCATCACTTTCAAGATCGTTAAAGATTCCAGTTCCGCCAATGCGGCACTTGCAAGCGGTGATCTGGATGCACGTCTGATCAGCGCGGATGATTACGATACAGTCAGTGCATACGACAACGTAAATATCAATACCTACAATTCCGGACGTGTTAATGCCATGTTCATGAATGAGCTGAATGAAGATCTTCAGGATGTAAAGGTACGTCAGGCTATTGCATACGCACTGAATAAAGAGGAATTCTGTCAGTTTGCATTCATTTCCGAAGATTATGCAGAACCGGCGGATTCCCTGTTTACACCGGATACCCTTTATTATGCAAAACCGGACAATACTTATGACAATGATCCGGCCAAGGCACAGCAGCTTCTTTCCGAAGCAGGAAAGACATCTCTTTCTCTGAATCTGATGTATATCTCCACAGACAAGACTATGGAGAGTGAGGCCCTGTATGTACAGTCTGCACTTGCAAATGTGGGAATCACGGTAAATCTTGTTCCGACAGACGAATCAACATTCAAGAATAAAACCAAGGATCCGGAATGTACAGATTATGACCTGGTATTAAGCTTTTATACTTTAGGTGAGGAACCGAGTCTTTATGCGGATATGTGCTCTTCCGACAGCCGTTCCAACTACTCCAGAATCAAAGATACGGATCTGGATGCACTGTGGGAAAAAGGAAACAGTACAGCAGATGAGACAGAGCGCAGTGACATATATAAAGAAATTCAGAATACCATCAACGATAATATGTATATTTATCCGATCGCGTATTCCAATGGATTCTATGCGGTAAATAAGGATTTTGGCGGATTTGATGAATGTCTGTTAAAGACGATTTATTATGATTATTCGAAGATCTACACACTGGAGAAATAAAACACAAATTTATAAAAGATAATCACGGAAAGGAAGTGGCTGACGCGTTTTTCGCGCCAGCCGATTTCCTGTTTTCGGGGAAAATAAAGGAGGTACATTTTGAAGAAGATCGTAAACCGTCTGATACAGTGTATTCTGACACTGTTTATTGTCTCCGTTCTCTGTTTTGCACTGACAAAAGCAGCGCCCGGAGATCCGGTCCTGACTTATGTGGAGCCGAATATGAGTGAAGAATACATTCAGAATTTAAGGGAAAGCCTGGGTCTTACCAAGCCTCTTTATGAACAGTATTTTCTGTGGCTGGGAAGGATTTTTCACGGGAATTTCGGAAATTCCCTGATGAATAACCGTCCGGTACTGACACAGATGCTGGAGCGTCTTCCCGCAACAGTGATCCTGATGGGAACCAGTATGTTACTGGGATTTCTCATTGCCATTGTGCTGGGATTGTATTCCGGTAAGAATAAAAACGGAATTCTGGATAAAATCACCAGCCTTTTCTGCTATGTGGGAATTTCCATCCCTACTTTCTGGTTCGGTATCATGCTGATCTACCTGTTCAGTGTACATCTTCATATCCTTCCAAGTATTGGTATGCATTCAGACGGGGACCGCTCTTTCGGGGATCTGGTGCTTCATATGGTGATGCCCTGTGCGGTGCTGACTTTTGCCAATGCATCCCAGTATATCCGGTATCTGAGAAGCAGTACCATCACAGAGATGTCCTCAGACTATGTTATGGTGCAGAAAGCCTATGGAATGAAAGAGTCCGGGATTCTGTTCCGCCATGTACTGAAAAATGCCATGCTTCCAATGATCACAGTTCTTGGAATGAGTTTGCAGTCACTGGTTTCCGGAGCCATTATTACAGAGCAGGTTTTTGCATGGCCGGGAATCGGACAGCTGGCGGTTACTGCGGTTATGCAGTATGATTATCCCCTGATCATGGGTATTACCATGTTTACGGCACTTCTTGTGGTGCTCGGAAATCTTCTGGCAGATGTTCTGTATGCTGTCTTTGATCCGAGAATCCGCAAGGCCGGATGTTAGGAGGTGAAGGGACATGAGAGAAAATATCTGGAAAAATATCAAACTTGGTTTTAAGACAAATAAACTGGCAGTTGCAGGAGCAGTGGCTATCCTTCTTCTGGCACTGATCTCTATTTTTGCCTTTCTGTATCCGGTGGACCCCAACGCCATCAGCGCTACAGAGAGACTGAACGCCCCTTCCATGGCACATCTCTTTGGAACCGATGATATGGGAAGGGATTATCTGGCACGTTGCATTTATGGTGGAAGAGCTTCCCTTCTGGTAGGATTTCTGTCCATGATCCTCTCCACAGCCCTTGGAGTGATTGTGGGCTCTATCAGCGGTTTTGTAGGAGGAACCGTGGATGCAGTGCTGATGCGTCTGGTAGATGCATTGATGAGTCTTCCTACTTTCCTGATCATGATCGTTATGAACGCTTTTCTGAAACCGGGATTACAGAATATTGTCCTGATTATCGGATTTCTGACCTGGATGAACATTGCCAGGATTGTCCGTGGCGAGACGATTTCCCTGAATGAGAGAGAATATGTTATCTATGCAAAGATTTCCGGACAGAAAAAGTTCTCCACAATTGTGCATCATATTCTTCCGAATATCATGCCGACCATTATTGTTGCCGCAACTATGAATATTGCAAACGCGATCCTGATGGAGTCCGCACTGAGCTTTTTCGGCTTGGGCATCCAGCCACCCACAGCTTCCTGGGGAAGCATGCTCAGTAATGCACAGCGTTATATCCAGCAGGCTCCGTACCTTGCCATCTTTCCGGGTATTCTGATCCTGATCACGGTTATCAGTTTCAACTATCTGGGAGAAGTGTTGAGAAAAGTATTTGAGCCCAAGTAAGGAGGACATGCACAAATGGAAAAATTACTGGAAGTAAAAGATCTGAAAGTGTCTTTCTTTACGGATCTTGGAGAAACACAGGCAGTAAAAGATGCCGGGTTTGCCATTGAAGAGGGAGATTTTTTCGGAATTGTAGGCGAATCTGGAAGCGGAAAAAGTGTAACAACGAAATCCATTCTCCGTCTTGGCCCGTCCAACTGCAAGATTATGGGCGGAGAAATCCTGTTTCAGGGGGAGGATATTCTGAAAAAAAGTGAGGCTGATGTGGTCTTGATGATTGAAACTTATGGAGCTGCCCCGATGGTAGCCGACTCATTGGGATATTCGTACAATCTCATTTCTGAAAATCTTTCTATTTATAGCCGTTATCCCATTATTCGGAAATATGCTTTTGCCGACAGCATAAGTACCTTTAATTTTGGCGGAGTGATGATAGATGTGGATGGGAAACCTGTCCGTGTTTTTAATACTTGGTTGCATTATCTTCCTGATATGCGTTTGGTCCCGACGGATAAATCCAAGGAAGAAATATTGGCTTGGGAGATGGAGGGAACACGTGATGAGGAAATACATAAGATTTTGTCTGTTCTTCAACCCTTGTTGGCAGAGGCCGACAGTATTCCAATTATAATGGGCGGTGATTTTAACGTGCATTCTCATCTGGATTGGACGGAAGCTACCCGTAACCTGTATCTTCATGGTGGTGCAGTGGTGGATTGGCCTGTTTCCATTGCTATGGAAGAGGCGGGATTTAAAGATCGTTTCCGTGAGATGAACCCCAATCCGGTGGCCAATCTGGGAGTAACGTGGCTGACAGATGCGGATTCGTTGGAAACCGAGTGTCGTATGGACCGCATTGATTTTATTTATTATCAGGGAAAAACCATTCAGGCGATAGCATCTGAGTGTTATGACAATAGTTTGGGTAAAACTTTTACTTTTAAAGGAGAAGATTTTTTCTATCCTTCAGATCATGGTTTTGTCCTTTCGAAATTCGAACTTGATTAAAATAAGAGTTGATAAAAATAGATATTCATGAAAAAGACCTTTTTATTATCGTGCCTGATGTTGGCCGCAATGCCGGTGATGGCTGCTTACACGGGCCATGTATATGTAGATAAAAACAAGAATGGCGTATTTGACCAAAGTGAAAAACCGCTGGCGGGCATCAAAGTATCCGATGGCTTGAATGTGGTTGAAACGGCTGCCGACGGTAGTTTTACTTTACCCGGTCATGAGCGTGAACGTTTTATTTTCATTACCACTCCTTCGGGGTATAAAACATTTAACCGTCATTATCATAAAATAGAAAAGAAACAGTCCGGTTATGATTTCGGTTTGATCCCTTACAGTGGACGGATTCGTAAAGACGGCTCCCACAGGTATATTCATATTACTGATACAGAGATATTTAATACGGAAAATCATGCAGACTGGGTGAATAATGTGCGTGACTATGCCAGGAATGAACAGGCGGCTTTTATCATTCATACCGGGGATATCTGCTATGAAAAAGGCTTGAAGGCTCATATCAAACTGATGAATACGGAAAATATGGACTGTCCTGTCTTTTATTGTATCGGAAATCATGATTTGGTAAAGGGGAAGTATGGCGAAGAACTTTTTGAAAGCATTTATGGGCCGGTATATTATTCTTTTGATGCAGGTAATGTGCACTATGTTGTTACGCCGATGCCCGGAGGAGACCATGCTCCAGGCTATACTTCCGATGACGTCTGTCGTTGGTTGAAGAACGACCTGGCTCATATCCGCCCCGGA
>ERZ824488.3425-NODE-3425-length-11979-cov-2.833697_pt1 | contig 11979 bp, 7 predicted proteins | sample MGYA00519936_ERZ824488 | MGnify/ENA primary metagenome ERZ824488 (study PRJEB31778, sample SAMEA3449153) | human gut metagenome | biome: human gut; feature: human-associated habitat; material: faeces | place: United Kingdom | collected 2010/2012 ... | reverse complement strand
TGTCATTGAGAAGATACCCCTGCTTTGTCGCAAGTTCTTTGATATAGTAAACGCCAAACGGAAGCTTGATATGGCTTAAGGCTTTCCCCTTGTCGTCCATCTTGATGATGTCCATGAGGGATCCCTCTTTCAGCGTGGTCTTTCCTGCCTTCAGCTCCTTGGCATTGTAAAGTCCAAAGGCTGCGCCGCCGGATTCCGCATACTGGCCGCTTTCAAATGTGGTTTCAAACACTTTCTCAAGGTCGATTTCGGCTGTGAAGAAGCGGTTTTCAAGATTTGCACCCGCCCATACAAGCGGTGTGAACCGGTCTTTGTATGATAATTCCACTTCGTAGCCGGTATTATCCTTCACATAACCGTTTGGAGCCGAGATTTCGCGGATGATATATTTTCCGAGTGGGAGAAGCTTTGAGACTGCTTTTCCGTCTTCGCCGGTTGTGATGGTATCCACAAGCTGACCGAGGCTCGCGCGGTTTGTCTTGTAAATGTTATCAAGAACAATCACGCCAACACCGTTTCCGGATTCTGCGGTGTCAGCAAACATTGTCATGGTGTAGCCGTCTGCGAAGGTAATTTCCATCGGATTTTCGGCTGTCTGATTAGAAACGATTTCAATGCGGTAACTTTCCGCTTCGCCGGTTTCTGCCGATTCAATTCTTTCGGATTTCCATGTTACGCCCGGAATCGGCGAGCCTTCTGCGGTCGGATTCTCCGGACGAAGAGCCGAGTACCAGTCGATAATATTGTCTTTTCCGCCTTCCTTAAAGTTTAAAGTTGGAACAATATACTGATAGTCTTTGTCAACCGCACTCTGCGGAAGCGTAAGAATCGTCTTCATGGAGCCGCCTGCATAATACATTTCCGTCTTGATCCCGTCTTTGGTTAAGAAGAAAATCGGGGAAGTCGGTTCTTTTCCTGTGAAAGTTACGGTATTTCCGTCTTCGCTGTAGGTATAGCCTGCGCCGATGTCATAGACCGGAGTAATGGAAGATACCGGCTTTGTGATCTTTACTACCACATTTTTGTCCGCAGCGGAGGCCTTTGCATCTACCGTAAAGCCGTCCCAGGCGAAAGTGAAGCCGTTCTCATCGCCGCAGGCCTGTTCGTATCTTGCGGTAAATTTCTGAACGAGCATCTTTTTGAAGTTGCCGTTCGCATCGCAGTCCTGCCAGGTTGTGCCGTCACTGAGTAAAATCTTGTACTTTATGCCATCTTCTGCGGCTTTGCTTGCGATGATGTGGTGCGTTTCTTCTTCCGGATCACCGGTAAAGGAAACAAGGCTATAGCTTTCCGGAAGCGTATAGGTTGGAATCGGAGTTCCGTCTTCATCACAGCGAACCATGGAGTTTTCGGAAACAAATTCGCCTGCCTGATAGTAACCGATGGTTTCCACTGCAAAATCATCGCCAATCTTTACAACTGCTTTTTCGCCTTTTGTCTTCTTTGCAAGTTCGCAGCCGTTTTTCCATTCGTAGGAAGTTTTTGTTTCCTTTACCTCCGGAACTTCAAATATGCCGTCTCCGTCCGCATCCTGCGCCGGTGTTACGACTCTTTCCTCTTCTTTGACATCTTTAGCTGTAAGTATATATGCCTTGTAGTCCTTTTCTTCGTAAGCAGAAACCCCGATATCGGAAAGGTCAACATCGTTTCCGCTGATGTCGGTGTCTTTTCCGCCAAGAAGTTCGCAGGTGTAGCTTTTCTCACTGACAGAGAGGCTTGATGCTTTTCTTGTCGGATCTTCTTTTGCAAGATAGCTTTCGATTGGGGAAAAGAATTGCTCGCCAACCGAGCCGCTCGGCTTTGTTTCCGGAAGCGAAAGGCTGTAGCCGGAAGCAGTCGAGGTTACTTTTGTGACTTCCACATCCGTTACCGCATCGCCGTTTGCCTTGTAGTTCATGTTTACCGTTACATCGTAGCGGTACTTAAAGCCTGCTTCTTCCTTTTCGTAGCTGTAAGAATACTTCGTATCCTTTTGCTCCGGTGAAACATAGACTCTTGTGTACCTTCCGTCTTCCTTAGCGGCTCTGTCTCTTAAGTACCAAAGCTTTGCGCCGGAAGCATGAAGCATTTCGCCTGTCTCATAGATGTCGCCTGTGCCCTTAAAGAACTTCGAAAGGGCACTTGTGATGGTTTCAAAGAGGTTTCCTAGATTCGTGGATCGGGTCTTTGGAATCGTAAACTGCTTTCCGGTTTCACTGTCATAAAGGTCCGGTCCGTCCGTTCCGTCATTGAGCCAAGTGTCAATGGCAGCATAGATGTTATAGATAGCATCCTTTAAAGCTGCTCCCATTTCATAAATCGGCGTAAAGACTTTCTTTCCGTCTTTGGTCTCTTCCTGAAAGCCGGAAAGCACTTCTCCGTCTTTTTTTATCTCAATTTTACCCTTTACCATGTTGTTTGCCATGGCAACCGCTTTGTAATAGCTTGTGTACGGATAGTCTTTCGCATCGTAAGCCGGGGCTGCTTCGGTGATGTTTCCGTCTTTATCAACTCTTTGTGCAAAGTTTCCGTCGTTATGATCTTCCTGCTTTTCCACCGTGAAAGTGTAGAAGTTAAAGACTTCGTTTACCTTGTAGCTGTCTTTTCCCTTGTAGGTGATTTTCTTTCCGGCAGCATCATAGACACCGACTAAATCGCTGTACTCATGCCCAAGAAGTGCTTTTTGCTGTCCTTCTTCTACTTTTCCGTAGTCGTGATTTTTAGCAGTATCCCCTGCGCCGTATTCACCGACAAAGTAGCCGGAAGGAAGCAGCCATTCTTCGAGGCGGTAAGTTCCCCATTCGAGTTCATACGGAATGGTGATTTCGCCGTTTTCGTCTGCCTCCCAGGTGTAAGGGCCGTCTTTTGTGATATCTTCTGCATTCGGAAGGAGTTTTCCGTAGTTCTTTGCTTTCGCCGGGTCTAAGAGGAGCGGATCTCCCATATAGCGGATATAGAACTTGGTTCCGGCCGCTCTTACCTGTTTTCCGGTCTCCGCATTGGTCTTAATCACCTTAATGACATTCGTAATCTTCTTGTCGCGAACATTATAGTCATATCTATCATCATTCTTTTCTGTTACATCATAAGTCTTATTATGTTCTCCGATTTCTACCTGAAAATGTTCAAGAACATATGACGCATCGTCTGCGGAGACTTCGCTCATTGTGTAAGTTCCATACGGAATATCCAAAACCAGAAGGTCGCCGTTTGTGCCAATCTTCATGTCGGTTACGGTATTGTCTTCTCCGGAATCATCCCGAACAACCCGGTATACGGCCGTTCCGTCCGCAAGGTCCGCTTCGCGAACAAAGCGCACATACGGGTGGTTTTCAAAGCCGCCGGAGTTCAGTTTTAATTTCCATAAAGACTTGGTGGAGTCTTTTTCACCGCCTGCAAGACCGCCTTTCCGCTCCGAAAAAACATCCGAGCCTTCGATGGACTTAGAAAGCGTGAGTTTTCCGCGGTAGCAGTCGTTTACGAAAGTATCGGCTGCTGCTGAAATCGGGTCAGCGACGGCACTTAAGATCCCGTTTTGTGCTTCGAGCGTGATGCCAGCACTTGCCGAGGCTTTCACATCGTAAACAATCTCAGACCAGCTCTGCGGCTCGCAGGCATAGTTTCTTTGATCCCGGGTATATGCGTTATATTTTACCGTAACGCTTCGCTCGCCGCTGTCCGGCTCAATAAATCTTCCGTCCGGGCGGATTTCGCGGATGGTATAAGTCACTTCTGCGTCCCAGTCATATCTTGTCGGACCGTCGGTTCCGCAGTGGTCGGACGGCGGATCGCCAACCAAGTGAACGGAAGTGGTTCCGCTTGCGGTTTTCGTAAGCATGGATTCATCGCTCCACGGTTTATCGGAAAGCGTCTCGGTGCTTCCGTATTCATCCAGCGTTACCCGGTCAACCTCTTCTCCGTTACGAAGAAGCACATAGGTTGCAGAAAGGGCAGCATCACCCATTGGGGTCTTCGTATTTCCGTCAAATCCGGGATTTAAGTCTTCTTTATCGACATCAATCTGAATGGTCGGAAAATATTCCGGGCTTGGAGGTTCTTCCGGTTCCGGCTCCGGTGGGATATCTTTGCTAAACTTCACATAACGGGCAATCGGGTCACACGAGCCCGTTGCAAGAGCCTGCACATGGCCGCCTCTTCCGTCTTTACATTCCCAGACCAGCATATCATCCGGAACCTGCTTAAAGTAGTCGATCTTTTTCTTTACCGTATAGGTCTTATCCCAGTTTGGCTCCGAGTCCATGATGTACTGATAGTAATATTTCCTGCCTTCAGGTGTAATCTTGATGTGATAATTCTTGTACTCGCTTTCTTTCTTGTCGTTTTTCACCATTTTAAGGGCAATGGCTTCTTTCTTTGAGACATAGATTTTCTCCGAGTACCATTTCTTATCCTCGCCTTGCGTGAGTTTTAATACTTTTGGCTTCTCTTTATCATAACTACCCACTTTCATGGAAAGATTGATGTGGTCTTTAATGAGTTTTGCCATGTAGTTGTAAATATCTACGGCTCCGCACTTTTCAATCGGCTTCTTGTAGTGGCTTCCCGAAATCTTCTTGCCGGTTCCGGTTCCGGGATTTTCCACTCCTTGATACCAGTGATCCTCGTAGTACAGGCCGTTTGTGGAAAGCTTGTTGAAGTCCTTGTCACGAAAACGCTGCTGGGTTTCATGGATGAGCTGCCTGGTTGCAAGTTCCCAGTCGTCCAGGTTGTAACTTGATGCCGTTTTCTTGTAGTAGCTGCTTTCCTTAAAGCCAAGCGTATTTTCCAGCATTCCAATCGAGCGTCCGGACTGCCGGCCGTAAAGAAGGCAGAGGCTCATGTTGTTTAAGATATAGCTTAGCCCCTTTTTCCCGTACAGTTCTTCAAGGAAGGACTCATCTTTCTCTCTTCCTGTCAGTTTTACCGTTTCATCGGCCATCACCCCGTGCTCGAGGCAGTAGGCGACATCGCCGTTGACCCGGTAGGCGCGAATCGGGCTGACTTCCCTTGCCGGGCCGATCTTAAAGCCTCCGCCGCCGGCGTAGGAAACAAAGTATATCTGCATCCAGTTTGCATCTTTACCGGTATACTCGATTTTTCCGCCGCTTGCGGATTCTAAAACGCGGGTGTCCTTAAAGCTTCCCGTAATTCCGCTTGTCGCATCTGCTTTTCCTTCCCCCATGCCAAGCGGCATATAGGTAAAGGCAATCAGAAACGCAAGGAAAACCACAAGAAGCTTCTTTGTTTTACTGATTTTGTTCATCGTTTCTTTTCCTTTCTTAAATTTTGATATGAAAAAAGCCGCATCAGCGGCTCTCATCACGGTAGGTTCTCTTGTCTTATGCATACTTTTCCTCCTTTTTGCAATAAAAAAACGAAAAAGATTTCTCTTTCCGTTTGACAATTTATCCGGTTTGGTGTATTTTATATATAGAAAAAGGATTACCGCTTGTGGTTAGGCGGTTCCGTCAAACATATTGAACAAAACCGTCAAACGCATTGTTTGGCGGTTTTCCTTTACTTGCGTTTAATCGAAACGATCAGTGACGCAAGCCCTATCAGTACAAGCGAATAGGTGAGTAAATCACTTACTGTTATGTATGTCATAGGCGCCACCTCCTTTCGGAAAGTGACGAAACCGCCTAGCGGATAATCCTTATTCTAGCTTAAGTGTAATCTATTTTTTCTTTTCCTGCAAGGGGCTTTATCCAAGCCACCATACCTGCCAGGTACCATTTCCCCGATCTCTTGTGTAGAGGATGCCTCTTGTTTCTTCAGCCAGTCCCCACCAAGCACTGAAATAGTCCTTGAGTATACTCTCGCAAAAAATATCAAGCATATATTCTTTGCTATCGTACTGATTTATTGTTTGCCAGGTCCATGCGGTTCCCCACGATGCGTTTTCCGGAGTTGCACGAGTTGCGTAATCTTCTGCTTCTGCCAAGTCATAGGTCGGGTAGTTTTCATCGACCCAGGTATGCACAAAATCCTGAAGCTGTTTTCCGGATTTCCAGACAGGCTCGATGGTAACCGGTTCCGAATACAGGCCAAAGACTTTCTTTCCGTTTACCGTCTTGTAGGCTCTGACACGGAAGCTGTAGCTATCTTCCCCGTAACCCGTTGCCCAGTATGCTTTCGTTCCGAGCGTAATGTATTTTGTATTGTAATGCTCCTTTTTATTGTTCCATTCGTCGGGATAGTAATTTTCCCATCTCTTCGTAAAGTTGTTATATTCCCTCACATAAGTGTGCCAATTCCCATTCGCTGCCTTGTATTGCAGCTGATAGCCAGAAGCACCAGTGGTTTTCTCCCAGTTTATTTCGAATCCAACGGAGTCTTGGTCTGAAAACTTTACGCTTGCATTCTTAACCTTGTTCGGCTTCGCGTAGCAGCTGATCTTCGTGGAATACTTGGAGTAGACTTTCTTTCCGTTCTTTACCTGATAGGCACGGAGTTTATAGTAGTAGGTCTTGCCGCAGGTCAGCTTTGTGTTGATGTATTCTGGTTTTTCCGCACTGACAGTAGCAATTCTTGCATACTTTCCGCTTTTCTTTGTTGCCCGGTAAATCTGGTATCCGGATGCGCCGTCTACCTTGTCCCATGACAGCTTGATTTTGCTGTAGGAATAGCTTTTTGCGGTAAGCTTTGGAAGCACGGTCTTAATGTTTTGGCTCTGAACCATGATAGGCATGTCCGCATCTGCGCTGATCGGAACGGCTTCTTCTGTTTCCGCAAAGGCTGTAGCCGCGGTTGTGAGTGCGAGAACCATAGAAAGCGTGCTTGCGAGTAATATCTTTCTTAATTTCATTTCTTTTTCCTCCTTGTTCTTTGTTTCTAATATCTTCTGATTTACCCCTTTATATATTATTATATTAGTTGGCGAAAGTTTTCGCACAAAAAGGACAAGTTTTTTTTCTAAGCGAGTTTCCGAGGGCGAAAATATGCCGAAAAAGGAACTCTTTTTTGTTCTAAGAAAAAAGGCTCCGCGCAACCGTTGCGCAAGTGCCTTAAGGCAAGTAATTGCAAGGGTTAGAACCCCTGCAAGAATTTTCGGTTTTTGGGGCGAATTTTGCGCTTGAAAAACGGGAGAGCAGTACATTTATGACAACTCCTGTATAATTTGCTTCAGCACACCCGGAGAATATATTTTTACGTCTTCCGTCTGATAATCTTTTAGATTTCGCGTAACGATTCCGTCTGCCTTCATTCGCTTTGCCGTTTCGACCATAATAGCATCCTCGTAATCTTTCATATCCGAAATTAAGGCAAGTTTACAATCTGCACCTGTCGTATCAACAATATCGAATAGCTCTGTCATATTGCTGAGCAACTCACGCACAGCTTGTTCGTTTAAGCTCTTGCGTAAAAGGTAATAGATATCCGTCAGCGATTTTGCGGTGATGATTCCATTTATCTGTTGATTGGAAACAGCATACAAAAGATTGACGGCATCCTCACAAAATGGCTCGCGTTTTTGTAGAATATCCACTATTACACATGTATCGAATACAATGTTCATATTTTTTCCACCCTTTCATCTTTTGCCTCCTGTAGTGTAATGTCTGCCGGAATGACTCCTATCAAGGCTTCAGCCATCTGCATTCGATTTTTATTTGGGTTGCTGAGTTTTGCGATAACTTTTCCATTTTTGCTGATGTAAATATCTTCTTTGGCAGAGAGTGCCAAGTATTTCCCCATATTATTCTTGAATTCTGTCGCTGTAATTGACATACATTAACCCTCCTTTTCTTTAATTATATAGATATTATATTCCATTTCGCACATTTTATCAATAATTTTGAACGATTTTAAAGATATTTCGTTCGTTTTTTCGCCAGCCCGCAAAATATCACTATGTTACAATCATCTATGATAGTGATAACAGCAAGAAAGGATGTAGATATTTGATGCGTCGCTCTTATAAACCAAACGATTTGTTTCGTCAATTCTGCGGCTCCAAAATCCGCTTAATTCACCGACTAACGGTTCCGGTTTTCCGATTCCGTTATTTCCGTTTCTGGAAACATCTTCGATGAGCCTGTTAATCTTTTTTAATGTCTTTCGGTCCTCTGTCTGCCAGTATATATAATCCTGCCATGCGTTTTCGGTCCATACCTTATTCATCTATTTCCTTCGCAAGCTCCTTTCTGACAACGCATCCTGCTTCAAGCTGTGCCTTTGATTCCATCAGCCAATCGTAATTTTCTCTGCAGCCTAATAAATGCATATTTTCCAACATGTTATTGTAGGCACTTTCAGATATCATAATAATATTTCGATTCTCCTTTCTTGTAACAACTACGGTCTCATAGTCATCCGAAACTGTATCCATATATGCTTTTAAATTTTCACGCAATCCTGAGTAATTCGTCGCAATCATCTTTATACCTCCATATAGTTTAAGTACAATTTTTCGTACTTAAACTATATGAATTATTTTGATAAATGTCAATACACTTATAGACCCCCATCTCTCACATAAGTGCCTCTTTCCTGCACAAAAAAAGAGGACCGAAGTCCTCTGAAAAAAATCAAATTTTATTTCTGCATTTTCCTTTGAATGAGTTTGATGATCTCAACGATTGGCATTACAAGGAATGCAAGACCGAGTGCAATCGCATATTCCATGAAGCTTATATGTTCGAATTCAAACGCTTCCGCAAGGAACGGCACATAGATTACCAGAGTTGTTGCCGCAAGGCTGGCAATGGATGACCAGATTAAAGCTCTGTTCATGTATTTCATTCCGAACAGGCTTCCGCGCTGCGAACGCATATTGAAGCTGTGGAAGATTTCAGCCATGGAAAGGGTCAGGAATGCCATCGTCGTTCCGTCCGGACTTGTCGTAATTTCCCATACACCCGCTTCGATATAATGTCCTACGAAGTATGCCGCGAGTGTAAGTACGGTCAGAACAACACCCTGATACATCATGTCTACGCCAAGACCGCCGGCAAATATACCGTCTGTCGTCTTACGCGGCTGTCTCTTCATAATATCATCTTCCGGTCTTTCCATTCCAAGCGCAAGTGCAGGGAAACAGTCTGTAATCAGATTGATCCACAGAAGGTGCACCGGCTGTAAAATTACGAATCCAAGCATTGTAGCAGTAAATATGCTGAGCACTTCACTCATATTGGATGCAAGCAGGAATTGAATCGACTTACGAATATTATCGTAAATCCTTCTTCCTTCTTCAACCGCTCCAACAATCGTAGCAAAGTTATCGTCCGCAAGAACCATATCCGCTACATTCTTGGTAACATCAGTTCCTGTGATACCCATACCAACGCCGATATCCGCGGATTTAATGCTCGGTGCATCGTTTACACCGTCACCGGTCATGGCTGTTACATAGCCTTTTTTCTTCCACATGTTTACGATGCGGACTTTGTGTTCCGGCTGAACACGTGCGTAAACGCTGATGTTTTCGATTTCTTTCTCAAATTCCTCATCGCTCAAGTCATTCAGCATTGCGCCGGTGATTGCGCGTGTATTCTCGCTCAGGATTCCCAGTTCTCTGCCGATTGCCGATGCTGTGTCGATGTGGTCACCGGTTATCATAATCGGTCTGATTCCCGCTTCGTTACATTCTTCAATCGCCGCCTTAACTTCCGGTCTTACCGGGTCGATCATGCCCTCAAGGCCGATGTAGCAAAGGTCTTTTTCCACTCCCGCAGGCGAAATGTCACCTGGCATTTCGTCATAGGTTTTGAAGGCTGCCATGAGAACACGCAGTGCCTTGTCTGCCATCTGCTTGTTTGCACCTGCGATTTCTCTTCTGTCTTCTTCGGTGATTTCACGGATTTTTCCGCCCTTTATAATCTTGGTACACTTCTTAAGGACTTCATCCGGAGCACCTTTGGTGTACTGAATGATTTTTCCGTCGGAGACTCTTTTGTGCAGGGTTGACATCATTTTTCTGCTGCTGTCGAACGGAACCTCGGAAATTCTCGGCATCTCCTTTTCAAACTCCGCTTTTTCAATTCCAACCTTGTGAGCATAATTTACAAGCGCACATTCGGTAGGCTCTCCGATTGCGGAGTCTTCGCCTTTCTCGATTTTTGCATCACAGCAAAGAGCCATTGCTTCTGCCAAAAGACCGTCCTCAGCTTCTCCGCTGCTGCATTCAACAACAGTCATTTTATTCTGCGTAAGCGTTCCTGTTTTGTCGGAACAAATAATCTGTGCGCATCCGAGCGTTTCAACCGCCGTGAGCTTTCTTATGATGGCGTTTCGTTTACTCATATTCGTAACGCCGATGGAAAGTAGGATGGTTACAACCGCTGCAAGTCCTTCCGGTATTGCCGCAACGGCAAGGCTTACCGCGATCATGAAGGTGTTAAGCAAAACAGTTCCGTTAATGTCTCCCGCGCGCAGAAGGCTGACTGCAAAAATAACGACACAAATTGCAAGAACCAGAATCGTCAAAATTTTACTGAGCTGCGTAAGCTTAATCTGCAAAGGAGTTTTCCCTTCCTGTGCCTGTGCAAGTGCATCTGCGATTTTACCCATTTCGGTGTTCATGCCGGTTCCGCAGATAACGGCCTTGCCTCTTCCGTAAACAACCGTGCTTCCCATGTACATCATGTTCTTACGGTCTCCGAGAGGGATGTCTTTCGCTTCTCCAAGGGAGAGCGGTTCACAGAACTTGCTTACAGGAACGCTTTCTCCCGTAAGTGCTGCTTCTTCAATCTTTAGGCTGTTGCTCTCGATAATTCTTCCATCTGCCGGAACGGCATCTCCGGCTTCCAGAATCACAATGTCCCCTACAACCAGTTCTTCGCTCTTTACAGTCTGAACTTTGCCGTCTCTGAGCACTTTGCTGGTTGCTGCCGCCATTTCCTGCAGAGCCTCGATTGCCTTTTCGGCCTTGCTTTCCTGATACATTCCCAGGATAGCGTTAATGACAACAACTGCCATAATTATGATAACATCCGCAAAGTTTTCACCCGCATAGTATGAGGTGATTCCCGACACTGCCGCAGCTGCAATCAGCACGATAATCATCGGGTCTGCAAGCTGCGAGAGAAATCTCTTCAGCAGTGAATCTTTCTTGGCCTCTGCCAGCTTGTTTTTTCCGTCGCGGGCAAGCCTTTCGCCTGCCTCAGCGGATGTCAATCCTCCTATGCCGGATTTCACTTCCGACAAGGTTTCGTCAACATTTTTTAAGTAGTATTGCATTTCTCCTCCTCCGGTAGTAAGTCAATAAAAAAAAGACTTCCACCATATATTTAGTATATACGGTAAAAGTCTTACTATTTAAGATATCAGCGAATCGAGTCTCCCCGATTGGGATGTCGCAAAATACCACGCGTACACGCGCCAGTTACTCCCTTTTACAATTTATATATTCTACTACACAATACAATTAAATGTCAACAAAAATTATATATTTTGAACGAAAATAATATTCAGCTCCGTCTGAAACTTAAGAAGCAGACAGAACAGAATCATGATCCCCATCGTCATGATCAGGTTTTTCATCCTCCTCGTCCTCCTTTGGTGCCAAAACGACTCCTTTGAAATGATATTCCACTCTGTTTTCTTCCTCAGATATTCCGAGCATTTTTGCTGCTCCGATGATATTTTTCAGCGGCACACGCACATCATAGACATAAGTTTCGGATTCCGCTTCCTTCACATCGATATGGATTTCATCCGGCAGGCAGTTCAGCACCTGTGCGGCATTTCGCCTTAAGTTTTGGATGTTTTCGGCTGAAACTTCGCCGGCTTCAACCGCAATATGCTCAAATTGCTTTACATAACTTCCGCTGCCTGCGAGTTTCGTATAGGTTATTTGATTTGTAACAAACTGCAGAACAAAAATCATCAATATCATGATTGAAGCGATTGTAGTTATCATATCCTTCATCCATATGCCTCCACCGTTCTTCTCATGGCCTCCGCACTTACGGAGCGAAGGCTGCCTGGCTGCCCGCCTGCCATCATCTCAAATATGATGCATCCAAGCAGTATGGTTCCCATTATGATAATCAG
>ERZ824488.3421-NODE-3421-length-11995-cov-3.545226_pt1 | contig 11995 bp, 5 predicted proteins | sample MGYA00519936_ERZ824488 | MGnify/ENA primary metagenome ERZ824488 (study PRJEB31778, sample SAMEA3449153) | human gut metagenome | biome: human gut; feature: human-associated habitat; material: faeces | place: United Kingdom | collected 2010/2012 ... | reverse complement strand
AACTTTAGAAGTAGGAAAGAAGTTATAGATAGTTGTAACTATATTTTTGAAAATATAATGAGTAAAAATATAGGTGAAATTGAATATACAAAGGATGAATCATTAAATTTAGGTGCATCTTTCAAAGAAAATATTGAAAAAAATGTGATTGTAGGTGGTGCTACAGAAATTCATTTAATGGAAAAAGCACAAAAGGAAAATGAAGAAAGTCAAAATGATGATGAAATATCAGAAGAAGAGTTAGATAATATTCAACTTGAAGCTCGTATGGTTGGTAAAATTATAAAAAATTTAATGTCAGAAGATGAAGAAGGTAATACATATAAAGTTTATGATAAAAAATTAGATGATTACAGAGTTGTTGATTTTAAAGATATAGTCATTTTACTTAGAGCTACATCTTCATGGGCACCAGTATTTGCTGATGAACTTATAAATATGGGAATACCAACATATGCAGATACAGGGATGGGATATTTTGATACTATAGAAATTAAAACTATAATGTCATTTTTAAGGATAATAGATAATCCTATGCAGGATATTCCATTACTTGCTGTTTTAAAATCACCTATACTTCCATATACATCTTTCACACCAGAAGATTTTATAGATATAAGATTAGAAAATGAAAATACTAATCTTTTTGAATGTATAAGAATTTTAAGTGAAAGTGAAGATGAAGAAAAGAAGGAAATAAAAGAAAAATGTCGAAGATTTCTAAGTGGATTAAAAGAATATAAGGAAAAATCTTTATATATGAGTACGGATGAGTTTTTATGGCATTTATACATGAAAAGTGGATATTATGCTTATGTGGGAGCTTTACCAAGTGGAAGTCAAAGACAAGCTAATTTAAAAATTTTATTTGAAAGAGCTAAGCAATTTGAAGAGACAAGTTTTAAAGGTATTTTTAACTTTATAAACTTTATAGATAAAATAAAAAAATCAAATTCTGATATGGGAAGTGCAAAAACTTTAGGAGAAAATGCCAATGTAGTAAGAATAATGTCTATACATAAAAGTAAAGGATTGGAATTCCCTATAGTATTTTGCTCTGCCATGAGTAAAAACTTCAATACAATGGACTTTAAAAAAGATATGTTATATCACTATGAATTGGGGTTTGGGCCACAACTTGTAGATATAGATAGACGTATATCTTATCCAAGTATTGCAAAAGAAGCTTTAAAATACAAAATGAATTTGGAAAATTTATCAGAAGAGATGAGAATTCTTTATGTTGCCTTAACAAGAGCTAAGGAAAAACTTATTTTAACGGGTGCTGTAAAAGATATTCCAGCAACTTTAAATAAGTGGGGTAAAAATTTAGATGGAGATAGTCCCATGTCTCAATATGATGTATTAAAAGCAAAAAATTATTTAGATTGGATTATGCCATCAGTATTAAAACATCAGGATTTTAAAGAAGTAAGAAAAGATTATGATATGAATGTTTTATCTGAATATACTCATGATTCTAAGTGGTCATTTAATACTTGGGGAAAAGATGATGTAATAGTCCAAGAGAAGGAAGAAGAAAGAAATATAGAAACTCTTCTAAAAGAAATGGAAGAAAGTACTTATGAAAGTGATTATAGCGAAGAAATAAAGGAAACTTTAAATTATGTTTATCCTTACAAAGAAAGTGTAAAAGTATCTGCTAGTATATCAGTATCAGAAATTAAAAAAATGCAAAGTACCCATGAAGAAGATTACTCCAAACCTTTGTATGAAGAAAAATTGACTTTAAAAAGACCTTTATTTATTCAAGAAGGTGAAGCTAAAAATAAAATCAGTCCACAGGAGAGGGGTACAATAGTCCATTTAGTTATGGAAGTACTTGATTTAAATAGAATAAATACAATAGATGAAATAAAGGAACAAATTAAAGATTTAATAAAAAGGGAAATAATAAGTGAAAAGCAATCTTTAGTTATTAATCCTTTTAAAATATATAAATTTTTTAAATCACAAGTTGGTAAAAGGGCATTATCTTCTCATTTTATAAAAAGAGAGCAAAGCATATATTCTCAGATAAAAATGAATGATATTTATTTAAACAATGAAGATATTCAAAATAATAGGGCAATATATGAAGAAGAAAGCATGATGCTTAGGGGTATAATAGATTTATACTTTGAAGAAGATGATGAATTAGTAATAGTTGATTACAAAACAGATTATATAACAGATGAAAATAAACAAGATGTTATAAATAGATATAGAAAACAGTTAGATTTATATGCTGATGCACTTACTAAATTAAGTGGAAAGAAAGTAAAAGAAAAATATTTATATCTATTTAATATAGATAAAGAAGTTAAATTATAAAATTTTAAGGAGGAAATATGAGATTTATTCATACATCAGATTGGCACATAGGAAAAAACCTAGAAGGTCATTCAAGATTAGAAGAACAAGAAAAATTTTGTAATGATTTCATAAAAATTGTAGAAACAAATAATATAGATATGGTAATTATTGCTGGAGATGTGTATGATACTTCAAATCCTCCAGCTGGGGCTGAAACTTTATTTTACAAAACTATTTGTAAATTGGCCGACAATGGAAATAGATGTGTATTAGTAATAGCAGGTAATCATGATAATCCAGAGAGATTATCTGCTATTACACCTCTTGCAAAAGAACAAGGAATTATAATTTTAGGATATCCATTAAGTAGTACAACTAAATTAAAATACAATGGATATGAAATTGTAGAAGCTAAAGAAGGATATATGAAATTAGATATTAAAGGGGAAAAAGTATGTGTGATTACTTTGCCATATCCAAGTGAAAAAAGATTAAATGATGCAATTAGAGGTGTGGAAAGTGAAGAAGAGTTGCAAAAAACTTATTCAAGCAAGATTGGTGATATATTTAGAAAATTAGAAGAAAACTTTGAAGAAGATAGTATTAATATTGCTGTATCACATTTATTTGTATGTGGTGGAGATTCATCAGACTCAGAAAGACAAATTCAACTTGGTGGAAGTTTAGTAGTGGACAAGCATGATTTACCACAAAAATCTCAATATACTGCTCTTGGACATTTACATAAACCACAAAAAGTATCAGAGAGACTAAATGTATATTATTCAGGTTCCCCATTACAATATAGCGTAAAGGAAAATATGTATGCAAAAGGTGCCAATATAGTAGAAATACATGCAAAAGAAAATCCTGTAATTACACCAATTTATTTTAATAACTATAAACCAATAGAAATTTTTAAATGCGATGGAATAGAAGAAGCACTAAAAGTATGTGAAGAAAATAAAGATAGAGATATTTGGTCTTATTTTGAAATAAAAACAGAAGAAGTCATAAGTCAAGATAATATAAAGAAAATGAAATCTTATTTAAAAGATATTGTTGAAATTAAACCAATTATAACATCTGAGTATGAGGAAAATAATATCGATGTAAAAGAAAAATCAATGGCTCAATTATTTAATGATTTTTATAAATTTAAAGAAAAATGTGAGCCAAGGGGAGAGCTTATGGACTTATTCCTAAATATAGTTAGCGAAGAAGGTGAAGATGATGAAACCAATTAAATTAGAGTTAATGGGACTTAACAGTTATACAGATAAGCAAACTATAGATTTTGAAAAACTTACATCTAGAGGTTTATTTGGTATTTTTGGAAATACAGGTAGTGGAAAGTCAACAATTTTAGATGCTATAACTATAGCTTTATATGGAGATATTGCAAGAGATGCTACAGATTACATAAATACAAGTTGTGATAAAGCCATGGTAAAGTTTGAATTTGAAATAGGAAGTAAAAATAATAGAAATAGATATTTTGTGGAAAGAACTATAAAAAACACTCCAACAGGAGGAACAAAAACTACACGTGTACTTTTGGGAGAAATAAAACCAGATGGTGATATCAACGTACTTGCTGACAAAGTGGGAGAAGTAAAAAATAAAATTCAAGAAATTATAGGATTAACATCAGATGATTTTACAAGATCAGTAGTTTTACCACAAGGAAAATTTAGTGAATTTCTAAAATTACAAGATAGAGATAGAAGAAAAATGTTGGAGAGAATATTTAATCTTGAAAAATATGGACAACGACTATCTACTAAAGTAAAAATAAGAAGAAATACAGCTAAAGAACATATTACAAGTTTAAATGGTAAACTTAGTCAACATGAAGGAATGACAGAAGACTTATATGAAGAAAAAAAATTGGAATTAATAGAGGCAAAAAAATTAGAAAAACAAAAAAATGAAGATTTACATAAGTCTGAAAAAGAATATGAAGAAAATAAAGTAATATTTGAAGATCAAAAATATTTACAAAAATATATAGATAGAAAAACGCAGCTAGATTTAAGTGAAAAAGAAATAAATATAAAAAGAGAAGAAATTGAAAGAAGTGAAAGAGGAGAAAATATTATTCCTCATATAAAAGATATTAAAATTTTAGAAAAAGATATTTATGAAAATTCCAATGAAGTAATACATTTAGAAGGGATTTTAACTAATATAAAAAAAGAAATTGATTTATTATCAAAAAGATATGAAGAAGCTAAAAAAGAAAAAAATGAAAAAATACCTTTATTGATAGAAGAAAAGGGAAAACTTCAAAGAGGTATAGATTTAGAAAAAGAAATTGAAAATTTAAATATTGATATAAACTCTAAAGAAAAAGAAAGTTTAGAAAAGAAAATAAAAGATTTAGATATTCAAATTGATAAAAAATATAAAAAAATCCAATCTAATTATAGTGATATAGAATCTTTAAAAATAAGCAGTGAGTTGAAAAATAATATATTTGAAGCTTTTGATAAAGAAGACGATTTAAAGAAATTAAGTGAAGAAATAGAAGAAAATAATAAATTACTAAAAGAAGTAAATAAAAGATTGGAAGATTTAATATATAAAAATATAGATGTTGAAAAAAATAAAATATCCGTAAATGAAAAATTAAAAAAATTATTAGAACATCAAGAATCTTTAAATAAAAATTGTCCTGGAGATAATAAAATTATTTCTACACAAAAAGAATATATTCATAATTTAAAATCTAGATTGGAAAATACAAAAGATTATGAAAAACAAATTAAAGTTATTAAAGATGATTTAAATAAAAATGAAAAAAGCAAATATGATAATCAACGATATTTAAATGAATCTAGTGATAAGTTAGAGAGAATAAATAAATCAATTGATGAATTGAAAAAAGGACTAAATAATTTAATATATCAAAATATGGCCGCATATTTAAGAGAAGAATTAAAAGATAATGAACCTTGTCCAGTATGTGGTTCTACTCATCATGAAAAAATTTATGTTACTACTAATTTTGATGAAGCTAAAGAAGTGGAAGAAAAAATTAAAAAATTAGAATTAGATTATAATAAAGAAAAAAATAACTATGATGAATTATTACTAAAAAATAGAGAACTTCATTCAGTGGAAAATATAAAAAGAAAATCCCTAAATGAATTAGAAAATAAGTTAGGTGATTATAATTCAAATTCATTACAAAAAGAAATAGATTTAAAGCAAAAAGAGTTAAAAATCTTAGAAGAGAAAGTATTATTTTGGGAAGAAGATAAAGACAAAACAATAAATGAAATATATGAAATAAAAGATAAAAAATACGATATAGAAAAAGAAGAAGTAAAAATAAAAGAAAATTTAAATTTAGATAAAAAATTAAGTTTAGATTTAAAAGATAAAGTAAATAATTTGCAAAAAAAATATGACAACCTTAATAAGGAATATTTATATTTAAAATCTAAAATAAAAATTAATGATTTATCAATAAAAGTTAAAGAAATAGCTGAAAATGAAAAGAAAGTTGAAAAATTAAATGACGAAGTTTCTATTTTAAATAAGGAAAAAGAAGCATTAGATATTAAACAAAAAGAAAGTAATTATATATTTAATGAAATTGATAAAAAGCTTTCTAATATTGCTCAACTTAGAAATACTAAATATAAAGAATTAAAAATCAAAGAAGATGAACTTAATAAAATTGCAAAAGGAGTATCTCCAACAAAATTATTACAATCAACATTGGAATATATTGAAAAAATAACAAAAAATGAAAAAGAGCTACATGATAATTTAAATAATAAAAAATGTGATTTTGATGAAAAAACTAAAATAAAAAGTAGTCGTGATGGAATTTTATCTCAAGCTAAAAAACAATTAGAAATGAAAGAAGAAGTTTTAAAAAATTTATTATCAAAAAATAAATTTGAATCAATTAATTTGGTGGAAAAATCTATATTACCACAAAATATAAAAAGTAAGTACAAAGGTGAAATAGAGTATTTTGATGAAGAAACTAAATATTTAATTCTTAAAATTTCTGATTTAAATAAAAAATTAAATGGTAGAAGTGTAAAAGCAGAAGAATTTGAAAATCTTCATGACTTTATTACCACATTAAAAAATGAAATATCTACTTTGAGAAAAGAAATTGGTTCAAAAGAAAATGAACTAAAAAATATTGAAAAATCACTATCATCAATAAAAGAATTAAGTAAAGAAATTAAAAAAGAAGAACATGAACTATCTTTATTAGATGAAATTAATAAATTAATTATGGGTAATAAGTTTGTAGAATATGTGGCAACAAATCAACTTAAATACATAGCACTAGAAGCTTCTAAGAGGTTATCAGCCATAACTAGGGGAAGATATGCCCTAGAAATTGATGAAAACCTAAATTTTATTATGAGAGATAATATGAATGGAGGACAAAGAAGAAGTGTGGATTCTTTATCAGGAGGAGAAACATTTTTAACTTCTTTATCTTTAGCACTGGCTCTATCATCTCAAATCCAATTAAAAGGGAATAATCCATTGGAATTTTTCTTCTTAGATGAAGGTTTTGGATCATTAGATACAGACTTGCTAGATGTAGTTATGGAATCACTAGAAAATCTTCATAGTGATAACCTTAGCATAGGTATAATATCTCATGTTGAAGAATTAAAAAATAGAGTGCCTGTAAAGCTTTTAGTTACACCATGTGATGTGGGAACAGGTTCAAAAGTAAAAATAGAATATAGTTAAAAAAAATAACCGATTATTGGATCGGTTATTTCAGAGTGTAGACAAAGTCTACACTCTTTTATTTTTGTCAATACTCTTATATGAGGTGATGAAAATGTTAAAAATAAGAGAAAATAATTTTAGAAATGAAGAACAATATATTACGATAGATAGTTTAGTTCCCAAAAATCATTTAGTCAGAAAGATTGAAAATGCAATTAATTTTGAATTTATCTATGATGAAGTAAAAGATTTATACTCACCGCTAGGTGCACCTAGCATAGATCCCGTTGTTTTAATAAAAATTGTGTTAATTCAATACCTATTTGGAATACCATCAATGAGGCAAACTATAAAAGATATAGAGGTTAATGTTGCATATAGATGGTTTTTAGGTTATTCTTTGACAGAAAAAATACCACACTTCTCTACATTCAATAAAAATTATGAAAGAAGATTTAAAGATACAGATTTATTTGAGGTTATATTCAAAAAAATATTAGCTCAAGCTACGCTTAATGGATTTATTGATTCATCTAATATTTTCATAGATTCTACTCATATAAAAGCAAGTGCAAATAAAAAGAAATATAATAAAATAGAAATTGATATGCAAGCAAAGAAATATCAAGATTTATTGGATAAAGAAATTAATGAAGATAGATTAAAACATGGTAAAAAACCTTTAGCTAAACCTGATTTAAGTGTAAAAAAAAACAAAAAATAGAGAGTAAAACAGATAAAGATAGTGGGATGTTCTTTAAAAATGAAAAGGAAAAATGCTTCGCATATTTATCTCATACAGCATGTGATAAAAATAATTTTATTTTAGACTTTCATATAACTCCTGGCAATATACATGATAGTGTAGCTTTTTCTGACTTATATAAAAAGTTAAAGCAAAATATCAAACATCCAATCTCAGCGATAGCTATTGATGCAGGATATATAACTCCTTATATATGTAAAACACTTTTAGATGATAACATAATACCTGCTATCCCATATAAAAGACCTATGACTAAAAAAGGTTACTTCAAAAAATATGAATATGTGTATGATGAATATTATGATTGTTATTTATGTCCAAATAATAAAATATTAAAGTATTCAACAACTAATAGGGATGGTTATAGAGAATATAAGTCAAACGTTTTTGATTGTAAAAATTGTATGTATGTAAAAAAGTGCACTAATAGTAAATTTAATCAAAAGATATTGACTAGACATATTTGGCAAGATTATATAGAAGAGGCCAATCATTTAAGATATAAAACAGAAGTTAAAAAAATTTATCAGAAGAGAAAAGAAACAATTGAACGTGTATTTGCCGATGCAAAAGAAAAACATGGTATGAGATATACCAAATTAAGAGGCTTACAAAAAATTAAAATGGAGGTAAGTCTTATTTTCTCATGTATGAATTTAAAAAAATTGGCCAATTGGATATGGAGGGATACCTCCGGTTTAGTTAGGCGTACGCCTATTTTAATTAATTTTCATATTTTTTATCTATATATAATAAAAATGGTACCCTTTATATTAGTAATAGGTACCATTTGTCTACAGACTGAGATGACCTATTTATAGGTCATTTTTTATTATAAAAAATAAATATTCTGTATTTTTGACTAGTTTTATAGATATAACACGAAGAATCATCTATTATAAGAAGGAATATCCTATTAAATAACTAATATTGTAAAGTATATAATTATCAATAGGGGGATAGTGATGAATTTTATTAATATTAAGTATGATAGAATAGAAGGTATTAATAGAGGAAAAGTAAAATATAAAATTGAAAATAAAGAACTTTTTGCAGAGGAAACAGCAATATATCATTATAAGCGAAATGGATATAACGCAATATGGAGTGAAAATGAATATTGGTGGACGTTATTAGGATTATTATTTTGGGATGTTATTTTTGCAAAGGTTACAGGAGCAGTATCAATATCTGTAAGAGGTGTTAGCGAAGTTTTATATTCAGGAACAGATAAATTCAATCAATATTTTGATAGTACAGTAAAAATGAATGGGATGCCTGTTGATTTTTTTACTATTGATTTTTATAGAAATAGAGAAGGACTTATAAAAAATAGAATTAAAGAATTGATGAATGCAGATTTAAGTATTGTATTAGAAGAATCTTATAAAAATAACTACGGTAAAAATTTTAGGATGATAGAAAAGTGGGATAAGTTTTCAATAGATGAGTTATTAATTGCTGTAGAAAAAATAGATAACATTACTCTACTAAATATTATAGAGCGTATTTTGAAAAATATATCAGAGAATAGATCTGGTTTACCAGATTTAATTGTATATAATGATAGTGATTTTTTTATGGCAGAAGTAAAGAGTGAAAAAGACAAATTATCAGATAATCAGAGGGATTGGCACAGCTTTTTGCAATCTATAGGAATAAAAGTACAACTATGTTTAATTAACCATACAGATAGACAAATATCAAATATGTTAAAAAAAGAAGAAAATAAAAAAATAATAAATATAACATTTGGGTATTCAACTAGTAAAAAAAGAGATAGAGCTATAGAATTTATAAAGAAACAGCCAACTTTCCATACAGAGGGTCAAGGTAAAAATCAGATTTATACAGCACAATTTGATGTTAATGATATAGAGAATCTATATACAATGCTTGATTTAACAAGTGGATGGAAAAGTCAGAAGATAGAGATAGAGGGAAAAGTAATAAAATCAACTGAATTAAGAAATACACTTTGGTGCTTTAGAAAAAAATGTGAATTAGGAGAATCAAGAGATTATTGTAAAGAAGGAACATGTGGAAATAAAAAAAATCCATTTGATTGTAAAATGATATATTTTGATATATATAGTTATACTCAGTATGGATATATAAATACTGATACAGGAGAATGGATTTTTAATAGTGATGAAATAGATAACTATAAGAATGAAATTATTGAAAGGCTAAATTACTGTCCACTTTTTAATGAAAAAAAGGTTGAAACAGTGTTTAATAAAATTCAAAAAACTATTAATCCTAAAGATGAAGAACAATGGGCATACATATCTAATAATTATGATTATTGGTATTATAATAAATCATATTGGATAAATAGTTTTGGAAATAGGAATTTTCCTGGTATTTCATCTATGATAGGTATAAAAAAACTAGATAGAAAAGAAATAAATAGAATAATAGAAAATGCAAAAGCATATGAAAATTATTCTAGTCTATCTCGTTATCAAACTAAGAAAGAAAAATCAGGTTGTTTTATAGCGACAGCGGTTTATCAAGATTATGACGCACCAGAAGTTAAAGTATTACGTAAATTTAGGGATAAGAAATTAAATAGATGTTTATTAGGGAGAGTATTTATAAAAGTATACTACTTTATAAGTCCAATGATTGCAAATTTGTTAAGTAATCATAAAATAATTAGTAAATTTATCAAATATGTGCTTGATAAGACTGTTAAAAATATTAAGATGTAATCGCTATATGTTTTACAAAGTAAGAGGGTCTGCTAATGAAAATAAGAGCTGAATTTATAGAAGATTTAACTAACTATAGAAAAGATTTAGTTTTAGTAAAAATGGATATATTATAGTATGTAAAGGTATATGAAGTAGAAATAATGATAATTTTATTACAGTAGTTTTTGACCAATCAGAAGAGTTAGATATTTTATAGATATATTGAAGCTAGTAATTATACTAGCTTTTATTTTGTCCAAAATCCATGTATAATCAACATATAAACTATATTGGGAGAGATAAATATGTTTACAGAAGAATCATTTGAAAACGTAGTAATAGAATACCTAAAAGAACTAAACTACGATTACATACATGGAAGTAACCTAACTAGGGACAACAAAGAAGTACTTCTACTAGAAAACTTAAAAACAAACCTTATTAACATAAATAAAGAAATACCAGAAAGTTCAATAGACTATGCAATAAAGAAAATCCAAAACTTTGAAACAAACGACGTATTTACAAACAACAAACTATTCCACAAATACCTTACAGAAGGAATAGAAATCACCGACTTCATAAATGGAAAAACAGCATATCACACAATAAAACTAATAGACTTTGACAATATCAAAAACAACGAATTTCTAGTAGTCAACCAACTAGAAATAGTAGAAGACGATATTAATAAAATCCCAGACATAATCGTCTATGTAAATGGTATACCACTTGTTTGTATGGAACTAAAAAGTACATCTCGTGAAGAAGTAAGCATAGAAGATGAAGTAATTGATACCTTAGGAGTTGATTACAAAAACTTAGACACACTTCTTTATGGAATGTTTGACAAAGAAAGATTTCTTGATATTATAAAAAACTTCATTTTATTTATTCCAAAAGGAAAAATACTAGCCCAATATCACCAATACTATGGAATGAAAAAAGCAATTAACTCAGTAATTAATGCAGTAGACAATGATGGTAGAGCAGGGGTAGTGTGGCATACTCAGGGAAGTGGAAAGAGTTTTTCCATGACTTTTTTAGCAGGAAATCTTATAAAAAACAAAAGGTTGGAAAGTCCAACAATTCTTGTTATAACAGATAGAAATGATTTAGATGATCAGTTATTTTCAACTTTTTGTTCAGCAAGTGAATTTTTAAGACAAGAGCCTATCAAATGTGACTCTAGAGCAGATGTAAAAGAAATTTTAGAAGGAAGAAAAACTGGAGGAGTTGTATTTTCTACTATACAAAAATTTGAAGAAGAAACAGGACTTCTTAGCAACAGAAAAAATATCATAGTAATGGTAGATGAAGCTCACCGTACTCAATATAACTTAGATGGTAAGCTTGATATAAATACTGGTGAGATAAAATATGGCTATGCAAAATATCTAAGAGAAGCATTACCAAATGCCACATATATAGCTTTTACAGGAACTCCTATAGATAATACAGACAAATCTACTTATGGTGTATTTGGTGATTTAAT
>ERZ824488.3412-NODE-3412-length-12032-cov-3.338649_pt1 | contig 12032 bp, 12 predicted proteins | sample MGYA00519936_ERZ824488 | MGnify/ENA primary metagenome ERZ824488 (study PRJEB31778, sample SAMEA3449153) | human gut metagenome | biome: human gut; feature: human-associated habitat; material: faeces | place: United Kingdom | collected 2010/2012 ... | reverse complement strand
CCCGCCAACACGACCTACGGCGAGAACACCGGCGTTCTGGCGCTGAGCCGCGTCTACGATCCGCGCGTCATCCGCATCGCCGCGCTTTACGCCATCATCCTCAGCTTCTCCCCCAAGTTTGACGCGCTCGTCAACTCCATCCCCGCGGCCATCGTCGGCGGCGTCAGCTTCATCCTCTACGGTATGATCTCCGCGGTCGGCGTGCGCAACATCGTGGAGAATCAGGTCGACCTCACCAAGTCCCGCAACCTCATCATCGCGGCGGTCATGTTCGTCAGCGGTCTGGGCTTCAGCTCCGTCGGCGGCATCACCTTCACCGTCGGCGGCGCGGCCGTCACCCTCTCCGGCCTTGCCATCGCGGCCCTGTGCGGCGTGATCCTCAACGCCATCCTGCCCGGCAACGACTATGTCTTCGGCGTCAGCGTCGAGGGCGACAAGTCCGCCGACCTCGGCAGCTACTAAAATAGATACCACTCACCCCCCTACGGAGAGAGGCGGCGCGGCCTGCGGGCTGGGCCGCCTCTCTCTATCCTTTTTCCTCCTCCGCCGGCAGGAGCGGCCCCGCTTCGCCGTAGGGCAGCGAAAAGTCCACGATGCCCTCCGCTGCGGGCGCGACGGAATACATCGGATAGAACCAGTGCAAGCCGTCGTCCGCCAGATAAAAGCTCCTGCTGGAAAATGCGCGGCGCAGCAGCGCGCCGTAATTGGGATAGTACGCCGCCGTGCCCGTCTCCATCTGCTCCCGCGCCGTCTCCCGCGCCGCGCGGACGAGGCGCTTTTTTACCGCCGTTTTCGGCGGAAAAAACGCCGTGAGCGGCAGGAGAAAGCCCGTGTGCCGATCCCACGTCTCCGCGCGGCGGAGCGTGAGCCGCGGCGGCAGATGTTCCTCCCGGCCTTCGGTATAAAGGCTCAGGATGTCTCCCCGCACAAGCGTCACCCGATAGGCGAGCGCCGCGCGGGCGCAGCTCCACGGCGCGCTGCGCTCCAGCGCCGTGCGCATCGTTTCGGTGGCGCGGGGCAGCAGCTCCGCCTCGCAGTATTTAAGATAGGCGCGCGCGTATTGGCGGTAGTAGCGGTCGAAGCGCCGCGCACGGCGGCTCTTTCCCCCGCAGCACGGCAGCGTCACCTCGGCGGTCAGCACCGGCACGCCGCCGCTCTCCCACGTTTTCTCCAGGTGCAGCGGCGTTTCCGACAGCCGCAGAAGCTCTTTTTCCATACCGTCCTCCCGTTTTTTTCTCACTCCAATGTATGAAGCGTCCGTGCAGGCGGTTCCGCCGCGGAAAATGCGAAAAGTTCACACTTCCGCCCTTTACTTTCATGCTCTGTTCTGTTAAACTATAAAGTAGGGTGCGCAGGGCGCACTACTGTCATATTTCGGAGGGGTCTATCATGGCTGCACCGGGAAACCGCATCGGAAAGAAAGAAAAAAACGAGGACTTTTATAAGGCCATTCTGCTTTTGAAGGACGAGGAGGAGTGCTACAGCTTCTTCCGCGACGTGTGCACCATCGCCGAGCTGCGCGCGATGGAGCAGCGCTTTGAGGTCGCGCGGATGCTCACGCAGGGCAAGGTCTACAGCGAGATTCTGGAGCGCACCGGCGCCTCCAGCGCGACGATCTCGCGCGTAGCCCGCTCGCTGACCGACTCCGACGGCGGCTACGAGCGCATCTTCGCGCGCATGAAGGGCGAGAAGTGATGGAAAGCTATTCCACTCTCGCCGCCTCCTACGACGAGCTGACGCAGGATGTCGGCTACGAAAAGCGCGCCGCCTTCGTCGAAAAGCTCTTCCTGCGCAGTCATATTCCGGTCTACACCGTGCTCGACCTCGCCTGCGGCACCGGCACGATGACCGCCCTCCTCACCGAACGCGGCTACGAGCTCATCGGCGTGGACGGCTCGGAGGATATGCTGCTCGAGGCGCGCGAGAAGGCACAGACGCTCACCGGCGTCCCGCCGCTGTTTTTGCACCAGTCCATGCCCGAGCTGGACCTCTACGGCACGGTGGAGGCGGCGATCTGCTGCCTCGACAGCCTCAATTATCTCACCGAAGCGCGCGAGGTGCGCGAGACCTTCCGCCGCCTGCACCTGTTCATCGCGCCCGGCGGCTCGCTCGTGTTCGACGTTCATGCCCTCGGCAAGCTCGAGGCGATGGACGGTCAGGTCTGGCTCGACGAACGCGAGGACGTCTACTGCGTGTGGCGCACGGAGTATTCCCGCCGCTCGCGCCTGCTGGACTATTACGTTGACATTTTCTCCGCCCGCGCGGACGGCGCGTGGGAGCGCAGCTTCGAGGAGCACCATCAGCGCTGGTACAGCGTTTCGGAGCTGACCGAATGGCTGACCGCCGCCGGCTTCGGCGAAATCCGCGTCTACGGCGACTGCCGCCTCCGCGCCCCGAACGAAACAGACGGGCGCATCTATATTTCCTGTATCCGAAAAGAGTGATTTTATGAACGACACATTAGTAAGAGCCATGTCCAAGGACGGCATGGTCAAGGCCACGGCCGTCTACACCCGTGCGCTCACCGAGCGCGCCCGCCAGATCCACCACACCAGCCCCGTCGCCACCGCGGCGCTCGGCCGTGCGCTCGCCGGCGTCTCCATGATGGGCAATGCCCTCAAGGGCAGCGGCGAGAGCGTCACGCTCCAGATCAAGGGCGACGGCCCGCTCGGCACCATCCTCGCCGTCTCCGACGCCGAGGGCAACGTGCGCGGCTATGTGCAGGACGCTTCCGTGGAGCTTCCCCTGCGTGCGGACGGTAAGCTGGACGTCGGCAGCGCCGTCGGCCACAGCGGCACCCTGACCGTTATCAAGGACCTCGGGCTCAAGGAGCCCTACGTCGGCACGGTCGACCTGCTCGGCGGCGAGATCGCCGAGGATCTGGCTGCCTACTTCGTCGAGTCCGAGCAGATCCCCTCGGCCTGCGGCCTCGGCGTGCTGGTCGACCGCGACCGCAGCGTACTCGCCGCCGGCGGCTATCTCATTCAGCTCCTCCCCGGCGCGGGCGAGGATACCATCGCCAAGGTCGAGGGCGGCATCTACGCCGCGCCCAGCGTGACGAATCAGCTCCGCGACGATCCCGATCCGGCAAACCTCCTGCGCACGGTGCTTTCCGATTTTGACCTCGAGATCCTGGAGACGATGCCCATCGAATACCGCTGCTACTGCTCGCGTGAACGCACAGAGCGCGCGCTGCTCTCCCTCGGTTCGAAGGAGCTGGAGGACATTCTGCGTGAGCAGGGCAAGGCAGACCTCACCTGCCAGTTCTGCGACCGCATCCACAGCTTCTCCGGCGAGGAGCTGCGACGCATGATCGACGAGCTTAAAAAAATCGGCAAGTAAGGGCGCGCATACCGCGCCCTTCTGCCGAGTCAAAAAAGTTTCAAAAGTCTTGAAAAAAATTGTTGACACGGCGAGGGGGATTTAGTATAATAACCCTTGCCGTTCGTAAGACGGCTTCGAGTGGGGAGCATAGCTCAGCTGGGAGAGCACCTGCCTTACAAGCAGGGGGTCACAGGTTCGAGCCCTGTTGGTCCCACCATTTAAATAAAAACGCGGCCTGGTAGTTCAGTTGGTTAGAATGCCAGCCTGTCACGCTGGAGGTCGAGGGTTCGAGCCCCTTCCAGGTCGCCAAAATACTTCTTAAATAATATGCTGGTATGGCTCAATTGGTAGAGCAGCTGACTTGTAATCAGCAGGTTGTAGGTTCGAGTCCTATTACCAGCTCCAATAATGAACTAGGTTTTAAGACCTAGTTTTTTTTATTAAATTTCCTTAAATCCCTCACCAAGAACTTCAAAAATATCACTTATAATAATAAAGGCATTGGGATCTATTCTTTTAACTAATTTCTTAAGGGTCACCACTTGTTTTTTTGAAACAACAACAAGCAAGACATTTTTTTCATTGCCACTATATAGCCCTCTACCATTTAAAATAGTCGCTCCTCTTTGTAATTCATCCGAAATAGAATTTCCTATTTCCTCATATTTATCAGAAATAATAGTAAAAGATGAAGATGTATTTATACCTTCAACCATAATATCACTGACCTTTACTATTATATAAAGAGACAAAGCAGAATATAGAGCAATTTCCAATTCCCTACTTACAATTCCCGACAAAATAACAACACATCCATCGGCAAACCCCATAAGAGTGGGAATACTAAGATTTGGCAAAAACTTCTTTGCTAAAAGAGCAATTAAATCTGTACCACCAGTACTTCCATTTATCCTAAAAATAAGACCAAGGGCCAATCCTAAAATAATTCCACCAGATATGGCAGACAAAAGCACATCATCAGTAACATGGACATATGATAAATTTTCAGTTAATTTTAATGATAAAGTAAGAAATATTATGCCAAAGAAAGTCTTTGTGGCATCTTTTTTACCAAGAATCCTAAAGGCAAATAAAAATAGGGGAATATCAAAACAGATATTTATAAGCCAAATGGGAATTCCCGTTAAAGTATTTATAATTATGGATACGCCAGTTAACCCTCCAGGAGCAATGTTGTGGGGATTTAAAAACATATTTATGGAAATACCCATTAATAAACAACCCACCAAAAGTATGATAACTTCATCTAATTTTAGTGATAATTTCATTTTTTTCACCTTTCACAGCATTTTTTATAAGTTTAACCAAGAAAATATAAAAATATGTGATTTTGAAGAAATGATGAAAGGTACTATTTTTACTTTCAATTGAATAATAAATTATATGAAAATAATTGGGGGGATTGTATGTTTTTAAAAAGTAAAAATAGAAATTACGTCTTTATTTTTTCTTTGATATTGACGGGAATAATAGTAGTTGTGGGGATTTTTTTACCAGATAGATTTAATTATATTTCCACAAAACTATTTAATGCACTTGTAGATAAATTTAGCCCCATGTATCTTCTACTTATGCTAGGCATATTTGCTTTTTCAATTTATTTAGCTTGTAGTAAATATGGAGATATAAAACTGGGAAAAGAAAATGACAAACCGGAATTTAGCAATATTGTCTGGTTTTCCATGTTGTTTGGGGCAGGAATGGGCATAGGATTAGTTTTCTTTGGAGCATGGGAGCCTATGAGCCATTTTGCTAACCCACTAAACGCCCAGCCGGGAAGTGAAGATGCCATCAGATTTGCCATGGAACAAAGCTTTATACACTGGGGGGTTATGTCTTGGGTTTCCTATGCAGTCATAGGAGTATCACTGGCATATTTTCAATTTAGAAAGGGAAGAAAAGGACTTATAAGCACTACGTTAGATCCTATTTTAGAAAATAACAAACACAAAAACACCATAAAAATGATAGTAGACGTTATGGCAGTCTTTATCACCATAGTAGGTGTGGCAGCATCCATGGGACTGGGTACTATGCAAATTGGTGGAGGAGTAGAATACTTATTTGGCATAAAAAATAATTTCAAATTGCAAATTGCAATTATAATTGTAATAACAATAATTTACATATATACAGCCGTTGGTGGACTGGACAATGGTATGAAACAATTATCAAATATAAACTTAACCTTGGCCACAATTTTAGTGGTGGGATGTTTTTTTGTGGGACCTACATCAGAAATTATGAACACCTTTGTAAATGGCATGGGAGACTACATCAACTATTTCGTATCACAAAGCTTATTTATAAATCCCATAACTAGCAACGAATGGGTATACAAATGGAGAATTTTTTATTGGGCCTATTGGATTTCCTGGTCACCTTTTGTAGGTGTATTTATTGCTAGAATTTCCAAGGGGAGAACAATTAGAGAATTTGTCATGGGAGTTATAATAATTCCTTCTATTATATGTATGGCTTGGTTTGCCATATTTGGAATGATGGGCATGAACTTAGGATTAGAATTTGTCCAAGATGCCATAGTATATACTGATACTGCTCTTTTTAAAGTATTTGCCAACTACCCTGGAGGTGTATTATTTTCTGTAATTTGTATATTCTTGCTTTTTACCTTCTTTATAACATCAGCAAACTCCGCCGTATATGTACTGGGAATGTTCACATCTAGGGGCAATCTAAATCCTAAAAACTTTAATAAAATCATATGGGGAGTTATCCAAGCACTTTTCGCCGTTGTTTTCATAATGCTTGGAGGACTGGACATACTGCAAAGATTTGCCATAGTAGTATCTTTTCCTTTTGCTTTTGTAATAATAGGCATAATTGTAGCTTTTATGAAAGAATTGAAAAAAGAAAAGGTAAAATAGATAAAATAAAAATTATATGACGGATGTTCAAAAAAATGTACAATTCTTGTTGTGCATTTTTTTTATTATCTATATAATGAAATTAGATATAAAATGCCATTTATTTCCAATAAGTGCCTTTTATATGAAAAATATGGGAGGGGAAAAATGGAAAAGGTAAGCAATAATGTTAAGTTCTGTACCTTTGTAAATATACTTAGAACTTATTCCAATGAAGATGTTTCCTTGTCCACAAAAGAAATTAACCATCATATGAAAGAAAGGCTAGGACTTACACTAGACAGAAGAACTATATACTCATATATAAAAGATATGAGACATATGGGTCTAGAAGTTAGTGATTACAACAAAGAAAAGGAAGGATACTACCTTGTTGATAGCTATTTTAAAGAATATGAGTTAAAACTTTTAATGGATTCAGTAAAATCTAGCAAATTTATAACAAAGAAAAAAACTGAAGAACTTCTAGAAAAAATAAGTAGACTAAATTGTATTTACAGAGGGAGAATTGTAAAAAGTGATGTGCTTATTGAAGAAAATAGTAAATCTACCAATGATAAAATCTATGACCATATGGAAATCATAAGAAATGCTATAGATATCAATAAAAAAATTACTTTTAATTATTCAGACAACCAAGTTGACACTTCAAAAATCAATCCAATATACATGATTAACGACAATGACTACTACTATTTAGTAGGCCACAAAGACAACATAGACGACATCTTTTATTATAGAATTGACAAAATGACAGATATAAAAATTTTAGAAGAATATGCAGAAACTGGAGGTAGCAATGGAACAGAGCATTAATTTAAGAGAGTATCTAGACATACTAAAAAGAAGAAGAATTATAGTAATTTTAGTTATGATTATATGTTTAGGACTGGGAGGATACAAAACTTATGTAAATTATGAAAGTTATGTACCCACATACAGATCAAGCGTGACAGTTAGAATTAATAGTACTAAAAATGTGAAAAAGAAGAAAAAAGATGACACTACAACAAATCAATTAGACCCATATTCTACATACAATATATCTTTAAATCAAAACATTGCCAGTACATATGCATCTTTGGCAGAATCAAACAACGTAAGAAACTTAGTGGCAAGCTCTCTAAAAGTATCAGCAGCAGAACTTGGAACTATAAAAACAACAGTTAGGGAAGATATAGCAGAATTCATAGACATAACTGTAATTAACAAAAGCCCAGAAATGGCTCAAAAAGTAGTAAAAAAAATACCATCAGCTTTTAATGAAGAATTAATAAGACTTATGGGAATAGATTGTGTACAAGTTGTATATGAAGCATCAGATCCTGCTTTAATAGAAAGAGGAAAAGATTTAACTATACTAAAAGCAGCAGGAGTTGGTGTAGTTCTTTCCATATTTTTAGTTTTACTTGCAGAATGTTTAGATACAAAAATAGTAACACCAGATGATATAAATAAATACTGGAATTATCAACTAATAGGAACTATTCCTTTAGACAGATCAAATTCCAAAGGTAAACGTCGTACTAAAAAATAAGGAGGACAAAATGTTAGGATTATATGACAGTGGAAGCTTTGAAGTAAACGAAGCATACAGGGAAGTAAGAACTAATATTTCATTAAATACAGATATAAAAACCATAGTTTTTACAAGTGCAGAAATGGACGAAGGAAAAACAACTACAGTATGTTCCATGGCAAAATGTTTTTCTGATTTGGAAAATCATAAAATACTTTTAATTGACTGCGACTTTAGAAAAAGATCAGTAGCTAGAGTATTGGATATACCAAATGAAAAAGGAATAGCCGATGTGGCAATGAACGATATGGACTTAAAAGAATGTATAAAAAAGGTTGATGGAGTAGATGTGTTAACATGTGGTAGATCACCTCTAAATACATCAGTTTTAATAGAATCAAAAAAATTTAGAGATATAATAGAAAATCTAAAAAAAGACTACGACTATATCTTTATAGACTCACCACCTCTTAGTAGATTAAATGATGCAGCCATCCTTGCCAGATATGCAGATGGAACAATAATAATAACTGCATCAGGAGGTATAGACCAACAAATGGCAAAAGTAACAAGGGACAAACTAGAAAAAGTAAACGCAAGAGTCATAGGAGTTATACTTAACAAATTTAAATCTGAAGATCATAAATATTATAAATATTATGGATATTATAAAGATGATAAAAAACATAGATTATTTTTTAAAAGAAGAAAACATGGATAATTAATTTATAATGAATTAGTTGTTTGTAGGGGAGATGGCTAAATGGGAGCTAAGGTTTTGGAAAAAATAAATAGCTACAACAAAGAATATGGTGATTTTAGGTATAAACAAGCAATATTATTAATGACAGATGCCATGGTCTTTATGGGGGCTTTTATCATATCTTTATTAGTTACCTTAGGCATTATATATTTTAACAACTTATTATTTTTAACAATGGTAATAATAAGCCTCATTACTTTTATGATAATAGGAGATTACAAAACATTATGGTCAACAAGTGTGGACAAAGAAGTAATAACTATTTTTATTTCAACAGTATTTTCCACATTAATATCTTATATCTTCATAAATTTGCTGGGATTTGACTATCCCATAGCTTTTTATATTATGTATGGACTATTTACACATGTGGGTATATGTTCCATTCGTATAGTCTATAGAGGACTTAGAAGAGGAATTCTTTATTTAAAAGCATATGACAATTTGGAAAATAGAAAAAAAGTACTCATAATAGGGGCAGGTGTGGCAGGACAACTTATTTTAAAAGAAATGTTTGAAAATCCACAACTAAATATGTACCCTGTGGGAATAATTGATGACAATGAAGATAAGCTGGGCAAAACATATTACAACGTACCTGTTATAGGCACTACTGATGAAATTGAAACAATAGCTAAAAATCTAAATGTGGAAGAAATTATTTTTACCATAGCAAAAATAAAAAGAAAAAGAAAACGTGAAATAATGCAAATTTGTAAAAATACAAAATGTAAAATAAAGACCATACCAGGAATATATGAATTAATTGACGGAAAAGTAAGCATAAAAAAAATCAGAGATGTAAACATTGAAGATTTGCTAGGAAGAGAAAGTAGACAAATTAAAGACAGTGAAGTTGTTGATTTTATAAAAAATAAAAAAGTATTAGTAACAGGGGCAGGAGGCTCCATAGGATCTGAGTTATGTAGGCAAATATGTGACTTAGAGCCAAAAGAACTTATACTCCTTGATATATACGAAAATAATGTTTATGAAATTCAACAGGAACTGAGTAGAAAGAGACAAGACAAAAATATAAAAGTTTTGATTGCATCTGTGAGAGATAAAAAAAGAATGGATGAAATATTTAGTAGCTATAAGCCAGAAATAGTATTTCATGCAGCAGCACATAAACATGTGCCTCTTATGGAGGATAGTCCTTGTGAAGCAATTAAAAATAATGTCTTTGGTACATTAAATGTGGCTCAAATTTCAGCAAAATACAAAGTAGAAAGATTTGTACTAATATCAACAGATAAGGCGGTGAATCCTACAAATATAATGGGTGCCACTAAGAGATGTTGTGAAATGATAGTACAAACTTTGGAAAAAAGTAGTTTTACTGAATTTGTGGCAGTGAGATTTGGCAATGTGCTGGGAAGTAATGGTTCTGTAGTTCCTCTGTTTAAAAAACAAATAGAAGAAGGAGGACCAGTAAAAGTAACTCATCCAGAGATAACTAGGTTTTTTATGACCATACCAGAGGCAGTATCCCTTGTGTTGGAGGCAGGAGCAATTGCTAAGGGTGGCGAAATATTTGTGCTTAATATGGGAGAGCCGGTGAAGATTCTTGATTTGGCAAAAAATCTTATAACACTTAGTGGGTTGGAGCCAGATGTGGATATTAAGATTGAGTTTACTGGGCTTAGACCTGGGGAGAAGCTTTATGAGGAGATTCTTATGGATGAAGAAGGTCTGACAGATACGAATAAGGATAAGATTTATATTGGACAACCTATTGATGTGGATGAAGGGGAGTTGTTTGATAAGTTGAAGTATTTGAAGTATGTGGCAGATATGGAGGATGAAGTGGAAGTTAGGTATGCTATGAAGAATTTGGTACCTACTTATGTGATAAAAGGGCAAGAAGAAAAAATGGCTGCAACAGTATAAAAAATAAAAATAAAGTGGTGAATATGGGTGTATAAAAAAATAAAAAGGGGTTTGGATATTATTTTTTCATTAGTACTCTTAATAATAGGAGGAATATTTTTATTAATAGTGGGATTGATTATAAAAATAGATTCTCCTGGTCCTGCTATATTTAAGCAGGAACGATTAGGATTGAATGGAAAAGTATTCAATATTTATAAGTTTCGTTCCATGTGTCAAGGGGCTGAAAAAAAAGGAACAGGGGTATATTCTCTAAAAGGAGATCCAAGGGTAACGAAAGTGGGACGATTTATTAGAGCAACAAGTATTGACGAGTTACCACAGCTTATTAATATATTAAAAGGAGAAATGAGCTTTATAGGTCCAAGACCTACATTAACTTATCACCCATGGAAATTGGAAGAATATACAGATGAACAAATGAAAAGATTTAAAGTTAGACCAGGAGTTACTGGACTAGCTCAAATAAATGGAAGAAAAGATATTCCATGGGATGAAAGAATAATTTATGACGTTAACTATGTTGAAAATTTAAGTTTTATGCTGGATTTAAAAATACTACTAAAAACTATAGTGAAAGTATTTAAAATGAGTGATAATGTAAACACTTATGAAACAGCAACGAAAACTAATAAGTAATAAATGGAGGATGGATACTTGTTAAAATTAATGTATATAACTAATAATGTGGACGTAGCAAAAATTGCAGAAAATAGTGGTGTAGATAGAATTTTTGTGGACCTTGAAGTTATAGGCAAAAAAGAAAGACAAGGTGGAATGGATACAGTTCAATCTAATCATAACTTTGATGATATAAAGAAAATAAAGAACTCTATAAACAAGAGTGAATTATTAGTAAGATCAAATCCCATTCATTACAATTCAGAAGAAGAAATCAACAATATAGTTAACAATGGAGCAGATATAATAATGCTACCTTATTTTAAAACTACTAAAGAAGTTGAACAATTTATTAATTTGGTAAATGGAAGATGCAAAACAATGCTTTTAGTTGAAACAGCAGAATCAGTAAAGTCTATTGATGAAATATTAGATATTGATGGAATTGATGAAATACACATAGGATTAAATGATTTACATCTAGATTATAAAATGAAATTTATGTTTGAACTTTTAGTAGATGGAACAGTAGAGTATCTCTGTAATAAATTTAAAAATAAAAATATACCTTATGGATTTGGTGGAATTGCAGGAATTGGAGAAGGTACACTTCCAGCAGAAAATATAATACAAGAACATTATAGACTAGGCTCTACAAGGGCAATATTATCAAGAAGTTTTTGTAATACGGATAAAATAAAAGACTTAAATAAAATAAATGAAATATCTGAAAAGTATTAATTTAATATGAATTTTAAATATATTTAAGATTTTTTCATCAAAAAAGGGCTATAATAGGTAACTGTGATGAAAAACTGGGTAGTATTATCACATGGGCGCGGCGACGCGCAGAGAATGGAGTGAAAAACACATGGCAATCAAGAAAAATTATAAAAACAAGGCATCATTAGATCAGAATTTCATACCTAAATCAGGCACATTCAAATTCAAGTGCGCCGAATGCGGCGAGTGCTGTCGTGACGTAGCGCCTGAGGACAAGGTA
>ERZ824488.3410-NODE-3410-length-12036-cov-3.014440_pt1 | contig 12036 bp, 8 predicted proteins | sample MGYA00519936_ERZ824488 | MGnify/ENA primary metagenome ERZ824488 (study PRJEB31778, sample SAMEA3449153) | human gut metagenome | biome: human gut; feature: human-associated habitat; material: faeces | place: United Kingdom | collected 2010/2012 ... | reverse complement strand
ACCAAACTTAAGAGAAGCAATAGCCAAAAAACAAAGCAAAGCATTTAATAGAGATATTGATTTTGAAAAAGAGGTATTAGTTACATGCGGTGGTACAGAGGCTATGATGTGTGCTATGATGACTGTTTGTAATCCTGGAGATAAAGTAATAGTTTTTTCTCCTTTTTATGAAAATTACGGTGCCGACACCATCCTTTCCGGTGCCGAGCCGATCTATGTTCCGCTGTACCCGCCGGAATTCCACTTTGACCCGAGCGAGCTGGAGGCCGCGTTCGAGCAGCACCCGAAAGCGCTGATTCTCTGCAACCCCTCCAATCCCTGCGGCAAGGTGTTTACGCGGGAGGAGCTGCTGCTGATCGCAGAGCTGGCGGAAAAGCACGACGTGTTCGTCATCACCGACGAGGTGTATGAGCACATCGTATACGAGCCGTACCGGCACACCTATTTCGCTTCTCTTCCGCGGATGTGGGAGCGGACGATTTCCTGCTCGTCGCTCTCCAAAACCTACTCCGTCACGGGCTGGCGGCTGGGCTATATCCTCGCGCCGGCGCCTATCGCGGACGCGGCCAAAAAGGTTCACGATTTTCTGACCGTCGGCGCGGCGGCCCCCTTGCAGGAGGCGGCGGTCACGGCACTGCGCTTCGGCGACGAATATTACAGGCAGCTTCTCGACACCTATACGCATAAGCGCGCGCTGTTTCTGAAGGGGCTCGACGACCTGCGTCTCCCGCACACAACCCCGCAGGGCGCGTACTACGTCCTGCTGGACATCTCCGAATTCGGGTATGACTCCGACCTCGCTTTCTGCGAGACGCTGGCGAGGGACGTCGGCGTTGGCGCCGTGCCCGGCTCGAGCTTTTTCCGCGAGCCTGTCCATCATCTCATCCGGCTGCATTTCGCCAAAAAGGACGAAACGCTGTACGAAGCCCTCGACCGTCTCTCCGGCCTGCGGCGGAAGCTCAAACCGCAAAAATAAGATTCGTACTTTAGGGCAAGAAAACCAATCCGCGCGGCGTTTGCCGTGCGGATTGGTTTGTTTTTATGCTGCCGACAGACGCCGATATGGCCGACCGAGACAACCGGTAAACACCGGCAGAGAAAGGCCCGCCGGATAAAAGCCAACGAAAGGACAGGAGAAAGCAAAGACGCGCGCGAGGAATTCGCCCGCTCCTTCCGGCAGCCATACACGGTTTTTGCCGCCTGCATTGTTTAGTTTGTTTTTCATTTATAAGGAATTCGGAATTGCAAGGAAATTCGCCTATTCAGCTTATATAAAAAGCCAAAATGAATACCTCCATTCCCCTGTCCCTTCTTTTGCTTAGACATATTTCAGAAATTCGATTGCGCCTGACGCCGCTGCCCGCGGCACCGGCGGAATCCGCGCAGGCGCGCAGCCGGTCGCGCGCCTGCACGTCCGGCGGCGACTTGAAAACGCCCTCGGGCGTCGGCGACAGCGTGCGGAAGCTGTCGGAATCGACCGATTCGGGCGCGCGGCCGGACAGCCTGCGCTTCTTTGCGAACGCGGACGAGCAGGAACGGCGCGCTCGAAGCGCTTCGCCGCAAGACTGCTTCGCAGGCCGCCGCAGAAATTGGGCGATGCCGACAAATTGGTTCTTGCCTTCTTTCCCTTTTTGTGCTATAATAGGCAAAACGGCGGCAAGAACGGCAAATATGACCTTTCAAAGGCCCGCGCCGTCGGAGCAAGGAGAAAACAGACGATGAAAAAATGTGTTGCCGTCCTGCTTGCCGTCGGAATGGCGGCGGCGCTCTGTGCCTGCGGCAGGGACGCCGGTTCCCCCTCCGCGCCGGCCGAAAGCAGCCAAACGATTTCCGAAGAGGTGAGTGAAGAAGTGCGAGAAGAAACAAGCAGCCCCGCTGCTGACACCAATGCGCGCGTCCCGGTGCCTGCGGACGCCGTGACGGACACCAATCTGTCCTATACCAACCCGGGGAAGATGGGCGACAACGACGGCCCCGCCGTCTGCGTATACGCAAAGCCGGGCTATTTCCGCGCGTCGCTCGACATCGCGGTGAGCGATATCCGAATGCAGACCCTGCGCGCGGACGGCCGGTTTGTCAACGCGTACATTTTCCTCGGCGTCGATATTCTGGATGCGGGCGGCTCCTGGATCAACTGCTTCGATGCGGGGCTGGTCCGTTCCGGCAGGAACGGCGCGTGGCACCTGTTTTACAACGTTTATGCGACGCCCGAGGGGGAATCGGCATGGTACGAGTCGGGCGTGAAGCTGTCGGCCGATTCGGATTACCGCCTCGTGCTGGACACCTCCAAAGAGGACGAAAAGGCCGTTCTGTCCGTGTATGAAATCGGTTCGGAGCGCCTGATCGACAGCGTATCCTTCTCGGCCGCCGATATGCTGTGCGACGGCTCGAACACCGCCTATTACCAGAATTTCGCGCTCGACTTTCCCGACGACCTCAAGGTCGGCGCGGACGGAAAGCCCGGCGTGTCGTACGACGCGGCGGACTGGCCGGCCAGCGTGCTTTACAGCAGCGACGAAGGCTTGTATATGCAGAATATCAACGTGACCGACGCGCGCCTCTGCGGACCGGACGGCGAGACGGTCTGGAACGAGGACGTCAACGAGACGCTCGGCCTGTGGCCGGACAAAACCGTTTCGGACATCGACTATGTCTGCACCCGCGTCGTGCATGACACGCCGTACAGCCGATACCGCATCGATCTGGATATGAACCGCGCAGAATAGCCGAAAAAAACAAAACAGACGGGACGAAAACGCCCCGTCTGTTTTTCTGCCGTCAGCGCTTGCGGATGGCGTCGATCGGCTTTTTGCGGGAGATTTTTGTTACGGGAATCACGCTGGCGATAAAGGCCGTCAGAGCCGATACGGCAAGAATCAGCAGCATTTGCAGGACGCCGAAGACCAGCACGGTGATTGCGAGATTGAACTCGGTGCGGAAGAAGTAGTTGATCCCTGCCACGCTGAGGAATACGAACAGCGTGGAGATCACCCAGTTGATCAGCGCGATGATCATGCTTTCGTTGAAGAAAATGCCGAACACGTCGCTTCCCCGTGCGCCGACGGCGCGCAGGATGCCGATTTCATGCTTTTTGGCACTGATGCTCGAGGAAATGAAGTTCATCAGCATCAGCGCCGAGAAAACGGCGAAGGCGATGCCGATATAGAGGAACACGTCGGCCAGCTCCGTAAGGATGCTGTCGATCTGCGCGAGTACATACGAAACGTTGTTGCCGAGCGGATACGCCGCGCCGTTGGAATCCTCCTCAATGGAAAAGCGCACGAGCGCCTCAATCCCCGCGCGGTCCTCGGGCATAGCGCCGACCGCCGTCGCGTACAGGCCGTCCCGCTGGAGGCCGAGCGCTTCCGCCGCGCCGTCGGCCAGCACGGCATAGCCGGAGCCGCCGTTGGCGGAAAGCACCGAGAGCACCTCCGAAGCGCTTTCGTAATCCGCCGCGTCGTCGCTGTAAGAGGCGTAAAAGCCGGCGACACGCAGTTCATGCGAGGCATAGCTGTCCGTCATATAGTCCGAAACCTCTAACTGTACGCTTCCCATCTCCGGCAGGTCGCCGAGCATGCGCGCAATCGCGGCGGAGCGAATGTCGATGGCTTCCTCGACGGTCGGGTCGCCGTCCAGTTCAGCGAGCGCCTCGCTCACATAGCGTTCAAACAGCATACCGCCCGTCAGCTTTTGCCCATTGTGGTCAAATTCCGCCTCCAGCAGCGTTTGCAGCGGCAGAAGCGTCTCGTCGGACGAGAGCGCGCCGGAGGACCCGGGCAAGCGGTACTGCACGCCGTCCGCCTTCCCGTACTCCAGATAACCGGCGGCGCTGAGCGGCAGGTCGGGATGGTAAAGCGCGGCGGCATAGCCGTCCGTATAAACCGGCAGAACGTCCGATTCGCTCTTGAGCGATGCAAAGGCGTCCTCGCTGATAAAGCCGAGCGCCAGATAGCTGTTTTTCAATACCTGCTGCAAATCCTGCACGGTCATATAATCGATGATGGTCGTGCCGCTGTCGGCATCGGTATTTTTCAAGCTCTCATAACGCGTGGAATCAAAGCCCGTGCGAATCACGCCGCAAACCGTAAACGTCCGGGCCTGCCCGCCGGGATACAGCTTGAGCGTTTTTCCGATTAAGCCGTCCGCGTCCGACACGGGAACGGAGGCGGTTTCGCCCGCTTTTACATAGCCGGCTTTGAGGAAATGCTCCAAAATGTAGTCGGTCACGACGATTTCATCCGGCGCCGAAGGCAGCCGTCCCTGCAGGGTGTAGCCCAGCTTTTCCAGGGTCTCGGGCGTAATGACGGCAAACCCGGTCAAAGCGCTTTTGTAATAGCTGTAATAGGTCTCCGTCCCGATTTTGGACATATCCGCGAGATTTTCGGCAATCGAATAGCCGCCGTCAAGCGCGCCGAGCACGGGCGTAATCCCCAGCTCGGGAAAACGGCTTTGCAGCGCGGCGACGTCCGCGTCGCTGAGCTGTCTGTCCAGCCTGTAATCGTAGCTGCCCCGTTTGACAAGCTGCGTTTTGGAAAACGCGGCGTAATCCACCTTGGAATCGATGATCGACTGGATTTCCACCGCCTCCCGGTCATAGCTGGACATCGTATTCGCCAGCCCGAACAGCGTGAACGCCACGGCGGAAAGGAAAATCGTCATCACCAGCTTGAGCGGCTTTGTTTTCAGGCTGGACAGGGCGATTTTCAGCGAGTTTTTCAGCGGCAGGCGCGATTTGATCAGCTTGAAGCTGTCCGCGCCGTAGCGCTTGATGTCCAGCGCGTCCTCGTCCGTTTCGGAAAAGACCTCGCGGTTTCCCGTCTCGTCGATGCGCGCCAGTTTTTTGATTTCGTCGTTCGTCCGGCCGTCCAGCGAGAGGATGCGGTCCTGCCCGCTTGCGGCCTGCAGGTAGCCGTTGATCATCTCGATGTCGCGCGCCGTGAGCGTATAGCCGCCCTTGATGCGGATAAGGCTCTCTCCGACGACCTGCACGCCCTCGCTGACCGCCTGCGGCGCCGCGAGCGACTTTCGGATATCCGAAACGATGCGTCCGTCGGCCAGCTCGATCACGCGGTCGCCGTACTGCTCGGCGAAATCGCGGTCGTGCGAAACGACGATGACCAGCTTTGTTTTCGACAGCTTTTTCAGCGTGTCGAACACCTGCTTGCCGGTTTTCGAGTCCAGCGCGCCGGTCGGCTCGTCGGCCATAATGATCTCGGGATTCTTGATTAAGGCGCGCGCGATGGCCACGCGCTGCTTCTGCCCGCCGGACAGTTCGTTCGGCTTACGCTGCGCATAGCCCGACAGGTCGACCTCGTCCAGAATGCGGCTCAGCTCGGAGCCGGTGGACTTATGTCCCTGCAGCTCCATCGCTAAGGCGATGTTGGCGCCGACGGTGAATTCCTCCAATATGTTATATTCCTGAAACACAAACCCCACATAGGTGTTGCGGTAGGAATCAAAATCGGCCTGCGTAAAGTCCTTCGAGGACTTGCCCTTGATGATGATTTCCCCGTCGACGAAGCGGTCCAGTCCGCCGAGCAGATTCAGCAGCGTGCTCTTGCCGCTGCCCGATTTGCCGAGGATGAAGATCAGGCCATGATCTTCGAGCTTCAGACTTACGCCGTCAAGCGCCTTGACCGGCACGCCCTTTTTCGGGCGGTAAATCTTAGTCAAATTTCTGATTTCAAGCATTGCCGTTCCTTTCCCGCGCCGCGTCCGGCGCACTGTATAAACTGTACTATTTGAAATAGCACAGTAAGGATACACCTTTTTCCTGCGTTTGTCAAGCCTTTTTTGCAAAAAGATTTGCATTCGGCGCCAATCGATGCTATAATAGCCGCATAGAGTAATATACGATATAGAAATATGTGCGGCGGCTATTCAAGTTTTCCGCGCCGTTGGCGCGAAAAACTCTGGGACTCGGCGCGCACAGAACAGCCGCATAGAGTAATATACGATATAAAAGTTCGCGCAGCGGCAATCCGCGCGTTCCGCGCCTTGCAGTACGATAAACACCAAAGTCCGGCGGCGGCAAAACAGCCGCATAGAATGCCGCGCCGAAGCGCGGACGGCTTCGCCGGCGGACGCCGACAACGAATCGACTTTCATTTTTTCGGAGGCAGTTATGAAGCATTTTCTACCGATTAGCGACAGAGCGCCGGACCATATCCGCGTCGTCACCGAAAACGGCGCAGGTCTGGACACCGATGTAGCCTACGAGCCACACGACGGCGTCGCGGACGTGTTCGTCACCGCCCGCACCGACGCGGTTAAATATGTGCTGCTGCGCTGGAACGCCGCGCTCGGCGAGCCGCTGCGCATCCTCGGCGACGACTGGGAGCGTGCGTACGGCACGCTGGAGTGGCGCGGCATCGTCAAGCAGCGCAGCATGCCGTGGTATTTTCTCGCCGCCTATGCCGACGGCGTCTGCGCCTACGGCGTGCGCGTCCGTCCAGCGGCGCTGTGCAGCTTTACGGCCGACAGCGACGGCATCACGCTGCGGCTTGACCTGCGGAACGGTACGCAGGGCGTGCGTCTGGCCGGGCGTACCGTCAAGGCGGCCACGGTCGTCTGCGCGTCCTACGAGGGCATCAGCGAATTCGAGGCGGCCTGCCGCTTCTGCTCGGTGATGTGCGGCGATCCGATTCTGCCCGAAAGGCCGGTGTACGGCGGCAACAACTGGTATTACGCCTACGGGAAGTCCTCGAGAAGCGAAATTCTGGGCGACTGCCGCTACATCGCCTCGCTCTGCGCGGGGAACGAAAACCCGCCGCATATGATCATCGACGACGGCTGGCAGCGCAATACCTGCTCGGGGCCTTGGGACTGCGGGAACGACGCCTTCGGCGATATGGGCACGCTCGCGGCGGAAATGGCCGAAACCGGCGTGATTCCCGGCATCTGGGTGCGGCTGCTGCACGATTCCTCCGGCACGATCCCCGAGCGGCAGCGCCTCAAGGGAAATCCGGCGCTGCTGGACCCGTCGCACCCGGACGCGCTGGCGCACATCGCCGCCGACGTCGCGCGGATTCGCGGCTGGGGGTTTAGGCTGCTCAAGCATGACTACTCCACCTTTGACATTTTCGGCCGCTACGGCTTCGATATGACCGAACGTCTCACCGACGGCGACTGGTGCTTCTTCGACCGCACGCACACGACGGCCGAAATTATTCTGCGGATGTACGAAACCATCCTCGAAAACGCCGGCGATATAGTGATTATGGGCTGCAACACGCTCTCCCACCTCTGCGCGGGGCTGGTACACATCAACCGCACCGGCGACGACACAAGCGGGCGCGAATGGGAGCGCACGCGCCGGCTGGGCGTGAACACGATGGCCTTCCGCCTTTGCCAGAACAACCGTTTTTATGTGGCGGACGCCGACTGCGCCGGCATTACGCCGGCTGTACCGTGGAGCTACAACAAGCAGTGGGTGCGGCTGCTCGGCGAAAGCGGCACACCGCTGTTCGTTTCCTCCAAGCCGGGCGACATGGACGAAGAGCAGATGGCGTTCGTCGCGGAAATGTTCCGAAAGAGCGCGCGCCAGACCGACGTCCTTGAGCCGCTCGACTGGACGGTCAACACCTGCCCGCAGCGCTGGCGCATCAACGGCGAAGAAGTCCGCTTCGATTTCTTCGACAAGGAGCCGAACGATTTTCTTCCGTAAAGCGGCACGAAAAAGCGCCGGACGGATACCGTCCGGCGCAGTAAGTGTATATGCAGGGAGGTTTACTTATGGCACAAAACATCTACGACGATCCCACGTTTTTTGCATCCTATATCGCATTGCGACAAAATCCGAACAGCGCCAACGAAATGCTTGAAAAGCCGGCGCTCTTTTCGCTCGCGCCCGACCTCGGCGGCAAACGCGTGCTCGACCTCGGCTGCGGCTGCGGCGAAAACTGCGCGGAATTCTTCCGCCGCGGCGCGGCGAGCGTCACGGGGGTGGACATCTCGGAACGAATGCTGGCCGTCGCCCGCAGCGAGCAGCCGGACGCGGTGTTCCTGCGCGCCGATATGGAGGCGCTGCCCGCCTTCGCGCAGCCGTTCGACGTCGTTTTCAGCTCGCTGGCGGTGCATTATGTAAAAGACTTCCCCAAGCTCTGCGCCGCGGTCTATTCCCTGCTGACGCCGGGCGGCGCTTTCGTTTTCTCGCAGGAAAACCCGCTGACCACCGCGCCGTCGGCCGACGAGGTCTGGACGCGCGACGAAAACGGCGGCTATCTGCATTACAACCTTGCGGCGTATTCGAACGGCGGCCGGCGCACGATTCACTGGTTCGTCGACGGCGTGGTCAAATACCACCGCACGTTTTCCGACGTCGTCAACGCACTCGCGCAGGCGGGCTTCGTCGTCACCGCGATGCGCGAGCCCATCCCCTCCGAGGCCGACTTGGAACGCGACCCGACGCTGGCGCGCAAGCTGCACAAGCCGGATTTCCTGCTCGTGCAGGCGAAAAAGCCGGTATCGCTCGGCTTCTGAAGCTTCCGGCCGTCTACTTTTGGAAGGCGCTTCTGTGCTTTTCGAAAAAATCGCGGTACACGCGCACGTTCTCCAGCTCGGTCCAGCGGCGCTCGCAGGCCGGAACCGCGTCCAAATCGTAGATGCGCGCACCCTTGAGCGCGAGCAGAAACGGCGAATGCGTGGAAATGACAAACTGGCAGCCGTAAAACCGCGCGGAATCCTCAATGAATTTCGCCAGCTCCTCCTGCAATTTGGCGGACAGGCTGTTTTCCGGCTCGTCGAGCAGGTAAAGCGCATTTTCGCCGATGCGGTCCGAAAAATAGGCGAACGCGCTTTCCCCGTTGGAAGCGGTGTTCAGGCTTTTGGGCAGCCGGCGCGTGACGTACGCCGATTTGGTGCTGCGCTTGCCCTCGTTGAAGCGCTTGAGCGCGTCGTAATCCTCCAGCGAGCGCAGCGGAACGGATTTTGTTTCCTTCGTCCTGTCGTATTCCTCAAACAGCGCCTCGCGGCGCCGGTCCACGCCGGCGTTGATCGCGCGCAGGTCCAGCAGGAAATCGAACACGTCGTCGCTGGTGATGACGGCGCTGCCCACCGGCATCCGGCGCGCCGCCGTCGGCACATACGAGCAGAACGCAAGATAATCCTCGAACAGCGGCGTGTAGTTGAAGGGCGCGCGCCGTTCCAGCGACAGCTTTTCCGCGATGACGTTCAGCAGCGTCGATTTGCCGGAGCCGTTGCCGCCGTACAGGAGGGTGATCTGCTCAAAACGAAGCGTGCGCAGCTTCTTCTGGGGAAAAATTTTGAAGGGATAGGCGCTGTCCGAATAGCACTGCATTTCCAGCTTGGCCGGATAGGAAAGCACAAAGCCCGCCTCCTCGTCCGCCGAGGCCAGCGTGAACGAATCCAGATATTTCAACCGTTCCATCTCCCTTCCCCGCTATTATAGCCCAGAAGCGCAGCGCTGTCAAGCGGTTCGTCGGGGAAGGAAAGTTTTGCGTCATTAACAATTCGTTCACCAAAATCTTTTCCACGGTGCTATAATAAAAGAAATAAACGGTAGGAGATTGATCTATGCTCAGTAAAACACTCCAGCTATTGGCACAGGATTTGGGTCTGCGCGTGGAAGAAAACAGCGCGTGCGGCATATACGAGGGATATATGATCTCGCTGTACGAGGCCAAGGGCAGCAAATCCGTCTTTTTCAACTGTCCGTTTGCCGACCCCGAGGACGACGCGCTTTCCAGCTTCGATATCTCCGAGTCTATCAAAGCCAAGGTGGACGCGTACGCCGTCACCGATTACGGCATCTCCGGTATGGGCCTGTATATGACCTCCCGCGCGCCGCTGGCGGAATTCAAAGCGATGATCGACTGGGCCGCGCAGCTTCTCAAGGACAATGGTCTCCCCGGCGCGGAGGTGTGCAGCTCTTGCGGCGAGCCTGTCTCGGGCAAAAAAGTCAAGAAGGTCACCGACGGCACGCTGCATTACATCTGCTGTGAAAGCTGCGCGCTGGAGATGCTCGAACGGAAGCCCGAGGCTGCGGAAGATGAGCAGCCCGCCAACAAGCCCTTTCTCAGCATACTGATGGCCGTTCTCGGCGGCCTGATCGGCGCAGCCGTGTTTATCGCCGCCTATTTTCTGCTGCCCGAAACGGCTGAGGAGCGCACGTTTGACGGCCAGTACATCATCGCCATTCTGGGCTTCTTGACCGCGTTTCTGGTATATTTCGGCTACCGGCTGTTTTCCAAGAAGAAAACCGCGGCCTCCGTTGTCCTCATCTGTCTGATCACGCTTGTGTTTGTTCTCGCCGCGCAGGTCTGCGCTTCGATGATTGACTTTTACCGCACGAGCGGACGCGATTTGTTCTCCAGCTTCGGCATCGTGTTCCCGATGCATTTCGCGGTGGAAGATTACTTCAAGCCGATGGTCCTCTACGGCGTCATCGACCTGATGTTTGCGGCGGTATGCCTGATCATTTTCCTTTTCGACGTATTCGCGCCAAAGAAGGCGAACCAGCCGAAGAGCTACACGGTTTCGCAATACATCAAATAAGACGAAAGCAAAAAAGGAAACGGCAGGTTTCCTTTTTTGAATCTTTAAGCCTTTTTTCAGACTGACGGGATACACTATAACAGAAAAGGGAGTGGTGGCATGCACATACTGGTCGTGGAGGATGAGGTTCGGCTTGCCGAAACGCTCAAGGAAATCCTCAAAACGCAAAAATACACCTGCGATCTCGTTTACGACGGCGAGGACGGACTCGCCTACGCCGAAAGCGGCATTTACGACGTGATCCTGCTGGACATTATGCTGCCCAAGATGAACGGCTTCGACGTCGTGCGCACGCTGCGCTCCAAAAAGGTCAGCACCCCCGTCATCCTGCTGACCGCGCGGGACGAAGTCACCGATAAGGTCAAGGGGCTGGACTGCGGCGCGGATTATTACCTGACCAAGCCGTTCGGCGTGATGGAGCTGGTCTCCTGCGTGAAGGCGGTGCTGCGGCGCTGCCAGCCGAAGCGGGAATCGCATGCGCTGAGCTGCGGCGGGCTGGTGCTGGATCCGGACGCGCACACCGTGACGGCGGACGGGCAGCGCGTGGTGCTCACCTACAAGGAATACGAGCTGCTGCGCCTGTTCCTGAGCAATCCGGGCATCGCCTTCACGCGCGATCAGCTGATGGATCGGGTGTGGGGCATGGATTACGGCGGGGAAACCCGCACGGTGGATACGCACATTCTGACGCTCAGGCAGAAGCTGGGCGGCTATGGGCGGCTGATTAAGACGGTGCGCAACGTGGGCTACAGGCTGGAGGCGGATGACAAGTGACAAAGAAGATATATCGAGCCATCGTGCTGGCGGCAACAGCCGTGCTGCTGGCGAGCCTGGTCATCATTATGGGCTGCCTTTACGGCTATTTTGGCAGCGTGCAGGAGACGATGCTGAAGGATCAGCTGACGATCGCTGCCGCGGGCGTGGAGGACGAGGGCCTGAGCTTTCTGGAAAAGCTGAGCTCCGACCGCTATCGCCTGACTTGGGTGGACGCGGACGGCAATGTGCTCTGCGACACGCAGGCGAAGGATCAATCGCTCGAAAACCATGCGGAGCGTCCCGAGATCCGCGCGGCGCAGCTGACGGGGCAGGGCGAGAGCACGCGCTATTCCGCCACGCTGATGGAAAAGACGATGTATTACGCGCGTCGGCTGGACGACGGCACGGTGCTGCGCATCTCGGTCAGCCGCGCTACGGCGGGCGTATTGGCGCTGGGCATGTTCCAGCCGTTCGTGCTGGTGCTGCTGGCGGCGCTGGTGTTCTCCGGCGTGCTGGCCAGACGGCTGTCGAAGCACATCGTGGAGCCGCTGAACCAGCTGGATCTGGAGCATCCGTTGGAGAACAACGCCTACGAGGAGCTTTCGCCGCTGCTGGGGCGGATCAACCGCCAGCACCTGGAGATCAGGCGGCAGATGCAGCTGCTGAAGCAGCGCACGGATGAATTTGCGCAGATCATCGCCAGCATGCGCGAGGGACTGGTGCTGCTGGACGAGCGCGGCACGGTGCTGAGCATCAATTCGGCGG